>Ga0081540_1002639_pt1 | contig 14576 bp, 12 predicted proteins | sample TabmetS2T1R1_FD_71024 | JGI IMG/M metagenome (GOLD analysis project Ga0081540, IMG submission 71024) | Tabebuia heterophylla rhizosphere microbial communities from the University of Puerto Rico - S2T1R1 | ecosystem: Host-associated > Plants > Roots > Rhizosphere ... | reverse complement strand
CGCCGTCACCTTCTCCACGATCGGCGGCAACACGTCGCGTACCCGCTGGTTGCCCATCCGGCTGACCAGCGTCAGGCGGCCCGGGATGTTGTCCGGGTTGAGCTTCTCGCACAGCTCCATGGCCACCTCCGGGGTGGCCGAGGGGCTCAGCTTGACCCCGATCGGGTTGGCGATGCGCGACACGTAGTCCACGTGGGCGCCGTCGAGCTGCCGGGTGCGCTCGCCCACCCACAGGAAGTGCCCGGACAGTCCGTAGGCCCGGCCGCCGGCCACCCGGGTCAGCGCCCGGTCATACTCCAGCGCCAGCGCCTCGTGCGAGCAGTAGAGCGTGACCGTGCGCAGCGCGGCGTCGTCGGTCATGCCGCAGGCCTGGATGAACGCGATGGCCCGGTCGATCTCCCGGGCGATGGCGTCGTAGCGCTCCCCCGCCGCGCTGGTGCTCACGAAGCCCTTGTTCCAGTCGTGCACCGCGTGCAGGTCGGCCATGCCGCCGCCGAGGTAGGCCCGGAGCATGTTCATCGCGCTGGAGGCGTTGGCGTAGGCGCGGATCATCCGCTGGGGGTCGGCCACGCGCGCCTCGGGCGTCGGGTCCAGAGAGTTGATCATGTCGCCGCGGTATGCCGGCAGGCCGAGGGCGTCCAGGGGGCTGGAGCGCGGCTTGGTGTACTGGCCGGCCACCCGGGCCACCTTGATCACCGGCAGGCTCGCGCCGTAGGTCAGCACGACCGCCATCTGCAGCAGGGTGCGGGCGTTGGCCAGCAGGTGGGGCTCGGTGTTGTCGGCGAAGGTCTCCGCGCAGTCGCCGCCCTGCAGCAGGAACGCCTGGCCCTCGCAGACCAGGGCCAGCCGGTCGCGCAGCTCGTCCACCTCGTAGGGGGCGACGATCGACGGCACCGTCGCGAGCACCTGGCAGACCTCGGCGACCTCGTCCATGTCCTCCCACGGCGGCATCTGGGCACGCGGCAGGCTGCGCCAGTGGTCGAGACCCAACGCCTGGACCTCGTCGGGTTGGGTTGCCGGAAGCCCGATCTCCAGGCCCGGGTTACGGAAGCGGTGCCACTCCTGGCGCATGGCGCATAGCCTACGGCGGGCCGGTGACCTCGCCGAAACCGACTTCCCAACTCCCGGTAGCTGAGATCAACCCAGCGGCGGCACCTGGCGGCGGCCGGCGAAACCGCAGTCCAGCCGGTGGTACCACTCGATGTCCGGATCGCCCTCGAGCCAGCACCACATGACCGGTTCGCCGCTCAGCTCGCCGGGGAAGTCCAGCAGCAGCGGGGCCCAGCCCTTGATCTCCGCGCCGTGCTCGCCGAAGCTCTCCAGCTCGGCGAAGATCCGCGCCTCCAGCGCCTTCGCCTCCGGCAGCCCGCCCAGCCGGCTGTGCCCCGACCGCTCCAGGTCGACGCGCAGCTCCGTGAGGTCAGCGCGGACCACGACCAGCGCCTCCAGGCGCGGCCGCAGTTCGCGTAGTGTCCGCCGGGCGTCGTCCAGCCCATGCACGTCGCTCAGTATGCAAGCTGCGCGGCGTCGCCGCCGCCCGGTCAGCCGTGTAGCTTGTCGCAGCGGCGCCCAGCCGGCGCTTGTCAGCTCAGCTCTGCTGCTCGGCGATCTGCCTGGCCCGGTCCCGCGCGGCCTCCAGGGCGGCCAGCAGCGCGGCCCGGACGCCGTGGTTCTCCAGCTCCCGGATGGCGTTGATCGTGGTACCGGCGGGAGAGGTGACCGCCTCGCGCAGCTTCACCGGGTGCTCTCCGGAGTCCCGGAGCATGATCGCGGAGCCGATCGCGGTCTGCACGATCAGGTCGTGTGCCACCTGCCGGGGCAGGCCGAGCAGGATTCCCGCGTCGGTCATCGCCTCGACCAGGTAGTAGAAGTAGGCCGGCCCGGAGCCGGACAGAGCGGTCACCGCGTCCTGCTGCGACTCGGGTACCCGCACGGTCCGGCCCAGCGGCGCGAACAGCTCCTCGGCGAGGCTCAGGTGCTCGGCGCTGGCGAACGGTCCGGCCGAGATCGCGGTCATCGCCTCGTCCACCAGGGCCGGGGTGTTGGTCATGACCCGGACGACCGGGGTGCCCTCGGGCAGCCACTTGGCGAAGAAGGCCGTCGGCAGCCCGGCGCACAGCGAGACGACCAGCTTCCCGGCCGGTACCCGCGGCCCGAGCTCGGCCATGAGCGCGGCGGCGTCCTGCGGCTTCACGGCGACCGCGAGCACGTCCGCCTCGGCCGCGGCGGTCTCGTTGTCGACCACCCGCACGCCGTACCGCTGCTCCAGTTCGGCGCCGCGCTCGGCCCGCCGCGCCGTGGCCAGCAGCCGGCCGGCCGGCCAGCCCGAGCGCAGCAGCCCGGAAAGCAGCACCTCGCCGATCTTTCCGGCGCCGATCACCGCGACGGTGTGCATGCCATCTCCCTCCCCGGAAAGCGCCGTGGCGCCCGGAAGGGGTACCTCCGGGCGCCTCGGCCGGGACGTCACGAACCGAAGAACACCTCGGCCTCGGTGTACCGCTCCAGCGGCACGGTCTTGAGTTCCCGGGTCGCCTCCACCAGCGGTACCCGGGCGATGTCCGTCGAGCGCAGCGCGACCATCTTGCCGAAGTCGCCCTCGTGCACCGCGTCGATCGCGTGCAGCCCGAAGCGGGTGGCCAGGACCCGGTCGAACGCGCTCGGGGTGCCGCCGCGCTGGATGTGCCCGAGCACCACCGTGCGGGCCTCCTTGCCGGTCTTCGCCTCCAGCGACTCGGCCAGCCACTGGCCGATGCCGCCCAGGCGCACGTGCCCGAACGCGTCCAGCTCGTGGTTCTGGGTGACCATCTGGCCCTCCAGCGGCTGCGCGCCCTCCGCGACCACGACGATCGGCGCGTACTGGTGCTGGAAACGCTTCTCCACGTAGGTGGCGACCTGGTCGACGTCGAAGTTGCGCTCGGGAAGCAGGATCACGTTGGCGCCGCCGGCCAGACCGGCGTGCAGGGCGATCCAGCCGGCGTGCCGGCCCATCACCTCGACGACCAGGGTCCGGTGGTGGCTCTCGGCCGTGGTGTGCAGCCGGTCGATCGCCTCCATGGCGATGTTCACGGCGGTGTCGAACCCGAAGGTGTAGTCCGTGGCGCCGAGGTCGTTGTCGATCGTCTTCGGTACCCCGACGACCTTCACGCCCAGCTCGTCCAGCTTGGTGGCGACCCCGAGGGTGTCCTCGCCGCCGATCGCGATCAGCGCGTCCACGCCGAGCTCGGCGAGGTTCGACTTGATCTTCTCGACGCCGCCGTCGATCTTGAAGGGGTTGGTCCGCGACGAGCCGAGGATCGTACCGCCGCGCGGCAGGATGCCCCGGACCTCGGCCACCCCCAGCGGCTTGGTCAGCCCCTCGAGCGGGCCGCGCCAGCCGTCCCGGAAGCCCAGGAACTCGTGACCGTAGGTGTCCACACCCTTCCGGACCACCGCGCGGATCACCGCGTTCAGGCCGGGGCAGTCGCCGCCTCCGGTCAGCACACCGATACGCATAACGTGCTCGTCCTTCCTGCTTGGCACGAGATAGCCGCTGCCCGCGAGGCCTCGGAGGAGATGGTCGGCGGCGTTGCCGGTCCGGGGGCGGGTCGCCGTACCGGGCCGTTGTCACCGGCCCGGGTCACGCTCAACTGCGCACTGTAGTCGCCGGTCCCGGGCCCAACCAGCGGTACCCCGGCAAACGCCGGGTGAACGCGCCGGGCACTGACGAACGCTGGTCTGAAGCCGGCTCCGCAGGCGTCGCCGGCTAGGTACCTGTCGATCCGTTGCCCAGTACCCGCCAGCGGGCGAGGTTGTGCCGGGCGTCGACGAGCGCGTCGTGCCGGCCCGACATCTCCGGCAGGATCGGCCTTCCCCGGTCGTCCCAGAGTTGGCGCAGGTCCTTGGTGAACCGCGGGATCTCCCGGGGCAGCGCCGTCATCGGCCCCCAGAGCTGGGCCAGCGCGACGTGGTCGTAGGCCGCATACCACGCCCACAGCTCGATCTGGTCGTCCGGCCGTTCGCGCATCGGCTGGCGGAAAAAGGCGAACAGGTCCTCGCGGATGCGCTCGCGCGAGCGCCACGCCGGGTCGGCGGGCGACGGCAGCTTGTCCAGGACGTTGCGGCGTACCCACGGCACCGCGCGGGCCGCGTCGAACTCTGTGGAGACCGCGTAGAACTCGCGGCCGTGCTCGTCGACCACGCCGATGGAGACGAGATCGACGGTCCGGCCGTCCTCGATGAACTCGCAGTCGTAGAAGTAGCGGTAGACCATCGGGCACCATCATTCACCGCCTCGGGCCGTTACGCGCGCCCGGTCGACGCTTCCGGCAGGACGGCGCCGCTGCTTCCGGCAGGACGGCAGGAATCTGGACAACTGGAGCGTTCCGTTACCCGCCCGTGACCAGGGCGACCCAGACTGGCGCGCATCGATACGAGCGCGCTAGCCTGCCACGCGGTGCACATCGCACCTGGCCGGCGGGGGTCACGGCCTGCAGTGGGGGGTATACACGGCGCAATAATCGCGCCATGATCTAGCTTGTCCGTTTGACGGCGACCGGGGAGGGACTGCGCGTGGACGTACGGCTGCCGGATCCCGGCGACGCGTTGACCGGTGTCGATATGTTTGCCGGCCTGGAGCCCGAGGTACGCCAGCGGGTGATCGCCGCGGCGGTGCCCCGCACCTACCGCAAGGGCCAGCTCCTGTTCGTGGAGAACGACCCCGGCGACTCGCTGATCATCCTCAAGCGCGGCGCCATCGCGGTGTTCCGCACCTCGCCGACCGGCGAGCGGGCGGTGCTGACCGTGATCCGGCCGCCCGACGTGTTCGGCGAGGTGTCACTGCTGGACGGTGCCGCCCGCTCGGCGTCGGCCGAGGCGATCGAGGACTGCTCGGCGCTCGCCCTCTCGCGCGGCGCGTTCATCGAACTGGTGCACGCCAACTCGCACATCCTCGACGCGGTGATGCGCTCGCTGGGCGCGCTCATCCGCCGGCTCACCGAGCAGAACGCCGACCACGTCTTCCTCGACCTGCCGGGCCGGGTGGCCAAGACGCTGGTCCGGCTCGCCGGTGACAGCCAGGCACCGATGGTCACCATCGAGCTCAACCAGAGCCAGCTCGCCGAGATGGCCGGCGGTTCGCGGCAGAGTGTCAACCAGGCCATCGGCTCCTTCGCCAACCGGGGCTGGCTGCGCACCGAGGGTCGCCGGATCGTCGTCACCGACCTGGCCGCCCTGCGCCGCCGGGGCGGCATGACCGACCGCTAGCCGGTCACTGTGCTGCTGCGCAACACGCTGCTGGCCACCAACCCGACCTTCCGCCGGTACTGGCTGGGCCGGTTCGGCTCCTACGCCGGCGACCAGATCGCCCGCACCGCGCTGCTGATCGCGGTGTTCGACCGGTACGGGCCGCGGGCCGTGGGCTGGATGCTGCTGGCCAGCACGGCGCCCCGGCTGCTCGGTCCGGTACTCGGCGCGCTGGCCGACCGGTTCGACCAGCGCCGGCTGATGGTCGGCTGCGACGCCGCGCAGGCCGCGGTCTACCTGATCCTCGCGCTGCTCGTCCCGTCGCTGCCGGCGATCCTCGTGCTGACCGCGGTGGGCACCGGACTGGCCACCGCGTTCACCCCGGCCGGACGCTGCCTGGTGCCGCGGATGGTGGGCATGGACCGGCTCCCCGCCGCCAACGCCCAACTCGCCACCGCGGTCAACACCGGCATCGCGGCCGGGCCGGCGCTGGGCGGACTGCTGCTGGCCGCGACCGACCTGCGGGTCACCCTGCTGGTCAACGCCGCGACCTTCGTGCTGTCCGCGGTGCTGCTCGCCGCGCCGGGCTTTCGGGCGGTGTCCGGCCGGGTCGCGTCGGTGCCGGCCATCGACTCCCCGGGGGTACCGGCCGGCTCGGGTCTGGCACCCGCCGCGGTACCGCCCGGCTCGGCGGTGGTCGCGACGGCCCATCCGGTACCGGACGCCTCCGTCCTCGGCGACCTGCGCGCCGGGCTGCGTGTGGTGTGGTCGACGCCGGCCGTGCGCGTCGTGTCGTTCACGCTTCTGGTCAGCGTGGTCTTCGCGGCCCTGGACAACGTCGCGGTCGTACCCTTCGGCCGCGGCGTACTGCACGCCAGCGACGCGCTGGTCGGCATCCTGGGCACCGGGTACGGGGTGGGCATGGCGGCCGCGCCGATGCTGCTCGTCCTGCGTCGCGACTTCCGGCCGGAGCGGGTGTTGGCTGTGGCACTGCTCGGCTTCGGCGCGGGTACCGTGCTGACCGCGTGCGCGCCCATGTTGGGTCTTGCCCTGTTGGGTCAGGCGCTGGCCGGCGCGGGCAACGGCTGGCAGAACGTCGCGACCGACACACTGATCCAGCGGGGCGCGCCACAGGGCCGGCTGGGCGCGGTCTTCGGCACCGTCTACACCGCTCCCTACGCGGCCGAGGTGTTGGCCTACGCGGTGGGCGGGCCGCTGCTGGCGATGATGGGCGCCCGCTGGGTGCTGGCCGTCGCCGGTACCGGCGTGCTCGCGACGCTCGTCGTCGGGTACCCCGCCCTGGTCCGTGCGTTGAACCGGCCCGCACCGGCGGCCGAACCGTTGGCCTCGAGGACGTAGCCGCGGCGATCAGCGATCAGCCGCGGCCACGTCCCGTCACGGTGTCGGGCTACTCGCTGTCCTCGTCGACCGTGTCGTCGTCCGACTCGCCGGGGCCGACGAACTGCTGGCCCTCGTCATCGCTGCTCTCACCGGGACCGACGAACTCGGTCTCCTCGAAGTCCTCACCCGCGTTCTCCACCACGCCCTGCTCCTCAAGCTCGGCGAGCGTGACCACGTCGACGTCGACGAACTCACCGGCGCCATGTACCGTGCCCGACGGGTCGGCCCACGGCATCGCGAGTCGCACGTACACCTTCGCGGTCCCTCTCACTCGCAAACCGACCGAATGACGAACACTTCAAACTGATCGCCTCTGGCGACAGCCGACTCTATCCAAATCGGGGTCGGAAAGTGTGCCCTTGTCGACTTCCCAGCACCTTGGTCCGACCCCATGTGGCGTGTCACGATACTGGACGTCTGCCGACCTGCCCTGATGCTCGGAGGACGCGATCACTATCTGCCCGAACTGCAGCCGGATCGCCAGCGCGGACGATCGTTTCTGCGGCGGTTGTGGGGCGAGCCTGCGCCCGGCCTGCCCGCACTGCGGTCGCACCCAGGACGTGGGTACCGCCTTCTGCACCGGCTGCGGACGCCCCATGCAGGAGCCGTCCGCCGACCGGCGGCGGGTCAGCGTCCTGTTCATCGACGTCGTGGAGTTCACGTCCTACGCCGAGGGCGCCGACCCGGAGCAGGTCCGCGCGCTGCAGAACGACTACTTCACCACGGTGCGGCGCATCATCGGCCAGTACGGCGGCGTGGTCGAGAAGTACATCGGCGATGCCGCGATGGCGTTGTTCGGCGCGCCGGTGGCCACCGAGAACGATCCGCAGCGATGCGTGCGGGCCGCCCTGGAACTGCAGCGGGTGCTGCCCCGGCAGCACCGGATAGAGGCGGCCAGCCTCCAGTTCCGGGTCGGCATCGCCACCGGCGAGGCGCTGGTCGACGTGTCCGCGGCGCGGGACGGAGGGCAGGCCATCGTGGCCGGCGACGTGGTCAACTCCGCCGCACGGCTGCAGGAACTGGCGCCGGGCGGCGGCATCTTCATCTGCGAGAACACCCACGCGGCGACCCGCGGCGACATCGAGTACGTCGAGCAGCCGTCGGTTGTCCTGCGTGGACGGTCGCGACCCAGCCGGATGTGGCTCGCGGTCGCGGCGCGCCGCGCGCGCCCGGGAGAGCTGGCCGCCGAACCCACCCCGATGGTCGACCGCGAGCACGAGCGGGGCCTGCTGATCAACGCGCTGCACCGCACCGTGCGCAACCACACGCCGCAGCTGGTCACCATCTTCGGCGCGGCCGGCATCGGGAAGAGCCGGCTGCTGCGCGAGCTGGCCCGGCACGCGTCCACCATCACCGACCCGCCCATCTGCTGGCGGGTCGGGCACTGCCCGCCGTTCGGGGAGAACGTCACGTACGCGGCGCTGGCCGACATCGTGAAGGCCGAGGCGACGATCCTCGACACCGACGACGAGGCGACCGCGCGGCGCCGGCTCGACGCGGCACTGGCCGAGCTGGTCGCCGACGAGGACACGGCGCGGCTGGCCGGTGCCCTCGAACCCCTGGTCGGGCTGCCCGGCTCGGGGCTGTCCCCCGGCGAGACCGAGCAGTGCTGGCGCCGCTTCATCCTGGCGATGGCCTCCCGGCAGCCGACGGTACTGGTCTTCGAGGACATGCACTGGGCCGACGAGCCGATGCTGCGGTTCGTGGAGATGCTCGGCGCCTCGGCCCGGGGGCTGCCGCTGCTGGTGCTGTGCACCGCCCGGCCGGAGCTGCGCGAGCGGCACCCGAGCTGGACGAGCACCATCACCGGTACCGTCTCGATCTCCCTTCCGCCGCTCGCGGACAGCGACATCAGCACCATGTACTCGCTGCTGTTCGGGGCCGCCGCGGCGACGCCGGAGGCGCTGGTCGAGCTGGCCGACGGCAACCCGCTCTACGCGCAGGAGTATGTGCGGATGCTGCTCGAGGGCGGCCTGCGCCGGGCGCCCAGCGGCGCACCGTCGCTGGAGGACCTGGCCGCCGCCGCCCCGATGCCGGAGAACGTCCAGGCGGTCATCGCCAACCGGCTGGACCTGCTCGACCCGGCCGACCGCGCGGTGCTGCAGGCCGCCTCGGTGGTGGGCCGGCAGTTCTGGCCGGGCGCGGTGGCGTTCGCGGCCAACCAGCCGCTGTCGGCCGCCGAGCGGGCGCTGTCCCGGCTGGAGGCCCGCGACCTGGTCCAGGAGCTGCCCAGCAGCACGATGGCGGGGCAGGTGGAGTACCGGTTCCGGCACATCCTGGTCCGGGACGTGTGCTACCAGCGGATGCCCCGCGCGGAGCGGGTCGTCCGCCACCAGCGCAGCGCCGAGTGGCTGGAGAACGCCTCGGAGGGCCGGCAGACCGACCTCGGCGAGGGGCTCGCGCACCACCGCTGGGCGGCCCACGAGATCGCGCGCACCCTCGGCCTGGATCTCGCGCCGTACGCTCCACCGGCGCGCGAGGCGATGCACCGCGCGGCGCGCCGGGCCTACGCGCTGCACGCCCTGCACACCGCCGCCGAGTGGGTGGAGCGGGCCCGCAACCTCAACCTGCCCGAGGACCGCACGCTCGAGCTGTTCGCCGCCGAGCTGGCCCTGTTCCGGGACCGGGACGCCTTCCTCGACCATGGCGGCGTCGACCGGCTCGGCACGCTGGCCGCCCAGCTGCTGGACGACGGCGACCGGGCGGGCGCCGCCCGGGCGTGGACCCTGCTCGGCACGGCGGCGTGGAGCCGGGCCGACCGGACGGGGACCCTGGAGCACCTGGGCCGGGCGGTGCGCCTCTACGAGTCGCTGCCGGACAGCGCGGACAAGGCCCACGCGCTGCTGGAGCTGGCCCGGGTGCACATGTTCAACTGCGAGCACGAACCCGCCGGAGTCGCGGCACAGGCGGCCGGGGAGATCGCCGACCGGCTGGGGCTGATGGAGGTGCACGGCAGCGCGACGATCACGCTGGCCACCTCGCGGTACATGGCCGGGGACCCGGACGGCTTCGACAAGATCGCCGAGGCCCGCGAGCACTGCCGCCGGCACCGGCTGGAGAGCCATCGCCGGGCCGTCCAGAACATGGCCTGGGCCGCGCTCGAGGAGGGCGACCTGGCCGCCTGCAACCGGCTGCTCGACGAGCAGAACAGCCTGGACATCGCCGGCGGGCACGCGCTGTCCACCAGCTTCGCGGACGAGGCCGGCCGGGCCTTCTACGCGGGCGACTGGGCCGAGTCGATGGAGGCGGCCGAGGCGTCGATGCGCCTGCCGACCGCCGAGTGGGAGCTGCACCTGGTGCCGCAGCGGGGCTGGCTGCAGGTACTGCGCGGGGAGGCCGTGGACGACGAGTCCGTCGACCGGGCGGTGGCGGCGGCGCAGCGCAGCGGGTTCCACCGGGTGCTGCTGCGCACCCTGGCCCACGCCGCGCTGTGCCGGGTACTGCAGGGCCGAACGGAGCAGGCGGCGGCGCTGATGGACGCGGTCGAGGAGGACTGGACCGGTACCGGCATGCTGCCGTTCGCCGAGTTCGTCGCCCCACTGGCCTACGCGGGCGCCTTGATGGGCGTCGAAGGCGCCGCGCGGGTACGGGCGATGCTCAAGCGGTCGCCCCGGTTCACGCCCTGGGTCGACGCCGCGATGGCGACCCTGGAGGGCACGCTCACCGGTGACCCGAGCGCCTACCACGAGGCCGCCGAGGCATACGGGCGCATCGGCGACCTCACCGACCGGGCGGTCATGCTCGCCCTGGCCGCCCGCGGGCTGGTCCGCCAGGGGCACCTGGAGCAGGCCGCGCCGCTGGTCGCCGAGGTGACCGCGTTCGCACGGCGCAACGCGGCACCCCGGCTGCTGCACGGGCTGCCGATTCCGGTGGACGGAGAACCGCCGGCCGGCTGAGCCGGCTCAGGCTCACTCGGGCTCAGGCGGCGAGCTGTGCGGGTTCGGTCGCCTTCACCGGCTGCGTCTTCACCTTCTGGGCGTAGACGTCGACGTACTCGCGGCCGGACAGCTCCATCAGCTCATACATGATCTCGTCGGTCACCGCCCGCTCGATGAACCGGTCCCCGGCCATCCCCGCGTACCGCGAGAAGTCGATCGGCTCGCCGAACCTGATCCGTACCCGCTTGATCTTCGGCAGCTTGGAGCCCAGCGGCTGGATCTCGTCCGAGTTGAGCATCACCACCGGGATCACCGGTGCCCCGGAGTCCAGGGCCAGCCGGGCCACCCCGGTCTTGCCGCGGTAGAGCCGGCCGTCCGGCGACCGGGTGCCCTCCGGGTAGATCCCGAACAGCCTGCCCTCGCGCAGGACCCGCAGCCCGGTGTCGATCGCCGCCTGTGCCGCCCGGCCGCCCGAGCGGTCCACCGGGATGGTGCCGGTACCCACGAAGAACATCTTGGTCAGAAAGCCCTTGATGCCCCTACCTGTGAAGTATTCCGCTTTCGCGACGAAGGTGACCTTCCGCCGGACCATCAGCGGCATGAAGATCGAGTCCGAGAAGGAGAGGTGGTTGCTCGCGATGATCGCCGGTCCCTCGGCCGGCACGTTGTCGCGACCCTCGACCTGCGGCCGGAAGATCAACCTCAGCCAGGGGCCCAGGATGACGTACTTGAGCAGGTGGTACAGCACTTCCGTCCTTCCCGGTGCCCGTCCCGAGTGGGAGGAGTCGGCACTGAGCCTACGAAGACCGCACGGCACACCACAACGCACTCCCCGAACTACCCGTTGCCGTGTCACGATTCATTCCGGGGTCAGGACCCGTAGGTCGGTGGGAGGTGCTACGGGAATGAGTACGGGCGGGGCACGCCGGGGGCGTCGGGACAACGGGCTGATCGCTGCCGCGTACGCGGTGGCCGGGGATGTCGACCCACGGGTCGGCGAGCACCTGCTGGACGTGCTGGCGGTGCGAGGCATCGCGGCCTACCTGCAGCCGGCGGCCGACCTGCACCCGGTGACCAGGACCACCACGCTGCCCAGCCGGCCCACCGACCGGCTCTACGTGGACCGGGCGCACCTGGAGACCGCCCGCTCGTTCATGGCCCAGCTCACCCCCGAGGAGATTCCCGCCCCGGAGCCGGCCACCGCCGGGACGGACGTCGACGACGTGTTCGCCGGGATCGTCGCCGGCTTCGACGCCGAGGTGGCGGAGGCGAGCTGGCCGGCGGCCGAGGACCTGTCGGACGCCGGTGCGGGCGCCGAAGCCCCCAGCGGACGCCCGGCGACCCCGGCGCCGACCGCACTGCCCCGCTGGCAGCGCAGCACGATCAGCCCCGAGGACGACCGGCCGTCGCTGCTCGACGGGCTGGACACCTTCGGCGCCGACCTCGACGACGGGGAGGACGAGGAGGGCTACACGCCGCCGCCTCCCCCGCCGCTGCCCCGGCTCGCACCGGCCACCATCGCCGCCGTGGCCGGCATCCTGGTCGGCGTGCTCCTGCTGTTCGACCCCGGACTGCTGCCGATCGACAACACCGCGGCCATGGCGCTGGGCCTCGGCGGCATCCTCGCCGGTTTCATCGCGCTGATCTGGCGGCTGCGCTCGGGAGACGACGACGATTGGGACCCGGACGACGGCGCGGTCGTCTGAGCCGGCCAACCCCCACTACCCCTTGTCCAGCCAGTCCAGGATCGCGTCCAGCGGCTCGGCCCACCGGGCGTCCAGCATCAGGTCGTGACCCATCCCCGGGAACAGCAGCGGGGCGCCGCCGAAGCGGGCCGCCGCCCGGGCCAGCGCCGCCCGCGGTACCAGCCGGTCGTCCGGGCTGCCCACGACCAGTACCGGCGGGTTGCCGACCGGCGGCTCCTGCCGGCCGGTGCCGAGGAGCTGCCACTGTGCCAGCCGCGACGCCCGACCCAGCCGTGCCGCGTAGGCCCGGGCCTGGCTGGTCGGCAGCGCCCGGCTGAACAGGGCGCCCCGGCCCGGCCGCAGTCCCCCGCCGAACAGCGCGGGCACCGTCGCGCCCGGATTGCGGGCGGCGACCGCGGCGGCCGTGCGCAGCCCGCCGAGCACCGGTGCGACCAGCACCCCGGCCCGGGCCGGGTACCGGGCCAGCGCGTCGGCCACCACCCGTGCGCCCGCGCCGTGCCCGACCAGTACCGCCTGCCTGGGCAGGCTGGCCGCGACCTGGACGACGTCGTGGACATAGGCGCGCAGCGTGGTGCGCGGGGAGCCGCCGCTGGTGCCGTGCCCGCGCAGGCTCATGGCACAGGCCGGGAAGCCCCGCTCCGCCGTGCGCTCCAGCCAGTGCTCGGCGAACGCCCAGGCGCCGTGGCCGAAGCCCGGCACGAACAGCACCGGCGGCCTTGTCTCGCCGAGGTCGGGCCGGGCCTCACGCACCTCCCGGTGCACCGGCCGGGGCGGGTAGGCCCACTCCATCGAGCGGACGATGCTGGTACCCATCAGTTGGCCCCCAAGCCGTCGAGGGTCCGCTGCAGCGCCCGCAGGTACCGGACGTGGTCGATCTCGAACCAGTGGCGGCTGGACTCCTTGACCCGGGCGCCCGTGTACCGCTCGTCGGTGCCGGTCACCGTCTGCCGCCAGAAGGCCGAGGCCCGGGCCGGGTCGGACTCGCGCAGGCGCAGCCAGCGGGCGACCGTCACCGACTGCCAGTGCACGATCGGCAGGATGCCCGAGTCCGGCTGCACCAGGCCCAGCACGGACAGCGTCGGGTACCGGGGGGACAACGCCTGCAGGTGCAGCCGGGGCCGCCCGTCCGCGCCCACGCCGAGGATCTCGGGCGCCAGGAAGTCGAACCTCGGCAGGTAGCCGGTGGCCAGCACCACGAGGTCCGGCTCGATGGTCTGGCCGCCGGCCAGGTGCACGCCGTACCGGTCGAAGCGCTCCACGTCGGGTACCGGCGTGATGGAGCCGTGGCCCAGGTAGTAGACGAGCTGACTGTTGACGATCGGGTGGGTCTCGTAGACGCGGTGGTCGGGCCGGCGCAGACCGAACCGGGTCAGGTCACCGACGGTGCGCCGCAGTACCCGCTGGAACAGCCACTGGCGCACGCGCAACGGCAGCCGCAGCGCCAGTACCAGGTCGTTGACCTGGTCGGCCGGGCGCCCGGAGATGTACTTGGGCGCGTACCAGTACCCCCGGCGGGTGGAGTGCCAGCACTTCGCGGCCTGGGCGGCCGCCTCGACCGCGATGTCGCAGCCGGTGTTGCCGGCGCCCACCACGAGGACCTTCCGGCCGCGCAGCTGGGCGGCGTCCTTGTAGGCGCTGGCGTGGATCACCTCGCCGCGGTAGTCGGACAGGCCGTCGTAGGCCGGCGTGTTCGGCGACCAGTGGTGCCCGTTGGCGACCACGACGGCCGCGTACCGCGAGGTCCGCTCGCGCTGCCCGACCTCGGTCGTGACGTCCCAGTACCCGCCTTCTGCCGGCTCGACCCGGGTCACCTCGGTGCCGAACCAGATGTGCTCGCGCAGCCCGAAATGGTCGGCGTACCGCTCGAGGTAGGCGTGCACCTGGGCGTGGTGCGGGTAGTCCGGCCAGCTGTCCGGCATCGGGAAGTCGGGGAACTGGCTGGACGGCTTGGAGGAGACCAGGTGGGTACTGGCGTAGACCGGGCTGCGCCGGTGCCGCCAGTTCCACAGGCCGCCGACGCCGGTCTCCCGCTCGAAGCAGTCGACCGCGAAGCCGTGCTCCCGGAGGTTCTTGATCGCGGCGAGCCCGCTGAGCCCGGCGCCGATCACGCAGACCGTGTCGCCGCGGTCGTAGACGGGCCGGTCGCCGCGCCAGATGGTGGCGGTGGCCCCGGTGCTCTCCCACGCGGTGGACTCGACGCTCACCGGCCCTCCCCAGGTTGGCGTGCCTGTCGGGTCGCCGGTCACGGTGCGTTGCCCGCGCCCCGGCTGCGCCATCTTGGATGCTGCGCCGATGGTTTGTCCAGTCCGGCCGGCCGTCGGGAGGACAGCAACGGGCCGCCGGAGTGGCTCCGGCGGCCCGTTGCGGTCAG
>Ga0081540_1002638_pt1 | contig 14577 bp, 12 predicted proteins | sample TabmetS2T1R1_FD_71024 | JGI IMG/M metagenome (GOLD analysis project Ga0081540, IMG submission 71024) | Tabebuia heterophylla rhizosphere microbial communities from the University of Puerto Rico - S2T1R1 | ecosystem: Host-associated > Plants > Roots > Rhizosphere ... | reverse complement strand
GGCGGCTTCGGCAACAGCCTCAAGGACGTGGCCCGGCTCATCAAGGCCAAGGTGGGCATGCGCGTGGCCACCATCGATCTCGGCGGATGGGACATGCACACCGCGATCGGCAAGGTGGACAACGGGGAGATGAAGAACCACCTCGGCGAGCTGGCCTCCACCCTGGCCGCGTTCGCCGCCGACCTCGGACCGGCGATGGCCGACACGACCGTGGTCACGATGAGCGAGTTCGGCCGGCGGGTACAGGAGAACAGCAACGCCGGTGCGGACCACGGGCACGGCGGCGTCATGCTGCTGATGGGCGGCGGGCTGGTCGGCGGCCAGGTGCACGGCAAATGGCCGGGGCTGTCCGCGGGTGCCCTTGACCACGGCGACCTGGCCGGCCCGAACGACTACCGCGACGTGCTCGGCGAGTTGCTGGTGCGACGGATGGGGATCGGCGCGGTCACCGACATCTTCCCCGGCCACCAGTACAACCGCATCGGCGTCTTCACCTGAGCCGGCGGCCCCGGCCTCAGCCCAGGGCCGGCGGCACCGGCGGCGGAACGACGGTCTCCAGCGCGGCGGCCACCCGGTACATCCGGTCGTCGGCCATCGTCGGCGCCATCACCTGCAGGCCGACCGGCAACCCCTCGGACAGTCCACAAGGGACGGAGATGGCCGGGCCGCCGTACAGGTTCGACGGGATCGTGAAGAGGTCGGCGAGGTACATCTGGTACGGGTCGCTCGTGCGCGAGCCGAACGGGAACGCCACGAACGGCGTGGTCGGCGCGACCAGCACGTCGGCCTGCTCGAAGGCGGCGGTGAAGTCGCGGGTGATCAGGGTGCGGACCTTCTGCGCCTGGCCGTAGTAGGCCTCGTAGTAGCCCGAGGACAGCGCGAAGGTGCCGAGGATGATGCGCCGCTTGACCTCGGGGCCGAAGCCGGCTTCCCGGGTCAGCGACATGACCTCCTCAAGCGAGTGCGTGCCGTCGTCGCCGACCCGCAGCCCGTAGCGGACACCGTCGAACCGGGCCAGGTTGCTCGACGCCTCGCTGGGCGCGATCAGGTAGTAGGCGGGCAGCGCGTACACGAAGTGCGGGCAGGACACCTCGACCACCTCGGCGCCCAGCTTCACCAGCGCCTCGATGCCCTCGCGCACGGCCGCGGACACCCCCGGCTCCGCGCCCTCGCCCGCGAACTCCCGCACCATGCCGATGCGGACGCCGGTCAGGTCACCCGTCGCGCCACGACGGGCCGCCTCCACCACCGGGGGTACCGGCGCGGGAATCGAGGTCGAGTCCCGCGGGTCGTATCCGGCGATGACGGCGTGCAGCAGGGCCGCGTCCTCGACCGTCCGCGCACACGGCCCGGGAGTGTCCAAACTGGACGAGAAGGCGACCAGCCCGTACCGCGACGTCCCGCCGTAGGTCGGCTTCGCGCCGACGGTACCGGTGACCGCGCCGGGCTGCCGGATCGAGCCGCCCGTGTCGGTACCGATGGCCAGCGGCGCCTCGTACGCGACCAGGGAGGCGGCCGAGCCACCGCCCGAGCCGCCCGGGATCCGTCCGAGGTCCCAGGGGTTGCGGGTCGGCCCGTACGCCGAATACTCCGTGGAGGAGCCCATCGCGAACTCGTCCATGTTCGTCTTGCCGAGGATCACCAGCCCGGCCTCGCGCAGCCGCCGGACGACCGTCGCGTCATAGGGCGGCCGCCATCCTTCGAGGATCTTCGACGCACAGGTCGTCGGTACCCCCTTGGTGGCGAGCACGTCCTTGACCGCCACCGGTACCCCCGCCAGAGGTCCCAGGGTCTCGCCCGCGGCCCGGCGGCGGTCCACCTCGGCCGCGGCGGCCAGCGCTCCCTCGGCGTCCACGTGCAGGAAGGCGTGGACCCGGTCGTCCACGGCGGCGATCCGGTCCAGATGCGCCCGGGCCACCTCGACCGCGGACACCTCGCCGGCCGCGATGGCGGCGCCGATCGCGGCGGCCGACGTGCGGATCAGCTCCGAACTCACGCTTCCTCCTCGAGGATCCGCGGGACGCGGAACCGGCCGTCCTCGGCGTCGGGCGCGCCGGACAGCGCCTCCGCCTGGGTCAGGCAGGGCTCCTCCACGTCGTCCCGCAGGACGTTGGTCAGCGGCACCGAGTGCGACGTCGGCGGGATGTCGGCAGCGGCCACCTGGCCCACCTGGGCGACCGCCTGGATGATCACGTCGAGCTGGCCGGCGAACACATCCAGCTCCTGCTCGGTGACTGCCAGGCGCGACAGGTGCGCGAGGTGGGCGACCTCCTCGCGGGAGATGGCGGCCAATGCTGCCCCCTTTGTCTGGTCACGGAGGTACAGCGCGCAGAATCCCACGCGCGCGCCGACCCGGGGAAGTCTATTTGCCGCCGCCGGCCGGCCGCGCGACGGGTCGCGGCCTCAGCGCACCGGCGGCCAGGCGGGCATCAGCTGCTGCGGCGGCCGGTACCGCGACAGCCAGGAGGCAAGCTGGTCGGCGGGCATCGGGCGGGCGTAGAACCAGCCCTGCGCCACCTCGCAGCGCATCCGGGTGAGCATCAGGAACGTCCGTTCGTCCTCCACGCCCTCGGCCACCACCCGCAGTCCCAGCGCGCCGGACAGCTCGATGATGGATCGGACGATCGCCTCGTCGTCCGGGTCCTCCGCCATGCCCAGCACGAACGACCGGTCGATCTTCACCTCGGCCAGCGGCAGCCGGCGCAGGTGCTGCATCGACGAGTACCCGGTGCCGAAGTCGTCCAGCGACAGCGCGATGCCCAGCCGCTCCAGCCGGCGCAGCGTGGTCAGCACGCGCCTGGGGTCGGCCATCAGCGCGCCCTCGGTGATCTCCAACTGCACCTGCTCCGGCCCCACCCCGTCGTGCCGCAGCCGCTCGGCCAGCCGGTCGACGATCTCCCCGGTGTGCAGGTCCCGCACGCTCACGTTGATCGACGCCCGCAGTACCAGCCCGTCGGCAAGCCACTTGGCCAACTGCCCGACCACGTCGTCGACCGCGCGCAGGGTCAGCAGCCGCATCACCGCGCTGTGCTCTGCGACCCGGATCAGCTCCTCGGGGTCGACCAGGCCACGCTGCGGGTGGTGCCAGCGCAGCAGCGCCTCCACGCCGATCACCGCGCCGGAGTTCAGCTCAACCTGCGGCTGGTAGTAGAAGGCGATCTCCTCCGCGCCCGGAGTCTCCAGCGCCCGGCGCAGGTCCGCCAGCAACCCGAGCCGCTGCGCCGAGTTGTGGTCGGACTCGGGGGCGTAAACGGCCAGCGCGTCCCCCCGGCTCTTGGCGTCGTACATGGCCACGTCGGCGTGGCGCATCAGGGTCTCGAAGTCCTCGCCGTGCTGCGGGTACACGGCCACGCCGATCGAGCCGCCGACGTCCAGCGGCAGGCCGTCCAGGGCCACCGGCTCGGCCAGGGCCTCCGCGATCCGGGCCGCGAGCTCCCGCGCCGAGTCCACATCGGACAGTCCGGGCGCGAGTACCGCGAACTCGTCACCACCCAGCCGGGCGATGAGGTCCTCCGCGCGTACCGCCGACTGCAGCCGCCCCGCGACCTGCACCAGCAGCCGGTCGCCGACCGCGTGCCCGAGCGCGTCGTTGACGTGCTTGAACCGGTCGAGGTCGAGCAGCAGCAGGGCGAACGTCGCGTCCCTGCGCGGCTGCTCCGGCGCCCCCGCCATCACCACCGTCGGCGGCCGGGCCCGCCACGCCGCGTGCGCCGGGCCGGCGGACCGCGAACCCACGCGGGCGGCCGCCACCTCCGCCCTGGTGGCGCCGTCGCGTGCCGTCGCCGCCCCCCTGGCCGACACGATCCGCTCGGCGACCGAGGTCATCAGCGTCTTGCGGTTGGGCAGCCCGGTCAGCGGGTCGAGCCGGGCCAGCCGCGCCTGCTCCGCCGACAGCGTCGCCATGCGGTTCACCGCGTAGAGCGGCACCAGGACGAACGGGATCAGCGCCGGGCTGAGCCGGCTGGCACCGACCAGCACCGGCCCCAGCAGGAGCAGGGCTCCGGTCGACAGCGAGTCGTACCCGACGGTGCTGGCCAGCAGCCGCCACCACGCGCCACCGAAGCGCAGCCACACGGCGCCGGTGACCAGCGTGTAGTTGACCGCGAACCAGGTCACCGCGGCGCCGAACACGATCGCGGCATCCGGCCAGCCCGAGGCGCCGGAGGACCCGAACGGCTCGTTCCGGGCCAGGTCGAGTACCAGGTCGGCGGCGGCGAGCGCGACCGCGTACTGACCCGCGTTGAACGCCGCCCGCCAGGGCCGGTGGCGCATCCGCGCCGAGGAGGCCATTACCGCCACGGTCTGTACCGCGACCGCCGGCCACAGCCCCCAGATCAGCAGGATCGCGAAGGTGAAGCAGATCGACGGGAAGACCGGGGAGAGCTGTCGCGGCCCGGGCGGCGTGAACGGTCGCACGTCGGACAGCACGGCGAGCGCGGCCATGAGCCAGAACGCGGTACCGGCCGGGTGCGGGACGGTGGTCGGCTGCGTGGAGCGCAGCGCCACCAGCCCGACCGCGACGAGGCAGACGCCGGCGACGTACCCGAAGAAGACGCCTTCGCGGCGGGGAGGTGCGGTGTTGCGCAGCGCAGTCGGCTCCATCGGTCCTCCAGCCCGCCGCTTGGCGAGGTCGCCAGTCGGAGCGGGCACACGCCGGGTGAAACGACCTCACCATAGGCTGGTGACGCCGGTTTTGTACCCATAGTGGGGATTGTGATCGAGTCGATACCTACCGGCGATGTCTATGCGTCGTCACCCGTACGGGCGACAGCGCGGGCGGCCTCCGGGCCCTCGGCGAGCAGCACCTCGAAGCCGGCCTCGTCGAGGACCGGCACCTTCAGCGACACCGCCTTCTCATACTTCGAGCCGGGCGACTCGCCCACCACCACGAAGTCCGTCTTCTTCGACACGCTGGACGTGGACTTGCCGCCCCGGGCGGTGATCGCCTCGGCGGCGCCGTCCCGGGAGAAGTTGAGCAGGCTGCCGGTGACCACGATGCTGAGGCCCTCCAGCGGGCGCGGTCCCTCGTCCACCCGCTCCTCGGAGAGCTGGACCCCGGCCGCCGCCCACTTGGCGACCACCTCGCGGTGCCAGTCGACGCCGAACCACTCGCGCAGCGAGTCGGCGATGGTCGGGCCGACGCCCTCGACCGCGGCCAGCTCCTCACGCGACGCCTTGTCGATGGCGTCCACCGAGCCGAAGTGCCGGGCCAGCGCCTGCGCCGCGGTCGGGCCGACGTGCCGGATGGACAGCGCGACGAGGATCCGCCACAGCGGCCTCGTCTTCGCCTCGGCCAGGTTGGCCAGCAGCTTGACCGCGTTGGAGCCGAGCGAGCCGTCCTTGTTGACGAAGAACTCGCTGAGCCGCAGCTTCTCCTCGTCGATCGCGAACAGATCGCCCTCGTCGGTGATCACGTGATCGTCGAGCAGCGCCATGCCCGCCTTGTAGCCGAGCACCTCGATGTCCAGCGCGCCCCGGCCGGCCAGGTGGAACACCCGCTCCCGCAGCTGTGCGGGGCAGGACCGGCTGTTGGGGCAGCGGATGTCGACGTCGCCCTCCTTGGCGGGGGCCAGCGGGGAGTCGCACTCCGGGCAGCGGGTGGGCATGACGAAGGCCCGCTCGGTGCCGTCCCGCTTGTCGACCACCGGCCCGACGACCTCGGGGATCACGTCGCCGGCCTTGCGCAGCACCACGGTGTCGCCGATCAGCACGCCCTTGCGGGCCACCTCGCTGGCGTTGTGCAAGGTGGCGAAGGTGACCGTGGATCCGGCGACCCGCACCGGCTCCAGCTCGGCGTATGGGGTGACCCGGCCGGTGCGCCCGACGTTGACGCGGATGTCGACTAGCTTGGTGTTGACCTCCTCCGGCGGGTATTTGTAGGCGATCGCCCAGCGGGGCGCGCGACTGGTCGAGCCGAGCCTGCGCTGGATGGACACCTCGTCGACCTTGACCACCACGCCGTCGATCTCGTGCTCGACGTCGTGCCGGTGCTCGGCGTAGAACCCGACGAACTCGCGCACCTCGTCGAGGCTGCGCACCACCTTCCAGCGCTTGCTGACCGGCAGGCCCCACGCCTGCAGCGCCTCGTAGGCGTGGGACTGGCTGACCGGCTCGAAGCCGCGCCGGGCGCCCAGCCCGTGCACGACCAGGTGCAGCGGGCGGCCGGCGGTGACCCTGGGGTCCTTCTGCCGCAGGCTGCCGGCGGCGGCGTTGCGCGGGTTGGCGAACGGCGCCCGGCCGTCGGCGACCAGCGACTCGTTCAGCTCGGCGAAGCCGGCGACCGGGAAGAAGATCTCACCGCGGACCTCGACGAACTCCGGCACCTCCTCGCCCTCGCCGCCGCGCAGCCGCTCGGGCACGTCGGCGATGGTGCGGACGTTGGGCGTGACGTCCTCGCCGGTGCGACCGTCGCCACGGGTCGCCGCCCGGGTCAGCCGGCCACGCTCGTAGGTCAGGTTGATGGCGAGCCCGTCGACCTTCAGCTCGCACAGGTAGCTGAAGGGCCCGCCGGCGTCCCGCTCGACGCGCTCGGCCCAGGCGACCAGCTCCTCGTCGCTGAAGGCGTTGTCCAGGCTGAGCATCCGCTCGGCGTGGGCGACCGGGGTGAACATGGTCGAATAGGTGCCGCCCACCCGCTGGGTCGGCGAGTCCGGCGTGCGCAGCGCCGGGTATTCGGTCTCCAGCCGGGTCAGCTCGCGCATCAGCGCGTCGTATTCGCCGTCCGAGACGGTGGGCTGGTCGAGGACGTAGTAACGATATTGGTTATCGTCGATCTCCTGCGCCAGCGCGGCGTGCCGCTCCCGGGCCAGCGCGGTCGGCTCGGCACCGGCCCGCATCTCGGCCTCGGCGGTCACCGTCTGGGGGATCTCCTCGTCAAGCGCCATAAGGCACGGTAGCGCGAGGGTATGACGAGCCGCCGCGCAGCTTGTCGGAGCGGCGCCCAGCCAGCGCTTGACAGCCGCGCAGCTTGTCGGGGCGGCGCCCAGCCAGCGGTCGACAGCCGCGCAGCCTGTCGGAGCGGCGCCGGCCAGCGCTTGACAGCCTAGGAGTAGGCCTCGTCGAGCAGCCGCCGGGCGGCCTCACGGGTCGCGGTGATGATCGCCCGGGCCGCCGCCGGACTCGCACCGGCCAGGCCGCAGGCGGGCGTGACCACAACCCGCTTGGGCAGGTCCGCCAGCGGGAAGCCGAGCTTGTTCCACAGCTGCCTGATCCGGGTCGCGGCCGCCGACGCGTCGGGCCCGGCCCCGCCCGCGGTCGTGGATAGGGCGCCGGCGAACAGGCCCAGGCCCGCGTCGACCGCCTCACCGATCGGGTCGAGGTCCGTGGCCAGGGCCAGGTCCAGCCCGACCGCCGCGGCGCCCGCCGACCGCATCAGGGCCACCGGCGCGTCCGGGGCACAGCAGTGCACCACGACCGGTACCGCGACGGCCGCGATCAGCGAGCCGAGCAGTTCGGTCGCGGTCGACGCCTCGACTGCGCGGATGGTGCCGAAGCCGCTCTCGGTCGCCACCCGACCCGCCAGTACCGCCGGGAGGCTCGGCTCGTCGAGCTGCAGCACCAGCCGGGCACCCGGTACCCGACGGCGCAGGTCGTCGAGGTGCCTTGTCAGCCCCTCGGCCAGCGAGGCGGTCAGCTCCCGTACCGCACCCGGGTCCCGCAGCAGGACGCCGCCGACCGGCAGCTCCACCGAGGCGGCCATGGTCCACGGACCGGCCGCCTGCACCTTCAGCGCCCCCGAGTACCCGTCGGCCTGGTCGGTCAGCGTGTCGAGGTCGCGCTCCAGGAGGTCGGCGGTGCGCCGGGCGTCCAGGCCGGGGCGGGCGGTCACCCGCCACCGGGCGGCGTACAGCTCGACGGGCAGGTCGACCAGGAGCCCTCCGGTGCGCCCGATCATCTCGGCTCCCGGGCCGCGGGCCGGCAGCTCGGGCAGGTACGGCAGGTCGGGCAGCTCGCCGAGCACGGTCCGGACCGCCTCGGCGATGTCGGTACCCGGAAGCGACCCGACGCCCGTCGCGCTGCCCTCGGGCCAGCTCATGCGGCGGCCAGCCGGGACGCCGAGCCTATGGTCGCGCAGCCGAGCACGATGTCCCCGTCCGGATCCGGCTGGTAGGCCACCATCGCCTGCCCGGCGGCTACCCCGCGTACCGGACTGTCCAGCGCGGCCACCAGCCGGTCGCCCTCCCGCGTCACCGTCGCCGGTACCGGTTCGCCATGCGCCCGCAGCTGCACCTGCGCCCGTACCGGAGCCGGGCCGCTCCACAGTGGACGCTCACCGTACACAGTGGACACCTCGAGCGCCTCGGCCGGCCCGACGGTCACGGTGTTGTTGACCGGGGTGATCGACAGCACGTACCGCGGCCGGCCGTCCGGCGCAGGTCGGTCCAGCCGCAGTCCCTTGCGCTGGCCGACGGTGAAGGCATAGGAGCCCTCGTGCTGGCCGAGTACCTCGCCGGAGCCCGCGTCCACGATGTCGCCGGGCGCCGTCCCGAGCCGGTCGCGCAGCCAGCCACGGGTGTCGCCGTCGGCGATGAAGCAGATGTCGTGCGAGTCGGGCTTGTCGGCCACGGCCAGCCCGCGCCGCGCCGCCTCGGCCCGCACCTGAGCCTTGGTGCTGCCGCCGAGCGGGAAGACCGAGTGAGCCAACTGCCGCGGGGTCAGCACGGCCAGCACGTAGGACTGGTCCTTGGCCGCGTCCACGCTGCGGCGCAGCCGGCCCTGGTCGTCGCGGCGGGCGTGGTGGCCGGTCACCACCGCGTCGAAGCCCAGCGCCAGGGCACGGTCCAGCACCGCCGCGAACTTGATCTTCTCGTTGCAACGCAGGCACGGGTTCGGGGTGCGACCGGCCGCGTACTCCGCGACGAAGTCGTCCACCACGTCCTCGTGGAAGCGCTCGGCCAGGTCCCAGACGTAGAACGGGATGCCGATGACGTCGGCGGCGCGCCGGGCGTCCCGGGCGTCCTCCAGCGTGCAGCAGCCCCGGGCGCCGGTGCGGTAGGTCTGCGGGTTGCGGGCCAGCGCCAGGTGCACCCCGGTCACGTCGTGACCCGCGTCGACCGCCCGGGCGGCGGCGACCGCGGAATCCACCCCGCCCGACATGGCGGCCAGCACTCGCATGACTGCCAGCCTACCTGTCAAGCACTGACCGCCGTGGCGCCGCAGGCGTCGCTAGCGGGCCGGCCCGGGCTTCTTGACGCTCGCCCGGCGCGCGCGCTCGACTGCGCCGGGGAGGGCGGCGATCAGCTCGTCGACGTCCGCCGGGGTCGACGTGTGCCCGAGCGAGAAGCGCAGTGACGACCGCGCCCGGTCCTCGTCCGCGCACATCGCGAGCAGGACGTGCGAAGGCTGGGCAACCCCGGCCGAGCAGGCCGAACCGGTCGAGCAGGCAACCCCGGCCGCGTCCAGCAGCAGGAGCAGCGCGTCGCCCTCGCAGCCCGGGAAGGAGAAGTGCGCGTTGCCCGGCAACCGGTGCTCGGGGTGCCCGTTGAGGATCGCCTCCGGTACCGCCGCCTGCACGCGGGCCACCAGGTCGTCGCGCAGCGCAGCGACCCGGGTCGCATACTCCGGCTGGGCCTTGACGCTGGCCTCCAGGGCGGCCGCGAAGGCGACGATGCCGGGCACGTCCAGGGTGCCGGAGCGCACGTCGCGCTCCTGGCCGCCACCGTGCAGCAGCGGGGTGGCCGGCACGTCCCGGCCCAGCAGCAGGGCGCCGACCCCGACCGGACCGCCGATCTTGTGGCCGGTCACCGTCAGCGCGGCCGCGCCGCTCTGCGCGAAGTCGACCGGTACCTGCCCGACCGCCTGCACCGCGTCGGAGTGGAACGGGATGCCGTGCTCGGCGGCGAGGCCGGACAGCTCGGCGACCGGCTGGACCGTGCCCACCTCGTTGTTCGCCCACATGACCGTGACCAGGGCCACCTCGTCGGCGTGCGCGGCAAGCTCCTCGCGCAGCGCGTCGACCGAGACCCGACCGTACCCGTCGACCGGCAGCCAGACGACCGTGGCGCCCTCGTGCTCGCCGAGCCACAGCACCGAGTCCAGGACGGCGTGGTGCTCGACGGCGCCGGCGACGACCCGGGTCCGGGCCGGGTCGGCGGCGCGCCGGGCCCAGTAGATGCCCTTGACCGCGAGGTTGTCGCTCTCGGTACCCCCGCCGGTGAAGATCACCTCGGACGGTCGGGCGCCGAGGACCGCGGCGACCAGTTCCCGGGACTCCTCCACCTTCCGGCGGGCGCAGCGGCCGGCGGCGTGCAACGACGAGGCATTGCCGACATCCCCGGCAGCCGCGACGAACGCGTCCACCGCCTCCGCCCTCATGGGCGTGGTCGCGGCGTGATCGAGGTAGGCCATCGTGGTCAAGCGTAACGACCGGAACGGCCGACCGGGGTACCCCCGGCCGGCCGATCCGTACGAGGTCTCACTTACGCTTGCGGATCTCCTCGGCGGCCTGGGGTACCACGCTGAACAGGTCGCCCACGACGCCGAAGTCGGCCAGTTCGAAGATCGGCGCCTCGGGGTCCTTGTTGACCGCGACGATGGTCTTGCTGGTCTGCATGCCGGCCCGGTGCTGGATCGCCCCGGAGATGCCCAGCGCGACATACAGCTGCGGGGAGACGGTCTTACCGGTCTGCCCGACCTGGAACTGGTGCGGGTAGAACCCGGAGTCGGTGGCCGCCCGGGAGGCGCCGACCGCGCCGCCCATCAGGTCGGCCAGCTCCTCGACCAGCTTGAAGTTGTCCGCACTGCCCACGCCGCGGCCACCGGAGACCACGATCGAGGCCTCGGTCAGCTCCGGACGCGAGCCCTTCTGCTCCGTCACCCGGTTGACCACGGTGGTCAGCTTGTCCTTCTCGCCAACCTGAACGTCCACGGTGGACACCTGCGGGGTGGTCGGTGCCGGGGCCGGGGTCACCGAGTTGGGCCGCAGCGTCACCAACGGCAGTCCCCTGGTCACCGCGGACTTCACGATCGTCGAACCGGCGAACACCACCTGGGTCGCGGTACCGTCGGCGGCCACGTCGACCACGTCGGTCAGCAGGCCGTTGTCCAGCTTGACCGCCAACCTGGCGGCGATCTCCTTGCCCTCCTGGGTGGAGGCCAGCAGCACCGCGGCGGGCGACGTGTCGGCGACCAGCTTGGCCACCACGGCGGCCTTCGGCGCGACCAGATAGCCGGTCACGTCCGCGTGCTCGGCCGCGTAGATCTTCGCGGCGCCGTACTCGCCGAGCCGGTCGGTCAGCTCGGAGGCCGTGCCGGGCCCGCCGAGCACCACCGCGGCCGGCTCACCCAGCGTGCGGGCCAGCGTCAGCAACTCCAGGGTGACCTTCTTGACGGCGCCGCCGGAGTGCTCGACGACAACGAGGATTTCGCTCATCTCTGCGACCTCACACGAACTTCTCGGACGCGAGGAACTCGACCAGCTTCACGCCGCCGTCGCCCTCGTCGCTGACCTTGACGCCGCCCTGCCGCGGCGGCCGCTTCCCGGCCTCCAGCACGGCGCTGCTCGCACCGGCCGCGCCGACCTCCTCAGCCGCGATCCCCAGGTCCGCCAGCGACAGCGTCTCCACCGGCTTCTTCTTCGCCGCCATGATGCCCTTGAACGACGGGTACCGGACCTCGTTGATGGTGTCCCAGACCGACACGAGTGCCGGAGTGGACGCGGTCAGCACCTCGTACCCCTCGTCGGTCTGCCGCTCGACGGTCAGCGTGGACCCATCGACGGTCAGCTTCCGGGCACCGGTCAGCGCCGCGATGCCCAACCGCTCCGCGATCATGTGCGGCATCGCCTGCACGCGGCCGTCGGTGGACTCCGCGCCGGACAGCACGAGGTCCGGGTTCAGCCGGCCGATCGCCGCCGCCAACACCTTCGACGTGGCCAGCGCGCAGGACCCGTGCATGGCCGGGTCGACCACGTGCACCGCCTTGTCCGGGCCCATCGACAGCGCCTTGCGGATCGACTCGGTGGCCTGCTCCGGACCCACCGTCAGGATGGTCACCTCGCCACCGTGGGCCTCCTGGATGCGAAGGGCCTCCTCGATGGCGTACTCGTCCATCTCATTGATCACGTTGCTCGCCGACCCGCGGTCGACGGTCTTGTCGTCAGCGTTCAGGTTGCGCTCCGAACCGGAGTCGGGCACCTGCTTGACGAGTACCACGATATTCATCGGGCTTCGACGACCTCCTGCCTGAACGGGCGCTTACTCGGCCCCGGTAGCACGCTATATGTTACCCACGAGTAGCCTGGTCGCTCCCGCCGGTACCGGGTGACCGGAATCACCCGGACCCGTCGCCCGGCGCCGGGCTGAGAGAGGCCGTGTGGCAAGGTCGGGGCGTGCGAGTCGTCGGGCCTGCGTGGCGCGTCATTCGGCAATGGTTCGACCCGTCCGATGTGCGCGCCGTGGGCAGCACGCCGGACTACCGCTTCTCCCTGGCCAACGAGCGGACCTTCCTCGCCTGGATCCGCACCGGTCTCGCACTGGTCGGCGGCGGCCTCGCGGTGGCCGGCTTCCTCCCGCCACTGCGCATGACCCATCTGCGCGAGGCCATCGCGCTCGTGCTCGTCCTGCTCGGCGCGACGATCGGGGTACGGGCCGTCGACCACTGGGCACGCAGCGAGAAGGCGATGCGGCTCGGGCAACCCCTGCCGCAGTCGCGCTTCCCCGCAATCCTCGGGCTGGCGCTCGGGCTGGGCGGGCTGCTGCTGGCCGGCGCGGTGCTCGCGGGCGTGCGATGACCGGTACCACGGCCGGTGCCGCGGCCGGCCGGCCGCCGGGTGCGGCCCCGGAGAGAACCCGGCTGGCCTGGCGGCGCACCGCCCTGTCCGCCACGGCCGTGAGTCTGATCACCGTGCGGCTCGGCATCCGCGACGGGTTCGTCCCGCTGCGCCTGACGGTCGCCGGGCTGGCCATGCTCGGCTGGGTCGGGCTCCTCGTCCTCGGCCGGTACCGGATCCGATCGATCGGCACGTCCGGGGCGGCGCCCGGATGGGTACCGGCCGTCACGGCGACCTGCCTCGCCTGGTTCGCGGTTCTCGGCGGTGTCCTGGTCGTACTACCGTGAAGCCATGGGACGCCTCTTCCCGCTGCTCGCTCTCGCCGACCTCGCCCTCCTGGTGATCGCCCTGATCGACTGCCTGTCGGTCGAGGAAGGCGAGATCAGGGCGCTGCCCAGGGTCGCCTGGGTGTTTGTCATCCTGCTGTTCTCGCCGATCGGCGGGATCGCCTGGTTCGTCGCCGGCCGACCGCCACGCGCCGGTGCGCGCGTCGACACCTGGCGCCCGGGAGGCGGGTTCCCCGAGTCGGAACGGCCGGCCCGGGAGCTGGCGCCCGACGACGACCCGGAGTTCCTGCGCCGGCTGTCGACCCCGGAGCGCGGCGAGGACGACGCGCGGCTGCGCGCCTGGGAGGCCGACCTGCGCCGCCGCGAACGGGAACTGCGCCAACAGGAGCGCCACGAGCGGGAGCTGCGCGACCGGGACCGGCCGCAGGACAGCCCGGCCCCCGAGCAGCCGACCGACTGACGCACCCACCGCGGCGGGACGCGCTCGCCGCGGCGGGCCGCCGAGGTGGGCCGGCTTGCCTGGGGCCAGCCGTCGCTGGCCTCAGGCCAGGTTCGACGAGCGCGGGTAGGCGTCGGCCGGATCGGTGATCACGTTGACGAGGTACGGGACGCCGCTGTCGAACGCGCGCCGCAACGCCGGGCCTATCCCGCCCGGCTCGGTCACCGTCTCGCCGGCACCGCCCAGCGCCTTCACGACCTCGTCGTACCGCAGTTCCGGCTGGAGGTCGGCGGCCACGTCGTACCCGTACATCGCCCGCATCGGGTGCTTCTCCAGGCCCCAGATGCCGTTGTTGCCGACGACGATCACCACGGGCAGCTTCTGCCGGACGAGCGACTCGACGTCCATCAGGGAGAAACCGGCCGCGCCGTCGCCCATCAGCACACAGACCTGCCGCTGCGGGTAGCTGACCCGCGCGCCGATCGCATACCCCATACCGGTACCGAGGCAGCCGTAGGGCCCCGGGTCCAGCCAGCTTCCGGGCGTCGAGGGCTCGAGGTACTTGCCCGCGTAGGACACGAAGTCGCCGCCGTCGCCGATGGTCACCGCGTCCGCGTCCAGTACCTGCCGCAGCTCGCCGTAGACGCGGGCCGGCAGGATCGGGTCGGAGTCCGCGGCCATCGCCTCGGCATCGCGGGCGCGGGCCTTCTCCTCCGCCTCGCGCAGCGTCTCGACCCAGTCCCCGTGGTCCTCCCGCGGCCCGGCGTGGTCGGCCAGTGCGCCCAGGATCAGCCGGAGGTCGCCGGCGGGTGACGCGGCCGGTGTCACGTGGGTGGCGCGCTGGCTGGGCGCGTCGACGATGTGCACCACCGCCGCGTCGCCGAAGTCGCCGAAGCCGAGCCGGAAGTCCAGCGGGGTGCCGATCACCACCACGACGTCGGCCCCGCCCAACGCGACCCGCCGGGCCTTGGCGAAGGCGAGCGGGTGCCCGGCCGGCAGCGCGCCGCGCCCCATCCCGTTGGTGAACACCGGTACCCGGAGCGCTTCGGCCGCCGCGCGCAGCGCGTCGATCGCGTCGCCGC
>Ga0081540_1002637_pt1 | contig 14577 bp, 17 predicted proteins | sample TabmetS2T1R1_FD_71024 | JGI IMG/M metagenome (GOLD analysis project Ga0081540, IMG submission 71024) | Tabebuia heterophylla rhizosphere microbial communities from the University of Puerto Rico - S2T1R1 | ecosystem: Host-associated > Plants > Roots > Rhizosphere ... | reverse complement strand
CGGATGTCCGGGAACGCCGGTCGCAGGATCGATGGCGACCCGCGTCAACCGGATGCTGCCGGACAGGGACGGATCATCCGCCGGGATTGGGATCGAGATGTCCTTGGTTGTGTCTGACTTTTGCAGATCCAGATCGTGATCGATGAACTGGCCCCACGCATACATCATGCCTGACAGCGCGACGCCGTTGTCGTCGGTCAAATGCGGGCCGTCCTCGCCGGCGTCCTCCTGCGCAACGACAATGTTGCTGATCTTGCGGGGGTTTGGCCCCGTTGTCATTTCATTGAAGCCATCGGCGAAATTCGCCGGACCCACCCGGCCAAAGTCGGTGTTGGCCTGGTTCAAGGTGGGATCGGCAAGATTGTTGTTGGAGCCGTCGATGGTACGGAAATCGAGGGTACGGAAACGCAGTGCCATGGCTCACCCTCCCTGTAGAGTGTATGGCCCCAGCTCCTCCCTGCATTGACCGCCCCCTGACGGCCCTTGAAATGGCGCTTTCATGAATCATTGTGATTGTTGCGTGACTGTTGAGGGACGGCATGCTGGCTTTTCAGAGGCGTCCCGGAGAACAGTTAAGCTTCATCGCTCGACATATCCGTTCTGGCGACGCAAGCCGCGTGACACTTTTGGGGCAATTTCAATGCAATTCGATACCAAGATTGCGGTCGTGATCCGGACCGATCTCGAACCGTGGCAGAAGCTCAACGTCGCTTCATTCCTCGCCGGCGGCATTGCGGCTGCGTTTCCCGAATGTATCGGGGAGCCCTATGGCGACGCGTCGGGCACGAAATATCTCTCGCTGATCGGCCAGCCGATCCTGATCTACGGCGCCGACCGGGCCGCACTTTCCCGCGCGCTCGAACGGGCGCTGTCGCGCAACGTCACGCCCGCGGTCTATACCGAGGACATGTTCAAGACCACGCACGACGCCGCCAACCGCGAGGTGGTCAAGGCCGTGATCCGCGCCGACCTCAATCTCGTCGGCCTCGCGATGCGCGCCGAGCGCAAGGTGATCGACAAGATCGTCGACGGGCTGAAGTTTCACAGTTAGCTCGTCGAGGTCCTTACGCGGTTAACGCCTTCACAGGTGCGAAAGTCCTGATCGCAAATTCCGTGCCTTTAGAATGCCGAACGGGTCTTCGCGGTGGGCCAGCTTCCGGTAGGTAGCCAGATCATCCTCCTGGATTGCCGGTCCCTCGCCACGTCGCCCAACAGAACCCGTGCCTGGTCCCAGCGGCAGCGAGGTGCCAACACCCGCATAAAGGTATCGATCGCCGTAAGCCTGCTTCAATGCTGCGAAGGTCGGCTCGCCGGTGCAGTGGCCCGGCGCGATGTTCTCCACCTTGAACGTGTCCTTGAGCGTTGCCACGGTCCTGGCAATGGCCTCGTCCGGTGCGACGACAAGGTGGAAGCCGCCGGCGATCAAACGAATTTTGGGATTGATGGCCACGGCCGCCTCGACGATCTTTTCGATCCCGGGGTGTGAGCAGCCGACCACGAGCACGACGCCGTCTGCGGTGTTCACCGCGAGCGACAACTCCTTGAGTTCCCGCGTGCCAGGGGCGTCGGACACAAGCGACAGCAGCGTAATGCCCGGGGCGATTTCCGTTGTCTTGTCGATAAGCTCGATGTTGGCGCGCGGCCAGGCGCTGCCGAACTTCATGACTTCCGGCGGGTTGCCGCCGTAGTAGCGCATCCCGGTCGGCAAGGATTCGTCCTTCCGGTAGAAGCTCGACGGCAGCGAGCCGCCGAAAATACCGAATCCTTCCTTGGGTGCGTAGATCTTCACCGTCGGATTCACGCTCAGGACATGGTCCAGGCCAGCCATGTGATCGGAGTGGCGGTGTGACAGCACCACGAAATCGATGCTGGTGAGGTCGATGTTCTTCGCCTTGACGTTGGCTGCGAAGATGTCCGGGTCGTTGCCGGTGTCGAACAGGATTCGTTTGCCGGAGATTTCCACGAGCGCCGAGAAGCCCCAATCCTTCTTCATCGCCGCATCGGTGCCGAAAGCGTCGTAGAGGATCGTGATCTGGCCGTCGGGCTCAGCCGCCGCGATACGCGTCGAGGCAACCAGGACGGCGGCGCCTGCAAGTGCGGCCGCAAGAAAAAACCTTGTGCGAAGTTTCATGGAAGTTCCTCCTCTTCGAGACCCCCATTGCCCATGCTTGCAACATCTCACGCGAGTTCGCGATTGGCCTCTGCGCCAAACTCGCGTCATCCAGATGATGTTTGATCTAGCGCCAACAGCGTTTGGGTTGCTCTGCCGCTCACCGTTCCGAAGCCCATTTGGGACTCCATCGATCGAGGCGCCTTTGCCCGCGGATCAGCACATTGAAAAAGCTACGCCCTGTTTCCGGAGGTGTCACTTCAAAAGACTTCGACATCGGAGGCTGTCGACGCGTGAGGTGCTGAATGATACCATTCCAGGAGTATCGGTCATAACGCAGGTTCAGCATGATCCAAGCTCAGACCGCGGCACCACGGGGATATGTGATCGGCGCCACCCAAGGCGAGCATCTCGTTCATTTTCGCGACGGAGGCAACGTCTTCATCAACGCCGGTGCTGCCACGGGCTCGGACAGTCTTGCCTTGGGCACCCAGCAGGTGCCCGTTGACGCTGGCATTCCGATCCACCGACACTTGCGGATGGACGAAGCCTTCTACGTCCTGAAAGGCAGCGGAATTTTCATACTGAACAATGAACGATATCCCTTTGAAGAGGGCGCAACGATATTCATTCCCAAAAATGCCTGGCATGGGTTCGCGAATCCCGATCGCGAACTGCTCCTGCTCTGGATCATGGCGCCTGCTGGCCTGGACGGTTTTTTCCGCGACACCTGCAATCCGCCCGGGGTGCCGCCAAAGCAGCTCACTCGGGAGCAAGTCAACGAGATTGCCCGCAGATATGACACGGAATTCGGATAGTCGCCTGTCGCAATATCCGAAGCGAACGGAGTAGCCCCGGGGCCCCGGCCCGCCGCCAAAAAGTCTACCGGTCCATCACCACGGTCCGTTCGCGGTCTTCGCGATTTTTTTCGATGATCGCAATCGTCTCCGGCGTCTCGAATTCCTGCTCTTTGATCAACGCCGTGTTTCGTTCTCCGTCGGGATAAACGACGCGGCTTGATAAACCTGTCGTGATGTTTCGTTCCAGCGATGCGAGATTCGTTCCGGGCTCAGTTTCTTCGGAGCTGGCCGGGAGAACTCCCAGTGCGCTGACCGCCAGGAGCGCTGTCAAAACATATCGCATGGATTCGCTCCAGCTCTATGACTTGATGAGTCAACGGCACGCAGCGGAGGTGGTTCCCGCAAGCGCCGGGGTCTTCCCGGCGAGCCGCGGTAAATGGCGCTAGCCGCAAAACGGAATGCGCGGTCGCGCCGGCGTGTCCTCTGGCGGCCTTGCGGCACGGCCGCAAAACGCAAATACTCGTCCGAGTTGGGTTTCCGGTGGGAAGCCCGGCCAAGAAAGCCCGGGGGCGGGCAACAAGGGAGAGACGTCATGGCGCGGGAAACCGGGCGCAATGTGGCTGAGGGCAACGACTTCGAGACCAGCCGGCGCAGATTTTTGGGCAGTTCAGGTCTGGTGGCGATAGGCGCTGTCATCGGCGGCACCTTGCCGCTCCCTGGAAGCGGCGGCATCCCCCAGGCCCACGCACAGGCCGCTGCACCGGCCGCGCCCAAGGCGCCGCAACATCTGAAATTCCCCGGCAAGAACGAAGGGCTCGTGGTGCTCGGCGAAAAGCCGCTGGTGGCCGAGACGCCGGAAAGCCTGCTCGACGACGACACCACGCCGATCGAGAAATTCTACATCCGCAACAATGGGCAGATCCCCGAGGAGACGAAAAACCCCGACGCCTGGAAGATCACCATCGACGGCGAGGTCAACAACAAGATCGAGATCACGCTCGGCGAATTGAAATCGAAATACAAGGTGGTGACGCGTCGCATGGTGCTGGAGTGCGGCGGCAATGGCCGCGGCGGATTCTCGCCGCCGGCGCGCGGCAACCAGTGGAGCAATGGCGGCGCAGGCTGCGCGGAGTGGACCGGCGTGCCGCTCGCCGACCTGCTCAAGAAGGCCGGGCTGAAGCCATCAGCGAAATACACCGCGCATTATGCCGCCGACCTGCATCTGTCGGGCGACACCAGCAAGCCGACCATCTCGCGCGGTGTGCGCATCGAAAAGGCGATGGACTCGAACACGATGATCGTATGGGCCATGAACGGCCAGCCGCTGCCGAACATCCATGGCGGGCCGGTGCGCCTGATCGTGCCGGGCTGGGCCGGATCGGCGTCGCAGAAATGGCTGACGCGCATCACCATCCGCGACAAGGAGCATGACGGCCCCGGCATGACGGAATTTTCCTATCGCACGCCGATCAAGCCGATGGTGCCGGGCGACAGGGGCGACCCCGCCAACTTCCGCATCCTGGAATCGATGCCGGTGCGCTCGATCATCACCAATCCCGCCAACGGCGCCAAGTTCGCGGCCGGCACCAAGGAGCTGAAACTGCGCGGCGCATCCTGGGCCGGCGATCTCACCGTCAGGCAGGTGGATGTCTCGACCGATTTCGGCGCGAGCTGGCAGCGGACCACGCTGCAAAAGCCGAAGAACAGATATGACTGGCAGCGCTGGACCGCGACCCTGAAGCTGCCAAGCGACGGCTATTTCGAGATCTGGACGCGCGCTACCGACGCCAAGGGCGCGATGCAGCCGCATCAGGCGGGATTCTGGAATCCGCAAGGCTATGGCGGCAACGCCATGCACCGCATCGCCGTGCTGGTCGGATGATGCGGCGTTTTGCATGGCTCGCATTGGCCGGTGTACTCATGGTTACGCCGGCCATCGCGCAAACAGGTTTCACGCCGCGCGATGAAAGTCCGGAAGGGTTTGTCGCGGGCGCCGGCCGCGATGAAACCTTCTACGCCTGCACCGCCTGCCACGGCTTCAAGCTGGTCGCACAGCAGGGTCTGACGCGCGCGCAGTGGGAGGATTCCATCAACCTGATGGTCCGCCGCCACAACATGCCGCCGCTCGACGCCAGGGATCGCGAAGTGGTGCTGAACTACCTCGAGACAGCCTATCCGCCGCGCGCGCCGGCGGGCAGGGGAGGCTGGGTTAATCCGTTTGCGAAGTGAGTGCGCGCGACTCACTTGGCTGCGAAGACGGGAATGATTCGAGCGCTGTGATTCCCATGCATATTTGATGTTGCAGCCATGTGATTGCACCGGGCATTTCGCGCGTCGTGGTTCAAAATTAATGCATGATGCGGGCTATTTGATCTCGCATTTGCCGGCACCAATACCTATCTGTCGATCAGGAAGGAAATTCGCCCGAGGACAACTCCGATTAAAAAGGAGCCATCCATGGCGAACGTACTCACCACTGGGGCCTTGTTTTCTGCCCCGACTGCAAAGCCCACATTTCTCTCCCGATTGTTGCGCGTTCAAATCGAAGCCCGGCAGCGCCGGGCTGACCGAGCTGTTGAGCACTACCTTGCTACCCACGGGTCCAAGCTGACTGACGATGCCGAGCGTCAGATCGGAGACCTGCTTGCCAAGGTGAGCCGATAGCCATGATCACACTCATCCTCGTGCAATTGGCAACCAGGCTCGCCGGCTTCGGGAACGAGGTTCTTGCGACATGGCAGGAAGCTCAGCGCCTTCGTCGTCTCCTTCCCGGTCCGACCGAGGAGTAGCTCGGCTCGCGTGACCGAGGCGCGCCGAGACAGAAATCTGCAGCGCCGGTTCTGAATTCCGTCAGAACCGGCGCTGGAGCGACCCTCTTGACGCCATTGCGCTGCAGGCCAGAATGGCCGGGAGCTTGCGCCGGGAGCCGGTCACATGAGGTTTTTGATTACTGCGCAGGATACTGCGGGAAAAGTGACTCTCAACCGGGAGTCGGTGCCGGCGGCGCTGAAAAAGGCCGAGGAACTGATCTCGGACGGTTGCTGGAACGTCGAGATCGTCACGCCCGACGGCGGCACCTATAACCATGGCGAGTTCGATCAGTTGAGAGAGCGGGTTGGCGCAGCCGGCGCCGATACGCCGCTGGCCACGTAATAGCGGACGTCCGTTTTCAGCCGTCGGCGTCGCGCCGCAAACTGCTGTTGATCAAATGCGCCGCCATTTGGCCGGCAAGCAGGTTCGTGCGCGATCGATGCTTCGGCTTTCTTATCGCATCCTGGCTCGCCCTGCTGCCGCGCCGGGAATTACCCCTCCAGCGTGAATCCAACCCGCAAGGTGACCTGGTAATGGCGAACGGCGCCATCCTCGATGTGGCCTCGCGCCTGCACCACTTCGAACCATTTCATATCGCGAATGGTTTTCGCTGCGCGGGTGACCGCATTCCGGATGGCATCGTCGATGCTTTCCTCGGAAGATCCGACGAGTTCGAGGATCTTGTAAACATGGTCTTTCATTTCTGCAGGCCCTGGCATGATGAAGCTCCCATATCGCTGGCAAGTCGGGGTTGGCTCTTCCGCAGAGGATCCGACGCTGAGCCAACTCCATGCCTTCATCCGGGTTCCGGTGACCCGGTGATGTCGAAGAGGGAGGGCGGTTGGCCCTCGTGACGTCCGCGCTGCGACCAGAGCGGACGTCACAGGGCGCCGGGCCTTGCGAAGCCTACCGCACCGCGATCGGCGACACCGTGGAGCCCGAGCCGCCTTGAATCTTGAGCGGCTGCATCACAAAGGCAAATTCGCTGACGCCCTTCTGCGCGAGCTCATCGAGCTTGAGGTTCTCCAGGAGGTGGATGCCGTTCACCACCAGCGCGATCTGGTGCACCGGAAGCGACAACTGCTTGTCGGGGTTGGGCGCGACCTCGACCGGCCAGTTGTCGGCGCCGAGCAGCATCGGGTCCTTTGTGGCAAGCCAGAGCGCGGCGGCTACGCCGATGCCGGGGCAGGATTTTACGTAGCGCGGGTTGTCCTTGCCGTAGAGCTTGCCCCAGCCGGTATGGATGATCACGGCATCGCCGGGCTGCAGCGTCAGGCTCTGCTTCTTCAGGGCGCCCTCGAGATCGTCCACCGTGATCTCGTAATTGTCATCCAGCATTTCGACGCCCTTGAAGCCCGCGACGTCGATCAGCACGCCGCGGGTGAACAGCGCGCCGACATTGTGGATGCCGAACTTCTTGAACCCGGTGCGATCGGTGTTCTCGTCGACCTTCTGGCAATTGTACCAGCTATTGAGATGGGTCTGGTGCGCAAAGCCGTCGAACTGCGTTCCGACCTGGCCGAGCTCGGTGATGACGATCTCCTCATTCGAGCCGCGCATGTTGGAGAACTGGTTCATGAAGGTGCGCTTGGTGTGCATGTCGAAGCGCCGCGTGCCGAAGAATGCCATGTTGGGACCGAGCACGTGCGCGAGCTCGATCACCTCGCCAGTCTTGATCAGTTTCGCGGCGTTCAGCACCGCCGCGGGCTTCTGGTGGTTGCCCGAACCGCGCTCGTCGGCCGCACCCCATTTCGATGGACAGCGCTGGCTTTCCGCCGGAACGGTCCAGCTTGGTGCTTGCGCGTAGGCGGCAGCAGAAAACGCAAGCGCGATTGCCGCACCCAAAGTCAATGCTTTCATCTGTAACCTCCCAAGGGGGCGCTCTGGAGACGACGCCCTGGGGCCGATCATGCTGATGTCACCGGGGCGGTTCAAGCGGCAACGTGCCTGAAATCGCCGATGCCATCGGCGGTTGCGGCGGTGCGCAATGGGCTCGGTGCAGCCATGGCGAACCGAGGTAGCGCTTCCACGCCTGCCTCGACCTCCGCTATGATGCGAGATAAATGGTCCCGAAGGCGCATTGTCCCCGCGCCAATTGATTTCAATTCAAGGAGTGAGCATCATGAAACGCCGTACGTTCCTCAAGGGCGGCGCCGTGGTCGGCGCGACGACGCTGGTTGCGGCGCCTGCGATCGCGCAAGGTGCGCCGGAGATCAAGTGGCGCCTGACCTCGAGCTTTCCAAAATCGCTCGACACCATTTTCGGCACGGCGCAGACCTTTGCGAAATACGTGGCTGACGCCACCGACAACAAGTTTCAGATCCAGACGTTTGCGGCGGGCGAGATCGTACCCGGCCTGCAGGCCCTCGATGCCGTGGGCTCGGCGACCGTCGAGATGGCGCAAACGCCGCTCTATTTCTACATCGGCAAGGAGCCGGCGCTGGCCTATGCGACCGGCGCGCCATTCGGCATGAACCATCGCCATCAGCATTCCTGGTGGACGTTCGGCGGCGGCGCCGAGCTCTGCAACGAGGCGCTGAAGCCCTTCAAGGCGCATGCCATCCTGTGCGGCAACTCCGGCACGCAGATGGGCGGCTGGTTTCGCAAGGAGATCAAGACGGCCGATGATCTCCAGGGATTGAAATTCCGCATCGCCGGCATGGGCGGCCACGTGCTCGCCAAGCTCGGCATCGTGCCGCAGCAGATCGCGGGCGGCGAGGTCTATTCAGCGCTCGAGAAGGGCTCGATCGATGCCGCGGAGTTCGTCGGTCCCTATGATGACGAGAAGCTCGGTTTCTACAAGGTGGCGAAGTACTACTACTTCCCCGGCTGGTGGGAAGGCGGCGCCATGCTGCACATGATCGTCAACGAAGAGAAGTGGAATGCGCTGCCCAGGCAATACCAGGCGATCCTCAACCAGGCCGGCTCGGCCGCGGGCGCGTGGATGATCGAAAAATATGACAGCGTCAATCCCGCCGCCCTGAAGCGGCTGGTCGCTGGAGGCGCGGAGCTGCGCGCGTTCCCGCAACCGGTCATGGAGGCCTGCTACAAGGCGACCCAGGACCATCTGAACGAAATTGCCGAGAAGAGCGCGCTCTTCAAGAAGACGAAAGACAGCCACGACGCCTATATGAAGGAAGTGCTGTTCTACACGCAGATCGCGGAAAACTACTACGACAACTACCTGCTCGGCAAAATGCGCAAGGGTTGAGTCGCGCCACCATGAAGTGTAGCCCGGATGAGCCAACGGGTCGCGCGAATGCGCGCCCCGTTGGCTCATCCGGGTTACCAGCTGATCTGCCCGTACCGTTAGCGCGCGCTTGCAGAAGAACGGGTCTTGCTTCGATGCAGATCATCGATGCGCTTGGCCTCGGCGACGTCGGACAATGCGCTCTTCATATCGCCCAGGCGATGGAAGACGATACCGCGATCGATGTAGGATTCTGATGAACCGGGATCCTGTTGGATCGCCAAATCGAAGTTGACAAGCGCGAGATATAGATCGCCGCTGCGATACGCCGAGATGGCCCGCTCCCGATAATATTGGGCGTCCTTGGTCGCGACGTCGCGAGCTGGAGCAGGCGCGCTTGCAGGAGCGATGCCTGTCGTCACCGCAGCCGCAATGCCGTCCGGTTTGGTCGGCGCCTTGACGTCCCGCGGACTCACGTCGGATATTTCAGTCGGACTGATGCTGGCAGTGTGCGCCGGTTCGGGCCTGAACGCCTCAGTCACCTGCGCCGAAGCCAGCGGCAGCCTGTCGACAGGTCTGAGCAGAAGAAAACCCCCGATAAGCACGACGGATACAGCAGCACTCGCGATTGCGTCAGCGGTCAGCCTGCGCATCGTCTCGTAGAAGACGCTGCGCCTTGGCTTCCGGCTTTGCTGCCGGCGTGCGATCTCGAGCAGCCGGTCATAGGCCGCGCGCTGCTGCTCATCGTTCAGTATGGCGTTGGCGCGGACGATGCGCCTGAATCTCTCTGAAGCTTCCGGGTTGCCGGGATTGAAATCAGGATGGTTCGCCTTGGCAGCCTTACGGAATGCAGCTCGCAGGCCTTCCGCGTCGTCGTCCGGAAGTGCGCCAAGCAGATCGTAAAGAGTTTTCATGATTTCTCACTAAAGTATTGATATCTCTCAATGATTTTTCCAACGCCAGGCGATGCCCAATCGATACAGTTAAAAGAATCTCTGCCGCAAAAGCATGAAAAGCGTGAAATGACGGAATGGCAAAACGAAGACTGAATTGAGGACTGCTGCCCCAGCGTTGCCGTGAAGAAAACACAGGCTTTAGGGGGCGCCGGTCGATCGCTTTTGCCTGAAATTTCTAGAGGCAAGCGCCGCGATCATGAGCGAACAAGCCAGCCGCTGACACGCAGCCAGTGACGATATTCAGCCTATTGCGGCTGCGCGGATTGTCGTCGAACCGGTCTCGTTTGCTTAACCGGTTCAATTTCGCATGTGCTGGACGTCTGCAGCAGGGCCAGGCGTTCGCGCGCAGCCTTCTCTGCGTCCTGGTAGCACTGTCGCTCGTATTCGATCTTCAGGCGTGACCATTCATCCGGATCAACGGTCTTGAGGTCTGCTCTCTTGAACTCGCAATCGGGCGCAGGCTGCGGCGACAGCAACGCCGGGTCCGGCCGCCGGATGATCGGCTCGGCATGTCGATATGGCTCGGCGTATCGACGGGTGCGCACGGCAGCACGGATGGGAGGTGCTTTGCGTTCGTGCAAGACCGGACTGACTTCACGCTGCGCCGGATTGCGCGCGCAACCGGCAAATGACAGCGAGCACAAGATGACGCCGACGGTCAGAAGTTTTGGCGCGAGCGATTTCAGGCGGTCAATGCGCGGCTGCTCGCTTGCACATTCGCGAGAATCCTGAGGACACAGCGCTGTATCAACGACCGCCATGCCAAATGATTCCGGTTAAATGCGAGCCTGGTTGGAGAATTGATCGACGTGGAAGTTTTGCGAAGTGCGGCAATCATGGACGGAAAATTTGAATCGAGTTCTAACTATTACGATGAATCAAATCTAAATCGGCTCCATTCGGTGCCTGGAGCGAAACCTGTCGCGTGGACTCAAGTTGCGAGAAGCGTGGCCCGTATGGGAAGGGATCGCGCGAATGCGCGCCCGATGGTTCATGCGGGCTACCTGCTGTCCGCCGGTCAAGTCGCCGTGGCAGCGACATAAGGAATGCTGCCGACCACAGCGGCAAGCACGACTGCGTTGGACAGCATGCCGACCCAATGCAGCCGGCGTAGCCGGCGCACCGCATTGGCATCGCCGGCATCCCTGGCGCTGAGCTGGACGTCCCACTGCCGCAGAAACCAGCCGCGCTCCCAGATCGCGAAAGCCGCGATCAAGCCAACGGCAATCGCGAAAACCGGCCGGCCCGTCACGGCAAAGATCACCGTCCCGATGACAGCAGCAACGCTCGTCATCAGAAAATGGGCATTGAACATGCCGCGCAACAACTGGGTGACGGGTGGAATGTCGAGCTTCACCAGCAGAAAGGCGGGAGAGGCGAGAAAAAAATAACCCATCGGAAAAAGCAGGATGACAATGGCGGCCAAGGCTATTCCGTCTGACGTCATGCGATTACCCCTTCTTTTCCCGATCGGGCGAGGGCCTTGCGGCGGCAGCTTATGATAATACCGCGGATGGTCTGCGACACCATTGGGCTTTGGTCGGATCAGCCGCGCTTGCCGCCGAGCGAGACGAAGGCCATCAGACACGGCTCCGACAACGGGTTGCGCCAGCGATGCCGCGTACCGTTTTGCACGATGCAGTCACCCTGGCGCAGATGCACCTTCTGTCCGTCGTCCAATTCCAGCGTCATCTCGCCGCGAACCACGACCCCATAATCGATGGTGTCGGTGGTGTGCATGCCGCCGCCGCCCTTTTCGAAATGGTCGCCCATGCCGGGGAGCTTGTCCGACAATTCTTTTACGCCGCTCTCGAACGTGACGCCCGGCGGCGGCTTGTAGCCTTCGGGACGCTTGGGCGGATAGGAAATCAGCCGGAAGATCGTGCCGCCCGGGCCGGGAAAGCCCTTTGTCCCGTTCAGCATCGGGTCCGGCTCGACGCCGGTGAGTCCGGGCACGCCTTCCGTCCTGTAGAGCTCGTAGAAGGTCAGCCCCGGATTGGAATCGATGTCCACCACCGTGGTCGTGACGTCGAAGGATTTGAACACCGACTTGCCGGCTTCGTTGCGGCCGGTCAGCGCCCGCTTCGGAGGTGGCAGCTCGCTCGAATCTTTCGCGTCGGCTGATTGCGACACCGCGGCGAGGGCGCCGCCAGTCGCCATCACTGAGAGCGCTTGCAGCAATTGACGCCGCTCGCCGCCTTCAAATTGTTCTGACGAAGGCGCCGCATCGCCAGCGGATTTGTTCTTGCCGCGTGGCAACCAGGGCCGGAAAAAACCGGAAAGCCTGCCCATCTGCGTTCTCCCTTATGTGCAATCGCCCCGCCGTCGTGATGCGCGTCAAGGATGAGCGGCAGGTTGATCGCAACTGTAGCAAGGAGGAGGGTCTTGACCAGACTACTTCCGGCTAGGTCGACCGCGGAAGTCACCGCCGCATGCGATCTACAAAACGGTCACTCGGGCGGCAGCAATCCCGCTGCGCGAAAAATCTAATTTGTCGAACGGATTCAATCTGATTTGCACCGTCCAGTCTCGCGCGCAAATATATTCCGCTTCCCCTTCACCCCAAATCAGTGGCTCTTTCCGGCTGTCCCGTCTCGACAAGAGGGGCGTATCGCGATCGTCACGAACGCGAGGCGGGATGCGATGGACGCGAGGGCGTCGGCGCGGAAGGTAGCTGCAGGGCGGGGCAAACCCGTGAGCGGTTCACGTCGCGCAGGACGTACGACGCCAATGCGTACGGCAAAACCGTGTGGTTCTGACACCCGTGGCTGGTGCCAAGCTGCCGGTGACGCATTCGATCCAACCGGATCGATTGAGTCATCAAGCCGGCAGCGACGGAGGCAAGACGAATTCGTCTCCGGGGAGAGCACGGCATAAGCCGTCAACCCATTGCGCAGGGAATGCCGGCGTGCCCCGGCTGTACCTGTATGCTCGTGTGCGCATCTCTTCGCATTCATTGCACACGAGACCGCGGGTGCAGCAAGCACCCGGCATTCCCTGCTCCCTCCGATTCAGGGGAGGGGACAAGTTCATGCAAACCTCGGGCGCAGTTCGCGTCGCGAGAATGCGAAGTCATATCTGTGTAGGATGGGTAGAGCGCAGCGAAAACCATCACCCGTGGCCTTGATGGGTATCGCTTCGCTCCACCCATCCTATGAACCGGCCGTCGTTGCGAGCGCAGCGAAGCAATCCACCTTCCCGCGCAGGAGGTGACAATGGATCGCCTCGCTTCGCTCGCAATGACGGGGATGGGCCGCGGCGTGCTGGATACCCCGCATGTGTGGGATAGGGCGCGCCGTTGGCGAGGCGCAAGATCCTCCGAATCGGAAGCGCAAACTTGGCTTCACCCGCGCCAGTCACGCCCATGTGAAAGGTCGTTTTCGGGTTCAGATTGACAATGACTGACCAGTCAGTCATATTGTGAGCATGACAAATGAAGCCGCCAAGAAAGCTGGGAAAACCGCCCCGAAACCGGCCAATCGCCGGGCTGCGAAGGCGGTATCGGCCGCTCCGACGCCACCCAAGCCTGCCTCCAACCGCGCCGAACGCGCGGCCGAGCGGCGCGGGGCCATCATCGAGGCGGCGATGGAAGAGTTCATTGCGCGCGGGTTTGCCGCGACGCGGCTTGACGATATCGCCAAGCGCGCCGGCGTCGCCAAGGGCACGATCTATCTGCACTTCAAGGACAAGGAATCGATGTTCGAGGAGCTGATCCGGATCGCCATTGTGCCGATGATCACCCGTCTGTGGGGCACACCACCGCAGCCCGGCGCGTCGGTGCGCGACCTGGTGGAGGGCTTTGCCAAAACCTTCATCGAGGAGGTGGCGACCACGCGGCGCGGCGACCTCGTGCGCCTGATCGTCGCCGAGGGGCCGCGATTTCCCGAAGTGGCCGACTTCTATTACCGCGAAGTGGTGTCACGCGGCCTCGGCGGCATGCGCGCGCTGATCGAACTCGGCATCGCGCGCGGCGAGATCAAACAGAAAGACCTGGCGCGGTTTCCGCAAATCATGGTGGCGCCCGCGCTCATCGCCGTGATCTGGCAGAGCCTTTTCAGCAGACATGCGCCACTCGACGTCCTCGAAATGTTTCGGGTGCATCTCGACCTGATTTTTGGCGAACGGAGGACGACATGACCTCGTCGCGAACGATAGCGATCCTGGCCGCGCTGGCGCTTGCCGCCGTGCTGACCGGCTGCAAGGAACGCAGGGACCCGGGCTTCCAGGGCTGGGTCGAGGCCGACATGATCTTTGTCAGCCCGGACGAAAGCGGGCGTGTGACCAAGCTCGACGTGCGCGAGGGTGACGAGGTGAAGCCCGGCATGCTGCTCTATACGGTCGACGACGATCTGCAGCAGGCGGACCTCAATCAGAACAAGGCCACGCTCGCCAACGCGCAGCAGACCTTTGACCGTGCGTCGTCGTTGAGCAAGACCGGCTCCGGCACGCAGGCCAATCTAGACTCCGCGGTATCGGCGCTGCGCGTGGCAGAAGCTCGCGTCAACACCTCGCAGACCCGGCTGGCGCGGCGCAGCGGCTTTGCGCCGGTCGGCGGCACCATCCAGCAGATCTATTTCCGCGAAGGCGAAATGGTGCCGGCGCAGCGGCCGGTGCTGTCGATCATGCCGCCCGGCAACATGAAGCTGCGCTTCTTCGTGCCGGAGACGGAGCTGCCGAAGCTTGCGATCGGTGACGAGGTGAAGGTGACCT
>Ga0081540_1002636_pt1 | contig 14577 bp, 9 predicted proteins | sample TabmetS2T1R1_FD_71024 | JGI IMG/M metagenome (GOLD analysis project Ga0081540, IMG submission 71024) | Tabebuia heterophylla rhizosphere microbial communities from the University of Puerto Rico - S2T1R1 | ecosystem: Host-associated > Plants > Roots > Rhizosphere ... | reverse complement strand
GCGCCGCTCGGCCGGCCCGACAGGCCCGCCTGCCGCCAGATCCGGCTCACCGCCGACTGGCTCATGCCCGTCTCCGCCGCCATCAGGCGCGTCGACCACCGCCGATGGCCCGCCGGCGGCGGCTCCAGCAGCGCCCGGGCTATCACACGTGCCGCCTGCTCGTCCGTGATCGTCCGGGGAGCTCCCGGCCGGGGCGCGTCGCGCAGCCCGGCGAGCCGCTGCGCCAGGAACCGTGACCGCCACTTGCGGACGGTGTCCCGTGACAGCCCGAGTTCCGCCGCCACCATGGAGGCCGGGCGCCCGCCGGGCGGGCCCGGCGGGCCGGCCGCGCACGCCAGGACGATCCGGGCACGCACAGCCAGCGCCCCCGCCTCCGGATCATCCGCCCAGGCGGCCAGCCCGGCCCGCTCGCCGTCGGTCAGCATCACCGCGGGCGGTTTCGCGTTGGCCATGGTCCCAGCCTATCCGGCGCGCACCAACTTATGACTCATTCGAACGGCAGTCCCGCCGTGGCTGGCGGGCCGGAGGGCAGCTGGCCGGCGGCGCCCGCCGCCTCCGGACTAGTCGCGGAGCGGGCGGCAGGCCGCGTCGATCGCCTCCCGGCTGGCGAGCTTGACCCGCGAGCCCCTGCCCAGCGCCACTGCCAGGTCCATCTCCGCCCGCTCGACCCGCAGCCAGTCGGCATAGGTCACCGGCAGCACGCCCCGGGCGGCGAGCACACCTGCCAGCTGCTCGCGCGCGGCCCCGTTGAGGCCGTCTGGGCCCTGCCCGGGGACGCGGTCGGCCAGCAGTGACCTGACGGTGTCGGCCGCGTCGGACTTGTTGGTCCCGATCACCCCGGTCGGGCCGCGCTTCAGCCAGCCCACCACGTACTCCCGCGGCAGCGGGACACCGCCGGGCCCGAGCACCCGGCCCGCCTCGTTCGGCACCGTGTACGTCCGCTCATCGAAGGGGACGCCGGGCAGCGGCACGCTCTGGTAACCGACGCTGCGCAGCACCATCTGCACATCCAGCCGCTCGTACTCGCCGGTACCGGTCAGCTTGCCCCGCTCATCCAGCCGTGTGCGCTCGACGACCAGCCCCGACACCCGTTCGGCACCTTCGATCTTCACCGGCCGCAGCCAGAACCGGACGTTGAGCCACCGGTCGCTGAGCGGCCGCGCGCTGGCGTCGGGACACCGGGCGGCCCAGTCGTCGATGACGGCGAGGTTGCCGCGGACCCGCCGGTCGGTCTCCGCGAGCCGGCTTCCCTCGCCGGACGCGTCGAACGCCGCCAGGTCGGCCTCACGCCCGGGCACGGCGATGTCGACCCCGGCGAGCTCGCCGAGCTCGCGCAGCTCCTTGGTGGTGAACTTCGCCTGGGCCGGGCCGCGGCGGCCGATCACGTGCACCTCGCGGACCTTGCTCGCCACGAGCGCGTCGAGCACCGGCTCCGATATGTCGGTGCGTGCCAGCTCGGCCGGGTCCCTGACCAGGATGCGGGCCACGTCCACGGCGACGTTGCCGACCCCGATGACCGCCACCGCCTCCGCGTCCAGGCTGAACCCGCCGGGGTCCACGTCGGGGTGGCCGCAGTACCAGTTGACGAAGTCGGTGGCGGCGTAGCTGCCCGGCAGGTCTTCGCCCTCGATGCCGAGCCGCCGGTCACGCATCGCGCCGGTGGCGTAGACGACGGCGTCGTAGCTGGCCAGCAGGTCCTCGCGGGTCACGTCGTCACCGAGGTGCACGCCGCCGAGGAACCGCACCTCCGGGCGCTCGAGGACCTTGCGCAAAACGTCGGCGATCGACTTGATCGAGGGATGGTCGGGGGCGACCCCGTACCGCACCAGGCCGTACGGCGTGGGCAGCCGGTCGATCACGTCCACGTGGGCAGCCACCGGCGGGTCCAGTTTGTCCGCCTGCTTCAGGACCGCATCGGCGGTGTACAGCCCGGATGGGCCGGAACCGACGACTGCGATGTGCAGATCTGTCATCGCGGGGGGTTCTCCTGTTAGGACGGGGTGTGGTGTTCGAGTTCGGGCGTCAGCCGAGCCACCGCCTCGGTGATCTCGCGGGCGAGGTGCTGGGGCACCAGCCCGGCGTCGGCCAGAATCTCTTCCCGCTTCCCATGCTCCAAGAACTCCTGCGGCAGGCCGAACGTCCGGACCGGGGTGCTCACCCCGGCGTCCCGGAGCAGCCTGCAGACCGCATCCCCAAATCCCCCCGCCCGGCCGTTGTCCTCGACCGTGACGACCAGCCGGTGCTCCGCCGCCGCTTCCGCCAGCGCCGCGTCCAGCGGCTTCACCCAGCGCGGGTCCACGACGGTCACGCCGATGCCCTGGTCGCCCAGCCGGCCCGCGGCCTCCACGCAGACCCCGGCCATCGGCCCGGCGCCCGCCAGCAGCACGTCGCGGGCAACCAGCCCGGCCGTTCCGTCCGCTCCGCCGGGACGGTGCAGCACGTCCATCCGGCCGAGCGCGGCCACCACGGGGATGTCCGGCCCGGCCGCGCCCTTGGGGAAGCGCAGGACCGTCGGCCCGTCGTGGGTGTCCACGGCCTCGCGCAGCAGTTCGGCCAGGCGGGTGGCGTCCCGCGGGGCGGCGATCTTCATGCCGGGCACGACCTGCAGGATCGACCCGTCCCACATGCCGTTGTGGCTCGGCCCGTCCGCCCCGGTCACCCCGGCCCGGTCGAGGACGAACGTCACCGGCAGCCTGTGCAGCGCCACGTCGAGCAGGACCTGGTCGAACGCCCGGTTGAGGAAGGTCGCGTAGATCGCCACCACCGGGTGCATCCCGCCGAGCGCGAAGCCGGCCGCGCTGGTGACCGCGTGCTGCTCGGCGATCCCGACGTCGAAGCACCGGTCCGGGTACGCGCGGGCGAACGCGGCCAGGCCGGTCGGGTAGAGCATGGCGGCGGTGACGGCGACCACGTCCGGGCGCACCGCGCCGATCGCGACCAGCTCCTCGCTGAACGCGTCCGTCCACCCGCGCTTCGACACGGCGGTGGGACGGCCGGTGGCCGGGTCGAACGCCGCCGGGCTGTGCAGGCAGTCCTCGTCGTCGTTCTCCGCCGGCGGGTAGCCGAAGCCCTTGCGGGTGATCACGTGCACGATCACCGGCCCGCCGAACCCGCGGGCGCTGCGCAGCGCGTGCTCGACCAGCTGCTCGTCGTGGCCGTCCACCGGCCCGAGGTACTTGATGCCGAGGTCCTCGAACAGAACCTGCGGCTGCAGCACATCCTTGAGGCCCTTCTTGATCCCGTGCAGCGTGTCGTACAGCGGCGGGCCGAGCAGCGGGGCCCGCGGCAGGGCGGTCTTGATGTACTCCAGCACGTGCTCGTAACGCTGCGACACCCGGACCGAGGCCAGGTGCGCGGCGAGGCCGCCGATCGTCGGGGTGTAGGAGCGGCCGTTGTCATTGACCACGATGACCAGCCGGCTGTTCTTCGCGGCGGCGATGTTGTTCAGCGCCTCCCAGGCCATGCCGCCGGTCAGCGCGCCGTCGCCGACCACCGCGACCACCGTACGGCCGCTCTCGCCGCGCAGCTGGTAGGCCTTGGCCAGCCCGTCCGCGTAGGACAGGGCGGTGGATGCGTGCGAGTTCTCGACGATGTCGTGCTCCGACTCGGCCTGGTTCGGGTACCCGGACACGCCGCCACGCTGCTTGAGCCGGGCGAAGCCGGCCTGCCTGCCGGTCAGCAGCTTGTGCACGTAGGCCTGGTGGCCGGTGTCGAAGACGATGCGGTCGGCCGGGGAATCGAAGACGCGGTGCAGCGCGATGGTCAGCTCGACCACCCCGAGGTTGGGCCCGAGGTGCCCGCCGTTGCGTGACACGGCCTCGATGAGGAAGTCGCGGATCTCGCTGGCCAGCGCGGGCAGCTCGTCGGGCCTGAGCGCTTTGAGATCCCGGGGACCCGAGACGGACTCCAGCAGAGTCATCGTCTGCTCCTCCTCGTTGGCAGCCTGGCCGGGCCCCGCGATCAGGCCCTATGCACGGGCCCGCGGGCCGGGCACGAAACGAGAACCAGACGCGAGTCTATTTCGCCCGGTGCACGCGATGCACCCGTGACCGTGATGTTGGGTCACGATCCCGTCATCACCCGCGGGGCGTCCCGGCCAGAGTTCCCCTCTGACCTGGGCATCTCTCCCGGCTCGGGCACCTGTTCCGACCCGGGTGCCCGGTCGGACCGCAGCGAGCGGACGTCGCGTGGCACCAGCGCGAGCAGCGACGCCACCAGGATCAGGACGGCGGCGCCGTACTCGGTGAGGGGGACCCCGATGCTGGCGGCGAGCGGGCCGACCACGAGCGCGCCGACCGGCATCGCCAGCACCGAGCCCAGCACGTCGTAGGAGGAGACGCGGGCCAGCCGGTCCGCCGGGATGCGCCGGGCCAGCGTCACGGTCCACTGCACCATCATGATCTCCAGCGCGACGCCCAGCACGACGGCGGCGGCGCAGACCGCCGGGAGCGGCCAGGGGCCCGCCAGCGCCAGCGGCGAGATCGCACACGCCCCGCCGATGAGCACCACGAAAAGGATCGGCCGGCGCGGGGTGAAACGCAGCGCGACCAGGCCGCCGATGATCAGGCCGACCGCGTCCGCGGCCATGATGGCGCCCCACGCCGGCGCGCCGCCCAGGTCATGGCGGGCGACGGCGGGCCCGAGCACGTCGAACGCGCCGTACCAGGCCGCCAGGACCACGCAGAACTGGGCGGTGGTCGCCCACAGCCAGGTGTGGGAGGCGAACTCCGCCCAGCCTTCGCGCAGGTCGCGGAGCAGGCTGGAATGCTCGGTGCGCTCCACCCCCGGCGCCCGGATGGCCAGCAGCAGCGGCACCGTGCCCAGCATGCCGATCCCGCAGATGGCCAGCGCCCAGCCGGGCCCGGCCACGGCCACGAACAGCCCGGCCGCGGCGGCGCCGCCCATCTGCGCCGCGTTCATCGCCAGCCGGCTGAGCGCGCTGGCCTCCTGCAGCAGCCGGTCCGGGACCAGCCGCGGCAGCAGGGCCTGCGAGGCGGGGTAGAAAACCGCCATGCCCGCGCCGTTCAGCGTCTCCAGGGCGATCATCTGCCACAGCTGCGGATGGCCGGTGAGGACGAGCAGGCCGAACCCGCCCTCGCCGACCGCGATCATCAGGTTGGCGGCCACGATCACCCGCTGCGGCGCGATCCGGTCCGCGACTACCCCGCCGGCCAGCGCGAACACCAGCGACGGGAGGATCTGCGCGGCCAGCACGTAGGACAGGTCGGCGGTGGACCCGGTCACGTCCAGGACCGCGAAAGCCACCCCAACCAGCGAGAAGGCGGCAGCTGCCGGGGCTAGCACCCGGTCCGCCAGCAGCAGCCGGAAGTCGCGGATGGCCAGCACCGGGAACCGGCGGGTCAAGCCAGGCCACAACATGGTGGTGCGTCCGATCTCTGTTGCCGGGCGCACGGGGTAGCCGCCGCCGGGAGGGTGGGGAACGTACTCGACGCTAGCCGCGCCGCCTCCGCTCGCGCAAAGCCTTTTCCCTGCTAGCGGACGCCGTAGAGGTGCTCAAGGGCGAGCTGGTCGAGGCGCTCGAAGGCCATGCCGCGGGCGGCCAGCGCCTCCACGTCGGGGGCGAAGCCGGCCACATCCCGCCAGGTCTCGCCGTCCGCCAGCGTGGGCGCCGACAGTTCGTCCACCCTGGCCGCCTGCAGGGCCGCCTTCACCTCCGGGTCGGCCCGGAACGCGCGGACCTTGTCCCGCAGGATCAGGTAGTTGCGCATGCACGCGGCGGCCGACACCCATACCCCGTCGTCGTCCTCGGTGCGCGGCGGTTTGTAGTCGAAGTGGACCGGCCCGTCGTAGCCGCCCGCCTCCAGCGCGTCCACCACCCAGAACGCGCCGCGCGCATTGCCGGCGCCGAACCGCAGGTCCTGGTCGTAGCGCGGCCCGTTCTGGCCGTTCAGGTCGATGTGGAACAGCTTGCCGTGCCAGAGCGCCTGGGTGATCGCGTGGGCGTAGTTGAGCGACGCCATCTCCTCGTGCCCGACTTCGGGGTTGATGCCGACCAGTTCCGGGTGCGCCAGCTCGGTGATGAACGCCAGCGCGTGCCCGGCGGTGGGCAGCAGGATGTCGCCGCGCGGCTCGTTCGGCTTCGGCTCGATCGCGAACCGCAGGCCGTAGGAATGGTCGATGACGTACTGGCACAGCACGTCCATCGCCTCCTGGTAGCGGTCGAGGGCGGCTCGCACGTCCTTGCTCGCCCCGGACTCGGCCCCTTCCCGGCCGCCCCAGCACACGTAGACCCCGGCGCCGAGCTCCGCCGCCAGGTCCAGGTTGCGCATGACCTTGGCGAGCGCGAACCGGCGCACGTCCCGGTCGTTGGCGGTGAACGCGCCCTCCTTGAACATCGGATGCGAGAACAGGTTGGTGGTGGCGGTGGTCACTACCAGGCCGGTGTCCGCCAGCGCCCGACGGAAGTCACCGATCAGGCGGTCGCGTTCCGCCGCGCTGGCACCGAAGTCGAACACGTCGTTGTCGTGGAAGTTGACGCCGTAGGCGCCGAGTTCCGCGAGCTTGCGGACGGCCCGGTCGGCGGGCATCGGCGGCCGCACCGCCGGCCCGAACACGTCCACCCCCTGCCACCCGACGGTCCAGATGCCAAACGAGAACCGGTCGCTCGGGGCCGGCTGGTAAGCACCGCCTGCGTTCATGCCTCTGTCCTTTCTACCCACGTCGTGGTGGCGTCGCGGAGTTCGGCGAACCGGTCGCGGATGCGGGGCATGGGCGGCCCGGTGTACTCGGCGGCGGGCCTGCGGGGCCAGTCCGGAGGCTCGGGCGCGCCGGCCAGCGCCCACGCCGCCTGGCGGGCAGCGCCGAGCGCCACGTACTCCTCGGGTTCGGGCACCGTGACCGGCACGCCAAAGATCCCCGGCGCCAGCCGGCGGACCGCCTCCGACCGTGCCCCGCCGCCGATCAGCAGCACGCTGCGCTGCTCCACGCCATGCCCGGCGAGCAGGTCGGCCGCGTCGGCCAGGGACGCGAGCACCGCTTCCACGGCCGCCCGGGCCAGGTTCTGCTGGGTGGCGTTGTGGGTGGTCAGGCCGCGCAGCACGCCGCTGGCGCGCGGCCGGTTCGGTGTCCGCTCGCCGTCGAGGTAGGGCAGGAGCGTGATGCCGCCCGCGCCGGGCTCGGCCGCGAGCGCGGCCTCGGACAGCCCGGCCAGGTCGGTGCCGGTCAGGTCGGCCGCCGCCGACAGCACGAGTCCCGCGTTGACCGTGCACACCAGCGGGAGGAAACGCCCGGTCGCGTCCGCGAACCCCGCCACCGAGCCGGAGGAGTCGGCGGCGGGAACGGTGGTAACCGCGAACGCGGTGCCCGAGGTGCCGATCGACACGGCGACCTCGCCGGGTGCCAGGCCGAGGCCGAGCGCCGCACCCATGTTGTCGCCGGTGCCGGCCGCCACCGCCGCGCCCCAGCCGGTCTTCCCCACGACCTCGGCGGGCTGCGCGACCCTCGGCAGCTCGACCGGGTGGCCGAGCGCGGCCGTCGCCACATCGGGCAGCCAGGTCCCGGCCGCGGGTGAGAAGTACCCGGTGCCGGAGGCATCGCCCCGGTCGGTGACCGGGTCGGCCGGTTTCCCCCGCCCGCCGCGCAGCCGCCAGGTCAGCCAGTCGTGGGGCAGCATGACGACCTGCACCGCGGCGGCGTGCTGCGGTTCGTGATCGGCGAGCCAGCGCAGTTTGGTGACGGTGAAGGAGGCGGTGGGCACGCTGCCGGTCTGGGTTGCCCACCACAGCGGGCCGCCCCGCTCCCGGATCAGCGCCGCCGCCGCCGGGGCGGACCGCAGGTCGTTCCACAGCAGGGCCGGCCTGATCACCTCATCGGCCTGGTCCAGCACCACCATGCCGTGCTGCTGGCCCGCGACCCCGATGGCGGCGGCCTGGTGCAGCAGGCCGTCACCGGCCTTGGCCAGCGCCGCCCACCACGCGGCCGGGTCCGCCTGCGTGCCGTCTGGGTGCGGCGCGCTGCCCCGGCCGACGACCGTCCCGTCCTCGGCCCGGCACAGCAGCACCTTGGTGGACTGTGTGGAGGAATCCACCCCGGCCACGAGCATGCAGGCCCCCTGTGTGTTGACGGAGTGAATTTACCCCGCGGCGGTTTCCGTCAGCCCACCAGGCTGTGCGCGATCAAGATGACCGCGGATGCGGCCGCGATAACCAGGACCGCCGCCCGGATCCGGCCCGCGTCGAGGAACCGGCGGAACCCGGCGGCGGCCGCGAGGCCGGCGCCGGCGCAGGCCAGGAACACCAGGCCGGCCTCCGCGTCGCGGAGGGGCAGGCGCCCGGCGATCGCGAGCGCCGCTACGGCGAGGGAGTTCCCCACGCTCAGGAAGAGCGACAGCGAGGCCCGCACCCGCGCGCCGGGTTCGCGCTGGTAGAGAAGGGCGACCGGCGGCCCGCCGATGGACGTGGCGGTGCCCATCGTCCCGGACACCACCCCCGCGGTGAGCAGCGTCCAGCGGTTGCGTGGCAGATCGGCGCCCAGGGCGGTGACGGCGACCACCGCCAGCACCGCCGCGCCGACCAGGAAACCCAGCGCCCGTACCGGGACGGCGGTCACCAGCCAGACGCCGGCCGCGGTGCCTGCGAGGCGGCCGGCCAGCGCCCAGGACACGCCGGGCCAGTCGGTGTGCCCGGCTTCCCGGGCCAGGATGAGCACCGGCAGGATCGCGCCGGCCACCAGCATCGAGCCGGGCATGAGGGCCGGGTCGAGCAACGTCACCACCGGTGCGGCGACGATGCCGAGCCCAAGCCCGGCGCCGCCCTGGACCAGCGCGCCTGCCGCGACAGCGATCCCGGCGACGAGAAACAGGGCCGTGACGGGCATATCAGAAACCGACGTTACCTGCGTGGTCGGACCCCGGCACCGTGGTGCTGGTCACACCCGCCCGGGACCGGGCTTCCTACCCGGAAGCCTCCGGCAACGTTACCGCCCGGCCCGCCTGCCAGCCGGTGGCGAGCTCGGCGGCCAGGGCTGCCAGCAGCACCACGACCGGGACCGTCCAGCCCCCAGTCGTGGTGTGCAGGAACCCGACGATCAGGGGGCCCGTCGCGGCCACGAGATAGCCCGCTCCCTGGGTGAACGCCGACAACGACGCGGAGGTCACCGGGTCGGGCGCCCGGGCCACGGTGTAGTAGATCGCCAGGCCCAGCCCTCCCCCCTGCCCGAGACCGAGCAGCAGCGCCCACGCGGCGGCACCGCCCAGCGGGGCATACGCGGCACCCGCCAGGCCGATCGCCGCGATGATCGCCGTGCATGCGGCCAGCCATCGCTGATCGCGGATGCGGTGCGCGATCACCGGCAGCAGCAGCGCGGTGATCCCGTTGCCGAGGTTCATCAGCGCGAGCAAGGTGCCCGCGTTAACGGCGTCCGCTCCCCTGTCCCTGAACAGCGTCGGTAGCCAGGAGAGCGTTGAGTAATAAATCAGGCTCTGCAGGCCCATGAAGCCCATGACCTGCCACGCCAGCAGGTGCCTGGACACTTTCACCAACCGCTGTTGCCCTGACGGCCGGGCTCCGGCCGGGACCGTGCGGAAGCGCCATTGCGGCAGCCACGCCAGCACCGCCACTGCCGCCGGCAGGGCCCATATCCCGAGGGCCAGCGGGACCGACCCGCCGGACGCCTGGAATATCGGTACCGCTATCAGCGAGCCGAGAACCGCTCCCAACGCCAGGCTGAGCAGGTAGACCCCGATCAGCAGCCCCGCCTGCGCCGGCTGGCGCCGTTTGACCAGGCTCGGCAGCAGCACGTTCATCAGCGCGATGGCGGCGGAGGCAAGCACAGTGCCGGGGAAGAGCAGCCAGCCCGGCAGCGCCGCCCGGCCCAGCAGGCCCACGCCGAGGAGCACCAGGGACGCCAGCAGCACACGCTCCTCGCCGTACCGGCGTGACAGCGGCGCCGCGACACCGGAGAAGACCCCGAAGCACAGGACCGGCGTGGCGGCGAGCGCGGCGAGGGCAGCCGACGACAGGTGCAGGCTCGCGGACAACTCGGGGAAGAGCGGCGGCAGGCTCGTGATCGCGGCGCGCAGGTTGAACGCGAGGACGAGGACGCCGGCCACGAACACCGCCGTCGCCCTTCGACGATGGCCAGCCCGGGCCGTCGCCGACACGGGTGGAGCGGCAGAGTCCGGCATTTCGGGCCACGCTATCGCCTGGCGTGACCGTGCGCGCACCCGGGCCGGACGCGCCGGCCGACAGTAATTGCTGGAGGCGACTCACTCGGTTAACCCCCCTGGGCTAGGAGAAAACGCAAAACATACTGCATGATGCCACCGTGCCGGAAGTACTCGGCCTCTCCCGGAGTGTCGATCCGGACCGCGGCGCGAAATTCGAGCCCGTCCGCGCGCACGGTCACCTCCCGCGGCGGCGATCCGGAGTTGATCTCTTCGATCCCGGTCACGTCGAACACCTCGCGCCCGGTCAGCCCCAGCGATGCCGCCGACTCCCCCGGCCGGTACTGCAGCGGCAGCACGCCCATGCCGATCAGGTTCGAGCGGTGGATGCGCTCGAAGGACTCGGCCAGCACCGCCCGCACACCGAGCAGCAGCGTGCCCTTGGCGGCCCAGTCCCGCGACGAGCCGGAGCCGTACTCCTTGCCGCCGAGCACGAGCAGCGGCGTGCCCTCGGCCAGGTACCGGCGGGAAGCGTCGTAGATGCTCATCTGCTCGCCGTCCGGCAGTTTCACTGTCACGCCGCCCTCGGTGCCGGGCGCCAGCTGGTTGCGCAGGCGGATATTGGCGAACGTGCCGCGGATCATCACCTCGTGGTTGCCGCGCCGCGAGCCGTAGGAGTTGAAGTCGCGCCGCTCCACCCCGTGTTCGGTGAGGTAGCGGCCCGCGGGGCTGTCGAGTTTGATCGCCCCGGCCGGGGAGATGTGGTCGGTGGTCACCGAGTCGCCCAGCATCGCGAGCACCCGCGCGCCGTGAATGTCGGTGACCGGCGCGGGCTCGTCGGCCATGCCCTCGAAGTACGGCGGCCGCCGGACGTAGGTGGAGCCCGGGTCCCAGGCGAACGTGTCGCCGGACGGCACCGGCAGGGCCCGCCACCGGTCATCGCCCTCGAAGACATCCGCGTAGTCGCGGGTGAACATCTCCGCCGCGACCGCGTCCCGCACCACCGCGGCGATGTCGGCCGGCGAGGGCCAGATGTCGTGCAGGTAGACCGGGGTGCCGTCGGCACGTGAGCCGAGCGGCTCCCGGCCCATGTCGATGTCCATCGTCCCGGCCAGCGCGTACGCGACGACCAGCGGCGGTGAGGCGAGATAGTTCATCTTCACGTCGGGGTTGATCCGGCCCTCGAAGTTCCGGTTGCCGGACAGCACCGAGACGACCGCCAGGTCGCTGTCGGCCACGGCCTTGCTGATCGCCTCGGGCAGCGGGCCCGAGTTCCCGATGCAGGTGGTGCAGCCGTAGCCGACCAGGTTGAAGCCGAGCTTCTCCAGGTACGGCAGCAGTCCGGCGCGCTCGTAGTAGTCCATGACGACCTTGGAACCCGGCGCCAGGGTGGTCTTCACCCAGGGTTTGCGCGCCAGGCCCGCCTCGACCGCGTTCCGGGCGAGCAGGGCCGCGCCGACCATGACGGAGGGGTTCGACGTGTTCGTGCACGACGTGATCGCCGCGATGACGACCGACCCGTGATCCACCGACGTCTGCGTTCCGTCTTCGAGCGTGACCTCAACCGGTGTGGATGGCCGGCCGCCGCCGGCAACTGCCCAGGGCTCACGGGTGCCTGGCGCGTCGTCGCCGTCCTCCCGGTCCGGGACGAACGGGTCGGACGCCGGGAAGGTGTCGGCGATCTCGTCGTCGAGCCGGTCGAGCCGGACAAACGACCCGAGCGCCCGGCGGAACGCGCTCTTGGCGTCGGCCAGCGCCACCCGGTCCTGCGGCCGCTTCGGCCCGGCCAGAGAGGGGACCACGGTCGACAGGTCGAGCGTGAGCTCCTCGGCGTAGCGGGCGGAGCTGCCGGGATCGTGCCACAGGCCCTGCTCCTTGGCGTAGGCCTCGACCAGGGCGATCCGCTCGGCGGAGCGGCCGGTGAGCCGCAGGTACGTGAGCGTCTCGGCATCGATCGGGAAGATCGCGCAGGTGGAGCCGAACTCCGGGCTCATGTTGCCGATCGTGGCCCGGTTCGCGACCGGCACCGCGGCGACGCCCTCGCCGTAGAACTCCACGAACTTGCCGACCACGCCGTGGCGGCGGAGCAGTTCGGTGATGGTCAGGACCAGGTCGGTCGCGGTGGCACCGTCGGGAAGCTCGCCCGTCAGCCGGAAGCCGACCACCTTCGGGATCAGCATGCTGATCGGCTGGCCGAGCATCGCCGCCTCGGCCTCGATGCCGCCAACGCCCCAGCCGAGGATGCCCAGGCCGTTCTGCATCGTGGTGTGCGAGTCGGTGCCCACGCACGTGTCCGGGTAGGCATGCTGCGCGCTGCTGCCGTTCCCCTCGCCGGTCATGACCACCCGCGCCAGGTGCTCGATGTTGACCTGGTGGACGATGCCCGTCCCCGGCGGTACCACCTTGAACTGGCTGAACGCCTCCTGGCCCCAGCGCAGGAACGCGAACCGCTCCCGGTTGCGCTGGAACTCGAAATCGACGTTGCGGTCGAACGCGTCCGGGCGGCCGAAGACGTCCGCGACGACCGAGTGGTCGATGACCAGCTCGGCCGGTACCAGCGGGTTGATCTTGGCCGGGTCGCCACCGAGCTGCTGCACGGCCTCGCGCATGGTGGCGAGGTCCACCACTGCGGGCACGCCGGTCAGGTCCTGGAGGATCACCCGGGCCGGCGTGAACGCGATCTCGGTGTCCGGCTCGGCCTTCGGGTCACACTCGGCGAGCGCGGTCAGGTGCTCGGCGGTGACGTTGCGCCCGTCCTCGTTCCTGAGCAGGTTCTCCAGCAGGATCTTCAGGCTGAACGGCAGGTCGCCGGCCGCGGGGACGGCATCCAGCCGGTAGATGGTGTAGTCGGCGTCCCCGACCCGCAGGGTGGCGCGGCTCCCTAGGCTGTTCGCCGTCATTGCGCGCTCATCTCCCGTCTGCTCCCCGGCCGGGTGTCCCGCGTCCGGGCCTCCCCCTGCATCCTGCCGCAGCCTGGTTCTCCGGTGCTGCCCACCCCGCGTTTCGTGCGGGGTCTCGCCGGTTCAGGCCAGCCTCCCCACCCGGGTCGCGTCCGTGCAAATTATCTCGATGTCAAGCTAACTTTCTCCCACCGTAGGCACGACGTGCCTCGACGTCAAGCTATCTAGGACCGTATCGACCCGTGTCGCCATCGAGCCGCAGCGAACCCTCTACTTTCATGACTACGGACAATTGCCTGCCATATACGCGCGGGATCGTCCGTGATCATGACATCGGTGGCGCTCTAGCACCCCCTAAGTCATGATCACGATGGGAATAGGGCTGTTCCCGCCCTTCTGGCCGTCCATGGCGCCGGATGACGGGGCCGATCACCGCTACGATGGCGCGGTCACCGAACATGCGGGAAGTGGCCTCATGGCAGGACCTACGGACCGGGCGCCCGAGCAACTAGGTCCAGACTCAGTGCGCACCCGCGAGTCCGACCCCGTCGGTGCCGAACTGCGGCAACGGATGGAGCGGCTGCCGCCCGGCCACCCGTCCTCGCCCTACAACGGCGACGGCTCCCGCAAGCCCGTCGTACCCGACCCGTTCGAGCACGACTACCCCATCCCCGGCGACCCCGACTATCAACGTGACGCCCCAAGCGCACTCGATACCGATCAGACCCGCCACGTCGGCAACGACGACCTCCACGCCCGCCAGTCCCCCACCGCTGATCACGACCCTGACCAGGAGTTACCTGCGGACAGCCGAGAGGTTCGGCAACTCGACTCACGGGAGGAGCAGGAACGTCGCCTGTCGCAGATCACAGATCTGGTGGCGGCGAAGTGTCGTGAGGCCGAAGGACGCGACGCCGACGGCAACTACGGCGAGCGAGGCCTAACCCCCGCCATGCGCCGCATCGAAGCACAGACAGAACACGGCAAACTTGCGCCAGAGACAGAGAAGTACGCCCTCAAAGGTCGCGACCGTTTCATGGAAAAGCTTGCGGAGATGGTCAGTGATGAGCCTGATAAGCCGGCAGATGAACTTGCGAGAGAAATTCATGACGGCATCCGCTATACCTTCCTTATCGCTTCAGAACATTATGCTGTGGGCGTCCGAGACTTAACCAGCAAGCTAGAAGTACACAACTTCGAGCTTGGGGCGATAAAGAATAAGTGGGACAATGATGAGTACAAAGGAATCAACACTCGGTGGCTAGACCACGAGAGTGGAGTCCGCTTCGAAGTTCAGTTCCACACGGAGCAGAGCTGGCTAGTGAAACAGGAGACACACAACGCGTACGTGAAGATCCATGACACCAGGACGCCAACGGTAGAAAGAGAATGGCTGCGTGATCACCAGCGTGAGATAAGTGCGCAGGTGTTACGCCCTCCGGGGTGCGAGGACATCTTTGATTTCCGCAAAGAAGGCTGGTGAAGAAGATGACGGAAGAAGTAAGGTACTATGCCGTCATCGGAGGCGGCCGTACGACAGCGAACCCATCTGGG
>Ga0081540_1002635_pt1 | contig 14585 bp, 10 predicted proteins | sample TabmetS2T1R1_FD_71024 | JGI IMG/M metagenome (GOLD analysis project Ga0081540, IMG submission 71024) | Tabebuia heterophylla rhizosphere microbial communities from the University of Puerto Rico - S2T1R1 | ecosystem: Host-associated > Plants > Roots > Rhizosphere ... | reverse complement strand
GGGAATGGTGCAGATCGCCGCGAAGCTGACCCGCGGGGTGGACTGGGGTGGCCGGAGCTACGACCTGGATGCCGAGGCGCGACTCGGCTCGAGCGGCTCGCCGGCGGCGGGGACGTGATCGGGAAGCGCGAGCATCCGGTCCTCGACCGCGCCGGCCATCGCAGTGCGCAGGTGCGGAACTGCCGAGGCGACGAGCAGCGCGCCGGCGCGCACGGCCGACCCCGGTCCATGAACGGTGCGCACGGCCCCCGATCCGAGGGCCATCAGGCCATGCACCACCACGCGCGCGTACTCCCGCGCCATCACCGACATGCGCGTCTCGCGGGTGGAGAGCAGCGACATCGAGATGCGCGTCCCGGTGGGCGACCGCTCCCAGTAACGGAAGAGCCCGCTCCGCAGCGCGGCCATCTCGCCCGCGCCGCTGCTGAAGGCCTCGTACAGCGACGAGGCCAGGGCGATGCGGGTGCGATTCGCCGGGCGGCGCGCACGGGCATACGCGGCGAGCGCGCGGGGGACGTCGTTGCCCGCGCTGGTCATGGCACCGTGGAGCACGTGGGCATCACGGACCGCCGAGGCCATGCCGCTCGCGCTCAGCGGATGACAGCAGCCGGCGGCATCACCCACCAGCACCACGTTTCCCTTGTAGACGTGCTCCATGATCCGGGTGTCGTTGGATGCGATGAGGGGCGCCTCGCGCTGGAGCGCATCGAGGATCGCTTGACGCAACGGCTCGGGCACACCGGAGAGGATCTCCGGCTCGGTTCGCACGCGCTCTGGCGACGAGCCGAGCGGCAGATCCACCATGACCCGGGCATGGGCGTCGGAGATGGGGTAGGCCAGCACCGGAGCCGGCCCCCCGATGAAGAGGTGGCCGCGGCCGGCGTGGGGAAGCGCCGCTGCATCCACCATCACCCCGACCATCGTCGACAGCCGGTCGTGGTGCTCGGTGATGCCCAGCGCGCGTCGCAGCGGCGAGGCGCGGCCGTCGGCGGCCACGAGCATCCGGGCGCGCACGCGCTCGGACTGCCCGTCGCGAGTCAGGGTGACCTCCACGCCCTCGGCGGCATCGGAGACCAGGGCGACACGCGTTCGCCGCCGAACCTCGACCTCGCCGCGCCTCTCGAGCACGTCCAGCAGCGGCGAGATCAGCGCATGGTGCTCGATGCCCAGCCCCCGGTTGCCCGGGGCGTAGGGGAGCAGCGCGGTCTTCTCTCCGTCGATCACCGCGAAGCCGACGATCGGAGCGCCGCCGGAGCGAAGTACCTCGGAGAAGCCGAAGGCGGTCAGCTCCTCCACACCCACGGGGTGGAGCAGCTCTCCGGCCAGCTGCTTCCGGCGGTCCTGACCTGCGTCGGCGATGAGAGTCCGGAGGCCGAGCTGGGCCATGGCCGCGGCGGTGGTACAACCCGCGGGGCCTCCACCGGCGACCAGCACATCGACTTCCGTCAAGGCAGAACTCCCTCCCCGGCCCATCTTTCGGTGCTTCTTATAGAGTGTGCCGACCCTCGGCGCATCTTCCGTTGCCCCGCCGTCGTAGGTGTCTCGTGACCGGACCTGAAGACTTCTGCCGTCGCGCTCTGCCGGAAGTATCTCGCACCTTCGCGCTCAACATCCCGGTCCTCCCGCCCCCGCTCGACCTCGTGGTGACCGTCGCCTACCTCCTGTGCCGGATCGCCGACACGCTCGAGGACGAGGCCCGAGGACAGGTATCCGAGCGTGCTGATTTGTTTCACACGCTCGGACGCCTGGTGAAGCTCGAGCCAGGCTGGGAGGAGCGAAGCGCCGAGTTCGCGCGGCGCTCCGTGGCCGCGCTCCGGCCGTCCGCACCCACGGCCGAGGTCCAGCTGGTCCAGGGAACGCCGACCGTGCTGGAGGCGATGCGCGGTCTGCCCGACTGGACGCACCCCCACATCGCCGCCTGCGTCGGCGAGATGACCGACGGAATGGCGCAGATGATGATCGGCCTCGACGGTGGCGCACCACAGGGCCTGCCGGACCTCCGGGACACGCTCCAGTACTGCTACTACGTCGCCGGGACCGTGGGCGTGATGCTCACCGGGCTCTTCGTCGACGGGTTCGATTCGGTCCGCCCCCTCCGCAGCGAGCTGGTGCCGCGTGCACCGGCGTTCGGCCGCGCACTCCAGCTCACCAACATCCTCAAGGACGTTCGCGAGGACCTCGACCGTGGCTTCTGCTGGCTGCCACGGACGTACATGGAGAAGTACGGGCTGTCGCCGGGAAATCTGATCGGGCCGGAGAAGCGCGACGCGGCGGTCGCCATGCTCGACGACCTGGTGGCGGTGGCACGTCACGAGTGCGACGTGGCCTTCGAGTACTCGCTGGTCCTGCCACGCTCCGAACCGGGTCTCCGCCTCTTTTGCCTCTGGCCGCTGCTGTTCGCGTTGAGAACGCTGGCGATGCTGGCGCACAACCCGGCGGTGTTCGATCCCGCGCCGGTGAAGATCGATCGCGAGACGGTGATGCGGATCATGGTCCTGACGCGCGAGAGCGTGATGGATGATAAGGCCCTCGAGGCGCTCTACGCCGAGTGCGCACGTGGCCTCCCGGAGGGTCGCAGGGCATGACCGCGCCGCGGAGCCGCGCCCTCCCCTCCGCGATCGACCGGGGGCTGGACGTCCTCGCGTCCACGCAGGACCGGGGCGGCTCGTGGAAGGGCGACTACGGCGGTCCGCTGTTCCTGGTCCCGGTCTACGTGGCCGGGCTCGAGCTTCTCGGACGACCACCCGATCCGGCGACGCGCGAGGGCTTCGTCACCTACCTTCGCGGGCACCAGAATCCGGACGGCGGCTGGGGACTGGACGTCGAGTCGCACAGCCACGTCTTCACGTCGGTGCTGGTGTACGTGACGTTACGGCTGCTCGGCATCCCGGCGGACGATCCGCAGCTGCAGCGCGCGCGCGGCTGGTTCCTTCCGCACGGCGGTCCACTCGCCAGCGGCTCGTGGGGAAAGTTCATCCTCGCGATGCTCGGCCTCTACGCTTACGAGGGGCTGGTCCCGGTCCCTCCCGAGCTCTGGCTCCTTCCCGAGTCCCTGCCAGTGCACCCGTCGAAGCTCTGGTGCCACTGCCGGATGGTGTACCTGCCGATGAGCTGGCTCTACGGGCGGCGGGTCCAGGCCGAGGAGACGCCGTTGCTGGCAGCCATTCGCCGGGAGATCTACGCGCAGCCTTACGAGAGCGTGGACTGGGCAGCGGCACGGGAGCGCGTGGCGGACACCGACGCGTACACCCCGCGGACGACGTACCTGCGAGCGGCGAACGCGGCACTCGGGCTGTGGGAGCGCGTCGCGCCGGCGGGAGCCCGCGAGCGGTCGCTGGAGGTGGTGCTGGACCAGATCCGCCGTGAGGACGAGGCGACCAATCACATCTGCATCGGCCCCATCAACAAGGTGCTGAACACGGTGGTGTGGCAGATCGCGCGGCCGGGCGGTCCGGAGGTCCAGGCGCACGTGAAGCGGCTGCCGGACTACCTCTGGCAGGCGCCGGACGGGCTCAAGATGCAGGGCTACAACTCCTCGGAACTCTGGGACACCGCCTTCGCGGTGCAGGGCATCCTGGCGACCGGTCAGGTCGAGCGGATGCGGCCGGTGCTCGAGCGCGCGGCGCACTACATCGAGTCCAACCAGGTACTCGAGGACGTGCGGGAGATGGAGAAGGCGTACCGGCACCGCAGCCGCGGCGGCTGGCCGTTCTCCACCCGGGGCCATGGCTGGCCCATCAGCGACTGCACCGCCGAGGGGCTCAAGGCGTCACTGCTCCTCGAGAAGGCCGGGCTGAACCAGGTCCCGCGAGCGCGGCTCCGCGAGGCGGTGGAGGAGATCCTCTCGCTTCAGAACGAGGACGGTGGCTGGGCCACCTACGAGCTGCAGCGGGGGCCGAAGTGGCTGGAGGCGCTGAATCCGTCGGACGTGTTCAGCACCATCATGGTGGACGTCTCCTACGTCGAGTGCACCTCGGCGTGCGTGCAGGCGCTGGCGGCCTGGAGCGCGTTCGCACACGAGGATGCGGCCTGGCTGCGTGAGCCCATCCGGCGCGGCGAACGCTTCATCCGCAAGGTGCAGCGGACCGATGGTTCCTGGGAGGGCAGCTGGGGCGTGTGCTTCAGCTACGGCGCGTGGTTCGGGACGGCGGGGCTGATCGCGGCCGGGGCCCGACCCGACGATCCGGCGCTGCAGCGCGCCGCGGACTATCTCGAGGCCCGGCAGCGGGCCGACGGGAGCTGGAGCGAGACCCTGGAGTCCAACCGGGAGCGGCGCTGGGTGGATGGCAAGGCCGGGCACGCGGTCCAGACGTCGTGGGCGCTGCTCTCGCTGTCCGCGTGCGGGCGCCGTGGTTCCGAGCCAGTGCGACGTGGCGTCGCCTGGTTGCGGGAACATCAGGGGGAGGACGGCCGCTGGCCGGATCAGCCGATCACCGGCGTGTTCAACCGGACCTGCGCGATTCACTACGACATCTACCTGCGGCTCATGCCGGTCTGGGCGCTCGCGGTGTGCGGAGGCGAGCCCGGCCGGGCGGCATGAGGGCCTTGCTCTCAGGGCACGGCTTCGTCTGACCCCTGTCCCGACGAAATCGAGCCGCCGCCAGCCTTCCGAGCGGCCTCATGACCCAGCCGTGCCAGAGGTCCTTTCCCTGCATGTGGGTGACCGTTCACGGCAGCGCCTGCAAGCACCTGCCGCGTTCCTGCGCATCCCTGCCGGATGGTCGCCCCCCTCCGAAAGCCACCCATGCGCCTTGCCCTGGTCTTCCCCGCCTTGACGGTCCTCGCCTGCGCGAGCGCCCCCGCGCCGGCCCCCTCGTCCGTTGCTTCCGCACCGGCGCCGGCTCCGGCGATGCAGGCGCCGCCTCCGCTGGTGGAGCTGCCCGTGGGTGGCGCCGCGGTGCGCGTCTCCGGTCCCGCGTCCGCGCTGACGGCCGCGTGCAAGGACGCCATCGCCCGGGCGCGCGTCGGCGTGGATGCGCTGAAGGCGATGCCGGCTCCCCGGGACACGGAGAAGGCGCTCGCCTGGTACGACGACGCGAACGCGGTGATCAGCGACCTGGACTTCCAGGCCGAGCTCGCGCGGCAGTCCAGCCCGGATGCCGACATGCGGAAGGCCGGCGAGGAGTGCGACCGCGAGATCCAGGCGTTCGCCACCGCCATCTATCAGGACCGCGCGGTGTACGACGCGCTCTCCGCGCTCGATCTCTCGGGGCAGGATGGGTCCACCGTCTGGTGGATGAAGCGTGACCTGCGCGAGTTCCGGCGCAACGGCGTGGACCGCGACGATGCCACCCGCGAGAAGGTGCGGGCGCTCAACGACGAGATCGTCGCCATCGGGCAGGAGTTCGACCGGAACATCCGTCAGGGGACCAAGACGGTGTTCTTCACGCCCGCGGAGCTTGCGGGCGTCCCCGACGACTTCCGGAAGGCGCACCCGCCCGGTGCGGACGGGATGATCGCAATCACCACCGACTATCCCGACTACCACCCATTCATGGCCTATGCCCGCAGCTCGAAGGCACGGGAGAAGATCTGGCGGGCAAACAACACGCGTGCCTCACCGGCGAACGTGGAGGTGCTGTCGCGGTTGCTCGCGAAACGCTACGAGCTGGCCACGGTTCTCGGGTACGCGAGCTGGGCAGACTACACCACCGAGAACAAGATGATCGGCACCGGACAGGCGGCCTCCGACTTCGTCGACCGGATCACCGCGGTGTCGAGCGAGCGTTCCGCGAAGGAGCTGGCCCGAGTGCTGGCGCGCGAGCGCAAGGACATCCCCTCCGCGAAGCAGGTCGCCGCGTGGGACTACGGGTACTACTCGGACCGGGTGAAGATCGAGCAGTACCGGTTCGACGCCAAGGCGGCGCGGCCCTACTTCGAGTTCGATCACGTCCTGCACGGAGTGCTGGACGTCTCGGGGCGGCTGCTCGACCTGACTTACCGCCCGGTGGAAGGCCAGAAGGTCTGGCATCCCGACGTGCAGGTCTACGATGTCATCGCTGGTCCCTCGTTCGGAGACCGCGCCGGCCAGTCGCTGGGCCGCATCTACCTCGACCTCCATCCCCGCGAGAACAAGTACAAGCACGCGGCGCAGTACGGGATGATCTCCGGACAGGCGGGCCGGCGACTTCCGGAGAGCGCGCTGCTCTGCAACTTCCCGCGCTCTGGCGGGCTGATGGAGTACGACGACGTCCGGACCCTGTTCCACGAGTTCGGGCACCTCCTGCACCACATCGTCGGGGGCAACACGCGCTGGGCGGCGAACTCCGGTGTCCGCAACGAGCAGGACTTCGTCGAGGCGCCCTCGCAGATGCTGGAGGAATGGATGCGCGACGCGAGCGTCCTCCAGACCTTCGCGGTCGACGTCAAGACCGGCAAGCCCATCCCTGCGAAGATGGTGAAGCAGCTCCGGGCCGCGGACGACTTCGGGAAGGGCGTCGACGTGCGGCAGCAGATGTTCTACGCGGCGACCAGCCTGCACCTGTACGACCGGGATCCGCGCGGGCTCGACCTCACGCCGTACGTCGCGGGCATCCAGTCTCACTACTCGCCATTCCCGTACGTGACGGGCACCACGTTCTACACGGCCTTCGGCCATCTGAACGGGTACAGCGCGGTCTACTACACGTACATGTGGTCGAAGGTCATTGCGAAGGACCTCTTCACGGCCTTCAAGACCACGGGGATGTTCGACGCCGCGACGGCGCAGCGGTACCGGAAGGACATCCTCGAGCCGGGCGGCGGGAAGCCCGCAGCGGAGCTGGTCGCCGATTTCCTCGGTCGTCCTTACGACTTCCGGGCTTACGAGGCGTGGCTCCGCGAGGGAGATGCCCCCGCGCCGCGCGCACCCACGGCCGGCGCCGGGCCGGCAGCGCGGATGGTTCAGTGAGGGACGGGGCGTAACGGGGCGTCCGTCACGAGGTGTCCCGTCACGAGGTGTCTCACGAGGTGTCTGGCACCTCGAGGCCCGTCACGAGGTGTCTGGCACCTCGGACTGCGCACCTCGGACTGGCTCGTTCGCCTTCCCGCGCTCCGTCCGCCCCGGAACAGGCGGCTCGCTCGAACTGGGTGACCGTTCCCCGCGGGCCGTGCGAGAGTCCCGCCCTTTCGCGACTCCCGCCGGGAATCGTCACCTTCCACGAAAGTCACGGATGCGCTCCCTTCTTGCCCTCGTCTCGCTGACGGCCCTCGCCTGTGCCGGGGCCCCGACTCCAGCCCCGTCGAAGCCCGTCGCCGCCGCAGCGGCGCCCGCGCCTGCGCCGGTGAAGGCCCCTCCCGCGCTCGAGGAGCCGGTCGGAGCTGCCGCCGCGCGTATCTCCGGACCGCCCTCGGGGTTCACCGCCGCGTGCCAGGACGCGATGGCCCGCGCGAAGACCGGGCTCGATGCGATCAAGTCCACTCCGGCCCCGCGAGACACGGTCGCCACCCTGACTGCCTACGACGACGCGCTCGCGGCCATCACCGACGCCGCCGTTCAGGCCGAGCTCGCCCGGCAAGGCAGCCCGGACGCGTCGATGCGCAAGGCCGCGGAGGAGTGTGACCGGCAGCTGCAGGCGATGTTCACCGCCATCAACCAGGATCGCGCCCTGTACGACGCGCTCTCCTCGCTGGACCTCTCGGGCCAGGACGCTGCGACCCGCTGGTGGATGACCCGCGATCTGCGCGAGTACCGCCGGGCAGGCGTGGACCGTGACGACGCCACGCGCGAGAAGGTCCGCGCGCTCTCCGACGAGCTGGTCACGCTGGGCCAGGAGTTCGACCGCAACATTCCTGCCGACGTCCGCAAGGTGGCGTTCGTCCCGACCGATCTCGCCGGCTTGCCAGCCGACTTCCTCGCCGCGCACCCTCCGGGCGCGGACGGAAAGATCGTCCTCACCACCGACTACCCGGACTACTTCCCGGTCCGGAACTACGCGAAGAAGGCCAGCACCCGCGAAGCGATGTGGCGAGCGTTCACCAGCCGCGCGGCACCTCAGAACATCGCGCTCCTCGAGAAGATGCTGGTCAAGCGGCAGGAGCTGGCGCGCACCCTCGGCTACGCGAACTGGGCGGACTACATCACCGAGAACAAGATGATCCGCACGGGGAAGGCTGCCTCGGACTTCATCGAGCGCATCACCGCCGCCTCGACCGACCGGGCAGCGAAGGAGAAGCAGCTGTTGCTCGACCGGAAGCGGAAGGACATCCCGGGGGCCAAGGCGCTCGATCCCTGGGACGTCACCTACTACGGCGAGCGGGTGAAGGCGGAGCGCTACCAGTTCGACGCCCAGAAGGCCCGGCCGTACTTCGAGGCCAGCCGCGTCTTCCAGGGCGTGCTCGACGTCTCGGGGAAGCTGTTCGACATCTCGTACCGCCCGGTGGAGAACGCCGTCGTCTGGCATCCCCACGTGCGGACATACGACGTCATCGCCGGCGCGTCGTTCGGCGACGCCGCCGGGAAGTCACTCGGGCGCGTGTACCTGGACCTCCACCCGCGCGAGGGCAAGTACAAGCACGCTGCCCAGTTCGCCCTCATCGTGGGACAGGAAGGGCATCGGCTGCCGGAGGGCGCGCTGCTCTGCAACTTCCCGAAGCCGGGAGGGCTCGTCGAGTACGGGGAGGTCCGGACCCTGTTCCACGAGTTCGGGCACCTCGTCCATCACGTCATCGGCGGCCACACGCGCTGGGCGTCGAACTCCGGCGTGCGGACCGAGCAGGACTTCGTCGAGGCGCCGTCGCAGATGCTCGAGGAGTGGATGCGCGACCCTGACGTGCTGCAGAGCTTCGCGAAGAACGTGAAGACCGGTCAGCCCATCCCGGCGAAGATGGTGAAGCAGCTCCGGGTGGCTGAAGAGTTCGGCAAGGGGATCGAGGTGCGGCGCCAGATGTTCCTCGCCTCCCTCAGCCTCCATCTGCACGACCGCGAGGCCCAGGGGCTCGACTCCACCGGGGTGGTCGCCGAGTCGATGGAGAAGTACTGGACCTTCCCCTACGTGAAGGACACGTACCAGCAAGCGTCGTTCGGACACCTGAACGGGTACAGCGCCGTCTACTACACGTACATGTGGTCCCTGGTCATCGCGAAGGACCTCTTCACCCCGTTCGCGAGCAAGGGCGTGTACGACCGGGACACCGCGAATCGCTATCGAGACCGCGTCCTCGCGAGGGGCGGCGGTAAGCCGGCGGCGGACCTGGTGGCCGATTTCCTCGGACGTCCTTACGACTTCAAGGCCTACGAGGCCTGGCTCGACAGAGGACCAGGGCCGGCGAAGGCTCCGCCGCACGCGGGTCCGGCGGCGATCCACTGAGCGACACCGAGCTCCTCAGAGCGAGCGGAGGAAGGTGAGCAGCTGCTCCTGCGATGCCGGTGGGAGCGCGTCGAAGGCGGCGCGGACCTTGCTGGCTTCACCCTGGTGACGGCCGATGGCCTCTCGGAGCGTGTACGAGAGCCCGTCGTGCATCAATCGGCTCCGGGTACGGAGGCCCCAGAGCGGCGCAGTGCGGATCTTGTTCGCGCTGGCGGCGAAAGTTTCCTGCATCTTCACGAACTGCGGGCCGTGGTGCTCCGGCACCGCGAGGACGATCCCGTCGCCCGTGCCCAGGTCGTGAACCAGGTAGTCGCTGTACGGATGCAAGGTCAGGCTGCCGAGCGCGGGCGGGACGCGGTACTGGCCTCCGAACATCGCCGTTCCTGCGGGTGCTGTGGTGAGCATCGGCGCATGGCAGATCGCGCAGCCGATGGTCTCGAACACCGTCGAGCCGTTGCGTGCCTCGGGAGTCGCCGCGAGTCTCGCATCACGCGGTGGTGCCTTGGTAGCGCGGATGAACCGCGCGAAGCGCTCGAGGTCGCTGATCCCGGTGGCATCCGGATGGTCCTCCGGGTCCGGAACGGTGTCGCAGAGGGAGGTCACGTCGGTGGGGCGGAGCGCGCTCGTCACGCCCATCTCGTTCAGGTACGCGTCCGCGGAGAACGAGAGGACGCTGGCGTGCTCGGACTTCCAGCCGAAGCGGCCGATGCCCACGAGACCGGCTGCCTCGAGCACCGGGACTCGCATCACGGTCCCGCAGATGCCGAGATCGGCCTGGCTGCACTGCCACTGGGCGATGGCCTCCAGCAGTGCGTCGGGAACCGCCTCCACGTAGCCGTCGCCCAGCACGCTGATCGAGAGACGGGTCGCACGAACGTCCTCGGAGTCCGGCAGGTGCTCCTGGGCATCGCCCTCCGGGGACTCCGCTCCGGGACAGATGGCCTTGTCGTTGATCAGCGTCCGGCCGGTGACGACGACCGAGCCGCCGCCGATCCTCACCTGGGGGAAGATGAAGGTCCCCTGGGCATCCCGGTGTCCGGCGCGAAGCTCGGTGACCTGGCTCCCTCCACCTGCGACCGGGTTCTCGTGACAGTCACGACAGGAGTGAGCGTTGTAGAGCGGGCCAAGGCCGGAGGAGATCTCCTCCTGCTTGTCGAACGCCGCCTGGTCGGCCCGGTGCGTCGCGAGGTCGACCATCCCGTTGGGGAGGCCGTCGAAGGCGGCCGGCGCATCCGCTCCCGCCGCGTGGGTGGCGGCAGCCGGGGCAGTGGACGACGACGGGGCGTAGGACGCCGGGGTGTAGGGCGCCGTCGCAGTGCAAGCAATGCAGGCGACGACACCGCTGAGCACGCGCCGCATGGCACACCTCCCTCGCGTCCGTGCTCCCCACCCGAGACGCAGCCGGGACGCTTTCTACCGCCGGGCCCGAGCCGCCGGCAATCGGCGGGCGACCCGACGATGGATCATCCCGGAATGACGTTGGGCGGACCCGATTTCGTGCCCACCCACCCCACGGTGTAGCTGCAGCTCGTGGGGTCTGTCTGCTCGACGGTCACCGTCGCGTCCAGGCCCGTTGTCGTGAAGTGCCCGGTGATCGAGATGACGTAGTGCGCCGGGCTCACGACCACCGTCTTGGGAGCGGTGTGGAAGTTTCCCGCGGTGTCCACCGTGCCTGAATAGCTGGTGCCGGCGTGGCTGAGCGTCAGCGACGTTGCACCTGGCGCGTGGGTGACCGCGGTCGACGCGTCCTGAACCGTCACTCCGGAGCACGTGGAGCCGGGCAGCAGGGTCACCTGTGTCGCATAGCTGCCGCTCACGGAGAGGAGATTCCCGCCTCCTCCGGCGTCGGGAGCTCCGGAACCGTCACTGCCTCCGCAGGCCTGGGCGATCAGGGAGACGAAGAGCGGGAGACTCCACCGTCGAAGAGCCGGGCGCATGCGCCGGCCGGCAGCAACCGCCATGCCGTTGCATGCCCGGCGAAGTGCCGGTTCGCTGCAGCGAGCGCCGGAGCGGCTGCAGCCGGACGAGGACCCCGTCGCGATTCCGGAACCTGGTCAGCGGATCCGGGACGGCGTCCGGTCGGCTCACTCGCGCTTCTTCAGCTCGGACTGGTGTTCCCGGATGAAGGTGCGGATGTCGTCGCCCAGGTCGAGGAGCTTGAGCCACTGCTCCTGGTAGAGCGTGACCGGGAAGCGCCCCAGCCCGTAGACCGACAGGCCCCCCTTCTCGCTGACCTTCATCGAAGTCGCTCCGGAGCGCCGGGCCCGGAGTGACTCGTTCTCCGCTTTCAGGCGCTCCAGCTCCGCGCGCAGATCGTCCTCGGTGGGCATGAGGGCAGAGTACCCGGGACGGCGAGCGCCGGGGAATGACGTCGAGCAGCGGATGTCGCTCTCCGCCCCCCCGGCACCCCACGGGCCTCAGGGCAGAGAGGCGATCAGCTTCCGGAACTCGGTCTCGTCGAAGACCCGCAGCGTGTCGGTCCGTACGTTGCCGAGCGAACCGATGGTCAGCACGAGCTTGGCCGCCGTCTCGTCGTTCGGGGCGTTCACGGTCAGGACGATGTCGTAGGCCCCGAGCGCCAGGTAGAACGATTTGATCTCCGCACCGACGGACTGCGCGAGCTTCTTCGCCGCCTCCAGTCTCGCCGGGCTCTCCTTGATGTTGCGGATGCCTTGTTCGGTGTACCGCACCAGTGTCACGTAGGTCGGCATGACTCGACTCCTGAGCGAGGCCGACGCCGGCACGCGCCAGCGCCGGTCGAGCGACAGTGAACCCCTCGGCAGGCGGCTGCAAGCGAGCCACTCGCCCCGATGAGCGTCTCGTCGCGCAGGGGTGGATTCCGTTCGCGGCCGATCGGGTCCATCCTGGTCGGGATGCGAGCGCAGGTTCTCGACCGGTCCGGAGGTCCCCTCACGCTGCGTGAGATCCGGGAACCCCGCTGCGGCGACGACCAGGTCCGGGTCGCGGTGAGGGCGTGCGGTGTCTGCCGGACGGACCTCCACGTGCTCGACGGCGAGCTGACCCATCCGAAGCTCCCGCTCGTCCTTGGCCATCAGATCGTCGGCAGCGTGGTGCAGCGGGGAGAGAAGGTGAGCGAGCTTTCCGTCGGCGACCGGGTGGGAATTCCGTGGCTCGGATGGACCGACGAAAGCTGCAGCTATTGCCGCTCCGGGCGGGAGAACCTGTGCGTCGCAGCCCGCTTCACGGGCTACACGCTCGACGGCGGATACGCGGAGCAGGCGGTGGCGGACGCCCGGTTCTGCTTCCCGCTCCCACCTGGGCTGGACGACGTGCACGCGGCGCCGCTGCTCTGCGCGGGGCTCATCGGCTACCGCGCCCTGCGACTCGCGGGCGAGGCGAGGCGGATCGGCTTCTACGGATTCGGCGCGTCGGCGCACCTGCTCGCCCAGGTGGTCGTCGCGCAGGGGATGGAGCTGTTCGCCTTCACCCGGGACGGAGACGGTCGAGGTCAGGCGTTCGCGCGCGAGCGCGGCGCGGTCTGGGCCGGCGGCTCCAGCGAACGTCCGCCGGTGGCGCTCGACGCCGCGATCGTCTTCGCCTCCGCGGGGGAGCTGGTGGTTCGAGCGCTCGAGGCGGTGGCTCCCGGTGGGACGGTGGTCTGCGCCGGCATCCACATGAGCGACATCCCGTCATTCCCCTACGAGAGGCTCTGGGAGGAGCGCAGCATCCGGTCGGTGGCGAACCTCACCCGCGAGGACGGGCACCAGTTCCTCCCACTGGCGGCGCGCCTCGGCGTTCGACCGGAGGTCACGGTCTTTCCGCTGGCGCGGGCGAACGAGGCGCTGCAGGCGCTCCGCGAAGGCCAGTTCACCGGCGCGGCGGTGCTCACGATGGAGCGCTGAGTGGTCGGAGGTGTTTGACACCTTCATGTCAAGTGCGCTTGACGTCGAGGTGCCAGACACCTCGTATCGACACCTCGTATCGGGCTACCGCGCCGCCCTCGACGGGCTCAGCGAGCGATCACGAACGCGCAGACGGAGTCGAGCTGCAGCTCCAGCCCTTCGAGGGCCTCGACCAAGGTGCGGTGATACGCCCGTTCCGCCTCGAGCTGTGTCCGGGTCGCGGCCGGTGCAAGCCCCTGGTGCCGGAGCGCGCGCTCGAGGCGGGTGAGCGCCCGATCCCGTTCGACGTCCAGCCTCTTGCGAGCCTCGGCCTGCATCGTCCGGAGCTGGCCCTTCGCCACGCGGGTCGCCTCCGCGACGGCCGGGTCGACGAAGCCGGTGAGGTCCGGGAAGGCCGCGCGGATCTGATCGCCCTGGAGCGACTTCCCTTCCTCGCGCCCGAGCAGATCGAGCAGCCGCGGCTCGATCCCGGGAGCTCCGTCCGGACGGACCGTCGCTGCCACGCGGATCAGGCTCCGATCCAGCACGCGCGAGAGCTGCCGGGACGGAACGCGGGCCCCGGGGCTGGTGTCCTCCGGCTCCGGTGGCACGACGTGGAACAGCACCTCGAGCCCACGGGCGGCGGCGCCACGGTGCTGGATGGCCCGACATCCGTTCCGGCCGTACGGCCCATCGCGCAAGAAGCCGAAGAGCGCCTCGACGATGGGATGCCCGGTGGCGAAGAAGTCGATCTCCTCCTGCTCCACCGCCGTGTCGCGCCAGAACGTCCCGAGGACGGTGCGCTCCTCTCCCAGCTGCAGTCCCGGCAGCGCCTCGACCTTGAGCGCGTGCCCGAAGTGGAAGGCGCACTGGAACGCATCGACCTGCTCGTCAGTGTCCACGCCGATCCCCACGCGCCGGGCCAGCTCGGTGACCGTCTCCTCCAGGCGCTCGTCCAGGTCACGGGCGATTGCCCACAGCCCGTCCTCGAGCGAATCCTCCGGGTCCAGCTCGAGGCCGATGCGGGTGCCGGCGCGGTCGACCAGCGCCTGCACCGCCTCGCGATCGAAGCTTCGCTCGTCGAGCAGCGGATCGTAGGCACGGTGGATGGACGTGCGGGCCTCGGCCACCCGGGCCGCGAGCGTGGTGCGATACTCGGTGCGCTCGGCGGCGTCGGCGAGGGCCAGGTCGAGGATCCGGTCCTCGACCTCCTCCAGCACCGCGTCCAGGCCGCCCACCGTCTCGCCGAAGACGCCCACCGCGTCCGCGAGCAGCGAGAGCACGTCGGAGGCGAGGGTGCCCCGGACGTCGAACACGTGGATGTCCACCGGCTGGGTCTGGCCGATGCGGTCGAGCCGGCCGATGCGTTGCTCCATCGTCGCCGGACTCCAGGGCAGGTCGTAGTTCACTAGGTGGTGGGCGAACTGGAAGTTCCGGCCCTCTCCACCCACCTCGG
>Ga0081540_1002634_pt1 | contig 14588 bp, 15 predicted proteins | sample TabmetS2T1R1_FD_71024 | JGI IMG/M metagenome (GOLD analysis project Ga0081540, IMG submission 71024) | Tabebuia heterophylla rhizosphere microbial communities from the University of Puerto Rico - S2T1R1 | ecosystem: Host-associated > Plants > Roots > Rhizosphere ... | reverse complement strand
CCGCACCATGCCCCCGCGATGGTGCGGCGCGGACCGCCGGCGGCCAGGCCGGCCGGTGTCGTCGTCCCCGTCCCCGGCCGGCCTGGCCGGTCCCCGTTAGACCAGCGCGTCCTCACGGCGCTCGGGCGCGCGGTCCAGGTCCGTGCGCTGGCCGACGTAGAGAGAAGTCAGGGAGCGGGCGCCGTCGCTAGCCCGGCCCGGGGCCCGGCGGGTCATCGACACCCGGCCGGTCCGCAGAAAATCCCGCTCTTCCCGCCGGATGCCGATGCTGACCATGACGACGATCCCGGCGACGACACCTGCGAGGAAGACCGCGACAGCGGTGAGGATGATCGCGTCGGCCATGGCAGGCCCCCTTACCTCCAGCCGGCGGGGTTTCCGCCGGCCCCCATCTGGTAGTTCTGGTCCCCGGGGGTGGCCGGACCAGAAAAGCTGGAGACTAAGTGGCGAGTCTTCGGGACAAACCAGCCGCTCGGACTGCTAGTCTGATCCCTGCAGATCATGTCATCCTAGTCATACCAACCTTTGGTACTGTAGGTTTGATCCCACACAAGAGAGATCGTCAAACCTGGAAGTCCCAAATATTCCAACGGATGGGATGAGCCTGCTCAGCCCCCTGATTGGTTTCAACTAGGTAACCGGGAGGGCCGATGCCCGAGCCGATGTACCGGCAGATTGCCGAGGATCTGCGCGGCAAGATCGAGGCCGGCGAGATCGCGCAGGGCGATCAGCTCCCCACCGAGATCGAGCTCATGGAGCAATACGACGCCTCCCGGAACACCGTTCGCGACGCCATCAAGCTGCTCACGGCCCGCGACCTGGTGGAGACGCGCCCGGGCCAGGGGACCTTCGTCGTGGAGAGAATCAACCCCTTCGTCACGACTCTGACCGAGGACCCGGTAACCGGCCGCGGCGGCGGCGAGGGCCACGTCTACATCGCCGAGGTCGCGGCGGGCGGCCGGACAACGGTTACCACCGTCCCGCGCGTCGAGGTGCAGCAGGCGGGCGTTGCCATGGCCGACGCACTCCGGATCAACGGGGGGGACCAGGTGGTGAGCCGGCACCAGCAGCGCCTCATCGACGGCACCGCCTTCTCGCTCCAGACCTCCTTCTATCCGATGAGCCTGGTGCAGCGAGGCGCGACACGACTCATCGAGGCCGCCGACCTCGAGGAGGGGACCGTCGCCTACCTGGCCAACACGCTCGGCATCAAGCAGGCCGGGTACCGCGACTCGATCCAGGTACGGCCGCCGGATGAGACCGAAGCATCCTTCTTCAGGCTTCCCGCCGACGGGCGGGTCCCAGTTTTCGAGGTCTACCGCGTCGCCTTCGACGAGGAAGGCAACCGGATTCGCTTGACGATCACCATCTACCCGGTGGACCGCAACCGGCTGGTGGTGAACGTCGGCGACGTCCCTTCCCGGTTGGCAGTGACCACCGGCCAGCGGGACAGCGCCGCCACCAGCGGCAAGGCCCCGGCGACGCCGATCGAGAACGGTGCACCGGAGCGGGGCGGCTGAGCGCCCCGGGGTCCACCCGGCCACAGCCGGACCGCCGCTCGGGTTCTCCCAGTTCCAGACCATCGCCCACCCGCCTTGCGCCCACTTCGGCGTATCCAGCCGATGGGGATCCAGGCCCGTCCCTTTGCGGGAGTCATGACAGAGATTCTTCAAGTCCGCCGCGGCGCGGCCGACGACTTCGAGCACATCCTTGCCATGATCAACGAAGCGGCCGGCTGGCTGCGGGACAAGGAGACCGACCAGTGGGCGCGGCCCTGGCCGGGCCGGGCGGCCCGGGACGAGCGGGTTCGCCGAGGCCTTCGTGACGGGGGGACATGGATAGCCGAAGAGGACGGGGCACCCATCGCCACGATCACCTACAGGCCGACCGGCAACCTGCGGCTCTGGACACGCCGGGAGCGGCGCCAGCCCTCCGTTTACGTGTCGAGGCTGATCGTCCGCCGCAGCCATGCCGGGCTCGGGGTCGGTGAGGCCCTTGTTGACTGGGCGGGATTGCGCGCATTGCGGGATTGGGGAGCCCAATGGATCAGGATTGACGTCTGGACAACCAATGTGGCGCTGCATAACTACTATGAAAAGCGGGGCTTCGAGTTCTGCCGGATCGCCAATGTCAAAGAGATCCCGAACAGGGGCGCGCGCAACGGCGGGCCGGATCGCTGGCCGTCCGCGGCACTCTTCCAGAAGCCAACCGACGACGTCGATGCCGAGGCCACGCAGCGGTTCCTCGAGGTCGCGCCGACAGGCGCTCGGCAGGCTGCCACCGGCGGTTCAAGATCAGCCGTGCTGTCAACTACCGGACGGATAGGCTCTCCTTCCTGATCGCTTGCGGCCACGCCGCTCCGGCCGGCCCGGTTCATCAGTTCAAATGGCCCTTCCGGCCGCCGCGGGCCGGAGTTAGCGGATCGCCGACCGTCGCGCCGGGCGGAATTGGAAAGAGATTGACCGTGACGCCATGCCATACTTTGGCTGGACAATCCCGGTGGAGGAGGTGTGATGGCCAAGCGTCACGGTCGCCCATCCGTGCAATACCGCTACGAGCACTACGACCCGGCGCGGTAACACCTGGGACAGCGCGCTGGGCTGCCCGCCATGAGCGGGTACGGTGAGCGGCTGGCGCGCCGCCTGTTTCGCTCAGACGTCCCGCCCCGCGTTCAGCTGCCCGGCATGGTGCATCGCAAGGAGACGGGGCGGGTAGCTTCAAAGTGAAGTGAAGGCGAGTCACTGCAGGAGACATGGCGGCCCAGGCGCCTGGTGGGCGGGTGATGCCCCGGCGCCCAGGCAGGCGTGCCGGATTCGCCGCCCATGACCGAGGTCACCTCGCCTGATCCAGCACCTTCCGGTCCTGCGCAGAGCATGCGGCGGCGGCTGATGCGTCACGTCACCGAATTCGCGGCCCTGCTGGTGGTAGCGGCGATCGCGATCGCGATCGCGATCCAGGTGACGCCGATGCAGACCGTCAACGTCGCCGGCCAGGTCATCACCGTGGGGACGACGGCACCCAGCTGGAGCCTGTCGGGCCCGGGCGAGGTCGACCTGTTCGGGCAGAGGCTCCCCACCACGCTGCGGTTCCCGGGACCGCTCAGGCCCCGGCTGGCACTCTCCCAGATCACGATCAACAGCGAGCTGACCAACTTCGTCCGGGGGGCCAGCAGGGGAGACGTCGAACGCGTCCTGGGCCGTAGGCTTGCCGACGGATGGATCCATTATTTTGCCTGGCAGACCACCATCGCCGGGCTTGGCGCGCTGGTCCTGCTCGGCGCGGTGGCCGGCTGGCGGCGGCTGCCGCGCCGCACGACCATCAAGCTGCTGGCGGCCGGCCTGCTGGTGACCGAGGCCATCAACCTGGGCGCGATCGCCATCACAGCTTCCCGGGCGCCGGGCCTGCTGAGGCAGGTCAGCTCCCTGAATCAGCTGGTGGGCAGCGAGGCGCCGCCGCAGGTGCGCGCCAAGGGCCGGCCGCTGCCGCAGGTGCAGGCCGTGGTCATGGGGGATTCGACCGCCGCGGGTGTGGGCCTCCCGGCAGTCCCCAGCTCTTCGCCCCTGGGCCGTGACTGCGACCGCAGCCAGGACTCCTATGCACAGGTCCTGGCGGCCGTCAACCGCTGGCGGGTGCTGAACCTCGCCTGCAGCAGCGCGACCATCGCCCACGGGCTGCTGGGATCTCAGCACCGGCACGGCAAGACCATCCCCCCGCAACTCGCCACGGCGCAGCGGGCACGGAACGCGTCCGTGATCATCGTCAACGTCGGCGCCAACGACCTCGGGTGGGCCGCGATGGTCCGTTACTGCGCGGTCGCCCCGCGCTGCGACGACAAGGCGACCACCGCCTACTTCCAGCAGCAGCTCGCCTCGTTCAGCAAGGACTACCTGGAGCTACTCAGCCAGCTCGCCACCCTGCCGGGCCATCCCCGGGTGATCATCAACCAGTACTACGACCCGTTCGGCCCCGAGCAGTCCTGCCTGCGCTACGTCGGCTTCACGCCCCCCAAGCTGGCCATCCTCACCTCGCGGCTGGCCACTCTCAACGCGGTCCTCACCAAGGGGGCCATCGAGTTCGGTTTCCTCTCGCCGCAGCCCGACTTCACCGGGCACCAGCTGTGCACCAACCAGCCCTACGTCCAGTGGCTCGGCGACCCGGCGCCGCTCCACCCGACCGCCCTCGGCCAACTGGCGATCGCGCTCACCGACCAGGCGGCCCTGCACGGGTAGAGCGGCGTCAGGCCCACGCCATGGATCTGCGAGGCGTCCCCGTGGCGGCCACAGACCGCTGCCTGCTGCACCCGGGTCGCGTGCCTCAGCTTTCCTGGCGGCCGGCCCGGACGATGACACCTTCCCAGGGGCCCAGCCTGGTGACCGGCCCCGCCTCTGCGCCGGCCGCTGGCCGGCTGGTAGACAGCAGCAGCCGCCCGGCGAGCCCGTCGGGGCAGGCGGCCTCGCCGGTGAAGTTGGCCGCGACCACCAGGCCGCCCACCCGATACATCAACACCCCGGGCGGGGCGGGAAGGTGGGCGTAGGAGGCTATAGTGCCGCCGAACTCCGCGCGGCGCAGCGCGAGCAGGTCGCGGCAGAGCCGGAGCGTGGATCCCGGGTCGTCCCGCTCGACGGCGACGTTGCGCTCGGCGTGATCGCCGATGGGCAGCCAGGGCCGGACGCCGTCGGCGGTGAAGCCGGCCGCGGAAGAGGCGTCCCACGGCATCGGCGTCCGGGCCCGGTCGCGCAGCCGCCCGCCCGGGGCCTCCCCGGTAATCTCGTCCCGCCGGGCCCCGGGCGGGACGTCGACGTCGGTCATCGCGATCTCGTCCCCGTAATACAAGACGAGCGTGCCCGGCAAGGTCGTGAGCACCAGCAGTGCCAGCCTGGCCCAGGCCTCGTCCCCACTGCACCAGCGGGTCGGGAACCGGCCGACGTCATGGTTGGACCCAGCCCACACGGGGCACTCCCCCGCGGGCAGGACGGCGAGCGTCTCCGCGACGACGCCGGATAGCTCCTCGGCCGTGAAGTCGGCGAAGATGAACGGGAAGTTGAACGTCAGCTGGAGCTCATCGCCGTCGCCGTGGAATGCGGCCATGCCGGCCAGGTTCCCCACCCAGGTCTCGCCGAGCAGGAGCCGGGGCGGAGAGTAGGTCTCGGCGATCGCCCGCCAGTCCCGGTAGACGGCGTGCGACTCGGGGCGGTTGGCGCTGTACACCTGGGCGAGGCCGAACCGGCCGTCGATGCGGCCGGGCGTGGCCAGCGGCGGATCGTCACGCAGGGCGGCGTCCTTATAGAGGCCGTGCGCGACGTCGATGCGGAAGCCGGCGATCCCCCGGTCGAACCAGAACCGCAGGATTCGCTCGAACTCCGCGTGCACGGCGGGCTCCCGCCAGTTCAGGTCCGGCTGGGTAGCCAGGAAGCTGTGCAGGTAGTACTGGCCGCTTTGGCCGTCGAACGTCCAGGCCGGCGCGCCGGTCGCGCTCAGCCAGTTGTTCGGCGGCCCGCCATCGGGCGCCGGATCAGCCCATATGTAGTAGTCCCGGTGCGCCGACTCCCTGCCCGAGCGGGCGTCCACGAACCAGGGGTGGGCGCTGCTGGTGTGGTTGGGCACCAGATCCAGCAGGACCGCTATGTCCCGCCGGCCCGCCTCGGCCACCAGCAGATCGAGATCGTCCAGCGTGCCGAGCTGCGGGTGAACAGCCAGGTAGTCGGAGACGTCGTAGCCCCAGTCGTGATCGGGGGAAGGCATCGTCGGTGACAGCCAGATGCCGTCCACTCCCAGCCACGCCAGATAGTCGAGCCCGGCGATCACCCCTCGCAGATCGCCGTACCCGTCCCCGTCGCTGTCGCGCCAGGAGCGAACGTAGATCTGGTACAGAGCGGCCCCGCGCCACCATTGCGGGCCAGCCGTGCGCGCGTTCATGTGCCTCCCACCGGATGCGGTCCTGCGGCGGTCCGGCGCTGCGGCCGGGCGGCCGCCGCGTCTGGACAGAACCGTAACCCGCCGTTGGCTTGCTACCCGCGGCACTTACGGCGGAGACTGGATCCGTGAGTCCGCCCTTCCAGCTCCTCGTGGCGACCGCGCTTCCCATTGCCGCCATCTACTCCCTGATCGGTGGGGGCCGCCTGGTGCGGTGGATCTCGGAGCAGGGCTCCCGCCCGCTCCCGCCCGAGCCGGTCGAGAGGATGCGCGCGAACCTGAGCCGGCTGCGGTCCGAGCTTGAGACCATGGAAACCCGCTCCGACCTGCCGGCGAAGAACCTGCGGGTCAGGGCGCTCCGGGCGGCGTATGTCGACGCCTTGGGCACCGCCTGCGAGCGCTTTGACGTCAGCCCGCCCGCCCGCGACGCGGCACGCCCGGAGCGGGTCTCGCAGAGCGAGATCTACCGGGTGGAGGCGGCGCTGCGGCAGCGCGGTCTCGACGTCAGAGAGCCCGCGGCGCGCTGACGCCCCCAACCCGGCGCTCTAGCCCGCGCCTTCCGGCATCTCCCCAGCGCTCCCGGCGACTCCCAAGGCGGTCCGCGTACCATCTGTGTGTGGTTGCCGTCCTCGCAGTGTCAGACGAGGTGGACAGCGCGCTGTACGCGGACCTGGGAGCCGTGCGCGAGGCCCAGCTGATCGTCGCCTGCGGCGACCTTCCCTTCGACTATCTGGCCTACCTGATGAACGCGCTCGATGTGCCGCTGGTGTTCGTGCCGGGCAACCACGATCCGGATGTGTCCGGTTACCGCACCTCGCGCGCGGGGCTCACGCTGAAGGCCGGGCTGCCTGCCCGGCCGCCCTGGCCCGACGGCGCGGTCAGCGCCGAGCAGGCCGTGGTGGACGTGGCCGGCCTTCGCCTGGCAGGGCTCGGCGGCTGCCGCCGCTACCGCGACGGCCCCAACCAGTACACGCAGCGGCAGCAGGCCCGGCGCGCCCGGTCCCTGTCGCGGCGCGCCCGCTGGCGGGAGCTGCGCGACGGCCGCGGCGTTGACGTGCTGCTCACCCACGCGCCGCCGTCGGGTGCCGGCGACCGCGAGGATCCGGCGCACCGGGGATTCGAGGCCCTAGACTGGCTCACGGAACGGCTCCGGCCGCCTCTGCTGCTGCACGGGCACATCCACCCGGACGAGATCCCAGCCCGGCCCCATCGTCTCGGGCACACCGCCGTGCGTAACGTGGTCGGGCGTCACCTGCTGGACATCGAGCCGGGCGCTGGCGCGCGGCGATCCCCGGCGGGTGCGCGCCGTGCCAGCTGAGACAGGCTTCCCGTGGGCCGACGTCGAGGACGATTTCCTGCGCGTCCGGCGCCGCCAGGTGCTTGCCCGGCTCGCCCACCGGCTCCGCCGTGAGCCGGACGACGTCAACCTCATCCTCCCCTTCGACGAAGTCGTCGCCGCCCTCGGCATGAGGGGTGAGCGGTCGCTCGGCCTGCAGACGATCCCGCTGGACACCATCGTCGGCACGGTCGACTCGCGACGCGACTTCGACCGCCGCTTCCGGCCCACATCGAGCCGGGTGCGGGAACGGTGGGAACGGCTGGCGCTGGCGCAGCGGCGCGGCGAGTCCATGCCTCCCATCGACGTGTACCGGATCGGGGACATGCACTTCGTCCAGGACGGCCATCACCGGGTGTCGATCGCCATCGCGACCGGCCAGACCACGATCGACGCCTATGTGACCGAGGTCCTCACGCAGGTGCCCGCCAAGGGCATCCGGCGCCGCGGCGACCTGCTGATGAAGAGCTACGAGCGGATGTTCCGTTCCCGGGTGCCGCTGTCCGCGCAGGCCTACGCCAAGATCAAGGTCAGCGATCCCTGGTCGTACGCGGAACTGGGGGAGGCGGTGGAGGCCTGGGGCTTCCGGCTGATGCAGCATGAGGGCGCGTTCTACGACCGCGCCGACGTCGCCCGGCGCTGGTGGGCGGATGAGTTCACCCCGGTCGTGCGCATGCTGCACGCGGCCAACCTGGTCGGCGAGTGCACCGATGCCGAGGCGTACATGGGCATCGCACGGGAGCGGTACCGGCTGATGCGTACCCACGAGTGGAACGACGAGGTCATCGAGGAGCTGCGGCGGCAGCTCCGGCCGTCGCCCCGCCGACGGCACCTGTAGCCGCCGGGGCAGCTGCCTGCCGCGTTACCGCGAGTCCCCCCCGTCGCCCGACTCGGCCGTGGTGGAAGTCCGCCCAGGGGCGGCGGCGTCGGCTTCGGCCGCACCAGCTTCGGCCGCACCAGCTTCGGCTGTCCCAGCTTGGGCCGTCTCGGTGTCGGCGACCTCGGCCGGAGCTGCCGGAGCTGCCTGGGCTACTGCAGCTGCCGAACTTGCCGGGGCGCCGGCGTCGTGGAGGGTCAAGTTGCGGCCGCTGGCCGGGTCGAACACGTGCAGGTGCCGCACGTCGACCCACAGCTGCGCGTCCTCGCCCTCGGTGATACGCGACGCCGGGTCGAGCCGGGCGACCACCGTCTCCGCGGCGGCGCCGCCCGCCTCGGCCCGGCCGGAGTCCCGGGCGAGTTCCTCGAGTTCGGCCACGTTCGTGGTCTGCCCGAGTTCCCTGGTGAAGTAGACGAACTTCTCCGAGCCCAGCGACTCCACCACGTCGATGGTGGCGTTGAACTCAAGCCCGTTCGGCTTGACCTCGGCCGGCACGATCGAGGCGTCCTCGAAGCTCTCCGGTCGGATGCCGACAATAACCTCCCGGGGCGCCCTGGCGCTTTCCAGCGTCTGCCGCATCTGGGGCGTCAGCGGGAAGTCCCCGAGCCCGGTGCGCAGCTTGCCGTCCTCCAGGGTGCCCGCCATGAAGTTCATTGAGGGTGATCCGATGAAGCCCGCCACGAACAGGTTCGATGGCCGGTCGTACAGTTCCTGCGGCGACGCCACCTGCTGGATCGTGCCGAGGCGCATGACCGCGACCCGGTCGCCGAGCGTCATCGCCTCGGTCTGGTCGTGGGTCACGTAGACCATGGTCGTGCCCAGCCTCTTCTGCAGCCTGGACACCTCGGTGCGCGTCTGCACGCGCAGCTTCGCGTCAAGGTTGGACAACGGCTCGTCCATCAGGAACGCGGCCGGGTCGCGGACGATCGCCCGGCCCATCGCCACCCGCTGCCGCTGGCCGCCGGACAGGTTGGCCGGCCTGCGGTCGAGGAACGAGGTCAGGTCCAGGACCCGCGCCGCCTCGTCGACCTTCTCCTCGATCACGTTCTTCGGCGTCTTGGCCAGCTTGAGCGCGAAGCCCATGTTGTCGCGCACCGTCATGTGCGGATACAGGGCGTAGCTCTGGAAGACCATGGCGATGTCGCGGTCCTTCGGTGCCTCGTCGTTCACCACCTTCCCGCCGATGCGCAGCTCGCCCGAGGTGATGTCTTCCAGCCCGGCGATCATGTTGAGGGTCGTCGACTTCCCGCACCCGGACGGCCCGACCAGGATGATGAACTCCCCGTCCGGGATGTCCAGGCTGATGTCGTTCACCCCGATCGCCCCGTCCGGGAAGGTTTTGGTGATGTGGTCCAGAATGATTTCGGCCACTGTCTGCTCCTTAAATCCCTTTTCCCCGGCTAGCCCTTGACCGCGCCGGATGTCAGCCCGGCGACGATCCGCCGCTGGAAGAACAGCACGAAGATGATGATCGGAATGGTGATGACCACCGCGGCGGCCGAGATCGACCCGGTGGGCTGCGCGAACAGCGAGCTGCCGGTGAAGAACGCCAGCGCGGCCGGCGCCGTCCGCGCGGCGGTCGTCGAGGTCAGCGAGATGGCCAGCAGGAACTCGTTCCAGCAGAAGAGGAACACCAGGATCGCCGTGGTCACCATGCCGGGCGCCGCGAGCGGGGCGATGACCCGGACGAACGCCTGGAACGGGGTGGCGCCGTCCACCTTGGCCGCCTTCTCCAGCTCCCAGGGGATCTCGCGGAAGAACGCCGACAGCGTGTAGATCCCCAGCGGAAGGCCGAATGCGATATAGGGGATGATCAGCCCGATCCAGCTGTTGAAGATCCCGAGCGCCCGCTCGATGCTGAACAGCGGCGTCACCAGCGAGATGAGCGGGAACATCGCGACCAGCAGCGACATCCCGACCAGCGCCCGCTTACCCGGGAACTGGAGGCGGGCCACCGCGTACGCCGCCAGCGAGGCCAGCACCACCGAGATGAAGGTCGCGATCAGGCCGATCCCGATGGAGTTGAGCAGCGGCCGGGTGAACTCCGAGGTGGAGAAGATCCCACTGTAGTTCGCCCAGGTCCAGCTCGTGGGCCAGAACGTGCCGCGTCCCGTGGCCGCGATCGTCGCGGGGTCCTTGAAGGACAGCGAGAAGATCCACGCGACGGGGATGAGCACCAGCAGGATCGTGACGGTGTTCGCCGTTAGCCAGCCGGACTTCTGCCTAGTAGTGGCGGCCATATCAACTCACTCCTCACGTGCCCGGCGCCGCCGCGCCGAAGAGCCTGATGAAGATGAACGCGATGATCGCGACGCAGATGAAGATCAGGATGGAGATCGCCGACCCGATGCCCAGGTTCAGCGCCCGGAACAGGTTGTCGTACCCCAGGATCGACACCGAGTAGGTGCCGTTGTTGCCAAAGGTCAGGATGTAGATGTTGTCGAAGATCCGGAACGCGTCCAGCGCCCGGAACAGCAGCGCCACCAGGATGGCGGGTTTCATCAGCGGCAGCGTGACCCGGTAGAAGCGCTGCCAGGCGGTCGCCCCGTCCACCCTGGCCGCCTTCAGCAGGTCCTCGGGCACCAGTGACAGGCCGGCCATCAGCAGCAGCGCCATGAACGGGGTGGTCTTCCACACCTCCGCCAGGATGATGATCGCGATCGCGCTGGCCGTCTTGGTCAGCGGCGCGTTTTCGGGGCCGACCAGGTAGCCGATGTGCGGCGTCCAGGCATACTGCCAGCCATATGCGGCGGCCACGGTCACGATCCCGTAGGGGATCAGGATGATGGTGCGCACCGTGCCCCGGGTGAAGATGGTCCGGTACATCAGCAGCGCGAGCAGCATGCCGAGGACGAACTCGATCGCGACCGAAACCACCGTGATGATCAGCGTCACGACCAGCGCGTGCCACCAGTAGTAGGACGACAGCACCGCGCCGTAGTTGCTGAAGCCGACGAAGTGAGCCAGCTGGGGGAAGCGCAGGTCATAACGCTGCAGCGAGAGGTAGACGGCATAGCCGATCGGATACGCCGCCACGGCGATCATGACGATCACCGCCGGGGCGCACAGCAGCCAGCCCAGCCGGCGCTCGGCCCGCGCCCCCTCCGACAGCCGCCTGCGGCCTCTGGGTTCGGTTACCGTGGGCTCAGCGGTGACGACTTCGGTTCCGGTAGTCATCGGCCTCTTCCCCTTCTCTGCGTTCCGCCCGCGGTGGCTTGCCGGAGCACCCGGCCGGTCCGGGCGGTCATGGGATCAGCCCCTTCGACTGGAGCGCGTCGTTGACCTGGCCTTTCATCGTCTGTTCGGTGCTCACCGGCTGGATGCCCGCGGGCGGGGACACCAGGTGCGAGATGACGACGGAGATGTTCTGGTACGCCGGGGTCTGCGGCCGCACGCTGGCCTGCTGCAGCGCCGTCAGGATGTCGGCGTGGAACGGGTAGTCCTTGAACATCTTGGGATCGTGGTACAGGCTCTCGAGCGTCGGCGGCAGGCCGCCCTTGACGGCCGAGTTCAGCTGGTTCGCGCGATTCCGCAGGCAGAGCGCGGCCTGGAAGGCCAGGTCCGGGTGCGGCGAGTACTTGCTGATCGCCAGGTCGAGGCCACCGATGGTGACCTTGGAGGGCCTATTGGCGTCGACCCGCGGGTAGAGCGCCCACTTGAAGTGCTTGAACAGCTGCGGGTTGCCGGTCTTCATGGACGGGTAGACGAACGGGTAGTTCAGCTCGAAGGCCGCCGTGCCGCTCTCCATGGCCAGCCGGTTCAAGTCCTCTACCTGGACCGGCAGCGACGGGTCGGCCGCTGTCGAGGTGGCCAGTTTCTTCATGGTTTCCAGCGCGGTGACCGCGGGCGGCCCCAGCGCGGCGTGCTGCGAGTTCGGCGTCAGGATGCTGCCGCCCGCGCTGGCGACCAGGGTGTTGAACCAGACCGTCGCACCCTCATACTGAGCGCCCTGGATCTCGACCAGGTGCGGCTTGCCCTGCTTGGCCAGCTGCTCCGCCTGGCTGATCATCTGGTCCCAGGTCTTGGGCGGGGTCTTCACCAGGTCGTCGCGGTACCACAGCAGCTGGGTGTTGCTGTTGGCGGGCACCGCGTAGAGCTTGCCCTTCCAGGTGGCGGTCTGCAGCGGGACCTTCAGGGTGCCCGCCTCCGCCTGCTGCTTGACGTTGCCGGTCCAGGGCAGGATCCAGCCGGCCTCGGCGAACTCCGCCTCCCAGGTCACGTCCAGGCCGAGGATGTCCATCGATGAGTCGGCCGCGGCCAGCCGCCGCGCCAGCTGCAGCCGCTGGTCGTCCGCGGCTTTCGGCAGTTTGTTGTAGGTGATGGTGTACTTGCCATTGCTCTGCTTGCTGCAGTTGCTGACCGCCGTCGCGAATGTGCCCGAGACGTCGTCGAAGACGTAGTAGTTGATCGTGACCGGGCCGGTCGCGGCGCTGCTGGTGCCACACGCGGCGAGCGCGGTGGATGCCAGGGCGAGGCCCACCACACCGGCACCGAGAGCTCTGGGGCGGAACGAGCGCCGGGGACTTCCCGGCCCCCGTGGCCGCCGCAAAATGGTTCTGCCACCACTGTCAGCCACAGTCGTCCCTCCTATCCAGCGCCCCGGTGGACCAGATCACCGGGCGCGACCCTAGGTACTTCCCAGCGCGCCAGCGCCTACGCATGTCACATTCGGAACATAAGCATCGTCCTGCAACGGACCGGACCCGCGCAGGCGCGCCGTACTCGAGCGATGCACCAGCTCCAGCGGGAGCTGCTGCCGCAGCGGGCCGATCGGCTCGCTTCCCAGCAGCGCGCACAGCCGGCGGGCCGCCTCGGCGCCGCTGTCCTCCAGCGGCTGGCGCACCGTGCTCAGCCCGAGCAGCTTCGCCGACTCGATGTCATCGAAGCCGATCACCGACAGGTCGCCGGGGACCGGCCGGCCGGCCCGGTCGGCCGCGGCGAGGACCCCCATCGCCTGCGTGTCCGACGCGGCGAAGACAGCCGACGGCGGATCGGGCAGCGAGAGCAGCCCGGCGGCGAGCGCCTCGGCGTTCGCCGCACCGTGCGGGCCGCGCCGCACCAGGGTGGTGTCGTAGCGGATGCCCGCGTTCTGCAGCGCCTCCCGGTACCCGCGGAGCCGCCGGTCCGACGCCGTGAAGCCCAGGCCGCCGCCAGCGGCCAGGCGCCTGGTGTCGCCGACGAAGCCGATCCGCCGGTGCCCGAGGGACAGCAGGTGCTCCGTCGCCAGCCGGCCGCCCGCGACGTCGTCGGTGACCGTGTGCGGAACGCTCGCGAACCCCGCGTCGACGGCGACCAGCGGCAGGCCGGCACGCCGGAACGAAGCCAGCCACTGCCGGGACAGCCGCAGCGAGACCACGATCACGCCGTCCACCCGGTACCTGCTGGTCAGCGCCGTCAGATGGTGATCCCGCTGGCCCGCGGTGTCGACGTTGCACACGACGGTGTCGTAACCCTGCTCATCGAGCACGGCCAGGGAGCCCGCCAGCCGCATGACGGCCGACGGCGTGGTGAGGTGCGGGACGACGATCGCGATCGTCCGCGGTGTGCCGCGGGACAGCGACGCCGCGAGGTAGCTCGGCCGGTACCCCAGCTGCTTGATGACGGTCAGCACGCTGCGCCTGGTGGACTCCCGCACGTTTGCCCCGCCGTTGATCACCCGCGAGACCGTGCCGACCCCGACGCCCGATGCGGCAGCCACATCGGCGATGGTCACCCGGCCCGACGGCGGCATCCGACCTCCCGCGCACGGAACCAGTGATGGAACCGGTTCCATACATGTGCCGATCTTCACCCCGCGTTAAGGCGCCGTCAAGACCCAGGCAACGGGCACTACATCGCGCCATCGCGGAGCAGACCGCCGCCCTCGGCGAACGTCTGCACGGTGATCAGGCACTGCCGCAGGAACCCGGTCGCACCCCACATTCGCGTAGATGCTCATGAGTGATCGACTCTCAGCCGGTTGTACCAGCCTGACTCCGCTCCGCAACGAGGTCAAGGGACGTCGGCCGGTGCCGCCAGCCCGGCTGCCGAGCTCGCCGGGAGCCTGGGCGGCCGCCTGCGAGACCGGCGCGGTCACGAGGCGGCGGCGATCGTGCCGCTGCCAAGGACGGTGTCACCGTCATACAGCGCAGCGGCCTGGCCCCGCGCGACGCCGCGGGCCGGCGCCCGCAGCCGGATCCGGAGCAGGTCACTGTCGAGGCGTGCGGTGGCGGGATGGACCTCGCCGTGCGCGCGCAGCTGGACCAGGCAGTCACGCTCCTCACGGGGCGGCACGCACCCGGTCCACACGGGGCGCTGAGCGGCGATGTCGAGCACGTCGAGGGACTCACGCGGGCCGACGGTGACCGTCCCGGAGACGGGCTCGATGTCCAGGACGTAACGGGGCCTGCCGTCGTGGGCCGGGGCGCCGACCCGCAGCCCCTTGCGCTGCCCGATGGTGAACCCGTACGTGCCGCCGTCCGT
>Ga0081540_1002633_pt1 | contig 14590 bp, 15 predicted proteins | sample TabmetS2T1R1_FD_71024 | JGI IMG/M metagenome (GOLD analysis project Ga0081540, IMG submission 71024) | Tabebuia heterophylla rhizosphere microbial communities from the University of Puerto Rico - S2T1R1 | ecosystem: Host-associated > Plants > Roots > Rhizosphere ... | reverse complement strand
ACAATTCCCGTTGCTGGGCCACACGGGCTTGATATTGACGCCGAGCGCCGTCGCTTGTTCTGCGCCTGCGATGCCAAGAAGTTAGTTATCCTTGAGGTCGATTCCGGCAGAACTATGAAAGAGGTCGACTTGAGCGGTTCACCTGACGTGATCTTTCTTAATCGCTCCTTAAAGCGCCTCTACGTCGCGATTGGAGTTCCCGGTGTTATCGACGTCTTTGACACCGAGGAGATGATACGACTTGAAACCGTTCCGACTGAGGCTGGTGCTCATACCATCGGCTTCGACCCCGAGCGAAATAAGGTTTATGCGTTTTTGCCTGAAACGCACCGCGCCGCCGTATACGCCGATGTAGACTGATGGTGCCCGCAAATGGATGAAGATGTTCGCCAAAACGAGTTTAGGTGGTTTAACGGCCGATGGTTTCCTCTTATTCGGCACCCGCGTGGCTCGGATGTTCGCCTACGGGTTTCTATCCGTAGTTTTTGCGCTTTATCTTTCCGAATTGGGTTTCAGTGAAGGAGTGATCGGCATGGTGCTGAGCCTGACTCTAATCGGCGATGCTGTGATTTCGTTGATCATGATCACAACCGCAGATCGTTTCGGCCGAAAGCGGATGCTCATTATTGGGGCGAGTTTGATGCTGTTTGCGGGACTGTTGTTCGCTTTCACGAGGAGTCTGCCGCTTCTACTGATTGCCTCGATCATCGGAGTGATCAGCCCGAGCGGTTATGAGGTGGGCCCTTTTCTCGCTGTCGAGCAAGCCGCGCTCTCTCAAGCGGTGCCCGACAAGCAACGCACGAGCGTCTTTGCCTGGTATAATCTTGTGGGTTCGTTCGCAACGGCACTCGGCGCACTCGCCGGCGGCGGGCTGAGCGGTATTCTGCAAAAAGCCGGCGCCACGCCGCTAAACAGTTACCGCGCGATCCTGTTAGGATATGCCGCAATTGGCGCGCTGCTGGCCTCTCTGTTTGTTAGACTGTCGCCCGCGGTAGAGGTGCTCAGACCGGCGGTTAACTTTCAAAGCCGGGTTGGGCTGAACCGTTCTCGCGGCGTGGTACTGAAACTGTGCGCCTTGTTTGGTTTGGATGCCTTTGCTGGCGGTTTCGTAATTCAGAGCATTGTGGCTTACTGGTTTTACGTTCGTTTCGGCGTAGATCCGGCAACTCTGGGCGGAATCTTCTTTGGGGCCAATATTCTCGCCGGAATCTCAGGTCTGGCGGCTGCATGGATCGCCGCGCGGATCGGCCTGGTGAACACAATGGTCTTCACGCATCTGCCCTCCAATATCCTTTTACTTCTCGTTCCCTTAATGCCCAACCTAGCTTTGGCGATTGCCGTTTTGCTGCTGCGATTCAGCATTTCGCAAATGGACGTTCCCTCTCGCCAATCCTACACAATGGCTGTGGTAGCTCCCGACGAACGCTCTGCGGCCGGAGGCGCGACCGGGATTACTCGAACTCTGGGCGCGTCTTTCTCGCCGGCGCTTGCGGGCTTGCTCATTGGCAATCCTGCCCTGCTGGGCGCGCCGTTCTTCGTCGCAGGTGGGCTAAAAGTGATTTATGACTTGCTGCTTTACCGCAGCTTTCGCACTCTCAAAGCGCCGGAGGAGAATCCTGCGAGCTAACGTCCCTCAACACACCGCGAATGTACGCAGCTTTGGTGCGTGTCGCGACAGCCGGTACGTGGCGAACCGACGGATAGCATCATAGAGATGATTGTCGTTGGGCCTTGAATTCTTCGACGGAAACTATCCGTTCAATGTGACCGTGGCGCATGCAGACGATACGAGTTCCGATGTCGCTGGCCTCGGCGCGATCATGGGTAACGTAGAGGAGAGTAAAGCCAAGTTGCGCGTGGAGGCGGAGCAGTTCGCCGCGTAGGTGTTGGTTTAGTTCCTCGTCCAGGTTTGACAGCGGCTCGTCCATTAATAGAGCTTTGGGTCGCAGCACGAGCGCGCGGGCTAGGGCAACTCGTTGCTGCTGTTGCCGAGCAATTGCCAGGATCGTTCCGTAGCGAACAAATTGCGGTAGTTCTCGAGGCCGAATCCGCCATCTACCATCAGACTGCGTGCCAACATGACGAGAAGCGGAGCCATTCCGACCACTACCAGCATCAGCAGCACACCAAATAGGATGACGCGCCGCGTCCTCAAAGCCAACCCACTGCTTAAGCAACGGCTCGATCTCCTTCATCTTGCGGGCAACAGTAGCGTAATCGGTCTCCATAGTCTTAATGGTTTCGATCTTATGCACGATTGGCGGAGTTTCGACGCCTTCGTGCAACGGAATCTGCGCCGCATTCGACAGCGCCAGTTTTCCTTCGGTCTCGCGGGACAGCAGGTAGTCCGCCAGTTTCCGGGCCGCCTCGGTGTGCTTGCCTCCTTTAATCAGCACTACGGCATTTGGCACAATGAAGCAGCCGAGTTCGTTCTCGCCCTGGTCGGGATAGATCATCTCAATGGGATTGCCCTGTTTGATGCGGGCGGTCGCGTCGTCGCTGTCCACCAGCGCGAAAGCGAAGTGACCCGATGCGACGAAATCCGCCGCCTCTCCGTTACTGGTCGCGATCTTCACGTTGTTGTCTTTGATCTCCGCCAGGAATGCCTTGGCCTTGTCGTCACCCCACAGCACGAACAGCGCAGCAATTTCAGCGGTGGTCGTGCCGAAGAGCGGATTGGCAATTATCGCCCGGCCCTTAGGATTCGACCGGAGTCGGGCGGTCCGTAGCCCATTTCCGATCGGGCGTACTGTTCCAGTAGGGCTCGCCCCCCAACGACTCAAGTTCGACATTCTGTTTGGATTGTATTGATGCTCCGGCTGGGCATCGTCCCTCCTGACTCGATGAAGACGTTGCTAGTTCTGCCTCTTTGCCTGTTGCCCACCCTCTCGGTGCGACTCATCATCACCGGCCATCACTTGCTGATAGCCGTCCTGAAATTCTCTGATGTGAAGAATTTCTACGGCAAACTTTGGGCAACCGCGATTGCTCCGGTACCTACTTTTGGTTGATACTGTGAAAATGAAGATCAGTGCCCGCAATATCCTGAGCGGCCGCGTCACACGAATTATTGAAGGAGCTCTGAACTGCGAGGTGGTGCTCGAGATCGCTCCCGGCGTAGAAAAGAGCTATCGTCTCTTTGGAAAGGGTAGGTTTTTTTTTGGTTATCTCTGCACAGATATAACGCCCTACCTGGCCTCATGAAACCGCGCATCAAGGGAAACTCGATCCGATTTCGGCTCACACGGTCGGAAGTCACTCCGTAGCCATGGAAGGTGCACTCGAAAGTCAGACTGACTTTGGATCGCAAGCCTTGCGGTTTGCGCTGGTCACCCGAGAACGTTCGCTTTGCTTGTCGGCCAGCTTTGATGACAATGTGATTATTGTAAACGCGCCTAAGGCCGCGGTGGTACACTGGGCGCGAAGTGAGGAAGAAGTTGGACTTTACGGCGAACAGCCGACATCGAAAGGCGGTCTGCTCACGATTGCAGGGATCAAGGATTTCCGCTGTCTCGACCGAAGCCGGGCCGACAGCGACGAGGCAGACCCTTACCCACACCCACTCATCAAGTCCAGAAGCTTGTGAAGATCTGTTGTATTGTCAGTTTGGCGCTGGTCGCGCTGTCGGCGGCCGCACTCCGTGCCGCAGACCTCTCTGTTTTTGCCGCAGCCAGTCTTACCGATGCCTTGAAGGAGTTGGCATCGGCCTATGAGTCGGAATCTGGAGACAAACTGCTTTTCAACTTCGGTGGGTCCAACGCGCTTGCCCGTCAGATTAAGGAAGGAGCGCCAGTTGACGTTTTCTTCTCCGCGGACGAGGTGCAGATGGACAATCTTGCCAAGGCGGACCTCATCGATCCCTCAACGCGCGCGGACCTTCTCTCCAACACGCTCGTTATCGTCGTTCCGAAGGACGGCCCGGGCGAACTGACGCCCGCAGAGCTCACCGGACCTCTCATAAAACGCTTGGCTCTTGCCGATTTCAGAAGCGTGCCAGCTGGCGTTTACGCTCGCGAGTATCTGACCAAGCTTGGACTTTGGACTGCGGTCGAGTCCAAGGTTGTGCCGACAGAGAATGTGCGCGCGGCTCTAGCCGCCGTCGAGTCCGGCAATGTCGAAGCCGGCATCGTTTATAAGACCGACGCCGCCATTTCTAAGGCGGTCAAGATCGCCTATGAAGTGTCTGCCAGCGAAGGGCCAAGAATTTCCTATCCAGTTGCCGTCGTGAAGGGCACCAGAAATGCAGGCGCTTCCAAGAGATTTCTCGAGTATCTGAAATCCGAGCCAGCCTTGGCGGTTTTCAAGAAGTTCGGCTTCATCGTTCGGCAATAAGTGTTTTCCATGAGGTCTGCCGAATGGGAAATCGTCGGTTTCACATTCGCGATGGCTTTGTTGGCAACCTTTGCGATTCTTCCGTTTGGCGTGGGTTTGGCTTGGCTCCTCGCCCGCAAATCGTGGCCGGGAAAATCGGTGGTCGAAACACTCGTAGCACTTCCGCTTGTGATGCCTCCTGTGGCGACGGGTCTGATTTTGCTTAAGGTTCTCGGACGCAAGAGCCCCATTGGAGCTTTTCTCCAGGAGCATTTCGATCTGGAGATGGTTTTCACTTGGCGGGCGGTGGTTGCCGCAATGGCCGTCATGTCCTTTCCCTTACTCGTGCGTGGTGCTCGGATCGCTTTTGAAGCGGTCAGTCCCCGCCTGGAGCAAGTAGCTACAACCCTGGGAGCTACACGACTACGCGTGTTCATGACCATCACGCTGCCGCTCGCTCATCGCGGCATCATCGCAGGCAGTGTTCTTAGCTTTGCCCGCGCGTTGGGAGAATTCGGTGCAACGATCCTCGTTGCGGGCAATATTCCTGGCAGAACGACGACGCTTTCCGTCTCGATTTACAGCGATATTCAACTTGGCCACGATGGCGACGCATTCCGGATGTTGGTCGTATCAGTCGTTCTCGCCTTCGTTGCCGTCTGGACGAGCGAGTGGCTTTTCAGACGGAGCACACCAGCCGCATGAATCTTAAATTTACGAACGTCTCCCTCCGTCTCAAGGGATTGACTTTGAAACTCGATGTCACGCTCGACAAACAAGTCACCGCTTTGTTTGGGCCATCGGGTTCCGGGAAGACCTCCGTGCTTGAGTTGGTCGCGGGTCTGCGGCGAGCGGACCGGGGCGTAATCGAACTTGATGGCCTCGCCCTGACAAATGTCTGCCAGCGCATCTTCGTCCCAGCACGGAAGCGAGCCATTGGCTACGTGCCACAGGATCTCGCTCTCTTTCCGCATCTGACAGTGGGTCAGAACATCACATACGGCGTAAAGAAGTTGCCTGCATCCGTCCTCGATCTGTCTCGCGAAAAACTCTGCAGGGTGTTGGAGATCGACCGATTGCTCGACCGGATGCCGAGTTCACTTTCCGGCGGCGAAAAGCAACGCGTCGCTTTTGCGAGGGCGTTGCTGACGTCTCCGAGGCTCCTCCTTCTAGATGAACCTCTGGCAAGTCTCGATCAATCGCTGAAAGAGCGCATCCTGCCTTACCTCAAGCTCATTCGCGATGAGTTTGTGATTCCCATACTCTACGTGACACACTCTGCCTCTGAAGTTATTGCCCTGTGTGAGGATGTCGTGGTTCTCCAAGCGGGAAAATGCGCGGCACGCGGAAAGCCAGCTGATCTTTTTGCGCTTTCAGACACGCGGTCCTATCGGTTGAGAGCGCTTTGATGCACCCATTCTTGGAACTCAAAAGTAAAACATTCGTGTCACTAGGGGCACAGTAGCCGCCGACTGTAGAACTCCGGCCCCAACCCCATCCATTGCGGTACAGACCTGGGCAGCAAGTGCTCCTCGTTGCGTCAACTGCATCTCTAGTCATCCGCTTACAACAAAACATTCTCTGAAAGACCCGCGAGAGGCGCAGCGCCGGGCTTATGCGAGCCTTGCCAAAGACTCAATACCTCCGAAGCCAGCCTGCCGAGCGGATCGCCTGCACGGTAGGCTGGGCCAAGGAAGTGCAGAAACCGCTCGAAGATCCTTCCGATTTCCCTCGAAGAAGACTTTCCCCAGCCGCTCCAAAATAATGCTGGTTGGTCACTAAGCCAAACGCTTTGATGACGCACCTTTTAATAGGATGGAGGGCTTAGGACCTGATTGTCATAAATGGACGGGGCCAGCATGGCCCGCCCCGCAGAGAAATGTGGTCCTACCATCATCCGTCCTCCAAATCCATTCGGCACAATTCACCTCTTGACATGCCTCTCGCGAGTCTTTCAGAGAAGCGTATTATTGATGGCGGCGGCCGTGCGCCTCCTCGACGCGGTGGGGCACGAGAACCCGAGAACCTGCGGATCCTCCGCGGCGTCTGTCGCCTTGCAGCGAGCGGAACCTAACGATTCTGTTCAATGGCTGGCCTGCAGGCTCCCCTGTCAAGGCTTCGCCGCGCACCTCGCGATGCGCTACGCATGACTCGGGAGGAGTTTGGTTTGCTATTCCTTTCCTGTTAGAGCCTTTCACTCTTTGATCCTCGCCGATCTCCTGGCGCACTAAACGTACGATTTTTTGCGTTTCGTGAGGTGAAGGCTAAAGCGACTGCGGCGTGATCGGTGAAGATTCAAGCTGCGATCGAACGATTATTTGAACGTCCGAAATTTCGTTCCGTCGCTCACGCCCCGTACAACTCAGTATGTACTGTGGATAAGCATGTTAACCAATGTGCATTGTTGGCACAAAATCCGCGCGCACATCGGGTATCAAGATCAACCATCACAACGCATGAAATTTCTAGTTAACAGACGCAAAGTCCTGCTTGTGGCAGCAGCTGCCTTGCCCATAGCGTTTCCGCTTCACGCTCAACAAACCTCCCCGCTGGTGGGCCCTCGCCCGCCGAAAGCCGGAGACGAAAGAATCGTTAGATCCACTCGCGAGGGATATCTGCGGCTTTATACACCCGAGACACCTGTCTATGACGCGGATGGTCAAATCGGGTGGGATAATGAAAACTACCGCATCGTATCGGAGTCGGGGGGGCGCGCGCGAACCTGGTTTGACCGGCGTTCGTTGGCGCTGAACCCCGGCATCTATGATGTTGAAGCGTTGGACCCCGGCATCGACGCCGTCGAGCCTCGTGACGAGAACAACGACGGGAAAATTCGTGTCTCGATCAAGCCGGGACGAATTACCGACGTGTGGTTAAATGACTCGGATCGGCCAAAGTTCAGGAGTCCGACCAGTCCCGCTCTTGCGCGGGATGTTTACGGCGACATCATAGGTTACCGCAACAACTGAGCCAGGTTCCAATTGCATCGGAGTGAAAGGGTTTCGATGGAATCCGCGCGGGCAAGAGAGAAAGACGAGATTACCGCAATCCAGGGTGGGGATCGTGCCGAATTTCCTAACCGTCCACGCGCGGCAGCGGCCTGAGGGGGCACGATGAACTTGGTGTCACTTGCATTGCGCCGCCCGATCTCGCTTTTGATCACGATCGTGGCCGTTGCATTGCTGGGTTTTCTGGCGATCGATCGTATGGCGCGGGACATCTTCCCAGATCTGGGGGTCCCGGTGCTGTACGTGGCACAGCCTTACGGCGGTTTGGACCCGGCGCAGATGGAAGGGTTCATCGTCAGTTACTACGAGTACCACTTCCTCTTCATCACCGGGATTGAGCATGTGGAAAGCAAATCGATCCAGGGCGTGGGGCTCATCAAGCTCCAATTTCATCCCGGCACAAACATGGCGCAGGCGGTGGCGGAGACGGTCTCTTATGTCGATCGCGCCCGCGCCTTCATGCCAACGGGAACCGTGCCGCCTTTCGTGATGCGGTTCGACGGTGGCAGCGTACCGGTCGGCGATCTCGTCTTCTCCAGCAAAACCAAGACGGTCGCCGAGCTTCAGGACGCAGCGCTCTTCAAGGTGCGTCCATTGTTTGCAACGCTGCCAGGCGTTTCGGCGCCTCCACCCTTCGGCTCAAGCCAGCGTACCATCGTCATCAACGCAGATCCCGACAAGCTGCGTGCCTATAACATGTCGCCCGACGAGGTGGTACGAGCGTTGAGTGCCGGTAACACGATCAACCCATCGGGCAACGTCGGCATTGGCGACCTCCTGCCGATGGTGCCGATCAATTCGGTCGTTTCGGATTTCAACGACCTCAACAACATTCCTATCCGCTCGCAGGGAACGCGGACGATCTTCATACGCGACATCGGATCGGTCGAAGACGGCGCCGACATCCAGACCGGTTACGCGCTGGTCGATGGGCGCCGGACCGTCTACATCCCAATAACCAAAAGGGCCGATGCCTCGACGCTCGCGGTCGTCCAGGCCGTCAAAGCCAACTTGCCACGTTTCCAATCCGTACTGCCGGACGATATTCAAATCACCTACCAGTTCGACCAATCCCCGTACGTCACGCGCGCCATCGGGGGCTTATTCTTCGAAGGCGCACTAGGCGTGGTGCTCACAGGCCTCATGGTGCTCCTATTCCTGCGGGATTGGCGTAGCGCGCTTGTGGTGGCGTTGAACATTCCGCTGGCGATCCTGGCGTCGGTGACGGCGCTATGGGTATCTGGTCAGACGATCAACATCATGACCTTGGGCGGGTTGGCGTTGGCCGTCGGCATCCTTGTCGACGAGGCGACGGTCACCATCGAGAACATCCACACCCATCTTGGTCGTCGCCGCAGCCTCGCCCGTGCGGCGAGCCAGGCTACCGTCGAGACCACGCTGCCGCGGTTCATGGCGATGCTCTGCATTCTCGCGGTGTTCATCCCCGCCTTCTTCATGACAGGCGCCGCACATAACCTGTTCGTGCCGCTAGCCTTGGCAGTCGGCTTCTCGATGGTAGCCTCGTATCTGCTCTCCAGCACCTTTGTGCCCGTCTTGTCGATCTGGGTGCTGCGCGTGGCGAACACACACGGCCAGCCGAAAGCGACGTTTTTGGAGCGGTTGCGTGCCAAGTACGATCGGTTGGCGCACTCCATCATGAAACGCCGACGTATCGTCATATTTTCCTACCTCGGTATCAGTGGCGCAATCATTCTCCTGGTCGGCGGCGCGCTCGGCACCGAGATTTTCCCACTGGTCGATACCGGACAATTCCAATTGCACCTGCGGGCTCCAGCGGGAACGCGCATCGAGCGCACCGAGCAGATCGCCTTGCAGACACTCGATGCGATCAAGCGCGAGGTCGGCCCAGATAACGTGGAAATCAGCCTCGGCTTTGTCGGGACGCAGCCGCCCAATTATCCCATCAATACCATCTATCTCTGGAGTTCGGGCTCGGAGGAAGCGGTGCTGCAGGTGCAACTCAAGCGCGGCAGCGGGATCCGCATCGAGGATTTGAAGGAACGGCTGCGCCACAAATTGGCCCAGGAATTGCCGGGCGTGCGCTTCTCGTTTGAACCGAGCGACATCGTCAGCCGGGTGATGAGCTTTGGCGCGCCTACGCCCATTGAAGTGGCGGTGAGCGGACCGAACCTTGCCGACAGCCGGCAGTATGCCGAAAAGCTGCGCGGCAAGCTGGCGCAGGTGCCGACGTTGCGCGACCTCGCTTTCGAGCAGGAGCTCGACTACCCGACCGTAAAGGTCACCGTGGACCGGGAGCGGGCGGGTGTTCTAGGGGTGACCGCCGATGACGTAGCGAAATCGGTCGTCGCGGGCACATCGTCGAGCCGCTACACCTCCGCCAATTATTGGGCCGACCCCAAGAGCGGCATCGGCTATCAAGTGCAGGTGGAGATCCCTGAGCAGCAGCTGACCTCCCTAGAGGAGGTGAAGAACCTCCCGATCGCTCGTCGGACGGCCCAACAGATTGACCTGCGCAACGTGGCCAGCGTCACCGATGGCACGGCGCTCGGCGAATACGATCGCTACAACATGCAGCGCATGCTGACTCTAAGCGCGAACATCTCTGGCGAAGATCTGGGACATGCGGCAGGCCGCGTGCAACAGGCGATCAGAGATGCGGGAAAACCGCCCGATCGGGTGAACGTGACCGTGCGGGGTCAAGTCCAGCCGATGGCGGAAATGTTCGGAGGTCTAAGTGTGGGGCTTTTGATGGCCGTCGGCGTCATCCTCTTGCTACTGACCGCCAACTTCCAATCGTTCCGGCTTTCCTTGGCCGTATTGCTGACAATCCCCGCCGTCGTCGCCGGCGTCGCAATCATGCTGTGGTTCACGGGGACAACGCTTAACATTCAATCTTTCATGGGCGCGATCATGGCAATCGGCGTGGCCGTGGCAAATGCCATCCTACTCGTCACCTTCGCTGAGCGCAGTCGGGCCGAGGGCCGCGAGCCATGGGAGGCAGCGATTGAAGGGGCGGGCAGCCGTTTGCGTCCGATCCTTATGACCAGCTGCGCGATGATCGCCGGAATGATTCCGATGGCGCTCGGCCTTAGCGAGGGCGGCGAGCAAACGGCGCCTCTTGGGCGGGCGGTAATCGGCGGCCTTATTGGCGCTACTTGCGCAACACTCATTGTTCTCCCGGCGATTTTTGCCACACTTCAGCCGCGGCACGCGCGGATCTCTGCGTCGCTCGATCCTGACGACCCAAACAGTTCCTATTTCGAGCCAAGTCCGCGGCTTGCCACGATTCGGGGTACCGGAGGTATGAGACATCGTGACCACGCGGCTGAATTAGCGGGAAACAGGAACGAATCTTGATGAATGGAATGAATTTTATTAGTCGAAACAGCGTCAAAGCTTTGGTGGCGTTGGTTGGTATCAGCGTCGTCGGCATCGTTGCTGGGCGGCACCTGGCGGCACCGCCGCCATCGAAGTCAGCGGAGGCGGATAGTCGCCCACAGGTTGAGGTTGAGCATCCGCGCCGCGTCACGGTGGCACAACGGCTGCAAACCAACGCCACGCTCGAAGCCTTCGAAGAAACCGATCTCTTCGCTGAGGTCTCCGGTTACCTGTCCGATGTTCGCGTTGATATCGGCGATCACGTGAAGGCGGGTCAAGTACTCGCGGTTATAAGCATCCCTGAATTGGAGGACCAGCTTGCCGAGGACAATGCCCAGCTCGATTCCAAGCAGAGGTCGCTCGAGACTGCGCAGCGCGAAATTGACCACAACGAGGCGAACGTAGCGCTTCAGGACGTTACGTTAAAACGGCAGGAGGTGCTGTTCAAGGGACGCGTCATCGACCAGCAGACGCTCGACGACGCGAGTGCCCGAGCGCAGATCGCCAAGGCGGACCTCGGCGTTGCTGAAGCGAACAGCGCCCTTGCCGCCGCCCAGGTCCGCCTCGCTGCCGCGACCGTGGAAAAGACTAAAACGCTACTCAACTATACGCAGATTGTGGCGCCCTTTGATGGCGTAGTGTCGCGGCGGTTGGTGAACCGGGGCGATTTGGTCCAGGCCGCTACGGCCACCCGGACGACGCCATCCGCAGGGGCACTCTTCACGGTGCAGCGGATCGACACGATCCGGGTGTTTTGCGACGTGCCCGAGAACGACGTGCCGTATCTTCATGTCGGCGATTCGGCCATCGTCAAGCCATACGGCTTCGCAGGTAAGGCCTTCCTCGGTAAGGTAGCCCGCTTCTCCTTACGTCTCGATCCGGAAACCCGGAATATGCGCACCGAAATCGATCTCTCCAATCCTGAGGAATGACTTTATCCAGGCATGTACGCGGAGGTCTCGCTGGAAATAAACCGGCGCCCGAACGCGCTTACCGTTCCCGCCACGGCTGTAGGTTCGGATGGCGCCGGTAACTTCGTCTACACCCTTACTGACAATCGCATCACACGCCTCGCGATCAACATTGGTCTCACCGATAGCGGTCGGATCGAGGTGACCGGCGGCCTATCGGAAGAGACGCCGGTGGTGACGACTTTTAGAAGCGCGCCGCCCCCCGGAACGGCGGTTCGGCCGCCGACGGCCGCGAGAAACTCCTAGTGGGCCCTAAGGCAAAGATCTTTTCGCTGACGACTCCCCGCAGTTCAAGGGTCGAAAAGAGCAGCGGTCACGGAACATGGCAAAAAGATGCGTGCCAGTCCGTGAGCGGCCGCGGTTATGGCCGTCGGGAACCGAGTCTGGCACGAAGACGGCGAAAATAGTCACCCGGCGCAGAGCGGCTGCGAAACAAGGTGGTATCAGCCGTGCGCAAGACATTGGCAACCAGGCAGCGCGCGTTGCGAGTTTTGGAAGAGAGGATTTTGCCCCCGCTGATGCGGTTGTCCGGACAAGGCCCCTGCCGGGAGGCGAAGTGCTTTGAAAGGATTCCTATCGAGCTGATGTGGAGATCGGCGAGGCGCGGTCCATCCTAAGCGTGGCCCCTACACTTCGACTGCCTGCACTTCGACTACGTCGTTCGGATTCGAGCTTCCCTAGAGTCTCAGAATTGCTGCGGGGCCTCCAAGCGGCTAAGCTTTATGCGGGTGAAAACGCTGCTCATCGAAGACGACGCCAAGACCGCCGCCGCGCTCAAGCGCGGGCTGGAAGCCGAGGGCTTCGAAGCGACGATCGCGGTCAGCGGTGAGGAAGGTTTCTTTTTGCTCAGCAAGGAGAGCTTCGACGTGGTCGTGCTCGACTGGATGCTGCCGCAGCGCGACGGCGTGGAAATATTGAAAACCGCACGTGCGCGCGGTGTGAAGACGCCGGTACTGCTGCTTACCGCACGGGATGCGGTCGAGGATCGCGTGCTCGGGCTCGAGAGCGGCGCGGATGATTATCTGGTGAAGCCGTTTGCGTTCACCGAGCTCGTCGCGCGGTTGCGGGCGCTATTACGGCGTGCGGGAAACGACGAGACACCGCGAGCGCAGATCGCGGATCTCAGCCTCGATTTGCAAACGCGCCGCGCGAGCCGCGCCGAGCGGGAAATCGCACTCACGCCGCGCGAGTTTGAGCTGCTTGCGTATCTGCTGCGCAATGCTGGGCAGACCGTATCCCGCGCAATGATCGCACGCGATGTGTGGTGCGAGCTGAATCGCGCCACGCCGCTCAACAATGTGATCGATGTGCACCTTGCGCACTTACGGCGGAAAGTCGACAACGGCCACACGCTGCGGTTGATCCATACTGTTCGTGGCGTCGGCTTTATACTCAAGCCGGAGATCGCCGCATGAAACGCTGGTGGCAGCGACGCACGCTCAAGCTGCGGCTGGCGTTCTGGTATGCCGCGGCGACGGCGCTCGTGCTGATGGCGTTCGTCTGGTTCAACTACGAAGTGATCGAGCACCGATTGGCCGCCGAGATAGATCGGCAGTTACGGATCGACTTCGACCTGGTGGAAGGGCAGCTCGGAACCGCCCCTGACGGCCGCATCTCCTGGGCTGTTCGTGGCTCGCACGGCGATGAAGGGCTTGCAGGCATGTCGGCGTGGTTTGAAGTCTGGTCGGAAGATCGCCAGCTGCTGCTGCGGCACTGGCCGGTGCCCGAATCGCAGATCAAAAACGTCCCGCCTGCGCCGGAAGCATCGACGCTTCGCTTTCACACTATGGAACTCGAGCGCCTCTTTCTTCGTGTGATGGAGCGCCCGGCGCGGCTCCAGGGCCGCCCTGTGGTGATCCGGCTTTACCGCGATGAAACCGAGATGCGCCGCACGCTGCGCGAGATTATCGAGGTATCCACGCTCGGTATGCCGCTGGCCGTCGTGCTCGCGGCCATCGGTGGTTATCTCATCGCCGGCCGTTCCCTCGCTCCGCTCGCAGCGATGTCGGACCAGGCGCGCAAAATCACCTCCGAGTCGCTCTCCGAGCGCCTCCCGAATCCGAACCCGCATGACGAGCTCGGCCGTCTCGCGAGCGTCTTTAACGATACGCTCGCACGCCTTGAAAACTCATTCGCCGAGCTGAAACGCTTCACAGCCGACGCCTCGCATGAACTGCGCTCGCCGCTCACCGCCTTGCGCGCTGTCGGCGAGGTCGCATTGCGCGATGGCATCGACCCCGCCGCTCTTCGAGATACAATCGGCAGCATGCTCGAAGAGGCACAGCGGCTGGACGATCTCGTCGATGCCCTGCTCACACTCGCCCGCATGGAGCACGGCGAGATCGCGGTGGACCGCGAGCCGCTGGCTGTTCACGACCTCCTCGTTGAAGTCCGCGAGCAACTCGCCGTGCTCGCCACTGAGAAACGCCAGTCCATCAGCATCGATTGCACAGTCGGTCTCCGCGTCACCGCCGACCGCCTCTTGCTGCGCCAGGCAGTGATGAACATTGTCCACAACGCCATCCGCTACAGCCCGGCCGACAAGCGCGTCACCTTGCGCGCGACCGGCGGCGAAAGCATTATCATCGAAGTCGCCGACGAAGGCCCCGGCCTCGCCAGTGAGCAGCGCGAGAAAATTTTCGAGCGTTTCTACCGCATCGACAAAGCCCGCTCCCGCGCTGAAGGCGGCGCCGGCCTGGGCTTGGCGATTGCGAAGTCTTGCGTCGAGCGACAGGGCGGCCGGATCGAAATCCAGAGCCAGCCCGGAAGCGGCAGCATCTTCCGGCTGGTTTTCCCTGGTCGGGCGGCGTGACCCGCCGGCCAGGCAGCCTTCACAGGCGCCGGTCCGGGCGCGATTTTCGCACCAGTCGTGGCGGCCGACGAATGCAGTGAACTTGTCCTCCCAAGGTGTGCGCAGCAGTTTTGTCCTGTGGCGTTATG
>Ga0081540_1002632_pt1 | contig 14593 bp, 14 predicted proteins | sample TabmetS2T1R1_FD_71024 | JGI IMG/M metagenome (GOLD analysis project Ga0081540, IMG submission 71024) | Tabebuia heterophylla rhizosphere microbial communities from the University of Puerto Rico - S2T1R1 | ecosystem: Host-associated > Plants > Roots > Rhizosphere ... | reverse complement strand
GGATCAGCTCGGGCATCCGTCGAACGGCCTTCGAAGGCACGGGCGCGCTCGTCACCAAGGCGTTGCTCGCGATCAACATCGGCATCTACCTGATCACGGCCTTCCAGGGCAACGGGCTGAACGACCCCGGCGGCCGGCTCTTCTTCGACTGGCTGCTGTACGGGCCCGCGGTGGCGAACGGCGACTGGTGGCGGCTGTTCACGAGCGCGTTCCTGCACGCCAACCTGATCCACATCGCCTTCAACATGTACTTCCTCTGGTTCGTCGGCTCGGCGGTCGAGCAGGCGCTCGGGCGCGGCCGCTTCACGCTGCTCTACGTCGTCTCCGCGCTGGCCGGCTCCGCCGGGGCGCTCGTCTGGACGCCCACCGCGCCCACCGTCGGCGCCTCCGGCGCGCTCTTCGGGCTGCTCGGAGCGGCGCTGATCCTCGAGCGGCAGCGCAACTACGTGCTCGGCGGCTCGGCGATGGCGCTGATCCTGATCAACCTGATCCTCAGCTTCGCGGTCTCGGGGATCTCGATCGGCGGCCACGTCGGCGGCCTGATCGGCGGGATCCTCTGCACGCTCGTCTTCTCGCGCTTCGGCCGCGGCCACGCCGCCTACAGCCGGGTCGGCCTCTGGGGGATCGCCGGCGTGGTGGCGATCGGCCTCGCCAGCATCGCCGTTGCGTACCTCAAGGTACGCGGGTACGCGACCTAGCCGGATCTCTCGACTGAATACACGCGGTCGAGCTTGTCCTTGAAGGCCTTGTCGACCCCGAGGCCGCCGTCGACCACGTCCGCGAAGCCGTCCCACGCGAAGATCGTGTCGTTGCCGGCGCCGCCGTAGATTCGGTCGCGGCCGTGGTCGCCCTGGAGCTTGTCGTTGCCCGCGCCGCCGAAGAGGACGTCGTTCCCGTTGCCGCCGTTCAGGATGTCCGCTCCGGGGCCGCCCTTGAGCACGTCGTTGCCGTCGTTGCCGTCGAGCACGTCGTTGCCGCCGAGCCCGCAGATCACGTCCCGGCCGGGCGTCCCGAACAGCAGGTCGGGCCCGGGCGTGCCGACGATCGTGCACGCACCGGCCGGCGCGGTCGCGTGGGCGCCGCGGATGAGGAAGAGCGAGACGGTCAGGAACAGCGCGGCCGTCGCCTTGACGCGGGACTCCTGAGGATTCACGACAGCGTCACCTCCTGAACCGAGCGGCGTGCCGCACCGCCGTTTGCAGGCGGTGAGATCGGCAGAAACGCCGCGAGCCGCGATCCCTCGACAGGGGATCGCGGCTCGCGCAGGTGCTCGTCGCGCTAGGGCGTCTTTAGCGCCCGGCGGTCAGGCCGGGCGGTTCGTGATGTGGACGTAGATCTTGTCGCCGCCGCAGTCGTCCCGCAGCGCGACCTGACCGGTCCTGCCCTCGCCCTTCCAGGAGACCTCGGAGTCGTGTTCTTCCAGCTCCTCGAACAGGACCTGGTAGCCGGCGGCCTTGAACTCCTTCACGTACTCGTCGTGCGCTTCCTCGAGATCGCCGTCCCAGTACCCCTCGACGACCTCGGTCGGGCCCTGTGTCGACTGCTGCGTGAGCGTCGTCTCCTCGACCATCGGGAAGCTCGGGGGGAGGTTGGGCTTGGCGGACAGCGGCGAGCCGTCGCAGGCCGCCTGGGCCTGCGGGTTCGCGGCCTCCTCGGACTCCTTCTCGCCGCCGCCCCCGCATCCGGCGACGCCGAATGCAAGCGCCGCGAGCAGGCAAACCAGTGCAGCCCGCTTCATGTGACGTTCCTTTCCGAGATCCCCCGCGCGGGAGCCTAAACGGCTCAGCCGCCCGCCGCGACAGCCTCGACCCCGGACTCCTTCAGCGCGGCCTGGGCCGCGGCGAGCCGGGCCAGCGGGACGCGGTAGGGCGAGCAGCTGACGTAGTCGAGCCCGAGCCGGTGGCAGAACGCGACCGAGTCCGGCTCGCCGCCGTGCTCGCCGCAGATGCCGAGCTTCAGGCCCTCCTTGGCGGCGCGCCCGCGCTCGACGGCGATGCGCATCAGGTCGCCGACGCCGCTCTGGTCGAGCGTCTCGAACGGGTTGCGCTCGAGCACGCCGTCCTCGAGGTAGCGGGTCAGGAACTTGCCCTCGGCGTCGTCGCGCGAGAAGCCGAGCGCGGTCTGGGTGAGGTCGTTCGTGCCGAAGGAGAAGAAGTCGGCGTACTCGGCGATCTCGTCGGCGCGGATGCACGCTCGCGGGAGCTCGATCATCGTCCCTACGAGGTACTCGACCACGTCGTTCTCTTCCTGCGCGGTCGCGATCGTGATCGAGCGCAGCCGGCGCAGCTCCTCGGCGAAGCCGACGAGCGGGTGCATGATCTCGACCAGCGGCGCCTCGCCGGTGCGCTCCTCGACGGCGGCGGCAGCGCAGATGATCGCCCGCACCTGCATCTCGTAGATCTCCGGCCAGAGCAGCCCGAGCCGGCAGCCGCGGGTGCCGAGCATCGGGTTCGACTCCTGCAGCGCCTTGATCCGCTCGCGCATCCGCTCGTCCTTCGCTTCCTCGAGCGGCGGCAGGAACTCGTGCAGCGGCGGGTCGAGCAGGCGGATCGTCACCGGCAGCCCCGCCATCGCCTCGAAGATCCCCTCGAAGTCGCTCTGCTGGTGCGGCAGCAGCCTCTCGAGCGCGGCGCGGCGTTCGTCCTCGCCCGAGGCCATGATCATCTCGCGCACGACCGGGAGCCGGTCCTCGGCCATGAACATGTGCTCGGTGCGGCAGAGGCCGATCCCCTGCGCGCCGAAGTCGCGTGCCTTGGCCGCGTCCTCGGGGGTGTCGGCGTTGGCGCGCACCTTCAGGCGCCGCACCTCGTCGGCCCAGCCGAGGATGGTCTCGAAGTCCTCGTTGATCTGCGGCGGCACGAGCGGCACCGCGCCGATCACCACGCGGCCGGTGCCGCCGTCGATGGTGATCGTGTCGCCCTCGGCGAGCTGGCGGCCGCCGATCGTGAGCGTGTGTCGCTCGAGGTCGATCGTCAGCTCCTCGCAGCCGGCCACGCACGGCTTGCCCATCCCCCGCGCGACGACCGCGGCGTGCGAGGTCATGCCGCCGTGCGCGGTCAGGATCCCGGCCGCCTGGATCAGGCCGTGGATGTCGTCCGGGGTCGTCTCCCAGCGGACGAGGATCACGCTCTCTCCCGCCTTGCCGCGCTCCTCGGCCGTGTCGGCGTCGAGCACGACCGCGCCGCAGGCCGCGCCCGGCGAGGCGTTCAGGCCGCGCGCGGCCACCTCGAGCTCGGCGGAAGGGTCGATCATCGGGTGCAGCAGCTGGTCGAGCTGCGACGGGTCGATGCGGGCGACCGCCTCCTCGCGGGAGATCAGGCGCTCCTCGGTCATCGAGACCGCGGCCTTCAGCGCAGCCGCGGCAGTCCGCTTGGCCGAGCGCGTCTGCAGCAGGTAGAGCCGCCCCTCCTCGACCGTGAACTCGATGTCCTGCACGTCCTTGTAGTGCTCCTCGAGCCGCCGCATCGTGTCGGTCAGCTGCTCGAACGCCTCCGGCAGCTGCTGCTCCATCGAGGCGAGCGGCTGCGGCGTCCTGATCCCGGCGACCACGTCCTCGCCCTGGGCGTCGGCCAGGAACTCGCCGTAGAGCCCCTGCTCGCCGGTGGAGGGGTCGCGCGTGAAGGCGACGCCCGTGCCGGAGCCCTCGCCCTTGTTGCCGAAGACCATCTCGACGACGTTGACGGCCGTGCCGAGGTCGTCCGGGATCCGGTGGGCGCGGCGGTAGACCTGGGCCCTCGGCGTGTCCCACGACTCGAAGACGGCTCGCACCGCGCGCGTCAGCTGGTCGCGCGCGTCCTGCGGGAACGGCGAGCCGGTGTCGTCCGCGTAGATCCGCTTGAAGGTGCCGACCAGCTCGCGCAGGTCGTTGGCGTCGAGCTCGACGTCCTGCTGGACTCCGCGCTCGGCCTTGAGGTCGGTCAGCGCCTGCTCGAAGCGGTGCGCGTCGACGCCCTCGACGACCTCGCCGTACATCTGGATCAGGCGGCGGTACGAGTCGTAGGCAAAGCGCGGGTTGTCGGTGCCGGCGGCGAGCCCCTCGACCGCGTCGTCGTTCAGGCCGAGGTTGAGGATCGTGTCCATCATCCCGGGCATCGAGACCGCGGCGCCCGAGCGCACCGAGACGAGCAGCGGATTCTCCGGGTCGCCGAAGCGCTTGCCCGTCCGCTGCTCGAGCGTGTCGATGTGCTGCTCGATCTGCTCGGGCAGCCCGTCCGGGAGCTCCTGGCCGTTCGCCATGTAGGCGCGGCAGGCGTCCGTCGTGATCGTGAAGCCCGACGGCACCGGGACGCCGAGCTGCGTCATCTCGGCCAGGCCGACGCCCTTGCCGCCGAGGAGCTCGCGGCCGCCCTCGGAGGGCTCGTCGAAGCCGTAGACGTAGCGCCCGTTCCCTCGCATCGCGGGGAATCTTTCCACGACCGTCCCGCGTACACTCGATTTGATGCTGCGCTTGCTGCTCGCGGCGCTCGCCGCGCTCCTGCTGGTAGCACCTGCCGGCGCGGGCGGGGCGCCGGCTCCCAGCCGGATCGCCTTCGGGCTCGACCTCGGTGGCGGGATCAGCGGCGACCTGACGAGCGTCTACACCGTCCGTCCCGACGGCTCCGGCCTGCGCCGCCTGACCGTGCCGCCGACGCGGCAGGCGCTCGGCGGCGACTCGGGGCCGGTCTGGGCGCCGAACGGCAAGAGCCTCGTCTTCGAGCGCAACCTGCCGTACTGGGGCTCCGACCGGATGCGCCTGCTGGCGGTCTCGGCCCGCGGTGGCTCGACGCGGCAGCTCACGGCCGGGCCGTTCGACGCGATGCCGTCGTTCTCGCCGGACGGCCGGCGGATCGCCTTCACCCGGGTGGTGCAGTCGCTCGTCGCGCCGACGGCCTCGCTGTTCACGATGGACGGCGGCGGGCGCCATGTCGGCCGGCTGCTCGCCGACGGGATCGACCTCACGGCCGCCTGGTCGCCCGACGGCACGACGATCGCGTTCTCGCGGCTCGAGTCGGCGAGCAGTCCGATCCGCGAGGCGACGCTGTACCTGGCGGATGCCGACGGCTCCCACGTGCGCAGCCTCGGGCTGCACGGCCTCTCGCCGGCGTGGTCGCCCGACGGCAGGCGGCTCGCCTTCGTCTCCTTCGACGACGCGAACGCGCCGGCCTGCCCGGCCGCGTCCTGCCCGCCGAGCGGCGAGCTCTACGTCGTCGGCGCCGACGGGAGCGGCCTGCGGCGCCTGACCAGCAGCAAGGCCGACGACGAGCATCCGAGCTGGTCGCCCGACGGCTCGCGGCTCGCGTTCGCGAGCGGCTTCGACGTGCGCAGCCAGGGGCACGCGCCGTGGCTGATGGTGATCCGAGCCGCCGGCGGCAAGGCGACGCGAATCGGCCGCGTGAGCGGCGTGATCGACCCCTCCTGGAGCCCCGCGGGCGTCCGCTAGGGTGGCCACATGAAGCTCGAGGGCGTGCACCACGTCACGGCGATCACCGGGGACGCGCCACGCAACGTCGACTTCTACGCCCGCGTCCTCGGCCTGCGCCTCGTCAAGAAGAGCGTCAACCAGGACGACCCGACCGTCTACCACCTCTTCTACGGCGACGACGAGGGCACGCCGGGCAACGACATCACCTTCTTCGAGTACCCGGGCGCGCGCCAGGGCAAGGCCGGCGCCGGGATGGTGCACACGGTCGGCTGGCGGGTCGCCTCACCCGAGGCGGTCGACTTCTGGGAGAGCCGTCTCGCCGACGAGGGCATCGCCGGCGACCGCTACGAGGAGGGCGCCTTCGCGTTCCGCGACCCGGAGGGGCTGCGGCACGCGCTGATCCCGGGCGAGAGCGCGGACGAGCCGCTGGTCGCCGACCACCCGGAGGTGCCGAAAGAGCTCGCGCTGCAGGGCTTCCACGGCGTCCGCGCCTACGCGCACGACCCCGAGCAGAGCCGCCGCTTCCTGGAGCAGACGCTCGAGTTCGAGCCGCAGGGCGAGACGGGCTGGGAGGCGCGCGGCGAGCACCGCGGCGGCCTCTACCTCTACGACCGCAGCGACGAGCGCGGCGTCCCCGGCGCGGGCACCGTCCACCACGTCGCCTGGGCCTCGCCGATCGACCAGCACGAGGCCTGGCAGCGACGCCTCGCCGAGAGCGGCGCCTCCCCCACGCCCGTGATCGACCGCTTCTACTTCAAGTCGATCTACTTCCGCGAGCCGAGCGGCGTGCTGTTCGAGATCGCGACCATCGGCCCCGGCTTCACCGCCGACGAGCCGCTCGAGACGCTCGGCGAGAAGCTCTCGCTGCCGCCTAACTTCGAGCACCTCCGCGACCGGCTCGACGGCGTCCTGACGCCGCTGCCGGACGTGCGCGCGCTCCGCGCCGGGCGGTGACGATCGACTACCTCGAGCGTCCCGCCGACGGAGAGCCGGCGGGCCTGCTCGCCCTCTTCCACGGCCGCGGCGCGGACGAGCGCGACCTCTTCCCGCTGCTCGACCTGCTCGACCCGGAGCGGCGGTTCCTGGGCGTGACGCCGCGCGGGCCGCTCTCGCTGCCGCCGGGAGGCGCGCACTGGTACGCCTTCCAGCAGGTCGGCTACCCGGACCCGGCCACGTTCTTCGAGACCTACTCGGCGCTCGAGGAGTGGCTCGACGGCTTCGACTTCGAGCGCGTCGTGCTGGGCGGCTTCTCGCAGGGAGCCGTCATGACCTACGCGCTCGGGCTGGGCAGCGGGCGGCCGCGGCCGACGGCGCTGGTCGCGCTGAGCGGCTTCATCCCGACCGTGCCGGGCTTCGAGCTCTCGCTCGAGCCGCCGCTGCCGCCGGTCGCGATCGGCCACGGCACCTACGACAACGTGATCCCGGTCGAGTTCGGCCGGCAGGCGCGCGAGACGCTCGAGGGCGCCGGCGCCGAGGTGCTCTACCGCGAGTACCCGCTCGCCCACGGCGTCGAACCGGCCTTTCTCGCCGAGCTCGCGCCGTGGCTCTACTCCCTGACCGGCGGCACGTAGCCAGGCCGGCGGCGCGCCCGGAAGTCGGCCAGCCAGGCGACCGCGCGCAGTCCCATCCAGACCGGGGTCAGCAGCACGTAGAAGATGACCACGGCCACGCCGAGGATCGCCCACCACGTCGCCCAGCGCCAGAGCGGTACCGGCGGCTTCGGCCTCACGGGACGGGAGCGCGCTCCCGCGTCCCGGCCTCGGCCCGCCGCCGCTCGACGAGGCGAATCACCCGCGCGGCCGTCTCCTCGATCGACAGGTCGGAGATCTCGATCACCGGGCACCCGAGCCGCCGGTGCAGCTGCTCGGCCTCCTCGAGCTCGGCGTAGATCTCGAGCAGCTCCGCGTACGCGCGCTCGCCGCCGCCGAGCCGGCGCGCCCGCTGCTTGCGGATCTCGCGCAGGCGCTCGGCGTCGATCGTCAGCCCGACGATCTTGACCGGGTCGATCGTGAACAGCGCCGAGGGCGGCTCGATCCCCTTCACCACCGGGACGTTCGCGGTCTTGTAGCCGAGGTAGCCGAGGTACATCGAGAGCGGCGTCTTCGAGGTGCGGGAGACGCCGACGAGCACGATGTCGGCGTCGTGCAGGCCCGCGCCGACGCCGTCGTCGTACTTGACCGCGAACTCGATCGCCGCGATCCGCTTGAAGTAGGTCGAGTCGAGCGGCGGCCGGGCGCCGGGCGTCATCTTCGCGGCCACGCCGGCGACCCGGGCGACGGCCTCGATCGGGTGGCCGAGCAGGTCGCAGTAGTGCAGCTTGTAGCGCCGGCAGAGCGCACGGGCGGCCTCGCGCAGCTCGGGGTGGACGAGCGTGTAGACGATCACCGCCGGCCGCCCCTTGGCGCGGTTGAGCGCGAGGTGGAGGTCGTCGACCGTCTCGACCCGCGGGTGCCGGATCTCCTCGAACTCCTGCTCGGGGAACTGCGCCTCGAGCGCGTGCACGAGCCGGACCGCGGTCTCGCCGGTGGAGTCCGAGATCACGTGCAGCTCGACTGGGGGGCGCGAGGTCACGCGCCGGAGGCTACCGGCGCGCCGTGCCGACGATCAGCGGGCGCTCGACCTTCGGCGCCTTCGGAACCTCGCCGTGCTCGACGTTCTCGACCGCGAGCGGCGACGCCTCGATCGCCGAGAGCGTGTCCCGGTTGGGGTTGCAGCCGACGAGGTTGTAGAGGGGCGTGACCCGGTCCTGCCACTTCGCGACCTGCTCGTCGTCCGAGCGGACGTGCTCGAGGAAGAGCAGCCGGCCGCCGGGCTTCAGGACCCGGCCGATCTCGGAGAGGGCCGAGTCCTGGCGCGGGACGCTGCAGAGCACGAAGGTGACGACCACGGTGTCGAAGCTCGCGTCCGGGAACGGGAGCCGCTCGACGTCTGCGTCCACGAGCTCGGCGGACGGCGAGGCCTCCGCCGCCCGCCGGGCGAGGCGCCGGCGCATGTGCTCGTCGGGCTCGGCCAGCACCAGCCGCGTGACCCCGTCCGGATAGTGCTCGAGGTTGAGGCCCGTTCCGGCGCCGATCTCGAGCGTCGCCCCCTCGGCAGCGGCCAGCAGCCGGCGGCGCTCGTCGCGCAAGCCGGCCTCCTCCGACCTTTTGCTGACCCTGTCGTAGAAGGCCGCAAACAGGCGTCGCCTGATCGCCATGGTCGGCCGCGATGCTCGTGAGCAGGGCGAGAGTTGTCAAGCGACGCCCGGGTAACGTAGGCGCTCCAATGCCCGCCGACGTCGTGACCATGGACAAGATCGTCTCGCTCACCCGCCGGCGCGGCTTCGTCTTCCCGTCGTCGGAGATCTACGGCGGCCTCGGCTCCACCTACGACTACGGGCACTACGGCGTCCTGACGAAGAACAACATCCGCTCGCGCTGGTTCGAGTCGATGGTGCAGGAGCGCGACGACATCGTGGCGCTCGACTCGGCGGTGATCCTGAACCCGCTCGTCTGGGAGGCGTCCGGGCACGTCGAAGGCTTCACCGACCCGCTCGTCGACTGCCGCACCTGCAAGCTCCGCTTCCGCGCCGACCGGCTCGAGGACTCGCACTGCGGGCGCAAGCCGAGCAAGAGGCCCGGCGAGACCCCCGACTGCGACCTGACCGAGCCGCGGCAGTTCAACCTGATGTTCGAGACGTCGGTCGGCGCGCTCACCGAGGAGGGCTCGAAAGCCTACCTGCGGCCCGAGACGGCGCAGGGGATCTTCATCAACTTCAAGAACGTGCTCCAGCTGGCGCGGCGCCGGCCGCCGTTCGGGATCGCGCAGGTCGGCAAGTCGTTCCGCAACGAGATCACGCCGGGGAACTTCCTCTTCCGCCTGCGCGAGTTCGAGCAGATGGAGATGGAGTTCTTCGTCCCGCCCGACGACGCCGAGCGCTGGCACGCCTACTGGATCGACGCCCGGCTCGCGTGGTACCGCGGGCTCGGGCTGCGCGAGTCGAGCCTCCGCGTGCGCGAGCACGGGCCCGAGGAGCGGTCGCACTACTCGCTGGCCACCAGCGACATCGAGTACCTCTACCCGATCGGCTGGTCCGAGCTCGAGGGCGTCGCGAACCGCGGCGACTACGACCTGCGCCAGCACACCGAGGCCTCGGGCACGAAGCTCGAGTACGTCGACCCGGACGGCTCGCGCTACACGCCGTTCGTGATCGAGCCGGCGGTTTCGATCGACCGGATCATGCTCGCGCTGCTCGTCGACGCCTACGACGAGGAGGTCGTCGAGGGACGCGAGCGGACGCTGCTGCGGCTGCACCCGGTGGTCGCGCCCGTCAAGGCGGCCGTGCTGCCGTTGATCTCGAAGGAGTCGGCCGGGATGGTCGAGCCGGCGCGCAAGCTCTACGAGGAGCTCCGGCGCCACCACTTCGTCGAGTACGACGACGCCGGCAACATCGGCCGCCGCTACCGGCGGCAGGACGAGATCGGCACGCCCTGGGCGTTCACGATCGACGACGTGACGCTCGAGGACGGGACGGTCACCGTGCGCGACCGCGACTCGCTCGCGCAGGAGCGGCTGCCGCTCGACGGCGTGCGGGCCTGGCTCGACGAGGCGCTCGAGCGGCCGTGGGAACCGCTGCCGCGGTAGCCGACGGAAGAAGACCGCTCGCGCATCCGTCTGGTTGGCGTCCCTTTCCGTGGACGCGCGAACGGATAGAGCGGACCCCTGGCCGGGTCCGCTCTCCGTTTCCGCTCAGGATGCGAGGGTTCTGAGGCGAAAGCCGCCGTGGTACTCGTACGAGGCGGTGATCACGCCGAGCGCCTCGCGCGCGCCGCGCTCGGTCAGGCCGGCCTCGAGCGCCTCGGCTAGCGGACGCTGCAGCAGGCCCTCGATCCCGAGCAGGCCCTCGCGCGAGAGCGGCAGCGCGGCGTTCGCGCAGTCGGCGCAGACCGCACCGCCCGCGCGCGGCGAGTAGCCGGCGAGGCCGGTCTCGGCGCCGCAGTCGGCGCAGCTCGTCACGTGCGGCAGGTAGCCCGAGAGCCAGAGGAGCTTCAGCTGGAACGAGAGCACGAGCGGGTCCACCTGCGGCCTCGCGGCCGGCGGCTCGAGCTCGTCGAGCAGCTCGAGGAAGCGCGTCAGCGCCCGGAACGCGCGCTCGTTGGCCTCCTGCTCCGGGAAAAGGCGCAGCATCGCCTCGGCGGCGATCAGCCCGACGGTGAGCCGGTACGACTGCTCGCGGCTCGCATGGTGCGAGCGCAGCAGCGAGACGCCGGTGACCGTCTGCAGCTCGCCGCTGCCCTGGTGGAGCTGCAGCTCCACGTGGCTGAGCGGCTCGAGGCGCGCGCCAAAGCGCGACTTCGTCTTGCGGACGCCCTTCGCCACGGCACCGACCCGGCCGCGGTCGAGCGTGTAGAGGTGCAGCACGCGGTCGGCCTCGCCGAGGCGAAACGAGCGCAGCACCACCGCCTCGGTGGTGTAGGAGCGGCCGGCCATCCCGCGCTCAAGTGTAGATCCGGCCCAGGCCGGGAACCCGAGCCCGTGGCCTCGATCGAGATGTACACGACCCGCTGGTGCGGCTACTGCGTCCGCGCCAAGACCTTGCTCGAGTCGCGCGGGATCGAGTTCGAGGAGATCTCGCTCGACGACGACCCGGCCTTTCGCCGCCGCCTGCTCGACCTGACCGGCGGCTGGACCGTGCCGCAGATCCTGATCGACGGCCGCCCGATCGGCGGCTACACCGAGCTCTGGCAGCTCGACCGCAGCGGCGAGCTCGAGCGCCTCGCCGCCTAGCGCGAGGCCTCCGGTCTCAACCCGCGGACTGGCAGGAAGGGCAGAACCAGGTGCCACGGCCGGCGGCGCGGGTCTTCTCGATCGGCCGGCCGCACCGCTCGCATGGCTCGCCCTCGCGCCCGTAGACCTTGAACTCGTGCTGCATGCGCCCGGAGCCGCCGTCCGGCGTGCGGTAGTCCCGCAGCGTCGCCCCCTGACGCGCGATCCCCGCGTTGAGCGCCGCGCGGAGGCCGCGGTGGAGTGCGCGCAGCTCGTCCTCGCCGAGCTCGCCCGCGGGCCGCTGGGGGTGGATCCGCGCCCGCCAGAGCGCCTCGTCGGCGTAGATGTTCCCGACCCCGGCGAGGCGGCGCTGGTCGAGGATCGCGGCCTTCACCGGCGCGCGCCGGCCGGCCAGCGCCTCCGCCAGGCGCCGCGTCGTGAACGCCTGCGCGAGCGGCTCCCGCCCGAGCCGCGCGTCGAGGTACGGCCCGGCCTCGCCGGGCTCGGCGAGCAGCCAGGTGCCGAAGCGGCGGACGTCGCGGTAGACCAGGGACGTGCCATCGTCGAGCCCGACCACCGCGCGTCGGTGGGGATCGTCGCCGTCGAGCTCGCCGACGTGCAGGAGGCTCCCCGTCATGCGGAGGTGCACCAGCAGCGTGCGGCCCGACTCGAAGCGGACGACCAGGTACTTCCCGCGGCGCTCGACGGCCTCGACCCGCTCGCCGGCGAGCTCCGCGGCCACCTCGAGCGGGTCCTCGGGGCGGGTCAGGCGCGGGTCGAAAATCTCGACGCGGTCGAAGCGCCGGCCGACGAGCACCGGTTCGAGCCGGCGGCGGACGGTCTCGACCTCGGGCAGCTCGGGCACGCCGCCAGGGTAGTGCGGGCCGGTTAGGTCAAGACGTCGAGGACGACCGGGCGCTCGGCGGGCGGCTCGTCGGCGATCTCGTACGCGGCGAGCAGCTCCGGCGCCGCCGCAGCGGCCGCGTCGTCGCTCGCGGCGTGGATCTCGGCGAGCGGCTCGCCCTCGCCGACCCGGTCGCCGCGCTTGCGGTGCAGGACGATCCCGACGGCATGGTCGATCGTGTCGTCCTTGGTCCTCCGCCCGGCGCCGAGGTGGAGCGCGGCCTGGCCGACCGCGACCGCGCCGAGCTCGGAGACGTAGCCGGTCCGCGGAGCCGGTACCTCCCTGACGACGGGCGCGGTTGCGAGCGCGTCCTCGGAGGGATCGCCGCCCTGCGCCCGGATCCAGCGCTCGTAGGCCTCGAAGGCCGAGCCGTCCGCGATCGCCTGGACGGCCCGGACGCGCCCCTCTTCCTCGTCGATTCCCAGGTCGGACACCGCCAGCAGCCGCGAGGTGGCGGCCAGCACGAGCTCCAGGAAGTCGCGCGGGCCCTCGCCCTTGACGGTGGCGATCGCCTCGCTGATCTCGAGCGCGTTCCCCACCGCCCGCCCCAGCGGCTGGTCCATGTCGGTCAGCAGGCACACGACCTCGCGGCGCGAGCGGGCGCCAAGGTCGAGCATCGCCTCCGCCAGGGCGCGCGCGTCGTCGAGGGACTTCATGAAGGCCCCGTCGCCGACCTTTACGTCGAGCACGATCGCGTCCGCGCCGGCGGCGATCTTCTTCGACATGATGCTCGCCGCGATCAGCGAGTAGTTGTCGACGGTCGCCGTCACGTCGCGCAGGGCGTAGAGCTTCTTGTCGGCCGGAACGAGGTTCGCGCTCGCTCCGATGATCGCCATGCCGGCGTCGCGCACCTGCGCGATGAACTCGTCGGTCGTCAGCTCCACCCGGAAGCCGGGGATCGACTCCAGTTTGTCGAGCGTCCCGCCCGTATGGCCGAGCCCGCGGCCGCTCGCCTTGGCGAACGGCACCCCGCACGCCGCGACGATCGGCCCGACCGCGATCGACGTCTTGTCGCCGACCCCGCCGGTCGAGTGCTTGTCGACGACCTTCCGGCCGAGCGCGGAGCGCAGGTCGATCGTGTCGCCGGTCGCGATCATCGCGTTCGTCAGGTCGTACGTCTCCTCGGGCGTCAGCCCGCGGAAGAAGATCGCCATCGCGAGCGCCGAGAGCTGGTAGTCGGGCACCTCGTCGCGGGCATAGCCGAGCATCAGCTCGTTCCACTCCTCGGCGGACAGCACGCCGCCGTCGCGCTTGCGCTCGATCAACTCCGCCGGCCTGATCATCGCGGCTCGAACAGCTCGATCGGGTTGCCCGACGGATCGCGGACGACGCACCAGCTCCCGGCGGGCCCGTCCACGCGCTCGCCGTCGCGTGGAAGCCCCGCGGCGGCGGCCTCCAGCTCCGGCACCTCGAGCACGATCCGGTTCCAGCCGCCCGGCGTCGCGCCGTCCTGGCTCCGCCCCGAGCTGCCCGGGCCGCTCAGCCAGAGCTGGAGGCCCTCGCGCTCGAGGATCGTCACCGGGCCGAACGTCCTCGCCTCTCGAAACCCGAGCTCGCCGGCGTAGAAGCTGACGGCGGCGTCGAGATCGTCCACGAGATAGCGGGCGATCGCGGTCACGGCTCGAGAATCGGGGTTCCGGGAAGCCCGCGCCCCGGCTTGTCCCCGAGCCAGGCGTTGACCGTCGCGCCGACGTCCGCGAACTCGCCGTCCAGGTAGACGCGACCCGCGGCGTTGCGGCCGTGGACGTATGCCAGCAGCAGGGCGTGCTCGCGGGAGTGGTCGGTCGAAGGCGTGGTCGGGTCGCAGCCGTGGTCGGACGTGATCACAAGCAGGTCGCCGTCGCGCAGCACCTCGAGCAGGTCCGGCAGCCGCCGGTCGAAGTCCTGCAGGCAGCGGTGGAAGTTGACCGGGTCGTTGCGGTGGCCCCAGAGCATGTCCGTCTCGACGAGGTTCGTGAAGATCAGGCCCTCGTCGAGCTCGCGCAGGAGCTTCTCCGTCTGCACGATCCCGTCGATGTTCGACTGCGTCGGCTGCGAGGTGTCGATGTCCTGCCCCGCAAAGATGTCGCCGATCTTCCCGACGCCGTGAACCTGCCGGCCGGCCTCGCGCACGAGCGTCAGGTAGTTCGGCCGCTTCGGCCGGAGCGAGAAGTCGTGCCGGTTCGCCGTCCGCTCGTAGTTGCCGGGCGTGCCGACGAACGGGCGGGCGATGACGCGTCCGACCGCATGCTTGCCGCTCAGGACCTCGCGCGCGATGCGGCAGCCCTCGTAGAGCTCCTCGAGCGGGATCGTCTCCTCGTGCGCCGCGACCTGGAAGACGGAGTCGGCCGAGGTGTAGACGATCCACTTGCCAGTCAGCTGGTGCTCCTCGCCCAGCTCCTGGATGATCTCCGTGCCCGAGGCCGCCTTGTTGCCGAGCACGCCCCGGCCGGTGCGGTGCATGAACGGGTCGATCACGTCGTGGGGGAAGCCCTGCGGGTAGGTCGGGAACGCAGTCTCGGTGACGACGCCCATCAGCTCCCAGTGCCCCGCGGTGGTGTCCT
>Ga0081540_1002631_pt1 | contig 14595 bp, 16 predicted proteins | sample TabmetS2T1R1_FD_71024 | JGI IMG/M metagenome (GOLD analysis project Ga0081540, IMG submission 71024) | Tabebuia heterophylla rhizosphere microbial communities from the University of Puerto Rico - S2T1R1 | ecosystem: Host-associated > Plants > Roots > Rhizosphere ... | reverse complement strand
TCTCGCGTCCGCGAGGTCCTTCGCGCGGAGCAAGTGCCGAGTCGGGAGTACTGAAACGCTCAGCGCGCGACCTCGTAGCTGAGATGCGTCACGAGCGGCGACTCGACGACATCCGTGAGCTTCAGCTGAGGCGCGTCGGTGCCGAGGTCGCCGAAGAGGCTGACGCCGCCGCCGAGGAGCGTGGGCGCGACGTGGATGTGCAGCTCGTCCAGCACTCGTGCCTGCAGGGCCTGCTGCACGACCGACGCGCCGCCGCTCACCTGGACGTCCTTGTCGCCCGCGGCCGCCCGCGCGCGTTCCAACGCGCTCTCGAACCCGTCGGTGACGAACGTGAACGTCGTCCCACCCTCCTTGACGACCGGCTCGCGCTCATGGTGCGTGAGCACGAACACCGGCACGTGAAACGGCGGGTTGTCGCCCCACCAGGCATCCGCGTTCGGGTCGCTCTCCCAGGGGCCGGAGCCGCCGCTGAACATCTTGCGGCCCATGACCACGGCTCCGACGCGGGGCGCGATCGCGCGCACGAGCTCGTCGTCGGGCCCGGTCTCGCCTCCTTCCAGGCCATGCTGCTCACGCCAGCCGGCGAGGCGCACGACCCAGTCATGGAGCTCTTCGCCGCCCTTGCCGAGCGGCTCCTCGAGCGTGATGTCAGGGCCGGCCACGAACCCGTCGAGCGACATCGAGATGTCCACGAAGAATCTGGTCATTTTCATGTCCTTCCGGTTTCGGTTCGGTTACGGAGACTCCGGAACGGCCCGAAACTCATCCCCGGCCCCTAGTATCGAAAACGGTTCGATTTCACGTCGATTCGAAGGGAGACGACATGACCCAGCCGATTCCGGAGGGCTACAACACGGTCTCGCCGTACCTGGCCGTCGACGACGCCGCGAAGGCGATCGAGTACTACGAGAAGGCCTTCGGCGCGGAGGAGACGATCCGCATGGACATGCCGGACGGCAAGATCGGCCACGCGGAGCTCAAGATCGGCGATTCGCACGTGATGCTCTCCGATCCGTTCCCGCAGGCCACGACCACGTCTCCGAAGGAGCTCGGCGGGACGAGCGCCAGCGTCTTCATGTACGTGGAGGACGTCGACGCGGTCGTGCAGCAGGCGGTCGACGCCGGCGCGACGGTGACGATGGAGGTCGAGGATCAGTTCTGGGGCGACCGCTTCGGCTCGATCACCGACCCGTTCGGCCACTCCTGGTCGATCGCGACCCACGTCGAGGACCTGAGCCCCGAAGAGATCGAGGAGCGCGGCCGGGCGGCTATGGCCGCAATGACGAGCACCTAGCAGGACCGGGCGGGGGAGCCCGACGGGCCGGCCGACGGGCTCCCTGCTCCACGTGCCGTCCGGAAAGAGCGGGTTTCGAGTGGCGGAGCCCGGGTCGGTTCCTCTAGCGTGAACGATGAGTTTGGAGGGCGTGCGGGGTCCTCTTGGGAAATGCGACTCATGGGAGAGGGGCATGACCGAACGCGACACGGGATCTGACAGGCAGCGCCGCCTGGCGCACGAACGGCTCTCGACCGGAGCCCTGGCGCGTTGGGATCGCTTCTGCGCGTCGCATCCGTGGCGGATCGTCATCGGCTCGCTGGGGACGCTCGCGCTGCTCATCGTTCTCGTGGTGACCGTCGGTGGGAGCCTCAAGGACGAGTTCGAGATCCCGGGCTCGGACACGCAGAAGGCAACCGACCTGATCGAGTCGAAGTTTTCCTCCGAGCAAGGCTCGGTCCTGAACCTCGTCTTCGCCGCGCCGAAGGGCGAACGTCTCGACACGCCCGAGCGCAAGGCCGCGGTCAACGCGGCAATCGCGAAGCTCAAGACGGACGAGTTCAAGCCCAAGAACGGCAAGGCGGGCGTCGAGAGCGTCGGCAACCCGTTCTCCGACGCAACGTTCTCCAACGACGGGCGAATCGCATACGCAGAAGCGCAGTTCTCGGAGACGATCGAGACCGCGGACCGCGATCAGGTGGTTGCAGTGGAGAATGCGGTCCGCGACACCGTCAAACCGGCGGGGGTGACGGCCGAGTTCAACGGCGAGGCCGAGGCCCCGCCGATCCAACAGGGGATCCAGGAGCTGCTCGGCTTCCTGGCCGCGTTCATCGTGCTCACGATCGTCTTCCGCACGTTCGTCGCGGTCTCGATTCCGATCGCGCTCGCGCTCGTGGCCGTCGGAACCGCGTTCATCCTGCTCTTCATCCTCGCCGGCCTGACCGACATCAACACGATCACGCCGATCCTCGTGTCGATGATCGGCATCGGCGTCGGGATCGACTACTCGCTCTTCATCGTCACCCGGTTCAGACAGTTCCTGCACGAAGGGATGTCGGCGGAGGACGCGGCCACCGAGGCCGGCGCATCCGCGGGACGGGCCGTGCTGTTCGCGGGCCTGACGGTTGCGATCTCGGTCACCGGGCTCGCGTTCTTCGGCCTCGACTTCGTGACGAAGCTCGGCATCGGTGCGGCACTCGGCGTGCTGACGACGGTGATCATCGCCAACTCGCTCCTGATCGCGGTGCTCGCGAAGCTCGGGCACAAGATCGACCGCTGGAAGGTGCCGTTCCTGAAGCCGGTCGACGACTCCGAGGCAGGCCGCGAGAAATCGCTGATCGGGCGCTGGGGCCGGTTCGTGACCACCCACGCCAAGCCGATCTTCATCGTCCTGCTCATCGTCGGGCTCGTCCTCGCCGGGACGTCCGGGCTCGTGCGCCTCGGGGCTTCCGACCAGGGGACCCAGCCGACCAACCAGACCGCACGTCGAGCCTACGACCTCCTGGCCGAGGGCTTCGGGCCCGGCTTCAATGGCCCGATCCCGATCGTCGTCGACTTGAAGGGAGACCAGGACGCGCCGCAGCGGGTCTACAGCCGCGTCCGCGGGCTCGAAGACGTCGCCTCGGTCAGGAAGCCGCAGTTCAACGATGCAAAGACGGTCGCGATCGTCTTCGTCACGCCCAACTCGGCGCCGCAGGACGAGAAGACCGCGCAGCTTGTCCACCGGCTCCGCGACGAAGTCGTCCCGGCTGCAACCGCAGGCAGCCCCGCTGCGGTCTACGTGTCCGGGCTGAACGCTGCGTTCATCGACATCGCCGACCGGATCATGCAGCGGCTGCCGCTCTTCCTGCTCTACATCATCGGCGTCACGTTCATCGTCCTCGCGATGGCGTTCCGGTCGATCGTCATCTCGCTCACGGCGGCGATCACGACGATCCTCTCGGCGTTCATCGGCTTCGGCGTGCTCACGCTCGTGATCCAGGAGGGCTACGGGATGAGCCTGACGGGCCTCGATCGGAAGGGGCCGATAGAAACCTTTGTCCCGCCGATCGCGTTCGCGATCCTCTTCGGCCTGTCGATGGACTACATGGTGTTCCTCGCGAGCCGCATCCGCGAGGAGCACGTCCACGGGCTGGACACGAAGGAGGCGGTCGAGCACGGGATTGCGGCGATCGGACGCGTGATCGTCGCCGCAGCGATCATCATGGCCACGGTCTTCTCGGCCTTCATCCTCACGCCGGACCGCATCTCCAAGGAGTTCGGCCTGCTGCTCGCGGTGGCGATCCTGACGGACGCGCTCGTCGTGAAGATGACGCTCATCCCCGCCTTCATGACGCTGATGGGCGAGAAGTCCTGGTACATCCCGCGCTGGCTCGACCGGCTCCTGCCGAACATCACGATCGAGCCGCCGCACGATGGTGAGCGCGTGCCGGAGCCGGGGCCGGAGCAACGGCCGGCGCCCGCCAGCGAGAGTTGAGCCGGTGCACAGCGTCCTGCGGGCGAGCGAGCAGAGACGCGCGGCCAACCGGACGCTGCGCTTCGAAGGCGAGAATCACGGCTCGGGCGTGTCGATGTTCCTCGTCGACAACGAGCCGGGCGAGGGGCCCGGGCTGCACCGGCACCCGTACTCGGAGACCTGGCTCGTCCGCTCGGGGCGCGTGAGGTTCACCGCGGACGGGCAGGACGTCGAGGCGGGCGACGGCGACATCCTCGTCGTCGGGCCCGACACGCCGCACAAGTTCGTGAACCTCGGGCCGGGACGCCTCGACCTGATCTGCGTCCACGACTCCCCGAGGATCATCCAGGAGGAGCTCGAAGCAGGCGCTTGACGCTCTCGGGGACCGGGATGCCCTCCCGGAGCCCGGCCGACGGCGTCGGCGTCCCGTACGAGGAGACGATCGGGACGACGCCCGCCCAGACGTCGAGCCCGGCATCCTCCGAGTCGTCGTCGTCCGGCCCGCCGCTTCGCATCTTGGCCGAGGCCTCGTCGATCTCGAGCCCGAGGATCGACGTGGCCTTCAACTCGTTCGCGTTCGGCCGGCGCGCCTCGTCCCAGCGGCCGGGCAGCAGTTTCTCGGTGAACGCCTCGAAGGCCGTCAGCCGCTCTGCCTCGTCCTCGACGAGCGAGAACGCGCCGAACACCAGCACGGAGTCGTAGTTCGCCGAGTGCTCGAACGTCGAGCGCGCGAGCACGAGGGCGTGCACGAGCGTGACCGTGACGCAAGCCGGCGCGCCTGCTGCCAGCAGCCGCATCGCGCGGCTCGCGGTCGAGCCGTGGATGTAGACCGTGTCGCCGACCCGCGCGTAGAGCATCGGGATGCAGACCGCTCCGTCCCCGTCGGCGAACGCCACGTGCGCGACGAGCCCGCGGTCGAGCACGTCGTCGATCGACGCGCGGTCGTAGCGTCCCTTCTTCGGCCCGCGGCGAACGCGGACGCGGTTCGAAACCTCGTTGCGCCCCGACGTCATTTGGTCAGCTTATGCACGACGCCGTAGCATTCCCCGCTCACGCATGCGCGACCCTCGCATCGAGCAGTACGCACGCATCCTCGTCGACACCTGTGTCGGCGTCCAGCCCGGTTGGCAGGTCATCCTCTCGGGCGGACCTCAGGGGCGACCGCTCGTCGACGAGGTGGCGCGCCTGATCGGGAAGCGCGGTGCCTACGCCCTGGTGCGGTCCAACCTCACGGCGAGCCTTCCGTGGATCCTCGAGGCGTCCGACGAGCTGATCGACACGCTCGCACCGATCGAGGCGTACGCCTTCGAGCACGCCGACGGGTTGATCGCGATCGACTCGCCGGACAACACCCGTGAGATCGGCGCCGTCCCGCCCGAGCGGCTCGGGCGCTTCCAGGCGTCGGTTCGACCTGCGCTCGAGCGCGTCCTCACGAAGGACCTGAAGTGGGTCGGCTGCAACTACCCGTGCCCGGCCCTGGCCCAGGACGCCGGCATGTCCCTCCGCGACTACGAGGACTTCCTCTACGGCGCGTGCCTGCTCGACTGGGATGCGGAGCGAGAGCGGATGAGCCATTACGCCGAGCGCTTCGATGCCGCGGACGAAGTACGGATCTTGGGCGCGGAGACTGACGTCACGCTCAGCCTGGCGGGCCGCTCGGCGGAGGTCGACGCCGGGGGGGCGAACATGCCCGGGGGAGAGTTCTACTTCTCGCCCGTCGAGGACTCCGCCGAGGGGACGATCTCGTTCCTCGAGTTTCCGGCTCCGTACCTCGGGCGCGACGTGACCGGGATTCGGATGCGCTTCGAGAACGGGAAGGTCGTCGACGCCTCGTCCGCGACCGAAGAGGAGTTCTTCTTCGGGCTCCTCGACCAGGACGACGGCTCACGCCGGCTCGGTGAGCTCGGCATCGGCTGCAACCCGGGCATCACGCGGTTCATGCGGAACACGCTGTTCGACGAGAAGATCGACGGCACGATCCACCTTGCTCTCGGCAACGGCCTCCCGGACATCGGCGGGACGAACATCAGCGAGATCCACTGGGACATCGTCAAGGACCTGCGCCCGGGCGGGCAGATCCGGCTCGACGGCGAGGTCGTCCAGCAAGACGGTGTGTGGCAGATCTAGCCGGTCTTACGAGCCGCTATGCAGGTCATGCGCGGCGCCTGATCAGGCGGCTTCCTCCAGCACGACCTCGGCGTTCGCCGGCACGGTTTCCAAGCTAGGAGCCGGCTTTACGAGGGTGACCGCGATTGCGGCTCCCGCGAGTAGCAGCCCCGTCAGCACATAGAGGGCGATCTGGAATCCGTGGTCGAGCGCGGCCGGGCTCGCGGCCGTCACGGCGGCGTGCGCGTCGGCGTAGTTCCTCGTCGACGTGGCAGCGATTGCGCTGATTGCTGCAATGCCGATCGCCCCGCCGATCTGGCGGCTCGTGTTGAGAAGCCCCGAGGCGACGCCCGCGTCGGAGCGCTCGACGCCCGCGAGGGCGCCGATCGTGATCGGCACGAACGAGAGGCCCATCCCCGCGCCGCCGAGGACGAAGGCCGGGAACAGATCCCAGAAGTAGTTCCCGTCCACGGGCAGCCGCGTGAGCCAAGCCACCGAGACCGTCGATGCGAGCAGTCCGATCGTGAGCGTCGGGCGGACGCCGAAGCGCCCGACAACGGCTTGCGCCACGTTCGAGATCAGAACGACCGTCAGTGCGAAGGCGGCGAACGCCGCTCCGGTCTGAACGGCCGAGTAGCGCAGCACGTCCTGCATGTAGAGCGTGAGCAGGAAGAACTCGGAGAAGGCGACTGCGCCGACGATCGCCATCGCCGCGTTCGAGCCGGACAACGTGCGGAGGCGGAAGATCCGGAGCGGAAGGAGCGGATGCGGCGAGCGCCACTCGATGACCAGGAACGCGCCGATCAGCGCGGCGGCGCCGCCGAGCAGCCCGAGCGTCGTGGTCGCCGTCCAACCGTCGCTGCTGGCGCGTGTCAACGCGTAGACGAGCAGCATCAACCCGGCCGTCACCGACGTTGCGCCGGGCACGTCGAAGTGTCGGTGGAACACATCTGCGCGGCTCTCGGGCAGCAGCACCGGCGCCAGCGCGATCGCGGCCACGCCGACCGGGAGGTTGATGAAGAAGATCCAAGACCAGTTGAGATACGAGGTGAGCAGTCCTCCGAGCAGGACGCCGGCCGCGGCGCCGCTTCCGGAGGCGGCCGCGTAGATCCCGAGCGCGACGTTGCGGTCACGGCCCTCCTCGAAGATCGTCATCAGCAGCGAGAGCGCCGCCGGCACGAGGAGCGCCCCGCCGAGGCCCTGGACCGCGCGAAATGCGATCAGCGAAGCCTCGGACCATGCCAGCCCGCAGAGCAGAGAGCTCAGGGAGAAGAGCGCGAGCCCGGCCACGAAGAGCCTGCGACGGCCGAGCAGGTCCGCGAGGCGTCCGCCGAGGAGCAGGGTGCCGCCGAAGAGGATCGCGTACGCGGAGATGACCCACTGGAGGTTCGCTTGCGAGAAGTTGAGGTCGGTCTTGATCGAAGGAAGCGCGACGTTCACGATCGCGAGATCGAGGATGACCATGAACTGCGCCGTAACGATGAGCGCCAGGGCGGCCCAGCGCGAGTCTCGTTTTGTGGAGCTTGTCACTAATTGGCCTCCAAAATCGTTGAGTACTACAACGTTATAGCACAGCAACGGTTGTTCGCGCTACTCTATTTGCGATGACAACGACTTCCGAGACGCCTAAGCCCCGCTTTGCCCGTGGCATTCCAAGTGAGCTACTGGCGTCCTCGACGTTCCTGCTCAAGCGACTCGGCTTTTCCGCGAAGGACCAGGCCCTCGCTTCGTACGAGGACACCGGCCTGCACCCGTACCACTACGCGATCATGCTCGTGCTCGACGAGGGCTCGGCCGAGACGCAGGGCTCAATCGCCGACGCGCTCGGCTATGACCGCGGCCAGCTCGTGGGACTGCTCGACGAGCTCCAGGAGCAGGGGCTCGTGGAGCGCCAGCGGGATCCCAACGACCGCCGCCGACACCTCGTCCGGATGACCCCGGAGGGAGGAAAGGCTCTTCGGCGCCTGCGCGCGCTCGCGCGCCGGAACGAGGACGAGTTCCTCGAGCCGCTGAGCGAGGACGAGCGCGTCCAGCTGCACACGCTGCTCATGCGGCTCGCCGAGAAGCACGAGCCGCAGTGCGTTCCGTTCGCTCCGCCCGGCGAGACGGCGCGCTAGCCCGGCTTGCCGGCCATCGCCCAGACGGCGACGACGTAGGCGGCCAGCAGCAGGAGCGACAGCACCAGCGTCGCCTTCAGTAGCCCGGGCCCCTTGCCGGCCTGGAGGCGGCGAACGCCGATCCCGCCGATGATCAGCGTGATCACGAGCACGAGGCCGCCGGCGTCTGCGATCACGAACCCGATGCCGAGCCAGTCCGGCCTCAGGCTCTCCGGGACCTTGTCCCAGCCCTCCTTGGAGTAGATCCACTCGGCGCCGAGCCGCATGATGACCCAGCCCGGGAACGAGACGAGCATCAGCGACCAGAACCCGAGCCGGAGAAGCTTCGCGTCGCCCTTGGCCAGGGCGAGCGCGCTCGTTCCTGCCACGAGGCCCCCGACGAGGATCATCGCGCCGACGATGTGCACGAGGAGGGGAAAGTTCCCACTGTCCGGTTGCAGGGCGGCGATGACGCTCATGCGCCCGGCTTCCAGATCATGTCGATGATGATGAGCAGGGCCAAGACGGAAGTCGCCGTGTGCAGCAGAACGCCTCTCGACGTGCGGTTGAGTGCCAGCAGCTCGGCGTTCGGCCCCGTCTGCCCGGCCTCCTCGAGCTCCATCGCCTTCTTCGGGGCATGCAGGTATTCCTCACCGGTCCGCCGACCAACCGCGGACGCGATCAGCCAGAGCACGATCGCGGCGATGATCCAGCCGTCCCAGATCGCATAGCTGTCCCTCGCGAAGGCGAGATAGATGCCGAAGACGATCGTCCCCACGAGGCCGACGCCGACGGTCGCCTGTCCGACCCTGGCCACAGGGCCGAGGCGAAGCGTGTCCCCGGGCGTGTCGATGCTGCGGCCGGCGACGATCAGAATCCAGAAGACGACGAGCCCGGCGATCAGCGAGAACGCGCTGAGCAAGTGCAGCGCGAACATCCAGTCGTTGAAGCCCACACGCGGATCCTAAGGGGTGGTGCGGCGTGCGCCGGGCGCGAACCGAGGGACTGTCCCTCGTTGCAGCTCGCACGAGGGACAGTCCCTGGTGAGCTCAGGCGGTTGTTTCTGTGGACCCGACGGTCGCCTGCTCCGGCAAGGCTGCGATCCACGCGTCGATCGCCCCCGCAATTTCCTCCCAGCCCTCGGCAGCCATCATCAGGTGCGGCCGTCCCTCGAACTCGAGGTAGTCGGTCTTGACGTCCGACTTCTCGTACTTTTCGTACTGCTTCTTCGAGAGCGAGGCCGGGACCGTGTGGTCCTCGGTCGCGCCGACGATGAGCAGCGGCGCTCGCTGCTCGCTCTTGAAATGCACCTCGGTCGGCGGGTGAAGGTGGAAGTTCGCGAAGCCCGCCTCGTAGAAGATCTGGCCCGTTTCCGGGACGTAGTACTTCTCGTACGCGGCATTCGCGTCCTCGGGCGTGAACGTGTTGACGAAGGCGTACGTGAACTCGTCGAGCGTCAGCGGCACGGTTCCGTGCCAGCGCGAGGGATGCGCGAGGGCCGGGGACGCGGCCTTGAGCGACGAGAAGGGCAGCACGAGGATCCCCTTCGGCGGCGCCGGGCTCATGGCGACGCCCGCACGTGCGAGGCCTCTGTCCAGCAGGAGCTCGACGATAAGCCCTCCGAACGAATGGCCGATCAGGATCGGCTCGTCGTCGAGCGCTTTGATCTGCTCCTCGTAGTGGTCGACGATCTCTGTGAGGCCAAGTCCCTCGATCGCCTCGGTCCCTTCGCGCAGCTCCTCGACGTCGCCTTCCTTGCGCGGCCATTCCGGCGCCGAGACGTCGTAGCCCTGGTCGCGGAAGTACGCGGCGAACGTGTCCCAGCTCCGCGACGAGAGCCAGGCGCCGTGAACGAACATCAGCGGACTGCGGGTTGCACCCTCCACGGTGACCTCCTGCATCGCTTGCCCCCGCACGCTACCGGTCCTGCCGAGAGGAATAGACTCGTGCCGCCTCAGACCGGATGCCGAGCACCGCCGAGCCAGATCCCGTTGCGTCGCGGCGACGGCTGATCGCCGCCCGCGCGCTGACGGTGCTCGCGGTCGTGCTCGTCGTCGTCAGCGTCCTCGCCAATTTCGTGAAGCGGGAGGCGCTCGACGAGTCGCAGTTCCGCTCCACTTCCCGGCAGCTGATCGCCGATCGGGCCGTCCGCGACGAGGTTGCGATCACCCTGGTCGACCAGCTCTACGCGAACGTCGACGTCTCGGCGCTCATCGCGCCGCGCCTGCCCAGGAACTTCCGGCCGCTCTCCGGGCTGATCGCGGGCGCCGCTCGCGACGCGGCCGACCGCTCGGCGCGCCGCCTGCTCGAACAGCCGCGGGTGCAGGACGTGTTCGTCGGAGCTTCCTCGCACGCGCAGCGCCAGTTCGTCGCCGTGCTCGACGGCGACACGAGAGCGGTGCAGACGAGCGGAGGGAAGGTCGTGCTCGACGTGCGCCCGCTCATACTCGACCTCGGCAACCGCTTCTCGATCGTTACGAACCTCCAGTCGAGGATCCCCGAGAGCGCCGGCAAGGTGACGATCCTCGAGTCGGATCAGCTGAAGACGGCGCAGGACGCAACCAGGCTCCTACGCTTCGTCGCCAACTGGATCTGGGTGCTCGCGCTGGCCGCGGCGTCGGGCGCCGTGTGGCTCGCGCGAGGACGCCGCCGGATCGAGCTGCGCGCGAACGCGATCGGGCTGTTCGTCGCGGGGGTCCTGATCCTCATCGTCCAGTCGTTGGCCGGGCGCTACGTCGTCGGGCATCTCGTGTCGAGCGAGTCCGTGCGGCCCGCCGCCGCCGCGGCGTACGCGATCATCACCGGATTGCTCCGAGGGGCCGGGTGGACGGCGATCATCGTCGCCGTCGTGGCTCTCGCCGGGATCTGGTTGAGCGGTCCTGGGCGGTGGGCGACCGAGGCACGGGAGGCGCTCGCTCCGTACCTCCGCCGCGCGGAGGCTGCGTACGGTGTTCTCGTCGCCGGCTACCTCCTGCTGCTCTGGTGGCGGCCGACGCCGCAGTTCGGCTTTCCGCTCACGGTCGTGATCTGGTTCGCGCTCGGGATCCTCGGCCTGGAGGCGCTGCGCCGGCAGACGGCCCGCGAGTTTCCCGACGCGGAGCCCAAGGATCTGTCGGAAGCGTTCCGGGCTTTCGCGGCGAGGCTGGAGCGCCGCCGCGGGACGGACGGCACGGCCGGCGAGCTCGAGCGGCTGGCCGAGCTCCGGCGCGAAGGCCTGCTCGACGACGCCGAGTTCACGTCCGCGAAGGCCAGGCTGCTCGATCTGCCGACGGGCGCGCCGTGATCCGGCGGAGCAGTCAAGATCTGCACGGGGCATGAGCGCCACGCCGGACGAGAGCTCGAAGTACGCGTCACTGCTCGCGACCGGCGAGCGCGTGCTCCTGGTGCGCCAGCGCCACTGGCTCACGTTTCTCGAGGCCGGCCGCTGGTTCGTCCTCGCGCTCGTGATCGGGCTCGTCGCCGCAGCGCTCGACGCGGGAGTCCCGAACAGCGGCGTCGCCGGGCCGATCAGCACGCTCCTCGGCTACGCGTTCTGGATCGCGCTGATCGTCGGCGTGATCGGCCTCGTCTGGTACTTCCTCGTCTGGAGAGTCGAGCGCTACCTCGTCACGACGCGCCGCGTGATCGAGGCGGGCGGCGTGATCAACAAGTACACGCACGACACGTCGCTCCAGGCGATCACGGACATGAACGTTGGCCACCCGTGGCTCGGTCGGATCGTCGGCTATGGCGAGATCGACCTACTGACCGCGGCCGAGGCGGGGACGAGCAAGATCCGCTTCCTGCCCGACGCGGACGGGTTCAAGAGGGCGCTTCTCGACGCCAAGCAGGAGCACGAGCTCGAGGTGGGGGGAGGCAAGGCGGTGCAGGCGGCCGTAGAGGCGGCAGCGTCGGCTCCGGTGGCGTCACAGGCTGAGGATCGGCCGGCGGGCATGTCAGCGGAGGACCTGGACGCGGCGTTGAGCCGGCTTGCGGACATGCGCGACCGCGGCCTGATCACGCAGGCCGAGTTCGACGAAAAGAAGCGCGAGCTCCTCGAGCGCATGTGAGCGGCTGATGGCCGCTGCCTTCGGGTGGGGAACGCTCGCAGCCTCCTCATTGATCCTCGGCGGGGTCGCTGCGATCCGGCTCACGATCGGCCTGCGCACGATCGGGCTGATCATGGGCTTCGGCTCTGGGGTCCTGATCAGCGCCGTCGCTTTCGACCTCGTCGAGGAGGCGACGAACACGCAGGTCTCGAGGTGGCCCGTGCTGATCGGGATCTTCGCCGGGTGCGGGACGTTCTTCGGCGGCGACTGGCTGATCGACCGTTTCGGCGGGGCGGACCGGAAGGATGCGGACGGCGGCCAGGAGAGCGGCTCGCCACTTGCCATCGTCCTCGGGACCGTCCTCGACGGCATCCCCGAGTCGGCGGTGATCGGCCTGACGATCTTCAAAGGAGGAGCGGTTGGCGCTGCGTACTTGACGGCCGTCTTCATCTCGAACCTGCCCGAGGCGATCTCGTCGACGGCCGGCCTGGTGTCGAGCGGCTGGAAGCGCGCGCGAATCCTCTGGATGTGGGTCGGGATCACGCTCGCCTCGGGGCTCGCCTCCCTGGCGGGCTACGTTCTGTTCCAGAACTCTTCGCCGAACGTCGTCGCCCTCGTGCTCGCGTTCGCGGCGGGCGCGATCTTGACGATGCTCGCGGACACGATGATGCCCGAGGCGTACGAGCACGGCGGCAAGCTCGTCGGCGTCGTGACGACGCTCGGTTTCGTCATGGCGTTCACCATCCACCAGCTGGACTGATGCTCATGCGGCACGATTAGGTCACGACTCGGGACCTCGAATCCGCCGAGAAGGAGCCTGTGCAGCAGGAGCCCCCCGCGCCTGCCTCGCGGCGGCAGCGGACGCGGTTGTGGGCTGAGGAGATGCGCGCCCGGGGCGAGCGGCTCGCCGAGCGTGCGCAAGACGAGCGGAGCCGGCACCGCTCCGTCGACACGATCTTCGACATCGTCGACCGCGACGGGGAGGTCGGCGGCGGGATCATCGCGGGCGCGCTCGCGTACCGGCTCTTCATCTGGCTCTTGCCGCTCGCGCTCGTCGTCGTCGCCGGCCTCGGGTTCGCGGCGGACGCGAGATCCGAGTCGCCGCAGGCGGCCGCGGAGGAGCTCGGTGTACAGGGGCTCGTCTCGACGTCGATCGCCAATGCCGCCGACAGCCCGAACCGCTGGTACGCCCTGCTGATCGGGATTCCGGTGTTGGTGTGGGCGACGAGGGGCGTGCTCCGAGTGCTGATCGGAGCGCACCGGTTGATCTGGATCGACGACCGCAGCCGTGCGCCCAGGCCGAAGTTCGGAGCCGCGCTCAGGCTCCTCGTGTTGCTTCTCTGTTTCGGAGTCGTCTCGGCCGTCGCCAGCGCCGTCCGTGCCTGGGAGGCGGGGCCCGGCCTGCTCGTGACACTGGCCGCGCTCGTCTTCTACTCGGCGATCTGGCTCCTGATCACGCTCCGACTTCCGCACCAGGAGACGCACTGGACGGCGCTCATTCCCGGCGCGCTCGTCTTCGGGATCGGCATCGAGCTGCTGCACGTCGTGATCGCGTACTTCATCGCGCCTTATGCGATCGCGAAGCAGGGGACGTACGGAGCGCTCGGCGTGGCCGCCGGGATCCTCTTCGGGCTCTTTCTGATCAGCCGGCTCATCGTTGCGTCCGCAGTCGTCAACGCGACCATCTGGGTGCGTCGGGCGCGGGCCGAGGGGTCAGCGTTGGGCGGCTAGTGCGTCGATCTTCCGCTCGAGCTCGTCGAAGCGCTGCTCCATCAGCTCGCGATCGCTCAGGTCGTCCTTCTGTGCCGCCTTGTCGTGCTCGATCTGCGCGCGCGTGACGAAGCTGGACGTGATCACCGCGGTCACGATCGCGATGAACGCCGTCCCTTCCAGCATCACGAAGGCTCCGAGGAGCCTGCCGGCGACGTCCTTCGGCGTGACGTCCCCGTAGCCGACCGTCGTCACCGTCTGCACGGCCCACCAGAGCCCGACGCCCACGCTCGGAAACTCGGTGTTGTCGATCACGGTCATCAGCACACCGGCGCCGACGGTGACGACGAAGGTCGCGGTGACGATCACGGCCGTCGCGCCGCGCACGGTGGGCGGCTCCCTCAGGAACTTCGCGACCCGGCGTTCGACGATGTTGAAGCGGCCCATCGCTCCGGGAATAGGAAACCAGCGAGGGCTGACGACTCCCTAACAAGTCGTTGTTAGCGTGGCTCGGTGGGTCTGAATCGTGTCGTGCTGGCGGCGCTCGTCACCGGTCTTGCGACTGCGGGAGCGGCGCTCGGCGCCGGGAGCCCGCCGACGCACCCCGAGCTCGACTATGCCGGGTCCAGCCTGGTGACCTTGCACGCGCCGCGGACACCGGCAGCGCGCCCCGCGGGCCTGCCGGGGCTCGACGTCAGCAGCTGGCAGGGGAATGTCGACTGGCCCGCAGTCGCGTTGAACGGGGCGCGGTTCGCGTTCGTCAAGGCGACCGAGGGGACGACCTATGTCAACCCGTACTTCACGCAGCAGTACGGCGGCGCATACGGGGCCGGGCTCGTGCGCGGCGCGTACCACTTCGCCCTCCCGGACCGCTCGACCGGGGCCGCACAGGCCCAGTGGTTCGCGGCGCACGGCGGCGCGGGGGCG
>Ga0081540_1002630_pt1 | contig 14596 bp, 14 predicted proteins | sample TabmetS2T1R1_FD_71024 | JGI IMG/M metagenome (GOLD analysis project Ga0081540, IMG submission 71024) | Tabebuia heterophylla rhizosphere microbial communities from the University of Puerto Rico - S2T1R1 | ecosystem: Host-associated > Plants > Roots > Rhizosphere ... | reverse complement strand
GGCCTCGGCCAGGACGGCGAGACAGATGGCCAGCCGCTCGGGGGCGAGCCGGTCACGCAGGCGGACATAGGCCCAGGCGCCCGTCATGCCGGTGGCCAGAGCCAACACCCAGCCCGGAAACTGGCTGGCGTAGAAGGCGTCGATGCGGTTCTCCGCCCCGGAGCTGAGATCGGCCCCGAATAGGCTCGCCACCCAGTCGGCGTGCTCGGCGAGCTCCCGCCAGACGAGCACGATCGCCGCCGCGGCGATCAGCCCGGTCAGCGGATGCCGGAAGTAGCGGATTGCGACGAGTGGCAGGACGACGTAGAAGCCAACCTCGACGGAGAGCGTCCAGACCGGCGGGACGACGCCGAACCCAAGCCTGAAGTGATCCACGAAGAGCAGGGCCGGGGTCTGGAGCACGGCGAAATGGGCACCTACGGTGCCGGCGCCGGGCAGCTCCGCCGAGGGCACGACGATGAGGAGGGCGAGCGCGATCAGGAGGGTGACGTAGTAGGCGGGCACGAGGCGAGCCGCCCGCCGGATCGCGAACGCGCTCACCTGGCCGAAGTCGCCGTCGCGGACGACCGTGGGCAGGTAGATGACGAACCCGCTGACGATGAAGAGAACGTCGAGGCTGCGCGGCAGGATCCCCCAGGCGATCACACCGACCGCGGAGTCCCCCGCCGCCTGAAAGGCACCACACGCCTGAAAGATGTGAAAGAGGACGACGCAGAGGATCGCGTACGCGCGATAGCCGTCGAACGACGGCACCACGGGAATCCGGTGACCCCTCCTCCAGGCCTTGCCGGGGTCGGCGACCGAGAACTGGGCTTCGGGATCAGGGCTTGTCGAGGGCACCGGCGTGCACGCCGCGCATCCATTCGGCGGTCGGCGGCACACCCTCCTCGAGCGTCACCTGGGGGTCGTGGCCGAGATCCTCTCGGGCGCGGGAGATGTCCGGGCGCTTCGACCGGACGTTGTGGAGGTCCTCTGGGATCAGCTCAATCTCGCCCTGGCCGTCGGCCACCTCGGCGTTGACGATCCGTGCGAGCTCCTCGACGCTGCGGAAGTCGGTGCCGCCGATGTTGTAGACGTCGTGGTGCAGGTCGGCCTCGCAGACATTCGCCAGCGTCGGGATGAAGTCGTCTATGTACATGAACGTCCGGTGGTACCCGCGGAAGACCGGGAGCGCCTCGCCCGAGAGGGCCTTGGCGCAGAACAGGGCGACGACCGAGCGGTACGGGTTGTAGGGCTCCCCCGGCCCGTAGGCGTTGAAGAAGCGCAGGCGGGTGGCACGCAGCTCCGGCCTCCAGCCCCTGAAGGCCAGGATCTGGCGCTCGTTCGCCCACTTGGAGAGGGCGTACTCGTTCGGGTGGAAGATCACCTGCCGGTCGGTCAGCCCCTCGTCGAGCCAGTCCTCCTCCACCTCGCCGTAGACCTCCGACGAGCTCGCGAAGAGCAGCTGCGCCCCGGCGTCCGCACAGAGCTCGAGCACGTTGCGGGTGCCGACCATCGCCGAGCGCCAGAGCTGTTCCGTGTACTGCTCGCCGTTCAACCGACCGAACTCCGCAGCCAGGTGGTACACGGCGTCGGGGCGCGCGGCGCCGAACGCCCGCTGGAGCTGGGCGAAGCTGGCGACGTCGGCCCGGGTGTACTGCGGGTCACCGTGATGGGTCAGATCCGTCCCCCAGACCTCGTGCCCGCGCTCGCGCAGCTCGGCCACGAGAGGCCGGCCCAGGGTCCCCAGACTGCCCGTTACAAGGATTCGCACGGGTGGAAGCTTAGGGCCAGGGCCCGGTCCGAGAGGGGCCGTCTAGCCCGCGCAGAAGAGCTCGTAGTCCGGGAAGCGGCCCATCTCGGACTCCGGGATCTCCTGGGCGTTGGGCCCACAGATCGGGCACTCGGGATCGCGCCTGACCTTGAGCTCGGTGAAGCGGGTGCCGAGCGAGTCGTAGAGGAGCAGACGGCCGATCAGCGGCTCGCCGATCCCGGCGACCAGCTTGATCACCTCGTTGGCCTGCAGCAGGCCCATGACGCCGGCCATCACGCCGAGCACCCCGGCGGCGCCGCAGCTCGGCGCGAGCTCGGCGGGAGGCGGCGTCGGGTAGAGGCAGCGGTAGCAGGGCCCCTCGAACGGGACGAAGGTGGAGATCTGGCCATCGAAGGCGAGAATCGAGGCCGAGACCACCGGCTTGCGCAGGCGCACCGACGCGTCGTTCAGCAGGTAGCGGGTCGGGAAGTTGTCCGCCCCGTCGACGATCACGTCGTAGTCCTTGATGATGTCGATGATGTTCGTGGCGTCGAGCCTGACTCGATGCTCGATGACCTCGACGTCGGGATTGAGCGCCTCGATCGTCTTGCGCGCCGACTCGGTCTTGGGCTGGCCGATCCGCTCGGTGTTGTGGATCACCTGGCGCTGGAGGTTCGACTCGTCGACCTCGTCGTCATCGACCAGGCCGATGGTGCCGATCCCGGCGGCCGCGAGATAGAGGGCGGTCGGAGCGCCGAGCCCGCCGGCGCCGAGCAGCAGCACCTTGGCGTTCAGCAGCTTGAGCTGACCCTCGACCCCGACCTCGGGAAGCAGTGTGTGACGGGAGTAGCGGTTCCGCTGCTCGGGTGTCATGCCCTCGGCCATCACGACCGGCAGGCCCTCGGCCTCCCATTCCTTGATTCCACCGCGGACCGAGGCGACGTTCTCGTAGCCGAGCTCGCGAAGCTCGTCGGCGGCGCGCGCGGAGCGATTGCCGGAGGCGCAGTAGAGCAACACGCGCTGCGAGTGGTCGGGAACGACCTCCTCGATGCGGTCGGCGACGTCCGCCGGGCGGACGAGCTCGCCGCCCTCGATGTGCGCCTCGTGGTGCTCGTAGGGCTCGCGGGTGTCGATCAGCGCCACACCGTCGCCCCTGAGCTCCTCGACAGCCTCGGCGGGATCGATCTCCTCGATCCGCTCCTTGACTTGCTCGATCGTCTCGGTGCTGGCCATCAGGTCGTGTCCTCCTCGCCTTCCAAGTGTGTCTCCGCCTCTTCGTCCCCGATCGCGATCTCTCCTTCGACGGGGTATCCGAGATCGCTCCAGAGCTTGGAGCCGCCGATGATCGAGGCGACGTTCTCAAAGCCGTGCTCGTTGCGCAGCGCGTCGGCGGTGCGCGCCGAGCGGTTGCCCTGGCCGCAGACCAGGATGACGCGGTCCTCGGCGCCGGCACCGGCGCTCTCGAGGGCCTCGACATAGGCCTCTTCGTGGGCCTCACGGGCGCTCTCGCCGGACGGCACGTTCACCGCACCCTCCAGGTGCCCCGCCTCGAAGCGCTCGGGGTCGCGCACGTCGACCACCACGACGTCACCGCCATCGATCTCCTCCCGCGCGGCGGGAGGCAGAAGCTCCTCGATCCGGCCCTTGACCAACTCGAGAGGCGGCGGCACGTACTTTCGGGGCATCTCCACGGGGGTCATCGTCTCAAATATCCCAAATCCTGATCGGGTTTCAAGGCTTCAAAAAGTATAGCTTCGAAGGGCGGGGCCGACGCACGCAATCAGTCGCCGAGCTCGCCGCCACCGAGCTCGGGCGGCAGCGTCCTGGGGCCGTCGGGATACATGTGAGCCAGCTGCTCCTCGCTCATCTCCAGCGTGCTCGTCACCGATTCGGCCGGAGCGCCGACGACCAGCCAGAGCGCGTCTTCGCCGGTGTCGTTGAAGAGCTGACGCATGTGCTGCGGCTCCACCAGAACCGCCGAGTACGGATCGAGGGTGAACCGCTCCTCATCCACTCGCATCCTGCCGGTGCCCTCGACCACGACGTAGAGCTCCCGCTGCTCGAAATGCCGGTGCCAGGTGGACGCCTGCCCGGGGTGCAGGCGCCAGAAGCGGGCCCCGAAGCTCTCGGCTTCGAGCTGCCCGCCGAGATCGGTGTTCTCGACCCGCATCTGGTTCGAAGGGCGCCAGAATGCGTCTCCGGCGGCCAGGACCCGATAGCTCACGCCCGCCCGTCTCCGTCGAGCCGGTGAAAGGCGAGCGAGGAGACCGGCAGCGCGAGCTCCCGGGTCTCCCGGCCCGCGGCGACCTCCGCCGGCCCGAAGGGGGCGGCGACCAGGCCGAGGCGCTGCGGGGACCGCGATGAGAACTCCCGTGGTTTGAGCCCGAAGGCGATCCGGCTCTCGCCGAGGTCCATTCGCGACGCCGGGATCCGGCGGCCGTTGAAGAACACCTGGACGCCGAGCGGACGGGGATCGCGCAGGCCCCCCGTGTCGATCTCCACCTCGTATCGCCCGGGCTTGATCGGGACCTCGGCGCAGGCGAGCGCCCTCGCCCAGCGGAAGCTGGTTCCGTTGATCCGCTCCGCCCCGTGGAAGCCGAAGAGGTGCTGGTCGGACATCTCCGCCACGTCGAACGCCGTTTCTGCGGTGGGCTCCGGAGGCTGCGGCTCCAGCTCGCCGATCGTGCGGATCCGGGCCCGGCGCGTCATCCAGTGCCAGGCGTCGCGATAGGCCCGCTCCAGGCGCCGGTCGCTGAACCTCCAGAGCGAGCAGCGAAGCCGGCTGAGCGCGAGCCCGATCTCGGCGCGCGCCAGCGCCGGACGCGGTCCGAGGACGGCGGTGGGAGCAAGCCGGGTCGCGGTCGCCAACAGCGGGCGGGCCGTTCCGTTTCGCCAGGTGGAGGGGCGGAGCAGCGCCCGCCCTGCAAGGCCCAGGGCGAACCGGGCTCCGCCCTTGCTCAGCTCCCGGCGCGCCGCCCACTCCTCGGGGAGCCCGAAGTAGCGCTCGCAATAGGAGGCGGAGTTGCGCGCGCGAAAGCGGACCTCTCCGATGACGAAGTCCTCCACCGGCGGGATCAGCTCCTCGAAGCTGGTCGTATACAGGTGCTCCACCGCCGCTCCCGGCGCGTAGCCGAGGCGCTTTCCGGTGGCGTGGAGCCTGGCCGCGAGGGCGAACTCGGCGAAGCGTCCGTAGTCGGTCTCGTAGCCCCCTGCCTCGACGTACGCCGCCTTCTCGACCGCGAAGGACCGCAGGATCACCTTGCACCAGTGGCCGGGCCGCGACCACTCGCTGAAGCCCTCGTCGTAGAGCACCTGCTCCATCCGCGCCAGTCCGTTCGGGCTGATCGCGACCGTGCGCCCGCAGGCGCCGACCTCCCCGCTCTGCGCCAGGTAGGCGACCATCTCCTCGATGAACTCGGGTTCCGCCACGCAGTGCGGCTCGGTGAAGACCAGCAGCCTTCCCCGGGCCACCCGGGCGGCCTCGTCGTAGAGCTCGATCTCGGTGGCGTCGTCGCCCCGGATGAGGCGGTCAGAGGGTCCCAGGAGCGGCTCGACCCGGTCGCCGAGCCCGGTCTCCGAGCCATCCCAGGCGAGGACGACCTCGTAGCGGTCGCGATCGAAGCTCTGGTCTCGAGTCCAGCTCGCGACCGCGCGCTCCGCAAAGCCCCGGTGGTCGCCGATCGGGATGATCACGCTGACCTCGGGCTCCTTCCTCCCGGCGATCTCCGGCGGCGGCGGCTCCTCCCGGCTCAGCGGCAGCCTCACCGCCTCGCTCCGGGTCGTGCTCTGGGCGCAGGCGAGCAGGCCCTCCAGGCTGTGGAGGGCATCGTGGCCGTCCGCCCTGTGGGTCGTCCCGGCCAGGAGCGAGTCCCTGACCTCCTCGTGGAGCAGCCGGGTCGCCGATACGGCCGCCTCGATGCCCCCCGGATGCACCTGCCACTCCGCGTCGCCGTCGGTCAGGATGCGACAGTCGCCTCCGGTGACGAACTGCGCGACCCCTCGCGAACCCACGACGGTGAGCCGCTTGTCGAGGTAGTCGTCGATCTCCTCCTCGCCCTGCCCGAACCGCTCGCTTCGCTGGTGCAGGGGGCCCGTCTCCAGCGTGCAGCGGACACCGCCCTCCAGCGCCAGATGGTGCGTCGTCCACTCCGGGACCTCGAGCTGGCCTGGATCCGATCGCGAGAGGGGTGCCAATCCTGCGCCTCCCTGGGACATCGCCCAGAGGAAGCGACGGCCGCCGGCGACGGCCCTGGCCGCGTCGACGAGGTGGTCACCCTGGTCGAGCAGGTGCCCGTAGGACAGCGCTCGGATGAACTCGATGCTGCCGAGCTCGCCGCGCTCGATGGCGGTCTGCAGGGCGACGAAGTGGGGCGTGCACCTGAGCTGGTGGCAGACCGTGAGCTGAACGCCCGCCCGATCGGCGGCCGCCACCATCCCCTCCGCCTCGCTCATGCTCAGGGCCATGGGCTTCTCCACGACCACGGCGCGCACGGACGCGGCCGCGACGATCGAGGCGACCAGCTGCGCACGTACATCGGGTCGCGTCGCCACGACGACGACGTCGGGCTCCGCGGTGGAGATCAGCCGCTCGACGTCCGCATGGCCCCGAACGCCCAACTCGGCGGCCGCCTGCTCCCGGCGCGAGGCCGCGAGGTCGCAGACGCCGACCAGCGAGATCCCCTCGGCCTCCCGGAGAGCAGAGCCGTGGTCGATCCCGCGTGGCCCGCATCCGACTATCGCCGCGGTCAGCTCCACCCCGCGAGTCTACGCACGGGGTGGAGCGAGGCGGGACGCGCTGTCTAGCCGATGGCGGGGCGCATCTGGCGGAGCCGGCGGACCCGCTCCTCGATCGGCGGGTGCGTCGAGAAGAGGCCGGCCAGGCCGCCGCCGCTGAACGGCTTGACGATGTAGAGCGGCTCTGTCGTCTGCGCCGTCTGCATGGGGATCGCCTGGGCGCCCGCCTCGAGGCGCAACAGCGCCGACGCGAGCGACTCCGGGTTCCCGGAGATCTCCGCACCGGTGGCATCCGCCGAGTACTCGCGCTGCCGCGAGATGGCCAGCTGGATGATGCTCGCCGCCAGCGGCGCCAGGAGCACCAGCGCGATCGCGCCGATCGCTCCGAGCGGTGAGTCGTCATCGCCGCCGAACCAGAGCAGGGTGTAGGCGATCCAGGTGATCGCGGTACCCACGGACGACGCGACCGTCTGGATCAGGATGTCGCGGTTGCGGACGTGGCCGAGCTCGTGCGCCAGCACGCCCCGCAGCTCGTCCTCCGAGAGGAGCTTGCGGATCCCGGCCGTGACCGCAACAGCCGCGTGCTTCGGGTTGCGGCCGGTCGCGAAGGCGTTGGGCTGCTCCTGCGGAATCACGTACAGCTTGGGCATGGGCAGGCCGGCCCGGGTCGTGAGCTCCCGCACCATCTGGTACAGGCGCGGGTCCTCCTCCTCGGAGACCGGCTGAGCGCGCGCGGCGCGCAGCGCGATCTTGTCGCTGAAGAAGTACATGACGAAGTTGAACAGCAGGGCGAAGATCAGGAAGCCGGTGGCGCCCTGGACCCCGCCGATCAGAGCGCCGATGACGACGAGCAGGCCGCCGAGGCTGGCGAGCAGGATCGTCGTTCGAAGCGCCGCGCTGAAGTTGGAACGCCTTGTGGTGGTCATCGTTCGTATCTCCTTTGGATGACGAAGCCTGCGGCGAGTATAGACGGGTGCATAAGCGGGAAATGAAACTTGATGTCTGAGTGATACCGTCACGTTCTGGTACTATCTCGTGCCGTGACTACCACCCGAGGCAGGCGAGAACGGCAGGAATGGAACCCCGACCTCTGGGTGCTGGCCACCCGCCTGCTGGCCTCGCTGCAGGACGAGCTCTTCGAGCGCCTCGTCCGGTCGGGCCACGGCGACCTGCAGCCGCGCCACGGCGCCGTGCTCGCCTATCTCGATGAGGACGGGGTGAGGGCGACCGAGGTCGCCCGCCTCTCCGGCGCGCACAAGCAGGTCGTCGGGAGAGTGGTCGACGAGCTCGAGAGCCTCGGCTACGTCGAGCGGCGACCCGATCCCGCGGACCGCCGCGCGAAGCTGATCTTCCCCACCGAGAGGGGTCTCGCCGCGATCCGGCTCGCCGACGAGGCGGTGGCCGAGATCGAGGCGCGCCATGCGAACGAGATCGGCGCCCGCACCTACTCGCAGTTCCGGGACGTCCTCCGGGCCGTGGTCGCGCGCAGGACCCAGTTCAAGGACGTGACCGCTTCGGCATAACCGACCATTCCGCTAGGATTTCCTGGCGATGCTGTTTTCCACCAGAGCGGAGTACGGGGTGCGCCTCATGGTCGAGCTCGGCCGTCAGGAGGACGGTGCCCCGGTGGCGCTCAGCGCCGTCGCCCAGTCCGAGCGGCTGCCGTTGTCCTACCTCGAGCACCTCGTCGCCAAGCTGCGCAAGGCCGGCCTCGTGGAGAGCCAGCGCGGCGCTCACGGCGGCTATCGCCTCGGGCGCCCGGCGAGCGAGATCGGGATGCTCGAGGTGGTCCAGGCCCTCGAGGGCGCGATCTCCCCGATGGAGTGCTTCCAGCCCGATCCGGAGGGCAAGGTCTCCTGCTCCCACGAGACCGACGGGGACCACGCCTGCGCGACCAAGCTTCTCTGGACCCGGGTGCAGGGCGGCGTCACCAAGGCGCTCGCGGGCACGACGCTCGCCGAGTTGGTGGAGTTCTCCGACCAGCACGCGCCCGCCCCCAGCGTGACCGCGGTCAGCGCCGCATAGCGAAAACTTCAAACGAACCGACAGGAGCCGAATGGCAGAGCTCGAGATCCGCAACCTGCACGTGACCGCCGAGGACAAGGAGATCCTCAAGGGCGTCAGCCTCGACGTCGAGAGGGGATCGATCCACGCCCTGATGGGTCCCAACGGGTCGGGCAAGTCGACCCTCGCCAACGCGATCATGGGCCATCCCGGCCTGGAGGTCACCGAGGGGACGATCACCTTCAACGGGGAGGACATCACCGAGGCCGACCCCGAGGAGCGGTCGAGGATGGGCCTCTTCATGGCCTTCCAGTACCCCGTGGCCATCCCCGGCGTCACCGTCGCCAAGTACCTCCGGATGATCGTCAACGCCCAGCGCGAGGCGGGCGGCGAGGAGGCCGTGAAGCTGAAGGACTTCCGCAAGGAGACGGAGGAGGCGATGGCCCTGACGAACATTCCCAAGGACTTCTCCTCCCGCTATCTCAACGACGGCTTCTCCGGAGGGGAGAAGAAGCGGATGGAGATCCTGCAGCTCGCGATGCTGCAGCCTGAGCTCGCCGTTCTCGACGAGACCGACTCGGGCCTCGACATCGACGCCCTGCGCGTCGTGGCCGAGGGCGTCAACAAGTTCGCCGGCCCCGGCATGGGGGTCCTGATCATCACCCACTACCAGCGGATCCTGCACCTGATCAAGCCGGACGCCGTTCACGTCCTCTTCGACGGCCGCATCGTCAAGGAGGGCGGTCCCGAGCTGGTCGAGCAGCTCGAGGCGAGGGGCTACGGCTGGATCCGCGAGGAGGTCGAGGCGGGCGCCACCGCCTGATCGCGCCGAGATGGAGCCTACGGCCACCACAGCCCCCTCCCTGCCGCGGTCCATCGAGGAGATCCGGGCCGAGTTCCCGATCCTCGCTCGCGAGGTGCACGGCGAGCCGCTCGCCTACCTCGACAACGGCGCGACCGCGCAGAAGCCGCTGGCCGTGATCGACACCCTCGATCGCTACTGGCGAGAGCACAACGCAAACGTCCACCGCGGCGTCCACACGCTCTCCGAGGAGGCGACGTCGCTCTACGAGGGGGCTCGTCGAACCGTGGCCGAGCACCTCGGGGCGGACTCGCGCGAGGTGGTCTTCGTCCGCAACGCCACCGAGGCGCTCAACCTGGTCGCCTATTCATGGGCCAGAGGCAATCTGCGCTCGCGCGATCGGATCGTCGTGACCGAGATGGAGCACCATTCGAACGTCGTGCCCTGGTACCAGGTGGCGAAGGAGAAGGACGCCGACCTCGACTGGGCCCCAATCGACGACGAGGGGCGTCTCGACATGGAGGCGCTCGCGGCGCTGCTCGAGCGAGGCCCCAGGCTCGTCTGTGTCGCTCACGTCTCGAACGTCCTCGGCACGATCAACCCGATCGGTGAGATCGCGCGAATGGCGCACGACGCCGGCGCCCTCCTGGTGGTCGATGGCGCGCAGGGGGGCCCGAAGCTCGAGCTCGACATGGGCGAGCTCGGCGCCGACTTCTACGCGATCACCGGCCACAAGCTCTACGGGCCGACCGGGGTCGGAGCCCTCTTCGGCCGCCGGGAGCTGCTCGAGGAGATGCCCCCCTTCATCGGCGGCGGCTCGATGATCCGCAAGGTCTCCAAGGAGCTGATCACCTGGGCCGACCTTCCGGCCAAGTTCGAGGGCGGGACGCCGGCGATCGCCGAGGCGATCGGCTTCGGCGCCGCCATCAACTGGGTGGACGAGCTCGGCCTCCCCGCCATCCACGCGGCCGAGGCGGAGCTCACCGCCTATGCGCTCGAGCGGATCGCCGAGATCCCCGGCCTGACCGTGTTCGGCCCGCCGGCAGGCGACGACCGGGGCGGCATCGTCTCCTTTGCGATGGACGGCGTCCACGCCCACGACGTCTCCGAGATCCTCGATCGCCACGGCGTGGCGGTCCGCGCCGGCCATCACTGCGCCCAGGTCCTGATGCAGCGCCTCGGCGTCCCGGCCACCACCCGCGCGAGCCTCGCGGTCTACAACACGCGCAACGAGGTGGACCGCCTGATCGACGCGCTGGCCGACGTCCGGCGCGTCTTCGAGCTATGAGAGGGCGGGGCGGAAGCGAAGCTGAGCAGCGACCCGATTAGCGATGGACGAGCTCTACCGCGACCAGATCCTCGAGCACTACAAGCGGCCGCACCACTTCGGCCGGCTGGACGAGTACGACCTCGACTTCGAGGACTCGAACCCGTTCTGCGGAGACGAGCAGCACCTCTTCCTGCGGCTCGACGACGAGGGCCGGGTGAGCGAGGTGTCGTTCGAGGGGCAGGGCTGTGCGATCTCGACCGCCGCCACGTCGCTGCTCACCGACGAGCTCGAGGGCATGACGCGCGAGGAGCTTCTGGCGCTGCCCAAGGAGTTCGTCCTCGACCTGCTCGGCATCGACATCTCCGCCACGCGGATGAAGTGCGCGATGCTCGGCCTCAAGGTGGTCAAGGGTGCCAGCCTGGGCCAGCCCGCGGACTGGGAGGACGAGGGCGAGCGGGGCGACCCGGCCGAGGCCGCGTCGCTCTAGCGAAGCCGCTTCGCGGGCGAGAACGCGGCGCGACAGGCCACGCCGCTTGCCTTGGACCGCGCCACCTTCGCCCGCACGGCGGTCGCCCCCTGCAGCTGTGAGCTGAAGATCCACTTGCCACGGCCGTTGGTCCGGTTGTCGGCGAGGTCGATCGGCCCCCGGTCGGGTGCCACCTCGAGGAGCACCACCTTGCGGTTGGCGATGCACGCTGGGGATTCGCTGGTCACCCTGCCGTGGAACGGAGGCCCTCCCGCGACCTTCAGGCTGACCTGGCTGACGGCCTCCTGACGCGCCCCGGCCGAGGCCACAAGCGCCGCGGTGGCGAGCATCGCCAGCACGACGGAGAGCTTCCAGAGGGCCTTCACGCACACCACCTCTTCCCGGATCGACGGTGGCCTAGCGTAATCGCGGCCGAGGGGAGATACTGGCTGCAGGGGTTCATGTCCGCGGAGCTCGTACAGCTGGTTGAGAAGGGATATGCGGCGTGGAACGCCGGCGACCGGGGCTGGGTCCTCGACCACATGAGTCCCGAGATCGAGTGGATCACCCCCGAGGACGATCCCGACCCGAGCACCTACCGCGGCTACGAGGGGGTCGAGAGCTATTGGGCCCAGTGGCGCGCCGCTGTGGGGCAGCTCAACTTCGTGGTCGAGGAGATGATTGACGCCGGGGACAACGTCGTCGTCGTCGCCCGGCGCCAGGGACGCGGCGAGCACAGCGGGCTCGAGATCTCCGATCGGGTCATCCAGGTCTTCCACTTCGAGGGCGAGAAGTGCACCCGGGTTCACGAGTACTACGACCGCGACGCCGCGCTGGGGGCCGTGAAGGGGGATCGGACGGCGGAGGCGGAGCGGCCGGAGGCCGGCTGAGCGGGAAATGCAGGGCACCGAGCTGACAGCTCCCGAGCGGCGCCTGGAGCTGGTGCTCCGGATCCTCACCGTCGCCTTTCTCGCGCAGGCGCTGATCTATCCCGCGCTCGGGCTCTTCGGCCCCGGCGAGTTTCCCTTCGTCGCCAACTCGTTCGCCAAGGACGGCCTCTTCTTCATCCTCTGCTTCATCGCCGCCGGGGACGTCCGCCAGAACGGGTGGGCCGCCTGGCTGGTCGTCATCGGTCACGTGCTGATCGTCCTGGCGCTGCTCGGGATGCTGGCCTTCGGCAACCACGACAGCGTCGCCGGGACATTCGGGCATCCCTTCGGAACCGACCTCAGCCCCACCCTCGAGCTGCTGCTCTGGGCGGCAGCGGCGACCTTCCTGGTTGCGGTCCCGCTCGCGATCCTCCTCCACAACGCAGCTCGTGCCCGCTACTCGCTGAAGTACCTCTGGCCGCACCAGCACCGGACCGCCATGGCGATGGCGGAGGTCCTCGTCATCGGTCCCGACGAGAAGCTCACGCCCGAGCAGGTGGCCGCTGGGATCGACGACTACCTGAACTCCTTCACCGCCCACGAGAAGTGGAAGTCGAAGCTCGCCCTCTCCGCGCTGACGGTCTACCCGCTGATCAGGCTGCGGCCGCCGTTCGCGCTGATGACCCCCGAGAGGCGGCTCGAGTTCATCGAGCGCTGCTTCATCAACGACGTGGTCGAGCGCCGGCTTCCCGGTGGGATACGCAAGACGGTTCAGTCAATGCTGGTCGCCGCCCAGCAGCTGGCGATCATCGGTTACTACGCCGATCCGCGCACCGCGTCGTCCACGGGTTACGTCCCCTTCTCGCAGCGCAAGCGCTTCGCCAAGGCGATGACGAAGGTGCCGGCTGACCGCCCGGTGCTCAATGTCACCGGGCCGAACGAGGTCGACGCCGAGCAGATCACTGCCGACGTCGCGATCGTCGGCAGCGGTGCAGCCGGATCGGTCCTCGCCCACAGGCTGGCGGAGCGCGGGCGCGAGGTCGTCCTGCTCGAGGGCGGCCGGCACGTCGACCCACGCGACTTCGTCGAGGACGAGCGCGTTCAGTTCTCCCGGCTGTTCGCCGACGGCGGGATGCAGATGTCGGTCGACGCGCGCTTCCAGGTCCTGCAGGGCAAGTGCGTCGGCGGCAGCACCGTGGTCAACAACGCCGTCTGCTACGACCTCCCCGACCGGACGCTCGAGCGCTGGAACGACACCGACGGGCTCGACGCCGGAATCGACCCGACGGCGCTCGGCCGGTCCTTCGCGCGCCTCCGCGAGTGGCTACCGGTGATCAGCCAGGACGGCAGCAAGCGTCTCCAGGCGGGTGGCACCAAGATGGCCGAGGGGATCCACGAGCTCGGGCTCGACGGCCACGAGGGCGTCGTCGACGCCAACATCAAGGACTGCCTGGGCTCGGGCTACTGCAACATCGGCTGCGCCTACGGCAAGAAGCTCTCGGCGCTCGACAACATCCTGCCCCGCACCCAGGCGGAGTTCGGCGACGGCCTGCGGATCTTCAGCGAGTGCCTCGCCGAGCACATCGCGACCGAGGGCCCGCGGGCGACGGAGGTCGTCTGCCGGCTGAGCGATGGCCGGCGGCTGCGGGTGACGGCGAACACCGTGGTCGTCTCCGGCGGCGCCCTGGCATCGAGTCTCCTGCTCCAGCGCAGCGGCCTCGGGGGCAGGCTCGCCGGGACGGGCCTCTCGTTCAACGTCGGCGCCCCGCTCACGGCCGACTTCCCCGAGGAGCTCCACTCCTACGACGGGCTCCAGATCACCCACGGCTACCGCCCACCGGGAGAGGATCAGCTGATCCTGGAGTCCTGGTTCAACCCGGTCGGGACGCAGGCGCTGATGATGCCCGGCTGGTTCCGCGACCATTTCGAGAACATGCGGCGCTACCCGCACCTGAGCTGCATCGGCGTCGTCGTCGGCTCCCAGCGGAACGGGACCGTCATCGCGAAGCGCGGCCGGGGGATGAAGCTCACCTACGACCCCACCGACGCCGATCTCCGGCTGATGATCAAGGGGACGAAGCTCGCCGCCCGCATCCACTTCGCCAGCGGGGCGCTGCGGGTGATGCCGATGACGTTTCGCTCCCGCTCGTACACCTCGCCGGAGGAGGTCAACGAGCTCGACGAGATCGTCCACGACAACACCGACATCGGGCTCCACACCTCTCATCCCCAGGGAGGCAATGCGATCAGCCGGGATCCCGAGAAGGGAGTCGTCGACGAGCGCTTTCGGATCCACGGCACGGAGAACGTCTACGTCTGCGACGCGAGCGTCTTCCCCTCCTCGGTGACGGTGAACCCCCAGCTGACCGTGATGGCGCTCGCCGACTACGCGGCCGCCGGCATCGAGTAATAGTTTCCTTTCGGTCGGATGGGCGTCGATCGAGTCAACCTCGTCAGAGAAGGCTTCGAGGCATGGAACTCCGAGGATCCGCAGTGGGTCCTCGAGCACATGACGCCCGATGTCGAATGGATCGCTCCCGCCCGGGATCCCTTCCCCGGGACGTACCAGGGCTACGAGGGGGTACAGGAGTTCTGGGCCCGCTGGAGGAACGCGGTCGGCCAGCTCCGCTTCGCGCCCGAGGAGGTGATCGATGCCGGCGACCACGTCGTCGTCATCGCCCACCGCTGGGCGCGCAACGAGATCACGGGCCTGCAGATC
>Ga0081540_1002629_pt1 | contig 14597 bp, 14 predicted proteins | sample TabmetS2T1R1_FD_71024 | JGI IMG/M metagenome (GOLD analysis project Ga0081540, IMG submission 71024) | Tabebuia heterophylla rhizosphere microbial communities from the University of Puerto Rico - S2T1R1 | ecosystem: Host-associated > Plants > Roots > Rhizosphere ... | reverse complement strand
ACGCATCGGCGCTTTGATCCGGCCCGATTCAGTCGTATTGGATTTTGGCGCTGGACGCGGCGGCCCTCAAACTGACGATGCGGTTGCCTATCGGCGCAATTTGGCCACGTTGAGAGGTCGGGTGCGCGAACTGATCGGCGTCGATGTCGATCCAGCGGTCACGACCAACCCGGCGCTCGACCGGGCGTTGGTGATCGGACCCGACGGGCGGCTGCCGATTCCGGATCACTCCATCGATGTCATCGTTTCGGATTTCGTGTTCGAGCACATTCAGGAGCCCGCGAAGGTGGCTGCCGAACTGGACCGTGTGCTCGCACCGGGCGGATGGATGTGTGTGCGAACACCCAATCGGTACGGATATATCGCCATCGCCAATCGGCTGATCCCGGACCGACTGCACGCCCGGCTCATTCGGTCTGCCCAGGATCAACGGAAGAGCGAGGATGTGTTTCCGGCGGTCTATCGTTTGAACACGGCCAAGGCATTCCGGCAGCATTTTTCCCCATCGCGCTATGTTCACTATGTCATCCCGTGGGAGGCAGAGCCGGCCTACTATTTCGGATCGAGACTGCTATATTCACTGTTCCTCGCGATCCAGTACGTGACGCCGCCGTCGTTGAGGACCATCTTGATGGTGTTCATGCAAAAGCGTCCGTCTCCCTAAGACATTATCCCTGGCTTGAGCATTCTCCACGTGATCGCCACGCATCTACCGCCGGCGGGCATGTGTCACCTGAACGACATGCCTGCCGGTTAGCAATAGATGCGATCTGACAGGGGGCCTACCATCATACATATCGCAAAATACCTGCGTGCGGTATCCAAACCCGCTTTCTGGCCTGCGCTCGCGAGGGGCGTCATGCCGGGGGTCGAGCACCTGAAGGCTCTTGCCTGCGTGCAGATCGGCAGCGTGATCGACGTCGGTGCCAACAAGGGGCAGTTTTCCCTCGCCGTCAGATCCCTCTTTCCTGACATCGAGATTCACGCGTTCGAACCGCTGGAGAGTGAATTCCGGATATTCAAGTCGGTGGTCACGGGGCCGGTCAAGCATTACCCGCTGGCGCTCGGTGCGGAAAAGGCGGAGGCCAAATTCTACATCACGTCAAGGCTCGACTCTTCTTCCCTGTTCAAACCGGGCCAGGAACACAAAGACCTTTACGGGGTCAAGCTATCTTCATCGAAGGACGTGCCGGTCGCACGACTGAGCGACGTCATCGACATCCGACGCCTGGCCACGCCAATCCTGATGAAACTTGACGTGCAAGGCGGCGAACTGGATGTGCTGAAGGGTGCAGCCGGCATCTTGCCCTTCATCGATACAATCTACACTGAGGCTTCCTTCGTCACCCTTTACGAGCGCCAGCCCCTGGCCGGCGAGATCATCGCGTTCCTGGCCGACCATGGATTTGCTCTTCGTGGGGTGTTCAACCATTCAACCGCCCCCGAAGTCGGGCCGACCCAGGCCGATTTCCTGTTTGTCAAAGCCAGAACGGATGCAAACGCTCGCGACCGAACATCTCTCCGGGCAAATGTTGCTGTCGCCGAGACCGGCTCGCATCGCCCGTCAGCCGGATCCGACGCTGCAATTTCTTCTGCCTTGCAAGGATTGACAGGACGCATCGGGCAGAAGCCCGAACCGACAATTCGGACCATGCCCTCATGATTCCATCCAAGCAGCGGGACACGATCTTGGTCGTGTCTTTCCTGGCATGGTCTTTCCTGTTGACCTTCCCATTGATGACCGCTTCGGCGGCTCTTGGAGCTGGAAATGAGGTGTTGCTGTATCAGGTCATGGGCGCCGCCCAGTACCTGGCCGTTGCGATCCTGCTCGGCCTCTCCGGCGATCTCATCCCCAGATTCGATCCGTTTCAGTTGGCCATCCTTGCTATCGTCTATTGTTCGCTGGGCGTGCAGTTGCATGACGATCCCGCGTCCATCATGACCGGCATCGCCTACACCGTGGCGCTGCTCGTGACGATCCTTGCACTCTCGCTGCTCTACACAATGCCACCTGACCGCGTCGCGCAGGCTCTTGGTGGTGCGGCCATCGTCTTTGTGGCGTTTGGCGTCACTGCGATCGTCCTTTTCGGCTGGCCACATGACCGCCACCTCGGCCCCATTCACCCGAACTCGTTTGGCACGGTGATGCTTTCGGCCTTCATCCTCTCGCAATTCCGGGAAGGTGCCTTTTTTGCGATATTGAGGATCGTCAGCCTCGTCCTCGCGGCGTCCGTGAGTTCGCGATTCGCCCTGATCGGCTCGCTGCTTGCACTGCTCGTTTGCGAGATCACATTGAACCCGTTCAACCGGAAACTCCTCCTGCTGCCGATCGTCGCGGCCGCCGCTTTCGTCGCGTTCCCCCATCAAATCTCCGAGGTCCTTGCACTCAACGATTCAACGAGAAACATCGGCTCCGGATTCACCGGGAGAGGCGAAGAATGGATCACCGCACTGGATTTGATTGCGGAGTATCCGTTTGGAATGGGATTCAAGCGGCCGCCGTACGAGTATGCTGGCCACAACGGCTATCTCAAGAGTATTCTGGAGTTCGGCATCGTTGGCGGTGGCCTGATCTTCGTTGCGGTCCTGAGCATTGTCCTGCGTTCGCTGCACGATGCCATCGCGGGCTCTGGAGGCGACAGCCGGCTTCGCCGACTTGCATCGGCAAGAGCCGGGGGCCTCGTGGCTTTGACATTCGCCACCTTCTTCCAACCCCAGATGTTCAACCTCGGAGATGTCCACGGCCTTACATTCATGCTGTTGCTGTTTCGGCCACGAACCGGGCCGGCTGGATCAATGCGGCCGCTGCACGGTGATGACAGCCCCCTCGCCCGTCAACGCGGCGCGTTCGGCAGCGACAGATCATCAAGAGCGGCGCCCTTGGGGTAGCGCCGGGAGAATTACATTCAAGCCCATGACAAGTACATTTCACCCGCGTTCGCATCCGTTCGCGGTCCATCGCATACAGACGCAAGACCCCGTAGCACGAGCCGCATCCCGATGAAGATTCTCCGAGTTCTATCCAGTCTCGATCCCGAGACCGGTGGCCCCGCCAGCGTATTCAGTGCCGCGGTCGTTTCCGTGTTCAGCGCCGGCGCCGACATCGAATGCCTCACGCTGCGACCGAGCGACAAGGACATAACCAAATTTCCCGACTATGAGCGGGTGGTTGCGCGCGGCGTCAAGGTCCACGCCTTCCCCAGTCTGCTCGATGCATCACTGTACCTGCTCCGATCGGCGAGAAAATTCAACATCCTGCATGTCGACGGTTGCTGGCAACCGCTGTGCATCCTCGCGGTCCTGATCGCCAAAATCACCGGACGATCAACGGTGGTATCGCCCCATGAATGCCTCACAGATGAGGAACTGCGACGGACGAAATCAGCCTTCCGCCTCTCAATCAAGCGCCTCCTCCGGTTGTTCTATCTGGCGGCGAGTGATTGCATCGTCTATTCGTCAGCCCTCGAGTTGAACGATTCGCTCAAGCATTCCAACGCCGTGGTCATTCGCCATCCGGTGTTCGATGACGGACCTGCTACGACACAGGTCAAGCCTCGCCAGGGGCTCGCGGCTCCCGGCCGAATTCAACTGGGATATCTTGGCCGTTTTCATCCCAAGAAGAAGCTGGAGACGATCGTCGGCGCAGCGCTTCGCACTGCGGACGTCGGACTGGCCGTCGCGGGGACAGGACCCAGGGATTACGAAGACAGGCTTCGCGCCATGTCAGAGCGGGCTGACCGCGTGAAGTGGCCGGGGTTCGTTCGAAAGGCTCAAAGGGAGGAGTTCTTCCGCGGCATCGATTTTCTTGTTTTGGCGTCCGAGTACGAATGCTTTGGAATGGCTGCCGCGGAGGCGTTGGTGCGCGGGATCCCGGTGATCGTGAGCAAGCGGGTCGGCATTGCCGATGACGTGCGTGAGATCCATGGAGGCTTTGTCGTCGACGGCGACGTGGACTCCCTGTCCGATGCATTCAGCCAGTGTTCGCGCCTGGAACCAGCGCGATATCGGGAACTGCAGACGGGCGCCTTGAAGGCGGCACAGCTATATTCCTTTACGGCTCATGCGCGCGCGCAGCTCGGCGCATACGCCGGCCTGCGAACCTAGTCGATCAACCTTGGTATTGATTTCCGCGAAGGCGGTCCGGCGGGGCCGATTTGCGTGCGGGCCCGGCGGATGGGTTCTCCACCCTGCAGCGATCAGCCGTTAGCCGGCTTTTTGCATTCCAGGTACAGGGACTCCGGCTTGTACTCGCTTCCGTCGGACGCTACCTCCAGGCCGGATCGCTGCCAGCCTTCAATGTCGCTGCCGTTCCACGAGCAGACCTTGATATCGACGAAACCGGCGTCCATCAGGACGGCGCGAATGTTGAGCCGGTCCCACATCCATTGATGTGTTTCTCCCCGCTCTCTGGCATCGCCGAGAATGAGGTTTTCCAGCCGGGCTCGCAGTCCCCTTTTGTTCTTGATCCCCTGGGGGGCGCGACGGACGCTCTGTTCGAGGATCTTGGCGACTGCGTGATCGTGGCGCAGTGAAGCCTCGCGCGTACCATCATCAGCGGCGAGGCGCGCGTTGTATTCGCTCACGTATCGCTCAAGATCCGGTACGGCGAGGCGCTGTATCCCACCGGGCTTGAGGACGCGAAAGATTTCCTCCTGGAAGCCTGGAACACCGCTCCGGTCGATGTGCTCCATGATGTGAGAGTGATACACCGCATCCGCGGAACTATCAGGAAACGGAATTCCCTTACGGAGATCATGGCAGATCACCGCGCCACGCATCGCCTTGATGCGTTCCGCCCTGTCGCTCCGGATGAGCGGCGTCACCAGCGGCAGCAGCCAGCGATGGCGGTGCAGAATGACGTAGATCGACCAATCGACGTTGACACAGAGATCCGTGGTCTTGGCGCCGCAACCGAGATTGATGATCAGCGGGCCGGCTCGCAGATGCGCTTGGTTTTGCGGCCTGGCATTTGCCGCGCCGCCGAGTGCTATTGTGTCGGACTTCAAGCGGGCGGTGAGGGTTGTATTCGCCATCGAACTCTCGATTTCAAGCGTTGTGGGTAACTCGGGTCTCGCCGAGTGAGCTGATCGTAGCCGCGAGGCTGGCAGTCAGGTCTGCATCCGCGTCGCTGGCAGCGCAGGCTTGGACGCAGGCAAACCCTCGAAACCATACGCGACGTGTCGTTTCGGCTGGAAATAGCGGCGGAGATTGAGTGCCGGCTTTTCAATGAAGTGCCAGGAAATCGCCGCAACGCCGATCGCCGCCGGGACACAAAGCAGGATGTTGATCCACCATTCGCGCGCCCATGGAAGCGTCGCAGCCACAGCCTGCTGAAGGACGAAACCGTAAAGGAAGACGCCGTAGGAATAGTCCGCACCTTGCAGCAGACGAACCTTCTTCGCATTGGTCACACCGAGGCTCACGGTAAAATAGGCGACAACCGGGACCGCGACAAAATCCCCAAACGGAATGAAGCCGAACAGCAACGCGCTCGCGGCACCCGACAGGACGCAGAGTGAGCGGCTCCAGGGCAGCCTGTCCTTGTAAAGAAACAGCGAGACCCCGGACAGAAAGCAGGCAACGAGAAGCTCTCCCGGCAGTCCGCCGGCGATCGCAATCGACGCCCACTCCTTCTTGACGTATACCCTGACCGCAAAATAGGCCACCACCAGCAGCAGCGTGGCGGCCGGCGCCATCCAGCGAAACCGCTTGATGCCCAGCGCGGCAACTACGGACAGCGCGATATAGCAGCCGAGTTCGTAAGGAACGGTCCAGAGCTGCATATTGACGATGTTCGGATATGGATTGTGCTGGAACAGTCCGGGCAACAAATAGTGGATATCGCCGGTCACGTTCAGCAGGTAACGGTAGAACAGCGGATGGCTGAAATACTCCTTGAGAGGCACACTCGTCAGAAGCGGACCAATCAGGAGCGCGGAAACGAGCACTTCGACGGCCAGCGCCGGATAGATCCGGATGACGCGGAGGCCAAGGAAGTGCACCAACGACGTGGTGCGGAACAGGCTGCCCGCCACGAGAAATCCGCTTAACGCAAAAAACATCGGCAAGAGCATTCCGACCAAAGGCCGCGCCGGCAACGTCCAAACCATCGCACCGGCGGCTTCGCCGTAGCTGGTTATGATGCTGTGCACGCAGACGATCGCAATCGACAGCCCAATTCTGAGATAATCGAACCCTGTCGGTCGTCCGGAATTCGAATCTAGCTTCTCACCCAGGGTGACGCGGCTCACTTACAAAACCTCCAAGTCAACGGCGCAGTTTGCGGAGTGCGGCAGCATCTCCCGCGGCCTGGTCCCGCCGGCACATGACAATGTTATCAAATGATACAATATGAACACTTGTGCGACGTCATGATAACGGCGTCCTGATGGCGATGGCGTTCGGCCAGGTTCATTTCGAGCTCTGCCGTTGCGCGGAGACCCCCAGCAACACCCGAAGCTTGGCGGCGTCCGTGGCGCTCGATGGCGCCTGCACGACGAGCTCGTCGATGAACAGGAACGGCATGCCGGCCTCCAGATCATAAAGAAGCGGCTGCAGCGACACCGGGTCGATCTCGACACTGAACGTCGCCGAGATGAAACCCGCCTTGGAACGGGACCCCTGCAGATCGACTTGCGACGACAGCGTGCTGCCATTGAGCCGCTTGGTTGCGGCCGTCACCCGGTGCAGAAGCGCTGCGCCCGCGACCGAGGAGCTCGCGCCTTCGAGGAAGGGGGATCCCGAGGGAACGCTGACGTCGGGCCGTGACGCTGAGGGATGAGTTCGCCCCTTGGCCCCCAGTCTTTCCAGTATTTCGGCGGACGCCGCCACTGCGTCGCGCCGTTGCAGAACCTGGACAATGCCGTCCGCCGCCAGGAACAAGAACAGGAAGATGGCTGCCAGGTAGGTGGCCACGGCAACAGCCGGAAAGCGGGAGAGGATGGATTCGAACCGCTGCATGATTGTCATGTGCCCATCCCGAAGTACGGCTTCAGCTTGACCTCGATGTGAAATCGCTCCCCAGACTCGTTGGCAGACCTGGTCGTTGGCGCAAAGAAGCCGGCGCTCGAAAAATATGGCGACTGCTCCAGGATCTGTATCAGCGACGGCGCATCGCGGGTCAGACCGACGATCTGAAGCTTGTCGCCCTCGATCCGCACTTCCGTCGCGTATGTATGATCAGGCAGTTGCGCAGACAGTGCTTCAATCGTCATGACGCTCGCGGGCGTTTCCTGTTTGCGGCGCACCAGCATGTCCAGGGGAGAACTGCCGGAGCCGCTCTGGCTCGCGCGCATCACCGCCCGCCGGCTGGCAATCTCGCGCTGCATCAGCTGCTGCTGCTGCTCGTAGGAATCGGCAAGGAATCCGCCCACCCCGACCGAAAGCACCGCCAGCACGCCGCTCACCGCCAGACCAATCGACAGAACCGGCCGTATACGGCCAACTCCAGATTGTCCTCCGACGAGGCTCTTGTGAACGATGACCCGCTCATCATCCGGCGCCTTGGTCGATATCTCGACGCTTGCTGCCCCCAGGTCGAAAAATTTCTGCGCCAGCGGGATCGCTGATTCCCGATTAGTGGCTACAACAGTCATCACGGTACGGTCGCTGCCGACATCACGCGGCTGTGTCCAGCGATAGATCGCCTCGGAAGCATTCCACGGCGTCAGCCGGTCGATCTGGGCGCGAATGATCCCGTCGAGGAACTCGACCGACCGCCTCGGCAACTCGAGCGGCCGGAAAAGGAAGCGAGAAGGAGGCAGCAGGAGTTCGACATGTGCGCCCTGCAGGGCCGCCCTCCACTCCCCCGACAACGATTGTGCAGCCCCGCCTTTGGTGATGTCGATGTGACAGCGCGGCAGATCGCCTTCCTTGGCTCTGGCCGTCGCCGCCATTCGCATCGTGATCACACCATTGCCGTCCTCTTCAGCCTCGATCCGCCGAACGGTTCTGAACCGTTCGAGCGGCCCGTTGGCTGCAGCCGCAACGGCATCAATCCACAGGGAATACGCTGTCGAAACCTCGCCAAACACAGTCATCGGCCTCTCGCTGTACGTGACTCCTGGTCAAGGTCATCCCGCCACGCAAGCACGCGGAACGCACCTTTCTCTCCCAGTCCCAGAACCCTGATGACCGTCTCCGTCATCTTCTCTCGGCCGTCGGGACGCGTGATGCGCACCCGGACTCGATAGGCGTCGCTTCCGGACACGGTCGCGCCCGGCTGTTTGCCGCCGAAGGCGCCGAGAACGAAGGCAGGATCGTCTCGCGGCAGCGACTCTCGTTCTTTCAGGAACGCCCCCAATATTGCGGGGCTCATATCCGGCAGGGACGCTATGACCTCCGGAGCAGCATCCAGCACGTTCACCTGTGCCAGATCGCTGTACACCGTGACGAATGGCAGCGCGCGTTCGACAACAGCGGAAGGCAGACCGGCGACCAGCCAAAGCTCATCCACGCTGTTGAACGGCCCCCGCCGGGGCACGTAATTCAAGCCGGTGGCACCATAGAGCGTGACCTCCTCGTCATTGCCGGTCGGCTTCGGTGCTGTCCTCCATGCGACCACCCGGTCGGCAAACTGAGCCGCGGACTCGCCCGATGCGCCAACCGCCGCAAACAGGCCCGCGATCAACGCCCGCGGCGCAAGGTTGAGATTTATACGAGCCGCCTCCGACACATACTCGACGGTGACGTTGGAATTCGACAGCCTGAACCTGAAGACGCCACGCGTCGGACGACGAACGTTGCTCGGGGTCGACAGTTGATAGGCCGCGAGTTCTACTCCGGCAGACGACAACATGTCCCACTCTATCGCTGCATCGAGCGCAGTGAGCGCTCTTGCCGACTGCGCGACATAGACCGAGGCCACGACTGCGAGGGCCGCCAGCGCCGCGAGCAGCCACATCGCCGTAACCACGATAAACCCGTCCTGGCACGAGCTCGATCGTTGCGGCTTGGGCGCGATCTCAATCACGTCCGCCCTCTTTCCGACGCAACCTTGTCGCCCTCCGGACGCGGCGCTTCGACGGGCGTCTCCGGCCGCGGCGGCTCCAAATCGACCTGGACCCGGGCAGCGGTCGACACGACAAGCCTCCGTTCGCCGTCCAGAATGTCGAAGCGAACCGCCGTCGGAAGGGCGCTCCGATCGTTCCAGCTATCCTTCCACTGCCCGGCTGGTGAGGCGTATGAGAAAGCGATACGAAACGGCGTTCGCAGAAGCACCACCGGATCTCTGAACGCGATCGTGGCCGGCCAGAAGTCCGTGTTCGGCAGCGTCACAAACGGGGCACGCATCCGGACCAGGGCTCGGCCCCGGGCGTCGACCGTTTCGGCGATCTGCACGAATTCAAGCCCTCCACGATCGTTCGGACCAAGCGTCGAACGGACAAACACCACTGCCGTCGCAGTCCCCCGGAACAGAGGCACGTTCTTCAGACCCAGGGGTGAAATGTATTGGGCCGCCGCGAGGTCGGCGCTGAGGCGGTCGAGCGTAATCGCCACCTGCTCGATGCGCTGGACACGAAACAGGCCTCGATTCCAACTCGGAAGCCATTGGGCCGTCACGCCAGCGAGGGCGCCAAGGATCAGTCCCATCAGCGCGATCGCGATCAACGCCTCAAGAAGGGTGAAGCCCGCATCCGCACGCAATTTCTGATCACCCGACCTGCCGTTGCTCAACGTACGCCCCCTTCCCTGAGGCGTATCGTTTCCAGCGACAGCACGGCGCCGGATGGCGACCGCACGCGGAGTTCGACGAGCTGGGGCATGAACCGGGCCTCCGGAACAACCGGAACCGAGCCAGCGAAGGGCGTGATGCGCATCTGCCAGCGATGTCGCAGGAGCTCGCCAGCGAGCGTGTCGGGCAACGGTTCGCCGCCTCGCGGGAGATTCGATGCAATCGAGCGGGCCGTTTCGATCAATACCAGATGCTGCTCGAGATTGCGCGTGCCACGCACGTTGGTGGCGACGAGCGATCCGACCGCTGCCAGCACAATCGTGACAAGCGCAAGCGCAACAACCGCTTCGATCAGGGTGAACCCGCTTTCACCATTCTCTTTATTCAGCATCCTGCGCAACAATATCCACGCCTCCCGTCAACCAGTTCACGCGCACCTCAAAGCCGCCGCCAAGCCGTGATAGCCGTATCGTTCCGCCGCAGGACATGCCGGTGGCAAAAAAGCTGATTGCCGAGAGCGCAGGCCGACCCTTGCAGCGCTGCGGCAGCAGTGCATCGACCACGACATCATCGGGTACCCGAACGACACGAAAGCCCGATCCGGAACTCACCGTCCGCCCTCGCGCATCGACTGCAACCTCGACCGAACTGTGCCGCGACAGCGCAGCATTACGGTCGGCCTTCAGCAGAGCCGCGATTTCGATCGCGTAGGCTTCCAGTTGCGGCCGCGACGTCGCCATCGGAAGGCGCGGAAGACAGATGCCCGCGAGTAGTGCCACCACGGCCAGCACGCAAACCATCTCCAGCAGGGTGAATCCGGCTTCCGAACACGCGCCGTCAGTTCGCCGTCGATGCAAGATCGGCAGCCGTTCCGGCGCCTCCCTCCTGACCATCCGAGCCGAGCGAACGAATTTCGTAAGGAGCCTTTTCTCCGGGCTGCTTGTAAACATACGAGTTACCCCACGGGTCGTTGGGAACCGTGCCCCCTTTCAAATAGGGTCCGTTCCAGGCAGAAATTCCGCTCACGGGATGCACCAGCGCCGACAGCCCTTCTGAACTGGACGGGAATCGACCGGCATCCAGGTAGAACAGGTCAAGCGCGCTGCTGAAGCTCTGGATCTGAATCCTTGCCGCCTTCACGCGCGACTCGCTGAGATAGTTGAGCACCCGCGGACCAACCAGCGCCATGATCAGCCCAATGATGGTGATGACGACCAACATCTCCACCAGCGTGAAGCCGTCCTGCCCGTGACTCCGCGGGCGCGGGACTTTCCTTGAAAGACTGATCATGATGCCCCTTTCCTTGTTCACCCGACGACCTGCGTCACCGACATCAAAGCCGTCATCACCGAAACGATCAGACCGCCAACGACAATACTGATGGTCACGATCGCTGCCGGGCCGATGATGCCGACGATGCGGTCGAGCCGGCGCTGCAACTTCTCCTCATAGAACTCCGCCACCCGGGCCGAGAGCGTCGGCAGTTGTCCGGTCTCCTCGCCAAGGCGCAGCATGCGAACCGCAACCGGCGGTAAGACGGCCGAGGCCGCGAGCGCATCGGACAACTTGCCGCCGTGACGCGCGCGATCCGCCATCGCCGCCCACACCGGAGCATTTCCAGTGACGGTCATGATGTCGATCAGAATGCGTAGCGTGGCGGTCAAGGTCACACCGCTTCCCAGAAGGATGCCGAGGTTGCGCGAAAACAGCGCTGCCCTGTGGAATTCGACCACCGATGAGATTACAGGGAGCCGTGCGAGCTGCGTCACGATGCCCGTGCGAACGGTCGGTCTTCGCCAGGCGAGCCAGCCGCCGATCGTCGCCGCGGAAACGACGGCGCCGACCTCAAGGCCATGCCCCCGCAGCAAGTCGGACAGCGCGAGGAAGGTCTCGATAATCGGATCCGTCTTGGCATTGAAGTCGCGGAGCACCGCGGAGAACTGCGGAAGAACGAACGTCACGAAGAAAATCAGCACGCCACCGGCCGCGAGCAGGACAAAGGCCGGATACTGTAGTGCGCCGGTCACCTTCTGGCGCAGTGCTTCCGCCCTCGTTCGTTCTGCGCCAATCATTTCCAGAATATGATCCAGCGTCCCGGACATCTCCCCGACCCGCACCAGCGCGACATACATCGCGGGAAACAGCGTAGACTCGCGGCCAAGCGCCTCGGCGAAACTCTCGCCGGACAAGATCGCCGTCTTGATGTTGTGAATAACCGGACGCAGCCGGCCGACATCCATGTCGTTGGCAAGCAGTTCCAGCGCGTCATTGAGCCGGGCTCCGGCTTTCAGGAGCAGCGCGAGGTCTCTGGTGAAGATCGTCACGTCCGCCGGACCCGGCCGTGACAGCGACAGTGAGGCAAGCGAAAGCGACCAGCGCGTCGCTTCCTGCTCGGGCGCGGTATCGATCGCGACCAGACCGAGATATTCGATACGTTGAGCCACCTCGGCGAGACTTGCCGCGGAGATCGCCCCGGAAACGACCTCTCCCTTCTGGGTCAGCGCGCGGTAACGGAAATTCGGCATCTCGTCACCGCACGGTGGTTACGCGAAGGATTTCGGCTGCCGAAGTCATGCCGGACAGACACTTGGCAAGACCGTCGTCGATCATGGTGGTCATGCCGTTGCGAATGGCGACCTTGTCGATCGACTCCCAATCGGATTTCTCATCGACCAGCGCCCGAACTTCCTCGTTCATCTCCAGCACTTCGAACACGCCGCAACGGCCGCGATAACCGGCGCCGCCGCACCGCTCGCAGCCTGCGGGTTCGAAGATGACGTTGCCGATCGCAAGTCCGACCGCGGCATAGCGTGGATCGGCCTCGAGGTCCGCATCGGTCAGCGCCCGGCTGGTCTTGCAGCGGTCGCATAGTTGGCGAACCAGGCGTTGGGCGATCACGGCGCGCAGCGTGGAGCGCAGCAGGAACGCCTCCACCCCGAGGTCAAGAAGCCGCGGCACCGCGGCAGCAGCCGTCTCGGTATGCAGCGTCGTCAGCACGAGATGGCCCGTGAGGGCGGCGTGAACAGCGACATGGGCGGTCTCCGAGTCACGCACCTCGCCCACCATGATGACATCGGGGTCTTGACGGACGAAGGACCGCAGCGCCGTCGCGAACGTTAGCCCGATCGACGGCTTCGCCTGGGACTGGGAAACTCCGGGAATCTCGTACTCGACCGGATCCTCGATCGTCAGGATCTTTCGGGTCGGCTCGTTGAGAATCGACAGCACGGTCGCAAGCGTCGTCGTCTTGCCGCTGCCGGTCGGCCCTGTGACGATCACCATGCCATGCGGGAGGGCCAACAATCGGCGCAACCTGGCTTGGTCGCTGGCCAGGAAACCGAGCTTGTCGACCGACAGGAGCCCTCGATCCCGTGGCAGCAGGCGGATGACGGCGGATTCGCCATGCTGCGTCGGCATGATGGCCACGCGCACGTCGAGCTCCGCGCGCGCAGCCCGCACCCGCGCCGCGCCATCCTGCGGCAGGCGGCGCTCGGCAATGTTGAGCCCCGCCAGTATCTTGATACGCGAAATGACAGCCTGCGGAGGAACGCCGCTGGGCGTCGTGACGGCACGCAGGAGCCCGTCGACACGCATCCGCACCGCCAGCGAGGAGCGGCCTGGCTCGATGTGAATATCGCTGGCGCGCAGTTCGACCGCGGTTTCGAACATGTCATTGACCGCCCGCACCACCGGCGCGCCGCTCGCAAGGTCGCGCAAATTGTCGATATCGTCGTCCCGCACCGCGGCACTGACGGTGTCCTCGGCATTCGTGCTCGGCTCGTCGCCCAGACGCTTATCGAGCGCGGTCGCGATGTCCTCGAATGAAGCCACCTTGATGGCGGGCGCCGTGCCCAACACGATTGCCGCCGCCCGAATGGAGGCTCCATCGCAGGGATCAGCAAGCACAAGGATTGGTCCACCGTCTGCCGGCAGACAGGGGAACACCGCCATCTCGCGCAGGAACCGGCGCGAGAACTGTTGCACCTTCGATTCTGCAGCCATCATGTCCTGAAACGAGATGCGCGGCAGTTCGAAAAAGCGGGCAACCTCATCGGCAAATTCGCTGGCCGACAGTTCGCTGCTCTCCCAAAGCTTGCGCAGGCCACCTTCGGTGCCCGATCCGCTCAGCCCGCGGAGCTTGTCGGCTTCCGCCTTCAAACCGGTGTTCCGGCAGAAATGAGCAGCGAATTCGTGCGCACTCGGGGCGGCCATGGAGATATCCCGGAGACACTCTGAAAACCGCGGAGCGGCAAGCGGGCCATTTACCTTACTTTTTCCATTGGAAATGTGACGTTACGCACTACCTACGGTACTAACATGATAACATTGATATTTGCGCATAAGCCGTATCCTGCGGCTGCCTGACAACAATGCGCGAGCTCTATTTATCAGCGCCGTCGAGCGCATGCGATCGACAACATACTGCTGTCACACGGTGTATGTTAATCAACCATCATTCGGCTGAGCCAGGTTAACAGATCGAACATCAGGCGCGCGTGAGTGGGGCAGACGGTGGGCCGAACAGCATTCCGGATCGGCTTGTTTGTCCAATGCGCAATGATCTGCGCGTTGCTCGGATCCTGCAACACCGTGAGCGGCGTTGCCGATGCCGACACAAGGGATCCGGATGTCTTCGAGAAGGTTCGCTCGATCGATCTGTTGCCACGTTATCCGAAGCAATTGCCGCAACGCGAGCTCAGTACCGGGCCCCGCGCCAAAACCGCGATCTATGCTGCGGAGGCCGGCGACGATGCTGCGCCGGCCGCCTCCACCCAACAGGCCATGCCGAATGGCGACCGCTTCGAGCTCAACTTTGACAATTCGCCAATCGCATCGGTGGCCAAGATCGTGCTGGGTGACATCCTCGGCGTCGGTTATGTGATAGACGCTCGCGTTCAAGGCAACATCAGCCTTTCGTCGGGGC
>Ga0081540_1002628_pt1 | contig 14598 bp, 8 predicted proteins | sample TabmetS2T1R1_FD_71024 | JGI IMG/M metagenome (GOLD analysis project Ga0081540, IMG submission 71024) | Tabebuia heterophylla rhizosphere microbial communities from the University of Puerto Rico - S2T1R1 | ecosystem: Host-associated > Plants > Roots > Rhizosphere ... | reverse complement strand
TACCGGGGCTGCGAGGTCCCCCCTGGAGCGGACGATATTGACCCCGGGCCGCAGCACCGATTTGAGACGCGTTTCAATTCCGTCCAATGCCGGCGGAGAAACAAGATCACTCTTCGAAAGCACCACCAGATCGGCGCAGGCGAGCTGATCTTCGAACACTTCCTCGATCGGGTCGTCATGATCCAGCGAGTCGTCGGCCGCACGCTGGGCAACCACCGCATCCTCATCGATGGTAACGCGGCCCTCCGACAGGGCCAGCGCGTCCACCACCGTGACAACGCCATCGACGGTGGCGCGGGTGCGGACTCCGGGCCAGTCGAATGCCTTCAGCAGCGGCTGCGGCAAGGCGAGGCCCGAGGTTTCGATCACGATGGCATCCAGCGGACGGTCGCGCGCCAACAGCTTATCCATGGTCGGGATGAAATCGTCGGCGACCGTGCAGCAGATGCAGCCGTTGGTAAGCTCGACGATATCACCGGGCGCGCAGGCCTTGGCGGCACATTCCTCGACCAGGGCGCCGTCGAACCCGGCATCACCGAATTCGTTGACGATCACGGCGATGCGGCGGCCTTCCGCTTGCGTCAGCAGGGATCGCAGCAACGTGGTCTTGCCTGCGCCGAGAAATCCGGTGAGGACGGTGACGGGGACACGCGACATTTCGGCATTCTCCTAGGACGAGCGCTTCAGCCAGAGCGGGAGCCCGGCTGCGATGAATACGACATTGGGAACAACGGCCGCGACGAGCTGGTTGAGGCGTCCCTGCGCGTCGCGGAAATTGCGGCCGAGCGGCGTCTCGGGCACCAGGCCAAGGCCTATTTCGTTCGAGACAAATACGATCGGCTGTTTGGCCGCGCCGATGAATTCGGTCAACCGCGCCGCCTCCACGTCGCAGTCGCGCCCGGCGAACATCAGGTTCGACAACCACAAGGTCAGGCAATCCACCAACACCGCGCGGCCCTGCGTTGCCTCCCGCGTCAATGCATCGACCAGCGCGATCGGCTCTTCAATGGTGACCCAGCCGTCGCCGCGCCGCTTGCGATGATGCGCGATGCGGGATTGCATCTCGTCATCCCCTGCGGTGGCAGTAGCGAGATAGATTTTCGCCAGCCCGCTCGCTCCGATCAATTGTTCGGCGAAGGCAGACTTGCCGGAGCGCGCGCCGCCTAGCACCAGCGTGGTGGCAAGCGCAGTCATTTCGGCGCGCTTCCGTCGTCCGGCGACCAGCGCGTTGGCGGCACGCGCGCGACCATGCCCTTGCGTAATACTTCGGCGCGCTCGCGCCAGGGTACGAGGCCGAAATTCGACTTCCGGTAGGACTCGACGAACGACGCCAGGGCGGCCGCGCCGCTCTCGATCTGGAGATCCCCAAACAGGAACGTGTAGCCGTCGGCGCTGCTCACCGCGACAGTCGTGGGCCGTTTGCAAACGCTGAGGCATTGCACCGGCCGCACCTCGACCTGCTCGGGCGCCCCGATCGCCGCCTTGACGGCCTCAAACATTTCGGGGCCGACTAAAACTCCGTCGGCTGTCTTGCAAGTGATGCATACGCTGACGATGGCCGGGCCGCTGGGGACAGCGACCGAAGCGGAATCATCGGATGGGAGATCGGTGGTCTTGCGATCCATTTCAGGCTCATAGCACGGCCGTTCGGCCAAGAGCTTTGTTGGATCGCGCGCGATGGCTGTTGCTATCGCGCTCGCTTCCGTCCGGTGCACCCCGCCCGGACGACGCCTCCAAAGCACAGTTCGTGATGGCAGGTCTCCTGGCTCGCGGGTCGCTGCCGTCAGCCGCCTTCCCGGGGGATTCCCAGTGGCATTGGCTTGCGGCTCGTCGCTTACAGTTGCGGGGGCAGCGCCGGAGTTGAGAGGATTCGCACCGGCTTCCCTTTTCACCTCCCAGTTGGGAGGACCATCGCTGATGACGCTAACCGCAGGGCGCGCCGCGGTCAACCAGTGCCGGCGCGGCCGGCTTGAGTTGATCGGAACCCCGATGCCGCCCCGGAGCGCATCACCACTTGAACGACGCCCCTATTTCATAGCTGCGCGGCGCACCGAGAATGATCTGATCGGTATAGCCGGGATCGCCCCACGACGCATAGCGCTTGTCGGTCAGGTTCTTCACACGAAACGTCAACCTGGTTCGCTCGACGCCGTTGAACACCGTTTTCGGAATGTCGACGAACGCATAGGCGTCTGCAGTCGTATATCCGTTCATCGTCACGAGATTGTCTTGAAAGTTGAAACGGTCCCCGACGTACCGAATCGACGCGCCGATCTCGACCGGCCACGCCGTTGTAAAGCGATATGAGGCTCCCGCGTTGCCAATGAAAGTCGGCGTGTTCGGAGGCGTATTGCCTGAGTAGGACTGGAACACGTCGTTTCCGTCGACATAGTTGAAATCGACGAAGCGAGATTGAACGAACGCGGCGTTGCCCCAGATTCTCAGACCGTCAACAGGGGTAGCGGCAGCGGCAACCTCGAAACCCTTTGACGCAATCTTTCCCGCCACGTTGAACACGATGCCGCTTTCCGGCACGTAGACGTTCTTGCGCTCGATATCGAAGGCCGAAACGAGCACCTCCAGCGTCTTGTTCGGCGACAGGAACTTCACGCCGGTCTCATAAGTTCGCGATTCCGTCAGAAGCAGCGGCACCTGCGGCGCCAGGATGAAGATGTTCGCTACCGTTGGATCGGCAGCGGTCGCATATTGGCTGTAGAAGGTGAATCCTGGCAAAGCCTCCCACGTGTACCCAACGCGCCCCGTTATGGGACTGAAGTTCGTCGTGAACGGATAGCCCCTGTCCGTGCGAAGCACGCCCTCCGGCGAGAAGCGTGTACGCGACAGTTCGATCTGCTCGAAGCGAATGCCGCCGACCAGGGCAAAATTATTGGTGAGCTTCAGACGGTCTTCGAACGAGAGCGAGGCGTTGTCGAGATGGGTGTAAATCTTCTCGTCGCTGCGCGGTCCATAGAGACCACGGTCGGGGTTTATCAGATCCACGGTATCGCTGAAAAACAGCGTGTCCTGCGACACGTTGAACTGCAGGCTGCTCGCCGCGACCGTCGCCACGAAGCGGTTGTCGAAACCCGCAACCTCCGAATTGATCGTCAAGTCGGTGACGTTGCCGTACAATCTCTGCGCATGATCGAGCGCCAGCCGTTCACGATAAACGTTGTTCGGCCCGGAATCGTCGAACGAGCTTATTTCGTTGTTGAACCAGTGCCGATGCGCATCATAGCCATAGACCTGGCTCCTGAGCGAAACGTTGTTGGTGATGTCCCACTGGAAGCCGCTGCGCAACCACAGCTCGTTGGCTCCATTGCGATTGTCGAGCACGTTGTAGTTTGTATTCAGCGTTCGCGCATCGATCGTCACCGGGCTCAAGGGACCGCTATGACCATTGAGGTAATAATTCGTCCAGACGCCGGACACGATGCCATTGGTGGGGATGATCCCGGGCGCGTTCGCCGGCACCAGCGGCGTTCCCCAGTAGAAGCGGTCCTTGTCCTGATTGAATTCCACAGCGCCCCAGACCTTGAAATTATCGGTCACGCGATAGTTGAACTGGCCCGAGGCGCTGCTGAGCCTGTTATATGTATCGTCGATAAAGCCGACGTTGTTGGAGTGCGCGACGTCGAACCGGTAATCCAGCCCGTCGATCTTCGTGCTGCCGCCGGACCCGTAGCCGGCGCGATAGCCTTTGAATGAATCGAATAACGTGAAAGCCTCGTTGACGATTGCCCCGGTGTGGGGCGCCTTGGTGACATAGTTGATGGTGCCGCCGGTGGCTCCGAGGCCCGAGAGCAGCGACGCCGGTCCTTTGAGGATTTCGACCCGATCCAGGTTGGCAGTATCCATTGGCCGTCCCGTCATCGTCGACGGGCCGACCTTGATGTCATTGTACAATGTGGTGATCTGATCGCCTGCGAAACCGCGCATCGAGAAGATGGCCGGCGCTCCTGGCGCATCGCCGCCGATGACACCCACGGCGGCCTTGGCAATCTCTGTCGTCGTCCTGATTCCGCGATCTTCGATGACCTGTTTGTCGATCACCTCCACGGTGGCAGGCGTCTGTCGTACGGTAAGGCCCAGTCGTGACCCCACTTCAGTCACGACGTTGGTGTTGAGGGGCGTCGGCGGTCCGCCCCCTCCGTCAGACGCAGCTTGCGCCGGCACGGGCGCAACGGGCTGCGCCGGCGCACGGCGGACACCGCGCGGTGCAGCCCGATCGCGTTGGCTGCCGGGCTGCGCTCGGCGCACGGGACGCGGTTTAGGCGGCGAAGCCTGCACGGGAGGGAGAACGTTCGGGCTCCCTTGCGGCGTCGAAGCAGCCTGCGCAAACGCGGAAGTGGCGCCAGAACCAAGGCCAACAGATATGGCCAAAGCAATTGGCGCGGCAGATAACCGAAGCCACCAGATAGTGCGTGAAAGAAGGACCTGCGTGGTTCGACCGTGCGTGCCAAGATTGCCTGGCGCAAAATTATTCAAACTGGACAATGTACCGCTCGTACGGCGACTTACTCTACCCGTCGGCGCGGTCGCCCTACATCCTGCCTCGCCCCTATGGCGGGATGCATAAGCTACACCTGCGACATCGGAGCACCCCGCCCGACGCGTTCGCGCAGACCATGACTGGCAGCAGGTTTCCTGGCTCGCGGGTCGTTGCCTCGAACCACCTTCCCAGAGACAACGATCTCCAGTGGTATAATGGTCGTCGGCTATCCGCCTACAGTTGCGGGGGCAGCCGCGGATTTGCGCATTCGCGCGCACCGCATTCCCTTGGCTAGTCCTTCCGGACACTACCGCCGATAACGCTGGCATCTGGCGCCAAGGCACGTCAAGCCATCGGCCTAGCGAACCGATGATGACAGGCGCAGACCGCAGCAAAAATGCCACAGTGAAAACGATGCCCAGCAACCGCTGGTTGGTCGCGATGGCTTCGGGTTCGCCCTGATCGGATCACGCTACCGCGTCGCAAGACGGTGCTTGCAGTTACAAGTGGCCCAGGATTGATAGAGTCTTGGCGAACGGCCGGTCGCGAACGATCAACTGCAGCTTAGCCCAAGATCTCTCGTGCCCTTTAAACCTGGAAGCGGCGGCATGACGACATCAGAATGCCTGCACTGGCGGAACGACATCGACTCTCTGTCATTTCAACCGTTCGGCCATCAAGGCTGCTGTGTTGTCCATCGCCGAGCGTTCCGAACGCTGTTGAAAGCCCTTCCCTCATCGCAACAGTGCATTGATTTCTATCTCAGGCACCACGAAGCATTTCAGGCGGCGGCGCGCGAGAAGATCGACCTTGCGGAGATAGCGCAAACAGCGAACTTCCACCTCACCAGCAGGGATATAGGCCGACGTTTGAGATTAGGGGTCGCACCGGCCAGCAAAGTCGGCTAAGTTGGCTCCTTCAATGAGGTTCGCCATGCAGCAGTCACAAACAGCCCGCTCTCCAGTCCTTGCGGTCGATTCGAGTACAATTGCTCAGGCTGTACTGGCGATGGCGCTCGGCGTCTTCATGTTGGGGATGGTCGGATTCTCTCATATCAGCGCAGTCCACAACGCCGCACACGACGTTCGCCACGCAAACGCGTTTCCGTGTCACTAACGACGACACATGCCGGTTTTCCGATCGATCGTCTTCTCCGCGGCACTTACCGGGCTGATCGTCGGTTCGCTTATTTCGATCTTACAGTTTTTCGGGACCGTGCCTCTGATCCAGCAGAGTGAGGTCTACGAACGCAAGCAGGCCCCTGCAACCGCTTCTCACGAACACAACAGCAAGGATGTAAGTTCGGAAAGCGAGTGGGAGCCCGAGGCGGGTTTTCAGCGCAACGCTTTCACCTTCGCGGCCAACATCCTCACGGCGATCGGGTTCGCCCTGCTGCTCACGGGACTTTACGCGATCCAGAGGCGACCGATACCGTGGCGTGAGGGATTGTTCTGGGGTCTGGCCGGATTCGTCGTTTTCACCGTTGCACCCGGCCTCGGGCTGCCGCCCGAGCTTCCCGGCATGCCCGTGGCAGATCTCACGATGCGGCAAATCTGGTGGATCGGTACGGCCGGAGCTACGGCTATCGCTCTCTGGCTCTGGTTCTTTCGCTCGGATGCCTGGGCTGCGGGCATCGGCCTTGCCTTGATCGTGCTGCCGCATCTGATCGGCGCGCCGGCGGCGCCCGAGTTTCATACCGACGTTCCAGCCGCGCTTTCCCATCGGTTCGTGGTGGCCGTTACGCTTACCAGCCTGGTGTTCTGGATCTCGCTTGGCATCTGCAGCAGCATCGCGTTCGGGCGAATTGGCCGGGCCTCGCTGGCTTCGGAATAACGTTACACGCAGAGCCGTTCAGCCAGCTTTCTTCATGTCGAGGTTACGCAATTGAGCCGTTGCCTCGTCTGCACTTTCGTAGATGTGCGGCGCCAGCGCCCGCTGCTTCAATGCGTCGCCCAGTTTCGCGCGAACGAAGCTGCTGGTGGTGTAACGCGTGACGCCGGAATAGAAGCGATCAACGAGATCGCGCACCATCGCCGAATACTCATCGATGATGTCGGGGAAGATTTCGAAATTATCGTAATTGACGATGGCGTAAACCTTGTGACCCAACGGCGCCAGTTTGCTCTCGACCGTACGACGGACTTCCTCGACGTCTTCGTGGCTGTGAACCTTATGGCCTTCGAGATTGACGAAGAATACATTTTCGCCCGGGTCGAACGTGAACCGCTGCTCAATCGGCATTCGCAGCAACCGATCGCGCAACCCCATCGGTCCGGCCGCGAAAATGCGCTTATCCATCAACACCGGATTTCGGACGATTGGCCGAAACGCCATGCGGGCCAGGATATCACGATCGACGTCTATGCCCGGCGCGACTTCGATCAGCTCAAGGCCATCCGGTGTCAGTTTGAATACGCAGCGCTCCGTCACATAGAGCACGGGCTGGGCGCGCTGTATTGAATAGCGGCCGGAAAACGTGCGGTGTTCAACCTCGGTGACGAACTTCGCCACATTCCCGTCCTTGGCAATGCGTAACGACCCGTTCTCGACCGCGAGGCTGAGACGACCCGCGGTGAACGTGCCGACAAACACCAGTTTCTTGGCGTTCTGGCTGATATTGATGAAGCCACCGGCGCCCGCCAGGCGCGGGCCGAACTTGCTGACGTTCAGATTTCCCTCGCGATCGGCCTGCGCAAGGCCGAGGAAGGCGGCGTCGAGGCCACCTCCGTCGTAGAAGTCGAATTGATAGGGCTGGTCGATCACGGATTGCGCATTGACCGCCGCGCCGAAATTGAGCCCTCCCGCGGGCACACCGCCAATGACACCAGGTTCGGCCGTCAGCGTCAGCAGATCGGCGATCTTTTCTTCGTTCGTGACGCTTGCAACGCCTTCGGGCATGCCGATGCCGAGATTGACGACGCTGTTGGCGTTCAGTTCGAGTGCCGCGCGGCGCGCGATGATCTTGCGTTCGCTCATCTCCATTGGCTGGATCGATCCCAGCGAGGCGCGAATTTCGCCACTGTAGGCGGCGTCATACTGGGTCGAAAAGGTCTGCCAGTGATGCTCGGGTCGCGCCACCACCACGCAATCGACCAGGATGCCGGGAATCTTGACCTGCCGGGGGTTGAGTGAACCGCGCTCGGCTATTCGCTCCACCTGGGCGATCACCAGCCCGTCGGAATTGCGTACCGCCATCGCCAGCGCGAGCGCTTCCAGCGTCAGCGCCTCCTTTTCCATCGTGATGTTTCCGTCGGCATCGGCCGTCGTGCCGCGGATGATTCCGACATCGATCGGGAATGCCCGATAGAACAGAAACTCTTCGCCGTCGATCTCCATGACGCGGACGAGGTCTTCCCTGGTGCGCTCGTTTATCTTGCCGCCGCCGTGGCGCGGATCGACGAACGTGCCGAGCCCAACCCGTGTGAGGTGCCCCGGGCGCTTGGCTGCGATGTCGCGAAACAGGTGCGAAATCACCCCTTGAGGAAGATTGTATGCCTCGATCTGGTTGGCTATCGCCAGTTGCTGCAGTTTCGGCACCAAGCCCCAGTGTCCACCGATCACCCGCCGCACCAGGCCTTCGTGGCCGAGGTGATTGAGCCCGCGGTCCTTGCCGTCCCCCTGCCCCGCGGCATAGACCAGCGTCAGATTGCGTGGCTTGCTGTCGGCAGGAATCGCCTGCTCGCCCTTCCCGAGATAGAGCGTCTCGATTGCCAGCGCAATCTCTTCCGCGAAGCCGATCCCGACAAAGCCGCCGGTGGCAACCGTGTCGCCGTCCCTTATCAGGCGGGCCGCTTCCTCGGCGCTGACGATTTTCCCGCTGTCCAGTGCTTTCACCGGCGCAAGCGTGATGCGATTTGGCTGCACTGACATGGGGTCCTCCCGCGATTTCCGGTTTGTCGGCTTCCACCGAGGCGTAACGACCGCACGGCGGACATCAGGCCGCCGTCATCAAGCTCATTCCTCTGGCGCTTTCTCAGTAGAGGCCGGTCAAATAGTAGAATGCGATGGCAACGAACACCGCCGCGGTCTTCGTCAGCGTGATCACGAACACGTCCCCGTAAGCCTGCCTGTGCGTGAGTCCCGTAACGGCAAGCAAGGTGATGACGGCGCCGTTGTGCGGCAAGGTATCCATGCCGCCGCTCGCCATCGCCGCGATGCGGTGAAACACCTCGAGCGGGATGTTCGCGGCCTTGGCGGCGGCGATGAACTCATTGGACATTGCCGCAAGGGCTATGCTCATGCCGCCCGACGCCGAGCCCGTGATGCCGGCAAGCACCGTCACGGTGACCGCCTCGTTCACGAGCGGATTAGGAATTGAGCGGAGCGCAGCGGCCACCATCTCGAAGCCCGGCAACAGCGCGATCACGCCGCCGAACCCGTATTCGGAGGCAGTATTGAGCGACGCCAGCAGGGCGCCGGCGACGGCAGCCTTGCTGCCATCGGCGAACTTCGCCAGCACGGGACGCCAGGCAAAGAGGAAAACCGTCAGGATGCCGAGCAGCAGAGCGCCCTCGACGGCCCAGATCGCCGCCAGCGGACCGACCTTCGTCACGATCGGGTGGCCGCCGAGCGTGACCTCATGACTTGCGCCGTAGGCGCGAGGCACCAGCTGCGTCAACACGAAGTTCATGACGCCCACCACGATGAGCGGCGAAAGCGCGATCCACGGGTTCGGCAGTTCCTTTTCCTCGAACGGCACCGGTTCGTTCACGAGCTCGGTGCCGTACCCCTCACCCTTCTTTTGCGCGGCGCGGCGGCGGTTTTCGATGTAGCCAAGGCCGATCGCGAAAACGAAAATACTGCCGACGAGGCCAAGCACCGGCGCGGCCCACGTCGTCGTGTTGAAGAACGTGGTCGGAATGATGTTCTGGATCTGCGGCGTTCCCGGCAACGCGTCCATGGTGAAACTGAATGCGCCAAGCGCGATTGTGCACGGGATGAGCCGCTTCGGAATATTGCCCTGGCGGAACATCTCGGCTGCGAACGGATAGACCGCGAACACCACGACGAACAGCGACACGCCGCCGTAGGTCAGGATTGCGCAGACCACGACGATCGACAAGACCGCGCGCTCCCGGCCAAGTACCCCGATGACGGCGGCGACGATCGACTTCGAAAACCCCGAGAGCTCGATGACCTTGCCAAAAACGGCGCCGAGCATGAACACGGGAAAATAGTTTTTGATGAAGCCGACCATCTTCTCCATGAAAACGCTGGAGAACAACGGCGGGACCAGTGCGGGATCGGTCAGAAAAACCGCGCCCAAAGCCGCGACCGGAGCAAACAGGATCACGCTGTAGCCGCGATAGGCGACAAACATCAGGAAGAACAGAGCGGCCAGCACGATCAGGAGATTCATGGCGATACTCCCATTTCAAACCACGGGTCAGGCAGGCCCGGACTTTCTCAAGCCGTGGACGTCGTCATCATCATTCGTTCGCGCTCGAGCTCGCTGATGACCCTGGCGTGATGTTCCACCGCCTCGCGCAACAGATCGCGAACCGAGATGACGCCCACAACCTTTTCGCTTTCGACAATCGGGAGGTGACGAATGTTGTGCGTGTGCATCAACCTCAAACCGTCGACAAACGTATGCCGGGGATTGGCTGTGACGACATCTCGAACCATGATGTCCGCCACCGGCGTCGCCTCGGGAGATTTGCCGACAAGCACGACGCGGCGGATACAATCGCGTTCGGAAAGGACGCCGACGAGCTTTGCATTCTCCAGAACCACCAGGAAGCCGGTGTTCTTTTCGGCCATTGTGCGGGCTGCCGACAGGACGCTGTCCGCCGGGCTCGCGCTCCAGACAGCTCCGGGCTTGAGCATCTGCTTCAATGACCGATAGGCGAGAATTTCCTCGGGGCTTCTGAGCGGATGGTCCATCGTGCGTCGCCTTTGCTGAACGGCAGGACGGGATCGTCAATTCGATTTTTGCTTCACATACCTTCCAGGTGCCGGCTCGATGACCTTGAAGCTGGCGTTTCCCGGCTGCACCGGCGCGCGCACGGTGCCGCTGGAATGCCGCTTCATCCATGCATCCCAATCGGGCCACCAGCTTCCCGGCTTCTCCTGGGCTCCCTCCAGCCAGCTGTTTGCATCGCGATCGATATTGTCGTTAAGCCAATGGCTGCGCTTCTTGCGCGCGGGCGGGTTGATGACACCTGCGACATGACCGCTGGCTGCCAGCACGAATCGAGGCTCCGTTCCCATCAGGTCCTTCGATCGGAACGCGCTCTGCCAGGGCACGATATGGTCTTCGCGGGAGGCCAGCACATACAGCGGCGTTCTTACCTGCGAAAGGTCGATCGGCAACCCGCATTGCGTCGTCTTGCCCGGCTCCTTGATCTTGTTTTCCACATAGGTGTTGCGCGTGTACCAGCAGTACATCGGACCCGGCAGGCTGACGCTGTCCGAATCCCAGTACAACAGGTCGAAGGCGTCAGGCGTCGCACCTTTCAGATAGCTCTCGACGACATAGCGCCAGATCAGGTCGTTGGCGCGGAGCGTGCCGAAGGTAAAGGCCAGTTCCTTTCCCGGCAGGATGCCGCCGCTTCCGATCAATGCCTCCCGCAGCGCGGTCGAGCTCTCGTCGATCAGGAGCCCGATCTCACCGGTATCGGCAAAGTCGACCATCGTGGTCAGCAGCGTCATGGTCGCAAGCTTGCGTTCCCCGCGAGCCGCCAGTACCGCGGCCGCGCAGCTCAGGATCGTTCCGCCGACGCAGAAGCCCAATGTGTGGATCTGGTCGACAGCGGTGATGTCGCGAACGACGTCGATGGCCTTGAGCGGCCCAAGCGTCAGATAATCATCCCAGGTCAGGTATTGGGTTTCGGCGACCGCGCTGCGCCATGAGATCAGGAAGACGCGATGGCCTTGGGCAACGGCGTATTCAACAAACGAGTTCCCGGCGCCGAGATCCAACAGATAGTATTTGTTTATGCAAGGCGGCACGATCAGAAGCGGTGTCTTCTCGACCTCGGCCGTCTGTGGCGTATATTCGATGAGCTGGATCAGCTCGTTCTCGAAAATCACCGATCCCGGCGTCGCGGCAAGATTGCGGCCGACTTCAAAGGCGGATTCGTCGACCCGGGTAATGCGCCCCTTCTTGATATCCTCTATCAGGTTCTGCATCCCGCTCGCCAGGCTCGCCGAGCGAGTCTGGATGGCGGTCCGGATGACATCCGGGTTCGTCGCCGGGAAATTGGCCGGGCTCATCGCATCGATGAACTGCCGCGCATAGAAGCGAAGCTGCAGCTTCGATTTGTCATCGACTTGGGCCTGATCGACCAGATCGGCCAAATGTTTCGAAGTTTGCAGATAGGATTGCTTGAGAAGATCGTAATAAGGTGAATGCTGCCAGACATCGTCCTTGAAACGCTTGTCGCCCCGCGCGGGCTGAATGCTCGACGCCGCGCCCATCGTGAACGCATTGACGATACTGGCATTCCAGAGCTGCCACGCCTGCGTCACGAACTCGGGATACGCCGCAAACGGCGACATCCCCTCGCTCGCCGGCCGACTGCTGCCCACACCCATGGCCGCGGCGATCGCATCATCGAACTGCTTCATCGATTGCTGGCCGGCCTTCATCAGATCTTCAATGGAAGCCAGGGGATTGCTCGGTGATGACGGACTGACCATCGGAACCTCCTACGGACACCTCTGCATGGTTGCTGCTCCATGAGCCTGCAGAAGGTAGACTCGGAATCCCGCGAATGCCAACCTGCCGACAAGCCGAATGAATCCTTGTCGCAGTGCAGCACCCGACTGCCAGTCAATCAACGAAGCAGATGGCGATCCTCGCAACACGTACGCTGCGGCAATCAAATCTCTCAGGCTTGACCTAGATCAAACAAACTCGCCGACGGCTTCATAGCAATCACTCAGCCGCGGTGGGCGCGTCTTCATTCCGGCGCCAGCCGCGAAGCCAATCACGAACATGATTGCGATGGAGGCGTCCATGAAATCGAGCGCGGCTCTCAGGAAAGAAGCGGCTGCCGGTGACTGCTGGAGAAACTTTCGGCCAGGAGATTGGCAGACTTCCATCAGCGTTCGCGATTTCATCGTCCGCAATGTCACGCCGTACACCGGCAACGAGGAATTCCTTGCCCCGCCATCGCAGCGCACAAAAGCGGTGTGGGCAAAACTGCAGCCGTACTTCGCCGAGGAGAGAAAGAAGGGCGTACTTGCGGTCGATGCAAAGAACCCGTCGACCTTGCTCGCCCACAAGGCCGGCTATATCGATCGGGACAATGAAGTCATCGTGGGCCTGCAGACCGATCAGCCGTTCAAGCGGGCGATATTCCCGTTCGGGGGCTTACGCATGGTCGAGGCCGGCCTGAAGGCCGCAGGCTTCGAGGCGGACCCGGCCGTGCACGAGGCGTTCACGAAGTACCGCAAGTCGCACAATGACGGCGTGTTTGACGCCTATACGCCCGAGATCATGAACTGCCGCAGGTCCGGGATCATCACCGGCCTTCCGGATGCCTATGGGCGCGGCCGCATCATCGGCGACTACCGGCGTGTGGCCCTGTATGGCGTCGACCGGCTGCTCGAGGCCAAGCACGAAGAGCGGGCCCAGATCGATGACATGTGGCCGACCGACGAAATCATCCGGATGCGGGAGGAGCTATCCGAGCAGATGCGCGCGCTCAAGGACCTGGCCTCGATGGCCAAGCTCTACGATCGCGACATCTCCAAGCCGGCCACGAACGCCCAGGAAGCCTTCCAGTGGACCTATTTCGCCTATCTCGGCGCGATCAAGGAAGCCAATGGCGCGGCGATGTCGATCGGTCGCATTTCCAGCTTCCTGGACATCTACATCGAGCGGGACCTCAAGGCAGGCGTGCTGGACGAAGCCCGCGCCCAGGAGCTGTGGGACCAGCTGGTGCAGAAGCTTCGCATCGTCCGCTTCCTCCGCACCCCCGACTATGATGCGCTGTTCAGCGGCGATCCCTATTGGGCGACCGAATGCGTCGGCGGAATGGATCTGGACGGGCGCGCCCTGGTGACCAAGAGCAGCTATCGAATGCTGCACACGCTCAACAACCTAGGCCCTGCGCCCGAACCCAACATCACGGTCCTGTGGTCCAGCCATATGCCCGCGCCCTTCAAGCGCTATTGCGTCAAGGTCAGCCGCGACACCTCCTCGCTGCAGTACGAAAACGACGACCTGATGCGACCGTTCTGGGGCGATGACTATGGCATCGCATGCTGCGTCTCGGCGATGCGGCTCGGAAAGCAGATGCAGTTCTTCGGCGCACGCGTCAATCTCGCCAAGGCGCTGCTCTATGCGATCAATGGCGGCCGCGACGAGGTGTCCGGCGATCAGGTAGCACCGCAATCGGTGCCTGTTTCCGGCGATTTTCTCGACTACGACGACGTCATGGCCAAGTTCGACACCACCATGGAGTGGCTTGCCCGGACCTACGTGCATGCCATGAACTGCATCCATTACATGCATGACAAGTACTTCTATGAACGCCTGGAAATGGCGCTTCACGATCGCGACATACTGAGGACGATGGCATTCGGGATAGCCGGCCTGTCCGTGGTCGCCGACAGCCTGAGCGCGATCAAGTACGGAAAGATCCGTGTCGCCCGCGATGCGAACGGATTGATCGTCGATTATCAGAACGAGGGCAACAAGGCGACGCCACAGTTCGGCAACAATGACGACCGCGTCGATACCATTGCGTCCGAGATCGTCACGCGCTTCATGGGGATGATCCGCAAGCACCCGACCTATCGGAACGCAACCCACACACAGAGCGTGCTCACCATCACCTCGAACGTGGTGTACGGCAAGGCCACGGGCAACACCCCGGATGGGCGCAGGAAGGGCGAGCCGTTCGGTCCCGGGGCAAATCCGATGCATGGCCGCGACAGCCATGGCTGGCTCGCGTCGTGCCTGTCGGTGGCGAAGCTTCCCTACAAGGATGCGCAGGACGGGATCAGCTACACGGTCTCGGTTGCGCCCCAGAAGGCGCACCTGTCCGAAAGCCAGCTTGTGGATGAGGCCGTCAAGGCGTTCGACGTCTACTTCGATCGCGGCGGGTTCCACATGAACCTCAACGTGATCGACAAGGAGACGCTCGAGGACG
>Ga0081540_1002627_pt1 | contig 14606 bp, 15 predicted proteins | sample TabmetS2T1R1_FD_71024 | JGI IMG/M metagenome (GOLD analysis project Ga0081540, IMG submission 71024) | Tabebuia heterophylla rhizosphere microbial communities from the University of Puerto Rico - S2T1R1 | ecosystem: Host-associated > Plants > Roots > Rhizosphere ... | reverse complement strand
TGGTCGGGGTGGCCGGATTTGAACCGGCGGCCTCTTCGTCCCGAACTGAGTGCGTTAGCTAGCGAGTCCACTGCTAGCTCATGTCTTCGCTGCTCACAGACATTGCCTGGCTGTAGGTCACCGCGTCTGCCCGCACCTGACGGTGTCTCACCGCTCCCATTTCGCTCCCAGAGCCGGGGCATGACCTCACCAGGGTGAGCCGGGCCATGAGACGGCTGCGCGGCTTGTCAACGGCAATTGAAATCTGGCTCTGGCACAGTTTCCGTGATCTTGTCGTGGCGGGTTAGTCAGCGAGGAGGACGCGGCGGCGGAGCAGGTCGGGTTTCGCGCGCCCGTACATTTGCCGTTTGAGCATCTTGATGCGGTTGACGTGGCCTTCGACGACGCCTGAGCTCCAGGGGAGGCTGAGCCCGTTGGTGACGGCGTCCTGGTCGGCGCGCAGACCGGTGACGAAGGACCGGAGCGTGGGCTCGCCGGTGGCGAGGGCGGCGGTCATCCACGGTTCGAGCTGCTTGCGGCCGCGGCGTTCGGTCATGATGGCGGCGAAGTCGCGGACGCTGGCGGTGACGGCGGCTAGTTCGGGGGATGCGGCGAGGATGGCCTCCAGGCTGGCCTTGTCGGCGTCGGCGAGCCGGTCGGGCCTGGTCATGATCCAGGCGGTCACTGCCTTGGGTTTCGGTGGGATCGGCGCCGGGGCGGGGATTACTGCGCTTCCACGGAAGCGTGCGAGATAGCTGCGGACCTGCCGTCGGCTTCCCTGGTATCCGCGGGCGCGGATCTCTTGCCAGAGCAGTGCGGCGTTGGTGCAGCCGGAGTTCCACCGCTCCTGCAGGTAGGGCACGTGCTCATCAAGGATGCTGGCCCGCCGACCGGTTCCATCGCTGGTGAGCAGTTCCTCGGGGCTGGTGGCGCGGGCGAACCGGCGGACGGTGTTGCGTGACAGGCCCACTTCGGCAGCGATCTCACTGATGCTGTGGCCGCCGGCCAGCAGCTGGTGCACCGCGGCGTGCCGGCTGCGCGTCCGGCCGGCGATCCGCCCGGTGCGCGAGACGGCGGGCAGCGGGTCCGGCTGCGGTGCTGCTGGGGCGGCAGGGGCCGGTGGCTGCGCGACTGCTGCCGGCAGGTGTTCGCGGTGCCGGGCGACTGCCCGCTCGACGGCCTCGCCCAGGTTGTGCCACAGATGCCACCGGTCGGCGACCTGCACCGCGTCTGGCGCTCCCCGGGCGCCGCCGTCCGCATAGCAGCCCGCTCTGTCCCGGCAGATCAGCTCGGCACCCGGGCGGGCGGCCAGCCAGGCCGCGAACGACTCCGATGAACGCTGTTCCAGGATGTCGATGGGCCGGCGGGTCTCGACATCGACCAACAGCGTCCCGTAGCTGTGCCCCTTGCGCAGCGCGAACTCGTCCACGCCCAGCACCCTCGGCGAGGCACTCACAGCCGGGCCGGGCAGAGCGCGGATCAGCCGGATCAGCGTCATCCGGCTCACCCCGGCCGCTAATCTCCCGGTCAGCCGGGCACCGGCCCGGCCGCCCAGCGCCAGCGCGACCGCCCACAGCACCGCAGTCAGCGTCAGGGTGCGCCGCGCGTGTTTGCTGGTCAGCCCGCTGACCTGTTCGGCGAACGTCACCTTGGCACAGGCCGGGGACAGGCACAGAAACCGGCGGACCGCCAGGCAGATCACCACCTCGCAGCCGCCGATGCCAGTGTCGAGCAGCCGCCGCTGGTAACGGCTGTGCACCCGGCGGGACACCAGACCACATCCTGGGCACGCGGCCGACACCGACCGCGTCCTGGCCAGGATCCGGACTGGGCCGCTTGCCCGGGAGACTTCTTCTACCTCTATGTCCGCCAGGTGCGGCAACAGCACCCAAGGCACATCAAGATCGCACGGCGCACATGATCACAGAGGCCACATCCGCCCCGTGTCCGACACGCCGGACCGGCTCACGGAAACTGTGCCAGAGCCCAAGGACTAACCAGGGGTAACCCGTCCTTTCCTGCGGGCGGTGCCCTAGGTCAGCGCGCCCAGGAGCTCCCGGCAGGCCTGCTCGCAGCGCCGACAGGCCTGCTCGCAGACCCGGCAGTGCTCGTGCTGCGGGGCGTGCCGCTCGCACTCGTCGCCGCAGCTCTTACAGCTGGCCACGCAGGCCTCCAGCTGCGGCCGGGCGACGCTGGCGTCGTACCTTGTCTGGCGGCTGATCACCCGGAGGGTGGCGGTGCAGACATCGGCGCAATCCAGGCACAGCCTGATGCACCTGACCATGTGGGCCAGGTTCTGCTCGGCGAGGTTGGCATCGGCGTCGGCGGTGCAGGCCTGGGCGCAGTCGCTGAGCGCGTCGATGGTCGCGGCCAGCAGGCCGGCGTCGGCGTTCAGGGTGCCTGGGTAGGTGTCCAGCAGCTGCTTGGCGTAGCTCATGGCGCCTCCTCGCGCTGCGGCAACAGCACCTAGGTACCCGTATTCGGCGCGCGCTACCAGGGGCGCCACACCGCGAGCATGTAGAGCCCGAGCAGCACGGCCCCGAACCAGGTGATCACCGTTGCGAAGCCCACGTTTCCCCCTGTGGACGCGCTGCCGACGCCAGGTGGGACCTGAGCCGTCCCGGTCGCCGTGGTCACCGGCGGTTCAGGGGCGCTCCCCCGGCCGCCTGCATTTGAACGCCGCGAGCCGCGCGTCGGCGGTGGCCAGGGTGCCGGTAATCAGTCACCGCTGCGCCCGGTCGGACGACCGGGCAGCGTGCTCACCGGTACGCGAGGGCCGCTTGCCAGAATGCCCGGGCTCGTGCTGTCCGGGGCGGTCGTGGCCGCTCCCCCGCCGAGCCGCGCCGTCGGTCCCCCGCCGTGCCGCGCCGTGCGAGCGCATGCCGGGCACCGACAGCGGGGGGCGCTTGATGGCGGGCAGAACGGAGGTCAGCGCCTCACTGGCCTGCGCCGCAACCTGGCGTTGCTCTTCCTGCTCCTCGGATCTGGTGGCGGCGGCTGCCAGTCGGTCGCTCATCGAGCGCAGCCGGCGAACCTGCGCCCGCGCCTTGAGGGCGCGATCCGCCGCGTAGAGCACGAGCACCGCACCGACAACGCCACCGATGACCAGGCCGACCACGAATTTCCCGCCCTTTGCTTGAGAGGTCTTCTGGGCCCTCCAGCGTATGCCAGGCCAACCGCTGCCGCAGGGCCAGCCTGACCCGGCGGTGAGAGGCGATTGTCACACCGGGAGCCCGGGACCAACGAGCCGGTTGAGGGCGGCCCCTAGACTGTTTGACTGTTCAGGAGATACGTTTGGCTGCGGTTGACGAACCGGCCCGGGCCTCGCGCATGCCCGGCTCGCGTTCCAACCAGACGCGAGGTGGGGGTCTTCGGTAACCGAGGCCTAGACCTGCTCGCGCTTGGTCATGGCAGGTGTCTGCCTGGTGAGCCATTTTTGGTGACGCTGCGCTCCCAGGGCAGACGCGGCCCGCGCCGCGCACCCCCCGGCGCAGGCGCGGGCCGCTCAGCCGCCCATCCGTCGGCTTCCCCGTGCTCTTCCCGTGGCACCGGCTCTCCGGGATCGGCCACGAACGGCCGCGCAAATGCCTATATTCAACCTCGGAAAGCAGGGTATTTGGTTTCTCGGCAGCGAACGCTTCTGAGAAGGAGGAAGGCCGACGATGCAGCTCAACCCCTACATCGTCCTTGGCAGTGCTGTCGTGGGGCTGCTTGTCGGGCTCACCGGTGCCGGCGGCGGGGCGCTGATGACCCCGATGCTGATCTTGCTGTTCGGCATCAAGCCGTCCTCGGCGATCTCCAGCGACCTGGTGGCCGCCGTCCTGATGCGGCCCGTCGGCGCGGCCGTGCACCTGTGCAAGGGCACGGTGAACCTGCGCCTGGTCGGCTGGATGGTGGCCGGCTCGGTGCCGATGGCGTTCTTCGGCGCCTTCCTCCTGCGCCAGCTCGGGAACACCGCGGCCGCGGAGCAGAAGGTCGAGATCCTGCTCGGTGCGGCGCTGCTGGTCGGTGCCGCGGCCATGGTGCTCCGCTACACCCTGGACCGCCGGTCCGGCCAGCGGCGGATCGGCACCATCCAGCACGTGAAGGTCCGCCCGCTGCCGACCATCGCCATCGGCATGATCGGCGGGCTGATCGTCGGCCTGACCTCGGTGGGCTCCGGCTCGCTGATGATCGTGCTGATGCTGTTCCTGTACCCGTTGCTGAGCGCCGGCCAGCTGGTCGGGACCGACCTGACCCAGGCGGTCCCGCTCACGGCGGCGGCAGCGCTGGGAGCGCTGATCTTCGGCCACGTCGAGTTCGCCGTGACCGCCTCCATCATCCTCGGGAGCGTGCCCGCTGTGCTGATCGGCTCGTTCCTTTCCTCCCGGGCGCCGGACCGCTACATCAGGCCGATCATCAGCTTCGTGATCTTCGCTTCTGGCCTCAAGTACATCGGGGTCGGCACGACCGCGCTGGGCTGGACGTTGTGCGCCGTGGCGCTGGGAGGCGGCGGCTACTGGCTGGCGCGCACGCGGCCATGGTCCAACGGCCGCCCGGCCATCGTCCGGTCCGCCGACGGTACGCGCGATTCGCCGGCCGGCCCGCCGGGTCGCCGACGAGCCAGCTGACCGGGCACGCCCGGGACCGGTCCCGGGCGTACCCGAGACGGCGCCCACGCCGGCCGGGCACTCACCAGTGACACGTTCCCCGCGTACGCGGCCGGCCGGAAACCCGCTCGCTGTGATCACAGAAAGTCGGAGGATGGCCGGCTGAAGGGCGCCGCGCTACGCTTCTGCTTGATTTGTGCACGTGGGGGTGACGCTGGTGACAACACGGCCCGGAGATGAGATGGCAGCAGCCGCAGGCCCCGGTCACCTGCGGGCGTCGCACGCCGACCGTGAGCAGGTGATCGGCACGCTGAAGGCCGCGTTCGTACAGGGCATGCTGGCCAAGGATGAATTCGATGCGCGGATGGGGCAGGCGTTCGCGTCGCGGACCTATGCGGAGCTGGCCGTCCTCACCGCTGACCTGCGCGCCATGCCACCCGCGGCCCAGCCGCCCGAGCCCTCCCGGCCGCGGGGCAGGCAGCCAGTTCTGCGGCCCGGCCGGTGGATCGCGGTCGCCACCGTGCTGTATGCAGGCGCGTGGTGGTACGCGTTGTTCCTGTCCCGGCACGGCGGCGATGATCAGTGGGCATTTCCACTGATCGTCGGCGGCTTTTTCGCCTACCTGGGCGTTGTGATCGCCAGCGTGGGGGCGATCATCGTCAACCGGCGGGACGAGCATTCCGGTGGGCAGTCACCGCGGCGGCCAGCACCTGGCGCGAGCCGTCAGGCATCCGGGCGCCTGCCATCGGCCGGCCCAGGCGGGGAGCTCCCGTCGGCCGGCTCCGGTCAGCAGCAAAGCGCCGAAGCCGCGCCAGGCCGTCACCACCGCCCGAAGTTGTCCAGCTTGTGGCCACCGCTTGGAGGGCACCCCCTCGGGCTCCGGTACGCGATCGGCTACCCGGCCCTGACCCGGCCAGCCGCGCCGCCTTCGCGCTTAACCGCTAGCCAGTGCCGCAGCAGCCAACGTTTGCCCGGGCCGGTTCTGGTGGCTGAGCTGCGCTACCTGAGCTGATGTTGGAAGGCGGAACCTTACGACGGTTGCTGTCATCCCGGGCATAGGGTTCCGCACGGTAACAGCCAGCGCGAATACGTTACTTCCTGGTTAGTTCTTGACGTTCCGTTGACCAACGTGTTACCCCAGTTTTACCTGACGCCAGATGCCGCACATGCGGTGCCGGGGCTGGTGCGCCACCGGGAGGGATAAGCGGGCGCAACCCCGGGCACCGTCGGCGCTGGCCCGCGCATTTTCTTATCGCCGGCCGGCCAGCTCCGGTCGCAGAGGGGGGTCGTCATGGGACGACGGATCGGTCTACTGGCAAGCCTGGTCGCGCTGCTGGCGCTGGGGGGAGGCCTGCTTGCGGCGACGCCCGCCTGGGCGACGCCGCCGAAGCACTTCCACCAACAGTTCAACCTCAGCGTTCCCGACGACGAACTCAGCGAGGCCTGCGGGTTCGATGTCGTCGTCGTCTTCGCGGGAAACACGAACACGACCCTGTTCTACGATCAGAGCGGCGCGTTGGTCAGGTCGACCGTTACCGGCCCGACCTTCACGCAGTCCTTCACCGCCCCGTCGACCGGGAAGTCCGTCGTCTCCCGCTCGCCCTTCCCTGTGATCACCGACTACACGGGCGGGGGTGCCGTGGGCACGACCGCGGTTGCCCGCGCCACGGGTCTGGTGTTCATGCTTCAGCCCGGCGTGATGTTCACCGGGAGGCAGGTGCTCGAGGGCGTGGTCGGCGGCCACACCCCCGAGGGGATCCCCATCATCGATGACGCCACCGTGACCTTGATCTCCCAAAGCGGCAACTTCTTCTCGGGCGACTTCGCCGCTGTGTTGTGCGCTGCGCTGTCTGGCCCGTAGCAGGGATGGGGGCCTGAAACGGGGAGGCACCGGCCCCTGTGCCCAGGTCCCCTGGGCCCGACCCGGCTTGACAGACATCCACCGGGTGCGGTGCAGGCTGCCCGGATAGGTGCCAGTCAGCGCCGTTGCCGCGGCGGGCAACGGGCAGCGCATGCAGCGCGTTAGTGTGAGTGCCGTGGCCCGCCGTGCCGTGCCAACGTTGCCTGACGCGGCACTAGCGAGCGGCCGCGGCGGTCACCGCGGCGGCGAAGGCATGCGGGCGCTCCAGCGGTGTGAAGTGGCCTCCGCCATCGAGGCGGGCCAGCCGGGCGTTGACGAAGAACTCGCCGAGCCGGTCCGACCACTGCACGGGGAACAGCGGGTCATGGGGCGGCCACAGCACGGTGGTCGGCACCGCGAGCCGGCCGGCCGGCCCTGGGGCCCGCTCGGCCACGGAGGTGGCGACCGAGCCGGCACCCGCCCGGTACCAGGCGACCGACGCCGTGAACGCGCCGGGGCGGCCATACGTCGCCACCAGGTGCTCCAGGTGCTCGGTGTCCAGCTCGAAGTCCGGCCCGGACCAATGCGACCAGAAATGACGCAGGTAGGCGCGAACCATGTCCGGCCGGCCGTCGATGAGCTGCGTGGACAGGTCTAGCTGGTGGAACGGCTGGTACCAGAACTCCCGCTGCGCCTGCGGGCTGAGAATCCGGTCGCCGATCCCGGGCAGCGGGGGCGAGACGACCAGCGCCCGGACGAGGTCGGGGCGCTCGCGCGCCACGGCCTGGGCGATCCGGCTGCCGATGTCATAACCGGCGAGCACCGGCCGGCCGAGCCCCAGCTCCTCGATCAGCCCGATGACGCTGCGTGCCTGCGCGGCCGCCGTGTACTGGCCGCCCGGCTCGGCCGGGTGCCGGTCCGACTCGCCGAACCCCCGCAGGTCCGGCACGATGACCTCCGCCGAGGCGCTGACCTGCGGCACGACGGTGCGGTAATCGGTCCGGTCGCCCGGCCACCCGTGAAGCAGCAGAACGGCGGTCCCCCGGCCCGCCCGGTCATAGGCGAGGCGGAAGCCGTCCACGGGACCGCTGCGATGCATACCGCCGAGTATCCCCCACTGCCCGGCGCCGCACCCCGCGGCGGCCATTGGAGGTGCCGGCGGCCGGCGCCGGGCCGGTCAGGTGCCGGGCGGCACCCAGATATCGCGCTTGTGCATGAGCTCAATTTGCCTGGCGATCACTTCCCGCCGATATTCATCGTGGTGGTACGGAGCGCGGTCCAGATACAGGTTCTTCGGGTACACCGGCTTCTCGTAAATGAGCTGGTACTGCTCGGTGGTGAGGTCCTTGAGCCAGTTGTCCCACTGCGCGCTCGCGCGGAACCGGCGGAGCGCTTCGATGTCGATGGTCCCGGCGACCCATGAGGACGCGCCGCTGTAGTTGTGCCGCCCGACGATCTGCCCGCGGTAGTCGACCACGGCCGACCCGCCGCCGAAGGTATCGATCGGGATAGCGGAGTCGGAGTGCAGGTAATACGTGCCGACATTGCATGCGATCAGGTAGAAATTGTTGTCGAGAGCGCGAGCGCGATTCTGGATCTCGAACAGGCCGTTGCCCACGTGCGGGTGCGGATAAGGGCCCCGGTAGACAATCTCCGCGCCGTTCATCGCGAGGCCGCGCGCGTTTTCGGGGTACGAGCCCTCGTTGGCCATGAGAAATCCCAGCCGGCCTATTTCCGTGTCGGCGACGGGGTAGAAAGCGTCCAGGCTGCGGCCGTACAGCTCGATCCACTTGTCCCAGACGTTGTGCGGCGTCACCGAGTGCTCCACCGGCAGCAGCGGCACGACCTTGTGATGCCTGAGGATCAGCTCGCCATCCGGGTTGAGGATGAAGCCGACGTTGAAGAAGCGACCGGGGAACTCGGGGTGGCGGGCCTTCGCCGTCGCCATCACGAAGGCGTTCCACTGCCGGGCGAGCCCGCCAAGGTAGTCCGTCTCCGGGCCCGGGATGTCGATCGCGCACTCCCGGGCGAACTCTTCGTGGTCGAGGTCGAGGACTTCGTCGTTGAAGCCCTGAAGGGCACCTTCGGGGACCGCGATGAGCCGCACCGGCAAGTCCAGGCTGGACAGCCACGATGCGGCCTTGATCAGGTGCGAGATGTGCTCCAGGTTCGCCGCGATCTCATCGCGGCGGCTGACGCCGTGCATGGTGGGAACCAGGCCCACGGCCTGATAAGGCTCGATCATGGCTCTTCCCTTCGACCCGTGGCCCTCGCCGCAAGCAGGCTCACCCGGTGCTGCTCTTGTTCTACCGGGGGCTTGGCGTTCTGTCTGCGGCTTCACGGTCTGTGTGCGGCATCGCGCTCGTGCTAACGGCCATCCGAGGTCGTCCCGCTGTCCGCCCTGCGCAGGTCGGTGCGGACCTCGTGGCCGAGCCGGCGAGTCTCCCGGCGGTTGAGCATGGCGCCCGCGACCGCACCCGTGAGCAGCGGCCCCACGGCGAACGCACTTCTGCCCATCCGGGTGGCGAGCCGCCAGCGCAGCCGGCGTGCCAGCGGCGACCCAGCGGCCAGCACCACGCCACCGGGAATCATGGAGACACCACGGCGATGCGCCCACGCCGCGACGTACGCGGTCATGCGGTCCACGGCGTTGCCCGTGGCGGCCTTGCCGTATGCCTCATGCAGCTCCGCCACCAGCTTGACTTCGATGCCGATCAGCGCCAGCGTCTCCGTCGCGACCTCCACCGGGTAGGCGGGCAGGACCGGGAGCGCCGCCCACGCCCCGACCGCCCCGCCGACGGTCGCGGACGCCCGCGCCGCGCCCTCGATCAGCGCGTCGGCGATCTCCTCGGCCGACCGCCCGGGGAACTGCGCGCGCAACGCCGCCTGGTCCCGTACCCGCAGCCGCTGGGCCATGGCCACGACCTGCTCGGTCAGCCGCCCCCTGCCTGAACCCATGCCGCGCCGGGCGGCACGCACGCCGCGGCCGGTCGCGCGCGCGCCCGCGAGCACCCCGCGGCCGGTGGCCCCCGCGCCTGCACGCACCCCGCGGCCGGTCGCGCGCGCGCCCGCACGCGCCGCGCCGGCGACCGACGCGACGAGCCGGCGCCGCTCGGTCTCCCGGTCAGCCTCGGTGACCTCGGTCGCCAGCTCGGCGGCACGTTCCGCGACCGCGTCGTCGGCTGTCTGCCGCGGCCTGCCAGGCTCACGTTCCACATCGGCCATAACAGGCACCTACCCGCCATCGCGGCCGACGACCGCACCAGCCACCCGGCCGCTGGCGGCACCCGGGTGCGCGCGTGCGCTAGAGTCGCGCCGTGGCAGAGAGCAATGACTGGCGGGTGACGATCTCGCTGGCCGACCCGTCGGTCCTCGAATACGCGAAGCAGGCCTTTTCCGGGCATGAGGTGGACGAGGACGTCCGCCGCCAGCTCGGGCGCAGCATCGCCGTCGGTGAGGGCGACTCTCAGATCTTCCTGTACGCGGGCACCGAGCTGGCCGCAAGGGACGCCGAGCGGGTAGCCCGTGACATGCTCGCGCGCCAGGGCATCGAGGCGAACTTCGCGCTGCACCGCTGGCACCCCATCGAGGAGGAGTGGGAGGCCCCGGACATCGCGATGCCGCAGACCGAAGCCGAGCGCCAGACTGAGCACCAGCGGCTTGAGGACGCCGAAACCGCCGAGTCCCTCGCCACGGGGGTCGCCCAGTGGGAGGCGAGGGTCGAGTTCCCGTCGCACCACGAGGCGGTCGCGCTGGCGGACAAGCTTCGCAGCGAGGGCCGCACGGTCATACGGCGCTGGAAGTTCCTGGTCGTGGGCGCCAACAACGAGGACGACGCCCGCGAGCTCGCCGAGCAGATCAGGCGGGAGGCGCCGCCGGATGCCACGGTCCGTGCGGAGCACTCCGGCGTAAGCCTGCCGTTCATACCCTTCTGACCGTGGGATCCGGCGCCTGCGCTTAGCGGCCCGGCGGTACCGGGTATGCGAGGCTGTGAGCGTACCCGCGAGGCGGCAGGAGGCCGGCATGGCTGACACGGCGTCAGAGCCTGACGATCCTGAGGCCGGGGCGAGCCCCGAGGACGAGGCGAAGCGCAAGTTCCGCGACGCGCTCGAACGCAAGCGTGCCAGGGAGGCGGACACCTCCCAGGCGCGCGGCGGCAGGGACACCGGGAAGATCCACGGCGCGCACGGCCCAGCCCGGCAGCGGCGTTCGTTCCGCCGCAAGAGCGGCTGAGGCAAGCTGCCCGGCGTCAGGCGGGCGACCACCCGGGGTCCCGCCCGGCGAGTGCGACAACGCGATCAAGGAACGGCGCGTCGGCGGGCACCTGGCGGGAAGGCCCAAACGGCACATCCGGGCCGGCCGGGGCGTCAGGGCTGGCGAACTGGACGAGGAAGGCCTGCGCAGCATCCAGCAACTCCGGCTCGCACGAGTAGGGCTGCCCGGTCGCCCGGGCGACGTCCCACCCGTGCACGGCGAGCTCGTCGGCCGCGACGAGGCCGACCGCCTCGGCCGGGGCGTCCCCGCCGGCGATCCTCGTCAGGCCGGCCCATGCCCCCGGCTCCCGCCAGGCCTGCGCCAGCGCCGCGAGGTCACGCGGGATCCGTTCCCGCCAGTCCTCCCCCAGCCTGGCCGCGTCGCCCGGCGACGCCTGCTCCACATACTGGCTGCGTTCCTTGTTCGCCGCGGCGGTGAACGCGAGCGCCAGCCCGCCGACGTGCTCGATCAGGTCACCGAGCGTGTATGCCGGGCACGGCGTGGGCCTGCCAAGCTCGTCGTCCCCGACACGCACGACCAGGTCAGCCAGTCGCTGGGCCGCTGGCCCGAAATCCACGTTGTTCATGATGAATGAGACGATGCCACAACCCGCGAGTCATCGGGGCAGGCGGGTCATTCTCGTGGCGAGCCGGTCCGCGCCCCGAAGGTCTCCATGATCGGGTGCGGGGATGGCCCGAGCCCTTTCTGCTCTTGATGCGGCCCGGACGTCATGCTTCGGCCGGAGCGCCGCCGATCGGCGCGGCCCACCCCGGCCGCGGTATCAGGCAGAAGGGGTGCCCGGCCGGGTCCGCGTATACCCGTGAGCCGCCGTCGCCGCCCCCGAGCCGTAGCGCACCCAGCGCCAGCACGCGCGGCTCGGCGGCTTCGACGTCATCGACCATGACGTCGAAGTGCATCTGCTGCGGCCGGCCGGGGTCCGGCCACCGCGGCGGCTGGAAGTCCGGTGCCAGCTGGAACCCAATGCCCGACGTCTCGTCGTTTCTCGCGACTACCACGAAATCGTCGTCTTGATACGTGACCGGGAGGCCGAGAAGCTCGGCGTAGAACCGGGCGAGCGCCGCCGGGTCCGGACAGTCGACGATCACGTGGTGAAGGCGTCCGATCATGGCGTCCATCCTCGCACCGGCGGGCCAGGGTACCGGCGGGTTTGCCCGGCGGCCAGGCCCTGGGCGGTAGCGGCCCGCGCCGCCAGCTACGGTGGAAAGGCCATGGCATACACCGCGGACCCGCGCGTCGACGCGTTCATCGACGCCCTGCCCGACTGGCAGCGGGCCATCTGCCGAGAGGTTCGCGACCTGGTCCACGCCGCGGACCCGGAGGTAGCGGAGACGATCAAGCGCACCACCCAGCCGTACTTCGTGCTGCAGGGCAACATCTGCGCGCTCCTGGCGGCGAAGGGCCACGTGAACGTCTTCCTGTATGACGGCGGCATCGTGCCTGATCCCGAGGGGATCATCACCGGCGGCCACGGCAACAAGACCGCCCGCACCGTGGCCTTCCGGCGGGGCGAAACCATCAACGCGCCCGCCCTGGCGGCCATGTTCAGGCAAATCATTGCCAACAACCGCGCCGGCGGCTGGCGTAAGTTGAAGCCCGAAAGCTGATTCTTGAAGCGCAAAGGCCGATTCGCTGTTATTGGGCCCCCGTTCACGGGCAGCCGTATAAACAGCGTCTGCGCCCTTCGCCACGGCATCCACGGGCGCGGCCGGGAACGCCGCGGCCGGTTACCGGGAAGCGCGCTCGAGCACCTCGGGGTGGGCCCTCCGGTAGTGCTCGGTCAGGACTTCGCTCACTTTGCCGGGCCGGTACGCGACCGTGCGATGACAGATCTGGCAGCGCGTGACCGGAAGATGCGTAACGGTCACGGGGAAGCGGCGGGAACTTGCGTTGCTCATCACATCCCATAATGCCAGCCCGGCGACGCCAAAGCGAATTCGGCGATGTTTCCCCGGGGCGGTGCACGCCGGCCACCGCCCGGCCGGAATATCAGGCCCTCGCTGCCCCGAAGCCGAGCAGGGCAGCCAGCCCCAGGGCGCTCCGCGGCGCGTACGCCATGCGCCACAGCCCGCCGGTCGCGGCGGCGTGCGCCTCGTCCTGCCACGGGTGGGCGTGCGCCGGGCCGCCGCCGGTCTGCAGGTCGTGCACCAGCAGCGCGGCCATCAGCACCTTGCAGGTGGCGGGCTCGAAGATCTCGACGCCGAACCTGTGCGCGCCGGCGTAGGCCGCCGCAAGCACCCGGTTCTGCACCACCGACTTGGTGCGCGTCGGCGGGGCGACGTTCAGCGACACCGTGGCCCCGCCATCGCGGGCGAGCGTGGCCCGCCACCGCTGCAGCCGTTTGGCCAGGGCGTAATTGGGTCCCTGCTGAGCGACCAGGCTGTCGTTGATGCCGGGATCGGCGCCCGGCAGGTAGGCCCGGCGCAGCAGTCGCCCGCCCGACAGCGTCCGCAGCGGCCGGCCGGCCAGTTTCGCGCCGCGGGAGCGGGACGCGTAGGCGCGGGCCGACTGCGCGACCGCATCCGCGCTCACCGCGAACACGTCGGTCGGCGTGGCGAGGAATGCGAGCGCCACATCGTCCCGGACGCCCCGCAGGCGCACGGTGAGCGTGTCCACGGCGGCAGACACCCGGACGTTCGCCGCGCCATCGGCGTAGACGTAGTTGCCGAGCACCAGCGGGCCATCGATGCCCGCGAGCCAGTCCGCGGCGGCGGGGACGTCGCTGACCAGGTCGACGCCCGCGCGCCCACGCAGGCCGGCATCACCGGGTGCACCCTGACCGGCCGGACGCTGCGTGACCGGCACCAGCAGGGTTCCCCCCGCGTCCCGCGCGGTGCGCAGGACGCGGTCCCAGAGCGGAGGGTGTGACAGGTCGATCCCGGCCACCCGTGCTCCCCAGCCGAGCAGGACCGGCAGAGGGCCGATCTCGGCGCCCGCGCCGAGCACGGCCACCGTCCGGCCGGGCACGCGGAGCCACTCCGGGTGAGCGGCAACCGCCCGGAGCGCGTCGGCGCAGGTCGGCTCGATCACCCCGGCAGCCACCCAGGTGTCCAGCCTGCGCGCCAGCGCGTCACCCCGCAGCCGCTCGCCACGGTAAGGCAGCGAGAACTCACTCTCCGCCTGGCCGGTGCCGCGCACGGTGGCCGTGGCGAACGGGCGCTGCCCGGCACAGGTCAGCAGGGAGTCGAGGCCGGCCTCGTCCCCGCCCGGCGCAGCGACCCGCATGCGGGCATGCAGCGAGTCCAGGCCGGCCCGGGCGATCGCAAGCCAGGCCGCCTTCGAGGCCAGGCCAGCCTCGATGAGCCGCCGGAAATGCACGAGATACCCCGACCGCCAGTTGGTCTCGTGCTCGGCGCCGAGCGCGCCGGCCGCGTCCACCGGGCGCAGCGCGTCGGCGACCACGGCGCGGCCCAGCGCCGACGTGCTCCTGCGCCCGCCCGGCGACTCGGGAAAGACCACCCCCGCAAGCTCGCCCTCTGCCATGGCCGTCCCCGCCGTCACCGGTCGAGGATGCGCAGCCGCTGCGGGTCGTACAGCGGCGCGATCTGCAGCCGGGCGGGAAGCTCACCGTCCGGCGTGCGCACGCGGAAGTCGCCCCCCTTGAGCCACTCGCCGGTGACGCCGTCGTCGTTGGCCACCTGCGCCAGCCCGACCGGCCCGCCCACCGTGTAGCCATAGGCGGCGGCACGGACATAGCCGACCCACCGGCCGCCTGCGAGCACCGGCTCGTTGCCGAACAGGTCGGCCCCCGGGTCATCGACGATCAGGCTGACGACGCGGCGGCGGAACGGTCCCTGCGCGCGCGCCTCGAGCAGGGCGTCACGGCCGATGAAGCCGCCGGGCTTGTCCCACGCGACCGCGAACCCCAGCCCCGCCTCCGGCGGGGTGTCCGTGTTGTCGACGTCGACCCCCATGTCCCGGTAGCC
>Ga0081540_1002626_pt1 | contig 14612 bp, 14 predicted proteins | sample TabmetS2T1R1_FD_71024 | JGI IMG/M metagenome (GOLD analysis project Ga0081540, IMG submission 71024) | Tabebuia heterophylla rhizosphere microbial communities from the University of Puerto Rico - S2T1R1 | ecosystem: Host-associated > Plants > Roots > Rhizosphere ... | reverse complement strand
CGACGTGCCGCTCTATCTCTGCGGACCGCTGCCGATGATCGAAGCGGCCATCGCGCTGGCCAAGCAGATGAACTGGCCTCAGGGGCGGCTGCATTTCGAAATCTTCACCGCCCCCGAAGAAAAATCCGGCGATGCCAGCTTCGAGGTCGAACTCAAGAATAGCGGGCGCGTCTATGAAATTCCCGCCGGCAAGACCATTCTCGACGTGCTGCTCGAAGCTGGCGAAGACCCGATACATGACTGCAAGCGCGGCGATTGCGGCATCTGCCAGACCACGGTCATTGAGGGCATCCCCGATCATCGCGACTACATCCTGAGCGACAGCGAGAAGGCGTCGAACAAGGTGATGCAGATCTGTATTTCGCGCGCGAAGACCAAAAGACTCGTGCTCGACCTGTGAAGGAGGAACGCATGACCCGATATGCCGGCAACGCGGCTGCGCTTCGCGCCCTGGTCCGCGACCAGGAAGTTCACCGCGACGTCTATGTCAGCGAAGAGGTGTTCCAGCTCGAAATGGCGCATATGTTCCCGAACAGCTGGGTCTATGTCGGCCACGACAGCCAGGTTCCCAATCCGGGCGACTATTACGGCACCACGATCGGCACGCAGCCGGTGCTGCTCGTACGCCATACCGACGGCAAGGTGCACGTGTTGCACAACCGCTGCCCCCACAAGGGCACGCGCATTACTTCCGAGACTTGCGGCAACACCGGAAAGTTCTTCCGCTGCCCCTACCACGCCTGGAGCTTCAAGACCGACGGCTCCTTGCTCGCGATTCCCTTGAAGAAGGGCTACGAGAACACCGGCTTCGAACAGAGCCATGCCGCGCCCGGTATGGCGCCGGTGCGCCACGTCCGCAACTACCGCGGCTTCGTGTTCGCCAAGATCAACGACGGCGGCCTCGACTTCGAGGAGTTTTTTGGCGAAAGCCTGTCGAGCTTCGACAATATGGTCGACCGTTCACCGGTCGGCCAGCTCAAGGTCGCCGGCGGCGTGCTGCGCTACATGCACAATTGCAATTGGAAGATGCTGGTCGAAAACCAGACCGATACCTGTCATCCGATGGTGGCGCACGAATCCTCCGCCGGGACCGTGGTCGAGGTCTGGAAGAAGGCGCCGCCCGGCACCAAAAAGCCGATGGCCGTCGAGATCATCGCCCCCTTCATGAGCCCGTACGAATTCTTCGAGAACATGGGCATCCGGATCTGGGATAACGGCCACGGCCACACCGGCGTGCACCACTCGATCCATTCCGACTATTCGGCGGTGCCCGGCTATTTCGACAAGATGACGGCGGCCTATGGCGAGGCCCGCGCCAAGGCGATCCTCGACGAAAACAGACATAACACGGTCTATTTCCCCAACATCATGATCAAGGGTCCGATCCAGCTGTTGCGGCAGTTCAAGCCGATTGCGGCCAACAAGACGCTGGTCGAATCCTGGACCTTCCAGCTCGTCGATGCGCCCGACATGCTGCTCGAGCGCACGCTGATGTACAACCGGCTGATCAATGCGCCGACCTCGATCGTCGGCCATGACGACCTCGAAATGTACGAGCGCGCGCAGGAAGGCCTGCACTCGAACGGCAACGAGTGGGTGAACCTGCAGCGCCTCTACAGCCCCGACGAGGCCGGGCAGACCAATGTGGCGGTCAACGGCACCAGCGAGTGGCCGATGCGCCACCAGTTCCGGGCGTGGACCAAGTTCATGACGATGGGGATGTGACATGAGCATGGTCACTGAGGCTCCCCTGAAGAATGCAGTCCCCACCGATCAGGAACTGATCGACTTCGTCGTCCGCGAGGCGCGGCTGATCGACCAGCAGCGTTTCGATGAATGGCTCGACATGTACGCCGACGACGCCTTCTACTGGATGCCGCTGGAATGGAATCAGACCGATCCGCGGCTGACCTGCTCACTGATGTACGAGGACAAGCTGTTGCTCTCGATCCGGGTCGAGCGTCTCAAGGGCGCGCGGACTTTTAGCCAGAAGCCGAAGAGCCGCTGCCATCACGTGCTGCAGACACCGCAAGTGGATTCGCGCGACGCCGCCGCCAACAGCTATGTCACCTGGACGGCGATGCATTATGTCGAGACCCGCCTCGACGAGCAGGCGCTCTATGCGGCCTGGGCCACGCATCATCTGAGCGTCGAAAACGGCAAGCTGAAGATCAAGCTGAAGCGCGTCGACCTGATCAATTGCGATGCTGCCTTCGGCAACATCCAGCTCTTCATGTGAGGGAAGATGAGCGTAGCCCAACACACGGCGATCGTGAGCGGCGGCAATACCGGCATTGGCGCGGCGATCGCGCGCGGACTTCTCGCCGAGGGCTATGACGTGATCTCGCTGTCGCGGCGCAAACCCGACTGGAGCCATCCAAAACTCTCCTCGCGCGAGGTCGACCTGCTCGATGCGACGGCGACGCGCCAAGCGGCGGCGGAAATCGCCGCCAAGGTTGCGATCACCCATGTCGTGCACAATGCCGGCGCCATCCGCGCCAAGCTGCTGGAAGAGGTCGAGGACGAAGACGTCGGCGCACTGGCGCAGCTGCATTTCGGCGCCGCGATTGCGCTGGCGCAGGCGGCGCTGCCGGGCATGAAGCAGGCTCGCTTCGGCCGCATCGTGCTGCTGTCGTCCCGCGCCGCGCTCGGGGCTGCCACACGCACGGTCTATTCGGCGACCAAGGCCGGCATCATCGGCATGGCACGGACCTGGGCATTGGAGCTTGCTCCTTTCGGAATTACCGTCAATGTCGTCGCACCCGGCCCGATCGGAGATACCGAAATGTTCGAGAGCGTGATGTCGCCGGAGTCCGAACGCGCAAAGAAGCTGGCGCAGTCGATTCCGCTCGGTCGCCTCGGTAAATCCGCCGACGTCGCGCGCGCGGTCAGTTTCTTCAGTTCACCGGATGCCGACTTCATCACCGGGCAGACACTGTATGTCTGCGGCGGAGCCAGCATCGGATCAATTTCCATCTAACCCGGTGAGATCACAGCCATGGACGCCACAGTCAAACGAAAGGCCAGATCCCCGAAGGGCACGCGCGTGCAGCCGTCGCATCCGGCCGAGCCGGCGCACGAATCCGACGGCGCGCATCTGGAATTGCGCATCTGGCTGCGGCTGCTCTCCTGCGCCACCCGGATCGAGAAGGCGCTGAACGCAAGGCTGCGCAAGGAGTTCAACACCACGCTGGCCCGCTTCGACCTGCTGGCGCAGCTCGCCCGCAAACCGGCGGGCGCGACCATGTCCGAGGTTTCCGAACTCCTGATGGTCTCGAACGGAGCGATCACCGCACTCGTGCAAAAGCTGGAAGCCGATGGCTTCATCCATCGCGAAGTCGATTCCGAAGACCGCCGCACCTTCCGCCTGCGCCTGTCGCAGGAAGGCGCCAGGGAATTCGGCCGGATGGCGCGCCGGCATGAGGAATGGGTGATTGCGCTGATCGGCGAACTGTCGCCTGTCGCGCAGTCGGACCTGCTGCAACATCTGACCCTGCTCAAGCGCCGCCTCGACAAGCACTCGTGAGGCGGACGCCACCCCGCGCCGGGAATTGATCACACCAGAAAATCGTGATGATGATTGACCGGTGCCACCTTCTCGATGAAATCGAGAATCTGGTCGAACGTCTGATGGGCGTTCTTCTCCGGCGTGACGTCGTGGCCGGCATTCTTGACGATAAGCTGCTCGAAATCCGACGAATTGGAATAGAACGCGCGTTCCGCTGCAAGGGTTGACGGATCGGTCTGAAACAGTAAGTCGTGATCGCCGACGACTTCCAGCACCGGGGCCGTTATTCCGGCCGAGCGCGCGGGATCGAGCGCGAACTGAAAGTTCAGTTCGGCGCCGGTGCCTGTACCGATGTGAGAAGCATCCCAGGCAAGGACATCGCGCGCGGTATGGCTCAGATCATAGAACATGTTCCTGACGTCGACGGTCAGGTATCCATCGGGCTGCCCGGCCGCCGGGTGAATGCTGTTGATGAACTCACCCGCCCCGTCTGGATTGACCTCGTGCCTGAAGCCCGTGAGCACCAGGGCATCGGCGTCGTTGTAGATGCCGGCCTCGGTTTGCACGATGGCCGAACCCACGGAATGGCCGACGAGAACAATCTCGGAGAACCCGTAGCTGCTCAATGCACCGCTCTTGATCGACTGAATGATCTGATGCAGCTCGTCGGCCTGATCCTGTATGGATGTCAGCTCCGCCGGCGGCTTGTCGCTCGACCCCAGGCCCAGCCGGTCGAGATTCAAGGTCGCATATCCGGCGCGGTTGGCTGCATCGACGAATGAATATTTTCCGTCGTCGACAGGCAGATCCCAATATTGGTGGTCATAGGTAAAGCCGGACACCAGGATCAGCAGCGGCCGCCCCTCGGTCGGCCCGGGCGAATCCAGTACCGCATGCATGTTGAAGTCGCCCGACGTTGCCGTGGGAGCCACCGAAAGAATCAGGTCCTTGTGCACGGCGCAGTGATCGCCGTGGCCGCCGAAATCCCAGTGGTGATCGGCATCGCCCCATCGGAAATAGCTGTCATCCCACCTGACATCATCGTCATTTCCCAGGCCACGAAGGCCGGTCGCCAACTGCTTTAAGCCCGTCATGAGGTCGTCCCTTTTCGAACCAGCTACGAATGAACTGCACCATTCCGCTTCCTGCGGCGATGATGGACGCGTTCTCCCCCTGCGGCCCCGCGTACGAGGCGCATCTGTCAGGCGCGGTGACGTCTGTGATGTTGCGCCGTGCTTGACGCTTCGGACCGTATGTTCCAAGCTATTCGCCGCCTATCCCTGTTTTCAGGGATATCCGAGACCGTGTTGATGGCATGAGGCGGTGATGGCGATCTCACTTTCAGCGCGAGAAGTGACACTGCTGAAGCGGGTCAGCGAAGGGCTGCTGCAGCCATTGCGCCCGGACTGGCTTTTGGCGACGCCAGATCTTGCAGCGGACTTGCAACGCCTGCTGTCGATGGATTTCATTGGCACGACGCGGTGGAATCCACGCAGCCGCCACTATGAGAATGCAGCATGCACCGGACGTGGAGCGGACATGGCGCGCGTGTATGTTGAGGAATTTCAACGTTGCGATCCGATCTCACCGCGCCTGCGTCCGCGCCGCGGTCCGACGCCGATCTATTCAGTCGTCAATCGCGCCGAGCTCGAGCGCACGCGATATTTCAATGAGTTCCTGCGTGTCTACCAAACGACTGACGGCATCGATCTCCACCTCTATGACGGCGAGATAAATGTCGGCGATTTTCGCTTCTGGCGCGCTCCGAGCCGCATCCCGGTCGGATCGCGCGAGGTTGCCTTGCTCACATTGCTGCAACCGATCCTCTTGTGCGCAACGAAAAACCTGTACAATCAGACCAGCGCAGCAGCACGCCACGGCTTTCCGCAACTCACGAGCCGGGAAAACCAGATCGTCGCCCTGGTCGCCGGCGGCTCGACGGACCGCATCATCGCCCGCGATCTCGGGATCAGTTACTGGACCGTCCGGACTCATCTGGATCATGTTTTCGAGAAGCTTGAGATACCCAATCGCGCTGCCCTGATCGCGCGCGTTCACCGCGGGCGGGCATGAAGGGCCACCGGTGAAATTGGCCGCACCTCGGGCCAGCGTCTTTCGATTACTTCGTGAGAGTCAGACGCCGGGCGAAGACGCGAGCCTGTGCTTGAAGAACGCCAAGATCTCGTCGCGCGCCGCGATTGTCGGCTGGCCAGCCTCGTCGATCAGGTGCGCGGTGACGACGCTATGCGGCGTCGTGACGTGACGCTCGAAAAACGGCGCAAGATCGGTATTCGCCGCGCTGTCCGGCAGCACCCGCCCGATGAAGCGATCGCCGAGCGCAGCCCTATAGGCCGCGAAGCGTTGCGCCATGCAGAATTTGTCGCCCGCGAAGCGATAGGCCAGCACTGTCAAACCTTCCCGTTCGAGCCGTTCGCGGACGGCCTTGACTTCGTCGGATGCGATTTCGATGCCTGCCGGATTGTTCAGCGGCAGCGACGGCTGCGATAGCACCGGCGCCAGCATCGACGGTTCAAGCATCATGGTCAGCGCGAAATTTCCGGTAAAACACATCCCGATGGCGCCGACGCCGGGACCGCCGCACTCGCCATGCGCAAATCGCGCCAGCGAGCGGAGCCACTTTGTCACAGGACTCGACTCGTTGGAGGCTAGGGCGCGAAACTCGGCGCTTACGCAGGCGCGCTGAAAGATCGCGGCGCCCTCCTCCGCGCCTGGAACGGCGCCATCGCGCCCGAACAGCGATGGCATGTAGACGGTGAAGCCGGCGTCGCGGACCCAGCGGGCAAACCGCGCGACATGCGGGCTGATGCCTGGCATCTCCGTCATCACGATGACGGCAGGCCCCGCGCCCGCCGCGTAGACGACCTTGGTCACGCCGTCGAGCGTGATGTCGCGGCGCGTGAAATCCTCGAGCGGATCGTCCTGCTTCATGGACCGTTTCGGCATCGGCGCATCCTTCCATGACGGCATCTATGGATACCGTTGCGATTTCCGTGCTCTGGGGCTAGTGTCAAAATTGACATTAATCGGGGCTTTTTTGACATGATCAAGGTCGCGGTTCTCGAGATCGACGGATGCATGGCCTCGAGCGCAGCCATCACCCACGATGTATTGGCGACCGCCAACTGGATCAGCGCTGCGAAGTCCGTTCCGCCATTCAAGGTTACGACGGTGCGTTGCGGATCCCGCCGCAGCGGCGCCAACCTGCGCGGAATCGAGCTCGTCATCGTCCCCGGTCTTGGAACGGCATCCGCTGACGCACTGGAGACGAAGTTGAAGAGCCCCATGTGCCGGCGCGCGGGCGACATGCTGACGCGGGCGTACGCGACCGGCGCCATGCTCGCCGCGTCCTGCGCGAGCACCTTCCTGCTGGCGGAGACGGGCTTGCTCGATGGCCGGCGGGCGACCACGACATGGTGGTTCGCACCGCTGTTCCGGCAGCGCTATCCCGCGGTCGAGCTGTTGTCGGAGCAGATGGTCGTCGCCGATTGGCCGATCGCAACCGCTGGCGCGGCGATGGCGCAGATGGACCTGATGCTCGCGGTCGTCGGCCGGTTTGCGGGGCCAAGCCTGGCGAAAGCCTGCGCCAACTATCTCCTGCTCGATGAACGGCGCTCCCAGGCGCCATTCATGGCGATCGCCTATCTGGCGAGCCAGGATCCCAGGATTGCCAAGGCCGAGAAATGGGTGCGCGACAACATCGCCCGCGACTTTGCGATCGAGGAGCTGGCCGACGCGGTCGCGCTCGCGCCCCGGACATTTGCCCGGCGCGTCTCGGCGACCTGCGGCGTTTCACCGATCCAGTTCGTGCAACGGATCAGGCTGGAGACCGCGCGATTGCTGCTCGAAACCACGCGCCTGCCGGTCGAGGAGATCGCGCGGCAAGTCGGATACGCGGAGCCTTCCACGCTGCGCCGGCTGATCCGGCGCGATACGAAACATCCGCCCCGACATTTCCGTCCCACAGCGTGAGCGTCGCCAGCCTCAGTGACCGAGTATGGCCTTCACCTCGAGATATTCTTCAAATCCAAAAACCCCGAACTCACGCCCATTGCCGGACTGCTTATAGCCGCCAAAGGGCAGGCTGCGGTCGAAAGGCGCGCCGTTGAGATAGACGCGCCCGGCGCGAATGCGGTTGGCGACAGCGCGAGCGCGGTCGGGATCCCCAGACTGCACAAAGCCCGCCAATCCGAACGGCGTGTCGTTGGCGATCTCGATCGCTTCGTCCTCGGAGTCATAGCTCATGATTGACAGCACAGGGCCAAAAATCTCCTCACGTGCGATCTTCATTTGCGGCGTCACATCGCCGAACACGGTCGGGCGAACATAGTATCCACGGTTGAGTTCGGATGGCCGCCCCGTTCCGCCAGCTACCAGCGTCGCCCCTTCGTCAACGCCGGACTGGATGAGATCCTGCACTTTTTCAAACTGCGCCTGGCTCACCAGCGGCCCCATCGTGGACGCCGGATCGAGCGGATCTCCCAGGCGAATGGTGTCGACAGCCTCACGCGCCGCCGCGAATGCCGCGTCCCGCTGCGCGCGAGGGATAAGCATGCGCGTGGGAGACTGGCAGTTTTGGCCGCCGTTCGTATAGCAGGCGTGAACCCCCTCGATCACCGCGGTTTTCAGGTCGGCATCGGCAAGGATGATGTTGGCGGATTTGCCGCCCAGTTCCTGCGCGACGCGCTTGACCGTATCCGCCGCAAGCTTGGCCACCCTTACGCCGGCCGTCGTCGATCCGGTGAACGACACCATGTCGATCTCGGGGTGGGCAGCGATTGCCTCGCCCACCGTGGGCCCGTCGCCATTGACGAGATTGAAGACGCCGGCCGGGAGGCCCGCGTCGTCGACGATCTCCGCAAACAACATCGCGCTGAGCGGCGCGATCTCGCTGGGCTTCAGCACGACGGTGCAGCCGGTGGCGAGCGCCGGCGCAACCTTGGAGGCAACCTGGTTCAGCGGCCAGTTCCACGGCGTGATCAGTCCGCAGACACCAATCGGTTCGCGGCGGATGATCCCGTTGCCCATCCGCTCCTCGAACTTGTAGTTCGCAAGCACGCGCGCGGCTTCCTCGAAATGAAACAGCGCAACGGTGGCCTGACGCTGGGTCGCAAACGTGATCGGCGCGCCCATCTCCAAGGTCATCATTCGAGCCAGTTCCGGCAGGCGCGCTCTAAAGCCCTCGATGATCTTATGGAGCCAGGACAGACGCTGCTCGACGCCGGCTACGGAATATGTTGCGAAAGCGCGCCGCGCTGCCCTAGCGGCCCGATCCACGTCAGCCTTCGAGCCCAGGCTGATCTGCGCGAATGTCTCCTCCGTCGCGGGGTTGATTATTCCGAGCGTTGACGGCGTGGCTGGATTCGTCCATGCGCCGTCGATGTAGAATTTTAATTTTTCCATTGTTACCCGTCCACGACGTTACGCCGCGCTGTGTTTCTACAGGTGCCTGCCCTCATCCACCGGCACCACAATTCCCGTCGAACTGGTCAGGCTGACGATGCAGGCCACGGCCGCCCTTGCGACATCGTCTGGCGTGGTGACGTGGGCCAGCGGCAATTTTTCCGCGATCTTCTGCAATTGTTCGCGGGTCCGACCGGCGACAAAATCCGTATCCACGCCAGCCGGCGAGACCGAGAACACGCGGATTTTCGGCGCCAGCACTTTCGCGAGCGCGATCGTGAGCGCGTCGACACCGGCCTTTGCCGCCAGGTAGGCTAGGCTGCTGCCCAAGCCCGTGCGCGCCGCAATCGACGAAATGTTCACGATGGCAGCGCCGCTGCCGCATTCCAGCAAGGGACGGAAGGCGCGCACCATGGCGAACGGCCCGCGCAGATTGAGCGAAACGGTCCGGTCGAAGATATCATCCGTCAGCCCTTCGAGATCGTTGGCGGGCACCGGGGTGGTGGCGCCTCCGCAATTGATCAGCGCATCGAGCCGCCCGTACTGCTGGTCCACGGTCGCGGCAGCCTCGGAGACCGAAGCCGCGTCGTCGATTGCGATGCGCATGGCGAGATGCCCGCGGCCTTGCAGGCCCCCGATCACCTCTTCGGCCTGTGCGCGGCGGCTGTTGTAGCCGACCACGACGGCAGAACCCAGGGCGGCAAGCCGCGCTGCGGTTGCCTTGCCGATGCCGCTGTTGCCGCCCGTGACGAGCGCGACCTTCGGAATCGACAGCCCAGGAATTTCAATACCAGTCATCAATGGCGGGCCTCACATCGTGATCTTTGCAGCCTCGATCACGGGACGCCATTTGGCGCGTTCGCCGTCAATGAAAGCCTTGAGGTCATCCGGAGGGCCCCCGACGCCTTGCAGCGCGTTTTGCTCAAGCACGGTCTTGCCCTTGTCACTCCTGAGGAAGGCGTTCACCGCATTGTTCACCTTGCTCACGATGTCAGGCGGCGTACCGGTAGGAGCTACGATCGCATACCATGCGGTCGCCTCGAATCCCCTAAATCCCGCTTCCTGCACGGTTGGTACGTCGGGCAGTTGCGCGACGCGCTGGCTCGTCGTTACCGCCAGCGCGCGGATCTTGCGCTCGGCCACCAGCGGCAGATAGGTCGGCATGAAGTCCATCGCGACGTTGACTTGCCCGCCCAGCAGATCCGTGATCAGCGGCGCCGAGCCGCGATAAGGCACATGCGTCATCTCCACGCCGGCAAACTGCTGGATCAGCGCCGAGGTAATGTGTCCGAGCGTCCCGTTGCCGGGATGGCCGACATTGACCTTGCCCGGGTTCTGCTTGGCGTAGGCGATCAGTTCGGGAAGCGTCTTCGCCGGAAAGTCCGGCGTCGCCGCAATGATCATTGGCGACTTCGCGACGAGCACGACCGGCATGAAATCCCGCTCGGAGTCGTAAGCCAGGCCCTTGTACATGAACTTGTTGAGCGCGATCGGCGCCGGCGTTCCGAACAACCACGTATGGCCGTCTGCAGCCGCCTTGGCGACCGCCGTCCCGCCGAGATTGCCGCCCGCCCCCGCACGATTTTCGACGATGAACTGCTTGCCGAAATCTTCGCTCAGCGCGTGCGCAACGGCGCGCGCCAGTGTGTCAACGGCGGCGCCGGCCGGGAACGGCACGACCATGGTGACCGGACGGCTCGGCCACTCCTGCGCGACGGCGTGGTGACATGGCGCGATGGCAAGTGCGAGGCCGAAGAGGCCGAAAGACAGCACGCGCATGTTTCCTCCAAGTTGCGTGCGCGGGGCTCGCGTTGGAGCCGGCGCCTATTCTGCAGCAAACTTGTCCAGGCCCTTGCGGCCCAACCATTTAGACAATTCGTCCGCGACGGCTTCGTTATTGAGATCGGCAAAAGCAATGTGCGTGTTGCCGCGCAGACCGGCATCGCGGAGCAGCAAGACCTCGCAATCGCCGCCGTGACGGTTGACGATACCGCAGAAGGTCTTCGCCACCTCGACTGAGGTTTTCCAGATCGGACGCGTATCGGTGTAGTCACCGAACACCATCTGGATCGGAAACTTCGTCAGCTTCATAAACTCGGCCAGCGGCACGGCATTGGGACCGTACGGCGCGTCCGGCTTGGGCCCGGGCCCCTCGCCTTCTGGGAAGACGAAGCCCGGGGTTTCGTAGGCCACGATGCCCTTCATGTTGTCGCTCTTTGCCTTGAGCGCCGACAACAGCGCGCGCCAGCCGCCCGCGGAGTTGGTGAGGGCGACGACGGGGCCGATCTTGTCGATGGCCTGGCCGCCCGCTTCAGCCTGCAACAATGCATTCTCAAGCGTATCGAACTCGTCGTAACGAGCGCGCGTCGCCTGATCCCAGGCTTCCTTGTCGGCTGTCGGAAACTGCAGGCCCGGATGCCAGTTGAGATAGGTCAGGCCGAACCGCCAGGCGGCAAAGTTGCGTTGATCGAAATAATCAGGCGTGTAGGTGATCGGCTCGCAACTCCAGTTCGCGCGACCGACGCGCGGGCCGTCCCACAGGTAAACCGGATATCCCCTGCGCAGGAAAATGCTCTTGTAGCCTTCGCCGCCGTCCCAGCGATTTTCCCACACCTTCGTGCTGGAGCTGTGCCACATGATCAGACCAACGCTACGCCTTTTCACGGGGATGAAGTATTCGACGTAACCGTGGTCGCAGGAGAGCGTCTGGCTGGGGTCGCCGGGCTTGGCAATGACCTTGCCGCCCACTTCATACGCGCCCGTTGATTCCAGGATGATCGGAAGCTTCGATGGTTTGCGAGCTTCCTCGGCGAAGGCCGTGGTGCCTAATCCGATCAATAACAATGCCGCAGCAAACGGCTGCAACTGTTTCCAGCCTTTGGAATGATTTCTTCGGCAATTCATGATCCGCCTCTTATGCCCTGCTTGAAACTCCCGGACCCTCTTCGACCTCGCTTACGACGCGGGCTGCGCACGCTCCGAATCGGGCGCGGGCCCGAAGTCGAAGCTCACATTGGAGGGGATGCGCCATGCCGCCAGCATGATCATTGCACTGACGGCAAGCAGAGCCAGGCTCATGGCCGGAACGGTCATCGCAGCCAGTGCACTGCCGGACCAATGCGCGACCCAGGGCATCAGGTTCTGCGACAGGAAACCGCCGAGGCTGCCGAGCGTGGTGATGGCCGCCATGGCGGCTGCGGCGTGGGCGCCCTTGAAAATCTGCGACGGTAGATACCAGAAGCAGGGAAACATCAGCGAGATGCAGGGCGTACCGAGCACAAAGGCTGCGTAGCGCATCCAGTTTTCCGGCAGCATCGTCGACATCAGGAACGCTGCTGCGCCGCACAACGCGATCAGCGCCATGCCGATGAGAACGCTGCGATGCTCGCGCAGATGCCGCGGGATCCACAGCAGCATCAGCGCCACCATCGCCCAGGGCAACGAGTTCAGCAAACCATTCTGCGTGCTGGTGGCGCCAAAGCCCTTCACTACCGTGGGCAACCAGTAGATCACGCAATAGAGCGCGAGCGTGATCATCGAATACACCAGCGAGAACCACCAAACCCGCCAGTCGAGCAGAACCCGAAGTGGATTGGTGTGCAACGTTTGCGAGGTTTCCCCCCGCGCCAGTTCAGCGACGAGCCATGACTTCTCGCGGTCACTGATGAATCCGGCGTCCTGCGGTCCGTTGGGCAGATATTTCATGATCAGAACGAACAACAGCACCGCAGGCAGACCGGTGGCGATGAACACCCACTGCCAGCCGGCGAGGCCGAGCGCGCCGTCGAGATTGAGCAGCAGCCCGCCGAACAGCGAGCCGAACATGTTGCCGAGCGGGCTGCCGATCGTCATCAGCGCGACGGCCTGCACGCGATAGCGCTTGGGAAACCATAGCGTCAGATAGAAGATGATGCCGGGATAGGCGCCGGCTTCCGCAGCGCCGATCAGAAAGCGGCAAGCCGCAAACAACGAGCCGCTGAAGGTGAAGCCGAGCAGGACGGTGAGCAGTCCCCATGTCAACAGGATGCGCGCGAACCACAGCCTCGCGCCGAACCGGTGCGCGGCGAGCGCGCTCGGCACCTCGAATACCAGTGAGCCGATGAAGAACAGCGAGGAGGCCAGGCCGTAGGCGGTCTCCGTCATGCCGAGGCCGGAGACCATCTGCAGCTTGGCGTAGCTGACGTTGGAGCGGTCGATCACCGACAGCATCATCAAGGCCACCATCAACGGCATGATCCGCCACATGATGCTGTACATCAGCGCGTCGCCGTCACGATCAACCCGATCCATGGTGATTTCCTCCCCTGCGCGCGCCGCTTTTCGCGGTCCTTGCGCCTGTCCTGCTAGGCGGCGTTCTGCGCAGCCGATTTGCTCACCGGAAGATTCAGGAACCCTGCGGCGTTGTCGCTGATGAGCTTCCTGATCGCAGGCCGCGGCATCTGCAGATCAAGCAGGATCTGGGTGATGCTGCGGAAGCCATCGACTGGACGCTGCGATCCCTGCAGCCCGAGATCGGACGACAGTATCGTGTTGTCCACGCCGGCCACTTCGATCAGGTGCGCGAGATCATCCGGGCTGTACTTCAGGGACTTGCCTTCGATGAACATGCAGATTGAATGTTCCATCTTGACGCCGAGGGCGACCAGTTGGCGGATATCGGTGTCGTTGCAGCCGACGATGTAGGTCGGATGATTGACCATCATCTTCCTGACGCCGCGCCGCACCGCTTCCTCGAACAGGATGTGCAGTTCGCTCGCATGCAGATGGCCGCCGGCCAGGATGATATCCGCCTCGGCAATCAGGTCGATCACCTGCTTGACCTCGTCCTTGAGCTTTCCATTGGCGTCGAGCGCCGTGAGCGGGATCGGGTCCAGCATTTTCTGCGATGTCTTGGGAAAGCTTTTGGCTTGTCCGCTGTTTTGCTGGGTGATGTGGTTCTCCGCCGACAGCGTCGGCATCCAGACGATCTTGCCGCCGAGCTTGATCGCGTGGTCGACAGCGTGGGGGTTGATGCCCCCCGACGCATTGTTCAGCACAATGCCCGAGAACAGTTTTACATTGGTTTCGGGGAACAGCTTCTCCAGCAGGATCGCATGCGCCATGCCGGCATAGAAGTGATCCTTGTAGAGCACGGCGCGGAATTTCGCGGCCGCGGCATCGAGCAGTTCCTCGTGATGATCGAGAATGCGCGGCATGGCCGCCGGACCGCTATGGCAGTGCAGATCGATCGCGCCGACCAGCAGTTCTTCGACTTCCGCCGCCCGCGACAACGGCGGCAGCGGCACGGTGGTCGGATAGGACACTTGGTTGTCGGCCATGGTCAGGGCCCTTTCGGTTGAAGAAGCGTCAGGCAGCAGATTTGCCGGCGGAGGGTTGCGCTGGCATCGGATACTCCTCCTCGTTCAACACCCAGCCTGGCTTGGTCGAGAAATCCACGCGCGGCGGGCAAAAGATGTCGACGAGGATATTGATGCCGGGATCAATGGCTGCCGAGGTATGGATGGCCGGCGGTGGGATCACGGTGACGGAGGGAGAACCGCAGCGCTCATGATCGTCGTTGCGCCACTGGGCCATGTCGGTCGTCCATGGCCAGCGCAGGTGATGAACAAAGGTGCCGGCCAGCGCCAGCGAGCACTGTTCGAAATCGTCATGGTGGTGCGGCGACATCTTGGTGGTATCGCGC
>Ga0081540_1002625_pt1 | contig 14612 bp, 12 predicted proteins | sample TabmetS2T1R1_FD_71024 | JGI IMG/M metagenome (GOLD analysis project Ga0081540, IMG submission 71024) | Tabebuia heterophylla rhizosphere microbial communities from the University of Puerto Rico - S2T1R1 | ecosystem: Host-associated > Plants > Roots > Rhizosphere ... | reverse complement strand
CGGAAACGCCCTGCGTCGGCACCTGCAGCGTGAAGCGTTCGGATGCCTTGTCGTAGGCGGCCAGCGCCACGCGCGGCTCCATCGACACCACGGCCACGCGGGTGTTCACGATATCGAGCCTGGTGACATGCGCGGCGCTGGCGAAAGCCGCATCGATCTTGGCGGCATCGCCATAGTGATAGTCGAGCGCGACATTGTTCGGGATGTGGTCGTAAAGCTGCGGCGCGCCGGGCTTGGCGGCTTCCGCGGCATCCGTCACGGCAGGCAGCGGCTCGATGTCGAGTTCGACCGCTTCAGCCGCATCGCGCGCCTGCGCCAACGTCTCCGCGACGACGAAGGCCACGGGATCGCCGACGAAGCGCACCTTGTCGGTCGGCAGCGCCATGCGATTGGTCTGCAAGAGCGGCGAGCCGTCGCGGCTCTTCAGCGGCAGGCCGCAGGTGAAGGGGTTGTAGCCGGCGGCCACCAGGTCCTTGCCGGTCCAGACGCCGAGCACGCCCGGCATCGTCTTGGCGGCATCGGTGCCGATTCCCTTGATGATTCCGTGAGTGTGGCTGGCGCGCACCATCCAGCAATAGGCCTGGCGGGGAAGGCTGAAATCGTCGGTGTACTTGCCCTTGCCGCGGACCAGCGTGTCGTCTTCCTTGCGCCGCACTGGCTGCCCCACACCGTATTTTTGCAGTGCGATAGCGTTGTCCAGAGACGAAGGCGACGTGTGATCTTGCATCGAAAAACACCTGAATTGCTTGGAGTTTTCGTAATTCCGCGGGATTCTCGCGGCCTTTTCGAGTTCCCGCTCAATAACGCACCGCACTGTCAGCGACAACGCCTGATTGGGCATAGTCCTATGTGATGGGTTGTTGCGTAGCCCTTTGGCGCTGCTAAAGTTTCCGTGAACGGTAATTTTCTTCGGCGGCCCGGCGAGGGTCACGGAAAGACAGTTTTGATGAACGAAGATCCGCGGCTGAGCGAGGGCCTTGAGGTCTGCGCCGGCCCGTCAGGGTCGGCTGCGGAGAAGACGCTCGGCAACGGTGTCTACGCCGCGCTCGATCTTGGCACCAATAATTGCCGGCTTCTGATTGCCAGTCCTGCCGGCGACAGCTTCCGCGTGGTGGATTCGTTTTCGCGGATCATCCGCCTCGGCGAGGGCATTTCCGCGACCGGTTCCATCAGCGAGGCGGCAATCGGCCGCGCCATCGCGGCGCTCAGCATCTGCAGCGACAAGATCCGCTACCGCAAGGCCCGCCGCCTGCGGCTGATCGCAACCGAGGCCTGCCGCGCCGCCGCTAATGCCGAGGAATTTCGGGCCCGGGTCGCCGCAGAGACCGGCATCCGCCTCGAGGTGATCGATCGCGAGACCGAGGCAGCGCTGGCCGTGATCGGCTGCTCGCCGCTGCTCGATCCCAGGGGGAGAGGCGCGATACTGTTCGACATCGGCGGCGGTTCGACCGAACTGGTCCGGATCGAGCGCGACCCGGACCGGCAGAATGCGGCGCCGCGGATCAAGGCGTGGATGTCGATCCCGCTCGGCGTCGTCACGCTGGCCGAGCATTTCGGCGGGCGGGATGTGACGGCGCAAACCTACGCGCAGATGGTGCGCGAGGTCGCGCAGCACGTGGCGCCGTTCGCGGCCGAGCACGGCGGCGATTTGCACGACATGCATCTGCTCGGCACGTCGGGCACCGTGACGACGCTGGCCGGCATCCATCTCAATCTGATGCGTTACGACCGCCGCCGCATCGACGGCATCTGGATGGCCGGTTCCGATGTCACCGCCGTGATCCAGCGTCTGCTCGCCATGAGCTATCACGAACGCGCCGGGAATAACTGCATCAGCATCGAGCGTGCCGATCTGGTGCTGGCCGGCTGCGCCATTCTGGATGCGATTCGCGATGCCTTCCCGCTGCCGCGGCTGCGCGTCGCCGACCGCGGCCTGCGCGAAGGCATGCTGGTCGAGATGATGCGCGAGGACGGCGCGCTCAGGCCGTGCTAGAGCGTGGTCACCCGAATTGAATCGGTGCGGCTACCTCAGACCCGTCATCCTGAGGTGCGAGCCTTGCGGTGCACTTGCACCGCTGGGCGAGCCTCGAAGGATGAGCGGCCCCTGACCGGGCCGTCGTCCTTCGAGACGCGCGTTCCGTGCTCCTCAGGATGAGGGTGATGGGTTTGAGCGTGCTGTTCGACCGTCTTGGATATCGTGATAATCAACCTGACTAGCATCGACATGGCGAAAGACACCACCGGACGGCTGCACGTCACGGTCAAGACCGGCGGCAAGCGCAAGCTGTCATCAAAACTCTGGCTGGAGCGGCAGCTCAACGATCCCTATGTGGCGAAGGCCAAGCGGGACGGCTATCGCTCGCGCGCGGCCTACAAGCTGATCGAGATCGACGACAAGTACCGCTTCCTCAAGCCCGGCATCGCGGTGGTCGACCTCGGCGCCGCCCCCGGCGGCTGGAGCCAGATCGCGGCCAAGCGCGTCGGCGCTGTCAACGGCAAAGGCAAGGTGGCCGCGATCGATCTGCTCGAGATGCCGGAAATCCCCGGCGTCGATTTCGCGCAGCTCGACTTCCTGGCCGAGGATGCGCCGGAAAAGCTGATCGCGATGATGGGCGGGCGCGCCGACGTCGTGATGTCGGACATGGCGGCGAACACGACGGGCCATCGCAAGACCGACCAGCTCCGCATCATCGGCCTCGTCGAGAGCGCGGCTGCCTTCGCGGCCGACGTGCTCAATCCCGGCGGCACGTTCCTGGCAAAGGTGTTTCAAAGCGGCGCCGATGCCGAACTGGTCGCGCAACTGAAACGCGATTTCGCCAGCGTGCGTCACGTCAAACCCGCCTCCAGCCGGCAGGATTCGTCCGAGCGCTACGTGCTGGCGATGGGTTTTCGGGGCGGGGCAAAGGCCGAGTAGGGGCCACTCCCATCATTGCGGCCCACGTGACTTGTCAGCGATAGCGTTGCCGACCGCGGAAGCAATCCGTCCCACTGCGATAGATGCTTCGTCGCCGAGTCCATCATCGCGCATCTGCCGGAAGAAATCGGGCACATATCGCCCAACGTCGCGAGAGCAGCGTTGTTGGGGCGCGATATGTTATCATTCACATAAAAGCAACATGAGAATGTTACGCTCCGATACTGCAATCTTAGCGGGTGCGATGGGGCAATATCAATATGCAATACCTTTTCAATCTGGATCAGTTCTTTGGCATCAACCAACGCCGGCTTGTCGTGGCGCTTCTTGCCTCAACAATCGTTAGTTGTAGTGCGACGACAGCATTCGCAACCACGTCCATCGTGGTCAACGCGACGGCGCCGAAACTCACGCTGGGTGAGGGCAGCGACGATCTCGTCACTTTGCAAAGTCTGTTTCAAGGCACGAGCATGCCGGAAGAACAACTTGTTGCCGGTCCGTACGATCAGCTCATGATTGATCTGAAAATGAAGCGGTTGAGATCGTTGCACGACGACGGCTACTGCGACATCAACCAGCAAACAGGCGAATTCGGCTTCAACTTCGGAGGCTCCTTCACTGCGGGCGACTGCGGTCATGTCGCCTGGAGGCTGCAGGACATGCTGGCTCGTGGCGTCTCGCCGCTTGCGTCTTTCATGCCGCCGAGTTTCGTTGCCCTGACCCAGAACAATCGAGGCGCCGAAACGTGGTCGGCGGCCACCCTGGACAAATACAAGGATTTCGCCAGGAAACTCGTTCGCTACATCGTAACGAAGTCGTTCGATGGCGGAGCCCCGTCGGTGATCTTCGAAATCAGCAACGAGCTGGATATCGCCGACGGCTACCCCCTGAATTTCGTCAACGATCCCGCACAATCAGGGCAATTCGCGCAGAGGCCGCTCGGGACATGGGGCCGCTGGCTATGGTGGATCGATACCGATTCCTATCTCCTTCATCAATGGTACCCAGCTCTGGCCAACACGTATCCCTATCCGGCTTACGGCCTCGCCTATCCCTATCTCGGCGACGTACGACGCCTGGACAGAGGACTTTCGCCGCTGCACAAGATCTACGCGGATGCGGTCGACGGTGTGCGGCAGGAGATCAGCAATGATCCGGTCCTGAGCGTGAACTATGCCGGCAAGACCATTGAAATCGCCGGACCGGCGCTCGCCGGTTTCACTTTGGTTTGGAATCCCGCGAATGGGTTCCCCACGATGGAAGAGATGTTCCTCGAGCAGATACTCAACCCGGCCACCACGCTCAACTCAGGGACCGACAAGGCGCGATTCAATTCCTCGCTGGATCGCTTTTCGTTTCATTACTACGGGTCGCAGGATATCAATACCGGGCCATTCTCGCTTCTGAGACAGCAGGTGGCCACCGTTAGACAGAAACTCAGCGCCCTCGGGAAATCCAACGTCAAACTTTTTGTCTCGGAGTGGGGACCGGCCGCTATCGACGTCTACTCACCCCTCGATATCAATTATTCACATAAGGGAGCTGCCTGGGCAGCCGCTTTCCTGGTCGAAGCCGTTTCGTTGAAGATTTCGATGGGAAACTTTCTCCTTCTTCATGACCACATGCCCGACGTTACGTCGGCGCTAATGCTGAACCAGGCCAGCCTGATGCACAAGCAGGTGGCTTCCAACGGAAGCGTCAGCTACTATCCCAAGGCGCTGACCAACGTCTTCAAGATGTTTACCCGGATGCAGGGAGAGCGCAGGCCGGTCACGCTTTCAACGACAGGCACGAGCAATCTGGGTGCCTTTGCCACCAGCCATCCTCTGGGCACCACTGCCGATATCATCGTGTATAATTACGACCATGCGCTCGCGTTTCAGGCCATCAATGGTTCGCTGCCCGAGACGGCCGAGGAATTCACCGTGAGATTCGACAATCTGCCGGATGGGCAGGTGAAGGTCGAACGCTTCCTGGTGGACTCCGAGACCAGCAACCTGCGGGCCTTCATCGCCGATCCCAGCCATAGTCCCGACCTGTATGCGGTCCAGACGCTGTATCTGCAGGTCACTAACGGCCAGCTCACCCTGCCTGCCACCGAACTCAAGCTCGGCGTGACCCATTGGCGGATCACGCGGTAGAACGAGTGGGCTAGCGATCACCTGATGGATCGCTAGCCCAGGCGCTGATCCCGCGCGTCCCCGGTGCCTTCGCTGGCGGCTTTGGTCGCAGCCTTCGCCGCGCCCTTGCGGCTGGAAATCTCGACCGCCTTGCGGCCCGAGATTTCGTGGCCGGCGTCGTCAGGCATCTGCCAGAAGAACCAGGCCGATACCGCCGAGATGATCGCGACCACGATGAACGCCGGCGGGAACACGCCGGCGCTCAGTTCGGTGACGTGTTGAATGGCCATGGTCGATTCCACCGAGAACGCGCCGACGGCGACGCCGGCTGATATCGCCAGTTGCTGGTTGACGCTGACCAGCGTGGTGGCGCGGCTCATCTGCGCCGGCTCGACTTCTGCGTAGGCTACGGTGTTGATCGCGGTGAACTGCAGCGAGCGGAAGAAGCCGCCGACGACCAGGATGATGAAGATCAGCAACAGCGGCGTCGTCACCGTGAACAGCGCGCAGGCGGCGAGGAAGACCGCGCTGACGATGGCGTTGACCGTCATCATGTTGCGGAAGCCGAAGGCGCGGATGATCCGCGCGGCCAGCGTTTTCATACCCATGGCGCCGACGGCGGAAGCGAATGTCACCAGGCCGGACTGGAACGGCGTCAGCCCAAAACCTTCCTGCATCAACAGCGGCAGCAGGAACGGCAGCGCGCCGATGCCGAGGCGGAACAGGAAGCCGCCGACGATGCTGGCGCGCATGGTGGAAAGCCGCAGCAGCGAGAAATCCAAAACCGGCGAACCTGTCCGGCGGGCGTGCATGACGTAGAGCGTCATCGAGATCGTGCCGATCGCGACCAGGCCGGCGACGATCGGCCAAGGCAGCAGATTGAGCCCGGCGACCGACAGGCCGAAGGCGATGCCGGCAAGCCCGATGCCGGCCAGCACCAGGCCGTAGAGATCGAACCGCTCAGGGTCCTCGCTCTTGATCGGATCGATGTACCGCATCGCCATGAAGATGCCGAGGAGCCCGATCGGAATGTTGATCAGGAAGATCCAGTGCCAGGAGAAATAGGTGGTGATGAACCCGCCGAGCGGCGGGCCGATCACCGGCCCGATCAGCGCCGGCACCGTCACCCAGGTCATCGCGTTGACCAGCGCGCTCTTGTCGATCGAGCGCAGCAGCACCAGCCGCCCGACCGGCGTCATCATCGCCCCGCCCATGCCCTGCAGGATGCGGGCGATGACGAAATGGGTCACGTTCTGCGACAGCGCGCAGCCGATCGATCCGATCATGAACACGCCGATGGCAATCGAGAACACCATCCGCGCGCCGAAACGGTCGGCGGTCCAGCCGCTGGCCGGGATGAACACCGCGAGCGAGAGCAGGTAGGACGTGATCGCCAGTTTCAGCGTCAGCGGGCTGGTGCCGATGTCGGCCGCGATCGCCGGCAGCGAGGTCGCAATGACAGTCGAGTCCATGTTTTCCATGAACAGGGCGGTAGCGACGATGAGCGGGATGATGCGTTGCTTGTCCATCGAATCCAGGGGCGCGCGGGAAGAAAGGCGGGCGAGGGCGCTGTATCATCCCCCTGTCACACAGGCCATTGCGAAACCGCGCATACCACCTAAATCCAGCGTGACGCTGGTATGCATCGCGCCAGCCGCTGGAGGACCCGCATGATCTACGTTCTCGCCGCCTTGTTGCCGCCGCTCGGCCTGCTCTTCAACGGGCAGCCGTTTTCGGCAATCTTCAACGTGGTCCTGATCGTGCTTTGCCTGGTTTTCGGCCTGATTTTCCACGTCCTGCTGTTGGTGCCGTCGGCGCATGCCTTGATCGCCGTCCACATGAAGCGGGAGGACCGCCGGCACCGGGAGGTCGTGGAGGCGATCCGCCAGCATGGCCCGCCGCCCGGATACTGGCGCTAAGGCCGTTCATAATTGTGTTTTTGAACGAAGTGTAAAAAACCCGTCAAAACAACAGGCTAGAGCCCTCTGATGGGCTCCGGGTTTAGGTCGCTTCCGAAAAGCTTGTGCATAGCAGTCAAACGCTTTGATTCGGCGTCCTGCCATGCTATCGACCACCGTCAACCCCACCGATGGGCTTCGATTCGACGGCGATGCCGGTAGCATCGCCGAGGGCGGCGTTCATCCCGAAATGTGATTGCGGCGGACAGCCGCCAAAAGGAGTTGGCAATGGCGCAGGGACCACAGGCTTTCCGTGAAGCCTACACCTTCGACGATGTGCTTCTGAAGCCCGGTCTCTCGGATATCCTGCCCTCGGAGGCCGATATCCGCTCCCACGTCACCCGCGCGATCCCGCTCAACATCCCGATCATCGCGTCCGCGATGGACACCGTCACCGAAGCCCGCATGGCGATCGCGATGGCGCAGGCGGGCGGCGTCGGCGTCATCCACCGCAATTTCGATCCCGAGGGACAGGCCGCACAGGTCCGGCAGGTCAAGAAGTACGAATCCGGCATGGTGGTCAATCCGCTGACCATCGGCCCCGACGCGATGCTGTCGGACGCGCTGGCGCTGATGAAGGATCACGGCTTTTCCGGCATTCCGGTCGTCACCGGCGCCACCAGGAACACGCCCGGCAAGCTGATCGGCATTCTCACCAACCGCGACGTCCGCTTTGCCACCGACCCCAAGCAAAAGGTGTCGGAGCTGATGACGCATGAAAACCTCGTCACGGTGCGCGAAGGCGTCAGCCAGGACGAGGCCAAGCGGATGCTGCACAAGCACCGCATCGAGAAGCTCCTGGTCGTCGATGACCAGTATCGCTGCGTCGGCCTCATCACCGTCAAGGACATGGAAAAGGCGGTCGCGCATCCGCTGGCCTGCAAGGATGCGCAGGGCCGCTTGCGCGTGGCGGCGGCAACCACGGTCGGCGAGGGCGGTTTCGAGCGCACCGAGCGGCTGATTGACGCCGGCGTCGACCTGATCGTGGTCGATACCGCGCATGGCCATTCCTCCCGCGTGCTGGAGGCGGTCAACCGCATCAAGCGGCTTTCCAACGCCGTGCAGGTGATCGCTGGCAACATCGCCACCCAAGAGGGCGCACAGGCGCTGATCGATGCCGGCGCGGACGCGGTCAAGGTCGGCATCGGCCCGGGCTCGATCTGCACCACGCGTATCGTGGCAGGCGTCGGCGTGCCGCAGCTCACCGCGATCATGGACACGGTGGAAGCGGCGAAGAAGGCCAGCGTGCCGGTCATTGCCGACGGCGGCATCAAATATTCCGGCGACCTGGCGAAGGCGCTCGCCGCCGGCGCCGACATCGCCATGGTCGGCTCGCTGCTCGCCGGCACCGACGAGACGCCGGGCGAAGTGTTCCTGTGGCAGGGCCGTTCCTACAAGGCCTATCGCGGCATGGGCTCGGTCGGCGCGATGGCGCGCGGCTCGGCCGACCGCTACTTCCAGCAGGACATCAAGGACACGCTGAAGCTGGTGCCCGAAGGCATCGAGGGCCAGGTCCCGTACAAGGGCCCGGTCGCCAACGTCATGCACCAGCTCGCCGGCGGCCTGCGCGCCGCCATGGGCTATGTCGGCGCACGCAACCTCGCCGAATTCCACGCCAAGGCCCAGTTCGTCCGCATCACCGGCGCGGGCCTGCGCGAAAGCCACGTCCACGACGTGACGATTACGCGGGAAAGCCCGAACTATCCGGGCGGGGTGTAATCCGGCTGGCGGAATTTGCCGCCGTCATTGCGAACGTAGCGAAGCAATCCATTTCACAGCTTGCGGAGCTGTGGATTGCTTCGCTACGCTCGCAATGACGAAGAACAAATAAACATTCGGAGGAACCACCCATGTCCCAAGGCAAACGCATCGTTCTCGCCTCGCGCCCGGTTGGCGAACCCAAACCCTCTGACTTCCGCCTCGAAGACTGCCCGGTCCCGACGCCCGGCGCCGGCGAAGTCCTCCTGCGCACCATCTGGCTCTCCCTCGATCCCTATATGCGCGGCCGCATGAGCGACGGGCCGTCCTACGCCCAGCCGGTGCCGATCAACGGCGTGATGGAAGGCGGCACGGTCAGCGAAGTGATCGCCTCCAACAATCCCGGCTTTGCCAAGGGCGACATCGTGCTGTCACGCGCCGGCTGGCAGACGCATGCGGTTTCCGACGGCAAGGGTCTGGCAAAAATCGATCCGAAGATTGCGCCGATCTCCACCGCCGTCGGCGTGCTCGGCATGCCCGGCATGACCGCGTATACCGGCCTGCTCGACATCGGCAAGCCACAGGGGGGCGAGACTGTCGTCGTCGCCGCCGCTTCGGGCGCCGTCGGCTCGGCCGTGGGCCAGATCGCACGCATCAAGGGCGCGCGCGCAGTCGGCATCGCCGGCGGCAAGGACAAGTGCGCCTATGTCAAGAATGAGCTCGCCTTCGACGATTGCCTCGATCACCGCGATCCGGATCTTGCCGCGAAGCTGAAGGACGCTTGCCCCAAGGGCATCGACGTCTATTTCGAAAACGTCGGTGGCGCGGTGTTCGAGGCGGTGTTTCCGCTGCTCAACGCGTTTGCGCGCATTCCGGTCTGCGGCCTGATCGCGCATTACAACGATACGCAGGCGGTGGCGCCGAAATGGGCGGCGGCGATGATGCGCAACGTGCTTACCAAGCGACTCTCCATCCGCGGCTTCATCGTCAGCGACTTTGCCGCGCGTCACGGCGACTTCCTGCGCGACATGTCGGGCTGGGTCCGCGAGGGCAAGGTCAAGCACAAGGAGTTCGTCACCGAAGGCCTCGACAGCGCACCGGCCGCGTTCATGGGCCTGTTGAAGGGCGCCAATTTCGGCAAGCAGCTGGTGCGCGTCGGGCCGGATCAGGCGTGAGCGGTCCGGCGTCGTACGGCTAGTTCGCGATCTCGCCGAGCAGTTCGTCCAGCCAGACATCGGTCTGCCCGGGCGCCCTGACGTAGCGGACTTCAAGACTGTCGGGCCGGAAGCGGTACTCCACCAGCCCGACTTCCTTGATGCCGATCTGTTCCTGCATCGCGTCGGGGATAACGAAGCCGGCGGAGGGCGCCCAGACGTGGCGGGTGTGGCGGTAGGTGAAGTCGCGGCGCTGATGCACATGGCCTGAGGCGACCAGCCGCAAGTCGACTGCGCCGAACATCTCGACCAGCTCCTTGCGTCTGGGTTGTGGCACATAGCGGATTGCAGACGATTCAAGCTCGGGATCGTCGGGTTCGTTCAGAAAGAGCGGCTTGTGCAGGAACAGCGCCACCGGCTTGCCGTTCGCGCGCGCCAGCTCGGCCGTAAGCCAGTCGAACTGCTCGGCCTCGCTGTCGATCCCGGTGTTCATGATCAGCGAGTTCAACCCGATGAAACACCAGCCGGCTTCGTCGAAGCGCCAGCGGTCCTCGCCAATGACGGAGAGATAATTCTGCCGGCACTCTTCCGTCGCAGGCTGCTTCGGCAGGGGACCTATGGCCGTCGGGTTGTCGCCGATGTCGTGATTGCCGGGCAAGTGCCGGCACGGCACCGGCAGCGCGTCGTGCAGTTCCTTGGCGAATTCGAGATCGCTGCGGCTGTTGGGCCCGTCAAAGGAGATATCGCCACTGTTGATCACGAGATCCGGGCGCGTCGCGTCGATGTGCTCGCCAACGCAGTGAAAATTGTCGGTCAGTTTTTGCAGGCGGCGGGCGAGGTGGGTATCGGAAATTTGCGTCAGGCGGAATTGGCTCATGCAGTGTTCCTTTCGGTTCAACCCTAGCCGGACCCGAAGTCGGAACGATGACGAAAAGCGCCTCAGCGCAGCGTCCGCCGCCAGAACGTTAGCATGTCTGTTTTAAACAACTCTACATCGCCGTCGCGGCTTCCGATCTTGGCGCCCTTGCGGCCGTAGCCGGCCTTCAGCGCATAGATCATCAGGTCGCGGTCGACGAGCTTGCTGTCGGCGACGCCGTGAAGCGGATGGATGAAGGCGCCGTCATTGGCGATATAGGTCGTCGGCGCGGCGGGCGAGATGGACGCCTCGGCGACGTTCTCGATGCCGGTGCCGCGGTCAAAACTGTGCTGCGCGCCGCCGATCAGCCGCATCGTCGCTCTGCCGCCGGAAAGGCGGATGGCCTGGCAATGGCCCTGCACCTGCATCGGCGAACACCATTCATCCGCATCGCCCATGATGACGCGGATTTCGGTCTCGTCGACGGAGGGATCGAGGAACTGATGGCCGCTCCAGGGATAGGCGGCGAGCACGCTGCGAAAACCTGCGCCGGCGCCGACCACCGCATCCGCAAAGCGGCGCGCGGCGGCGGTGAGAACCGCAGACCCGCCGCGGCTGTGGCCCTGCGCGCCGATCCTCGAAGCATCGATCTCGGGATGGACCGACAGCACCTGCCAGGCCGCCAGCACGTCATAGGCGCTGGCGGCAAAGGAGAACTGGGTCTGGTTGGCGACGGTCGAGGTGACATCGCGCGCGCCAAAACTGTCGAGCACGAAGGCCGCAAAACCGTCATCGACCAGCGTCTCGGCATGTTGGACGTGCGAGGGCGCGACGCCGAGGCTGCCGGGCACCACCATGACCAGCGGCCATTTTCCGTCAATCTTGCGGCCATCGGTCGGCGGCAGGAACAGCTTGCCGTCGATCGTCAATTTGGGCAGTTCCGCGGAACGGCTGATGACGTGAAAGTAGTTGAGGGGATTGGCAGTGGGAATTTCGAAATTTTGTCCCCTGGCGCCGTTCTCGAAGACGATGGTCTGATCGCGAAATCGCAAAACTGCTCTCCTCCCGCGGCTGCTCTTTGTGGCAACCCTCAAGGACACAGTAGAGTGCAGGATATTCCCGTCAAAGCAAATGGGCCGTGCGATTTTGCCAAGCCAAAAGGGCGGTCAAAGCACGCGATAGCGGATCGCGAAGGTGTCATGGATCTCCGATGTCACCGTGTCGCCATTGACGGGGACAATGCCGTCGGCCAGATGCCACGGCCCGAACGGACTGGAATGTGACGGGCTCGCCGGCAGCCGCAGCCGGAACGTGCTCTGGGCCTGGCCGGGCAGGTTCAGCACCATCACGCGCTCGGTGGTGCGGTAATCGAGCGTCACCGTGCCCCGCAATAGGCTGCGGCCGTCATCGGTTGAGGCCAGCGCGCCCTCAACCTTGGCCAGTTTCTGGTTCCGGTCGGTCCACAACTCGACCTGGGTGTCGGCGGCGGTGGTCAAGACCGCCTTCGGCAGGCGGATTTCAAATTCCACCGCAGGCTTTGCCGGATTGAGGCCGAGATAGGCCAGCGCCGCCTGCCGCATGTCCGAGATCGCGAAAGCAAGCAGGACCAGCACCGCGGAAGCGGCCAGCCCGTGCTTGATGAGATCGCGGCGGCTGCGGTAGCCGCTGCGGAAGTAGACGGAGAGCATGATCGCGACCGCCAGCGCCGCGGCGATACCGGCCAGCGCCGACATGATGATGCCAAGGCCGCCATCAGGGCTATCGCTGAACCCGAAGGTCCGGAGCAGGGAGGTCAAGGAATCGCCGGGCAGCGCGGCCGCGTTGGCTGCGCCGGCCAGGATCGGGGAGGTGATGTTCATCGCCTGCTCGCGGGGTTGCTTTAAGGACCGGTTCGAGACCAGAACCATCGGAATTCTCGATAGTTGGTCGCCAAGCCTTGAGCTGTGGTTCAAAGCCTTGGGCTGTGGTTCAAAAGGCCCGGTTTGTGGGTTCAAGCGGGCTGACCAAGTGGATTTGTCAGGCGAGGGCTGCCTCGTTATTGCTTTAAGGTCTGGTGCAGGTTCCCAGGAGATTCTCATGTCGGTTCAAATGGTTTTGCTGCCGGTCTTGGTGTCGGTCGGGCTCACTTTCTTCCTGATGCTGTGGATGGTGACGGCCCGCACCAAGGCGGTGAAGGCCCGGGAAACCAGCCTGAAGGACATCGCGGCGGGGCAGCCGAAATATCCGGCCCGCGTGGCCCAGATCGGCAATTGCTTCAGCAATCAGTTCGAAGTACCCCTCCTGTTCTACATCCTGATCGCGCTGGCGTTGCCGCTGCGGCGGGCTGATCTTTTCATCGTGCTGATGTCCTGGGTGTTCGTGGTGACGCGATTTGCCCATGCCGGCATTTTCGTCACCTCGAACAACATCCAGCGGCGCAGCCTGGCGTGGTTCGCCGGCGCGCTGGTGCTGCTGGCGATGTGGATCTACTTCGCGCTGAAGCTGCTGCTTCTGATCTAGAAGGATTTGAATGACTCCCGCCGCCCGGCTGTCCGCCGCCATCGAACTGATCGACACCATCGACGCGCAGCGCGTGCCGGCCGCAAAAGCGCTGAAGGAGTGGGGCACCGCGCATCGCTATGCCGGCTCGGGTGATCGCGCCGCGATTTCGGGCCTGATCTGGGACGTGCTGCGGCGGCGGGCGTCGAGCGCCTGGCTGATGGACGCGGACACGCCGCGCGCGCGGGTGCTCGGCATGCTCAAGCTCGAACGCGGCATGGATGCCGAGGCCATCGCCGCGCTGTGCGACGGCGGGCGGTTCGCGCCGGAGCCGCTGAGCGAGACTGAGCGATCAGCGCTCGCCTCGCGCACCCTCGACGGCGCGCCGCCGCACATTGCCGGCGATTATCCGGAATGGCTGGATGCGCCGCTGGCCGCGGTGTTCGGCGAGGACCGCGTGGCGGAGGCGACCGCGATGGCGAGCCGCGCGCCGCTCGATCTGCGCGTCAATACGCTGAAGGCCAAGCGCGAAAAGGTGCTGGCTTCGCTCAAGCATCTCGGAGCTACGCCGACGCCGTGGTCGCCGATCGGCCTGCGCATCGAGCTCGGCGCCGACGCGCGCAATCCCGGCATTCATGCCGAGGAAGATTTCATCAAGGGCGGCATCGAAGTGCAGGACGAGGGCTCGCAGCTCGCCGCGCTGTTCTCGGCCGCAAAGCCCGGCGAGCAGGTGATCGATCTCTGCGCCGGCGCCGGCGGCAAGACGCTGGCGCTGGCGGCGATGATGGGAGGCAAGGGCCGGCTGATCGCGACCGATCACGACAAGCGCCAGCTCGCGCCGATCTACGAGCGGCTGTCGCGCGCGGGCGTCCACAACGCCGATGTCCGCGCGCCGAAAGGCGAGGCTGATCCATTGGCCGACATCAAGGCGTCCGCCGATCTCGTGCTGATCGACGCGCCCTGCACCGGCACCGGCACCTGGCGCCGCAACCCCGACGCCAAATGGCGCATGCGCCCCGGCGCACTCGAAGTCCGCTTGAAGGACCAGGCCGAAGTGCTCGATCGGGCAGCCGCACTGGTCAAGCCGGGCGGCCGCATTGCCTACGTTACATGTTCCGTGCTGCGAAGCGAAAACGGCGACCAGGTCCGCAGCTTCCTCTCGCGTCACCCGGAGTTTTCGATTCAGCCACTGAACGAGACGGCGAGTGTGCTGTGGGACAGAGCGGAAGATTTTGAAAAGGCCGCGCTGCAATCAGCCGAAGGCTGGCTGATGACCCCGCGCCGCACAGGGACGGACGGGTTCTTCGTCTCGGTGCTGAAGAGGGCGTGACGCTCTTTCCCCGTCATTGCGAGCTGCGCTCGCAATGACGGCGGGGGGCAATCCACGATGAACAGCCTCACACCCGTCTTTGTCGACGCGCGATGCGCGGCGGC
>Ga0081540_1002624_pt1 | contig 14614 bp, 12 predicted proteins | sample TabmetS2T1R1_FD_71024 | JGI IMG/M metagenome (GOLD analysis project Ga0081540, IMG submission 71024) | Tabebuia heterophylla rhizosphere microbial communities from the University of Puerto Rico - S2T1R1 | ecosystem: Host-associated > Plants > Roots > Rhizosphere ... | reverse complement strand
ACCGCGGCGGGGGGCGGGAGCGGGTCCGCGGCGGGAACGAGAATCCCGGTCTCTCCGTCCACGACCGCCTCGGCGACCCCGCCAACGTCGGTGGCGACGACGGGAATGCCGGCCGCCATCGCCTCGAGGATCGAGACGGGGAAGCCTTCCGAGCGGCTGGACAGCACGACGACGTCCGAGCGCGCCAGCAGCTCCGTGACCGTCCTCTGGGCACCGAGGAGCTCGACCCGGTCGGACAGGCCGTGCGCCTGCACGGCCGCGGCGACCTCGGCCGCATCCGGCCCGTCGCCCGCGAGCGAAACGCGGTAGTCGGCGTCGACGCGCGCCAGCGCCGCCAGCAACGTCGCGAAGTCCTTCGGGTATGCGAGGCGTCCCACGCTGACGATCCGCGGCGGCCCGGTGCTCTGGACGCCGGCGCCGAACGACCCGACCTCGACGGCGTTGTGGATCACGACCGAGTGTGCGTCGTCGCAGGCGCGTGCCGAGAGCCCTTGTCGCCGCGTCGCCTCCGAGACGCAGACGACGGCCGTCGTCAACGGGCGCATGAGCCGCTCGAGCCAGAGGTAGACGCGGCCGGCGCCGCCGTCGTACGCGGCGAACGACCAGCCGTGCACCGTGTAGACGCGCACGGGCACGCGCGCGAGCCACGCCGCGAGTCGTCCGAGCACCCCCACCTTCGAGCTGTGCACATGAACGATGTCCGGCCGCAGCCGGCGGCAGAGGCGTGTGAGCTCCACCAGCCCGCGCGTGTCGTGCCACGGATGGATCGCCCGGCGGACGTGATCCAGCTCGACGTACGGCACGCCCGCGGACTCTGCGGCCCCGCGCAACGGTCCGCGGCCGTGCGCGGCCAACGTGACCTCGAACCGGTCGACGAGCCCCGGAAGCAAGAGCGAGACCGCCGTCTGGGCGCCGCCGAGCTCGCTCAGCGTGATCAGGATCAACAGACGCGGCTTGCGATCCTCCACGCCTCGTAGGTACCCGCAAAGGTGAGCGGTCGCGCGCGGCGCTAACGGCATCCAACGCGTACACTTGGTAACAAGCCCGGTGCTGCGGAGGCGAGAGGGCCGCCCTCAATCCCCAGCATGCCGCCGCGGGCCGACTTCCCCTTTCTCCGGCCCTTGGCGTGCGGCCTCCGCCCCACCGGGTGTTTGGTGTTTTGCGCGCGTGCGTAACCGAGACAGCGGCGCGGCCGTTCTCCTGAAAACGACCAAACAGGAGGCACGATGCTTCTCTGGCTACTCGTTCTGTTGCTGGTGATCTTCGCGATCGCCGGCGGGGCCGCGGTGAGCAGCTTCCTCTGGCTGCTGCTGATCGTCGCGCTCGTGGTTGCCGTGTTCGCGCTCATCTCGGGGCGCACCGCGTAGCTCACCTTGGGCGGCGCCGGTCTCTGCGACCGGCGCCGCCTGTGTACCCGAACGGGGGAGACCGGCCCTCTCGCGCGCGCCGATATCGAAGGCTCCGGCAACTGCGGCCAGGAAGGAGCCCGGTGACTGCGGCACAGTTCGAGCAACTGACGGCGTCTGAGGTTGAGTGTTTGCTCCGCCGTCGTCTCAACCTGTTTCTCGACGCGGGAGCGGCACCATGCGCCGCGCTCGTGCTCGCGGCGCAGGTCGAGGTTCCCGAGGACGCAGCGGTCGAGCTGCTCGAGCAGGGCTTCTCGGTCGACCTGACGGTGCGGCTCCTGTACAGCGAGTAGTTACGCGGCTTGGGCCGTCTTGGGCGACGCTGCAGCGCAGGCGCCAGCGGCGGGTCAAGATAGACGACCGTGGGCACGCTCTTGGGGGAGGTTGCAGCGCTCGGGGTGGCGGTCGCGTTGACGAGCCCGGTGTCGGTCGTGACCGTGATCGTCCTGCTGAGCATGCCGTCGGGCCTGCGCCGTGCAATCGCATTCGTATGCGGCTGGTTGGCGGCGCTCGCAGGGATCGGCCTGCTCGTGGTGTTCGTCTTTCACGGGCAGGACTTCGGCTCGAGGCATACGACCCCGTCGCGCATTGCCTCTGCGGTGGAGGTGGTGCTCGGGGCGTTGCTGTTCGTCTGGGCGCTGGTCGCCTTTCGGAAGCGGGGCCGGGCGACCGGGGGCGCTTCGACCCCGAAGTGGCTCGACCGGGTTGAGCGCACGCACTGGTCCCTTGCGGCTGCGGTCGGAGCGGTCATGCTCAGCTACGCGCTCTCGCTTGCTGCGGTGAGCGAGATCCTCAAGGCCGACGTGACCGCATCAGATGACGCCATTGCGGTCGCAATCTTCGCTCTGACCTCGATGGTCACCGTAATCGCGCCGATCTTCATCGTCGTGTTCGCGCCCGAGCGCTCAGCGCGAACGCTCGAACGCTGGAAGAGATGGCTCCTCGCCAACTCGCGAACCGTGGTGCTCGTAGTGTTGATGGTTGTCTCTGCCTTTATCTTCGTACGCGGGGTCTACGACCTCGCGTCCTGAGGTTCTAGACGTGACTCGGCTTGAAGAGGCGGCGGGGGTGGGATTTGAACCCACGGGCGACCTTTCGGCCGCCAGCGGTTTTCAAGACCGCCCCGTTCGACCGCTCCGGCACCCCGCCGTTCCTCCATTCTCGCCGCCTTAGGCGAGCTTCGCCCGGCTAAGGCTCACCGCGGCTGATGGCTCGCACGAAGGAGGGGGCTCATGGTGGAACCATGGGTTCCCCATGTCAACTAGCCCTCGATGCGGGCGGGGGCGCCGAACTCCCGTAGCACCTCGGGCACCTCGCCCTGGAAGTTCTCCAGGATCGCGAGGGCCCAGCGGTCCGTGACCGCCGTGCCGTTCAGCGTGTGGACGTACTCGGTGCCGCCGTTCGCGCGGTAGCGGATCCCGAGCCGCCGCGACTGGTAGTCGGTCGTGTTGGACGCCGAGGTGAGCTCGCGGTAGCGCTCCTGCGACGGAAACCAGGCCTCGATGTCGTAGCGCTTCGCGGCGGCCGCGCTCAGCTCGGCGGCCTCGATGTTCACGACGCGGTACGGGAGACCGAGCTCCTGCGCGAGCGACTCCTCGATCGCGAGCAGCCGCTCGTGCTCGTCCCAGGATTCCTCGGGGAGGACGTACGCGAACATCTCGACCTTGTTGAACTGGTGGACGCGGAACATCCCGCGAGTGTCCCGGCCCGCGGCGCCGGCCTCGCGGCGGAAGTTCGTCGAGAACGCCGTGTAGCGCAGGGGTAGCTCTTCGCGGTCGAGGATCTCGCCCATGTGCAGACCCGCGAGCGCGACCTCCGAGGTGCCTGTCAGGAAGAGCCCCTCGTCGGCGACCTCGTAGATCTCGAATCGCTCCGCGGGGAAGAAGCCGGTGCCGTACATCGCCTCCTCGCGCACGAGCACGGGCGGGATCACCGCCGTGTAGCCCTGTGCGACGACGCGGTCAAGCGCCCATCGGTAGAGGGCGAGCCCGAGGCGGGCCGTGTCGCCGACCATGTAGCCGAAGCGCGAGCCCGAGAGCCGCGCACCGCGCTCCATCTCGAAGCGGCCCAGCTCGAGGTGTTCCTTCGCCTCCTCGAGCTGTGGCAGCTCGCCGATCTCGCGGACGATCTCGCCCTCCGCGTCGCCCGACGCGCCGTCCGGGACCGAGTCGTGGGCAGGGTTCGGGACCTTCTGCAGCAGCTCGTCGCGCTGCGACTCCGCCGCTGAAAGCTCTCCCTCGACGCGCCGGAGCTCCTCCTTCACGCCTTTCAGCTCCTCGACCTGCTCAGGCGTCGGCTTGCCCTTCAGCTTCTGGCGGCTGCGGAGCTCGTCGACCTGCGGGACGAGCTCACGCCAGCGAGCGTCCGCCTCGAGCAGCTCGTCGAACGCCTCGCCGCCACCTTTTCGCGCAATCCCCGGCCGGAGGCGGTCGGGATCGCTGCGCGCCGCTCGGAGGTCGATCAACCCTGCGGCTGGTTCTGGACGAGGTACGCGGTCAGGTCGGCGATCTGCTTGTCCGAGAGCGTCTGACCGAAGTTGGGCATCGTTGGCGAGAAGCCTTTCTCGACGTACGCGGTCGGGTCCGCGATCGACTCGTTGATGAACTGCTCGAGCGAGCCCTGGTTCGCGTTCTGCGCATACTCGGTCAGCTTGTCGAGGTCCGGGCCGACCGTCCCGTTCGTGCCGGCCGCCTGGAACTTGTGGCAGCCGCCGCATCCCTGCGCCGTGAAGAGCGCCTCTCCGGCCTTGGCGTCTCCCTTCGCAGCCGCCTGCTCGGTGGTCGTCTGCGGCACGGAGCCGACGACGGTTTCGGCGGTCGGCGAGACGGTCTGCGCGCCGCCGCAGCCGGTCAGCAGGAACGCGAACGCGAGAAACGGGATGAGACGGCGCATCCGCGCGAGTCTACTGAAGCCGCCCGGCGGTCTCTTCGCCTCTGGCGAAGAGCCACAGGCCGAGGGCAGCGAGCGCGCCGTAGCCGGCCACATCGACCGGTGTGTCGTTCACGAGGAGTGAGATCGCGAGGGCGGCGAGGTACGCGTCGAGCAGCGCGAGCCGCGGCCGCTGCAGGGCGAGGACGACGAGCGCGACGATCCCGAGCGCGAAGAGCAGCGCCGCGTGCCACGTCGAGCTGATTGCCGCCGCGGAGAGGTGGAGACGGTGACCGAGGTCGCCGAGCACGGAGCCTGGACCGCCGCCGACCGCATGGGTGACGTGACTCGAGCCGCCGGTGGCCGCGTCGACTCCCACGAGCAGGAGCGCCAGTGCGGCTGCGGCGGCTGCCGCGGCGACCGCGCGCGCTGCAGGCATGCGCCTGAGCCTGAGCCACAGGACGAGGAAGCCCGTCAGGTAGACGATGAGGCCGCCGCCGTCCGCGCCGACGCGGCTCGCCGCGATCCCCGCAGCGATCACGAGCGCCACGGCCGGCAGCAGTTGCGGTCCGACGACGGCGCCGAGCACGAGCGCAGCGGGGAGGAGGAGCGTCTCGACCTGGTTCGTCACGCCGTAGAAGCGCCCGCCGCCGTCCGGATGCGGGCCGATCGCAGCGAGCGCGTTCCACTCGGGCCGCGCCCACATGACGGCGAAGAGCAGCGCGAAGAAGATGCCGAGCGTCAACCCGAGAGGCAGCCGCGGCGGGAGGAAGAGGCCGCCCAGGATCGCGGCCGCGCTTCCCGCGACCGCGACGACGGCGACGGCGTGGGACGGGGTCGAGACGCCCGCCGAGCTCGCTGCCACGGCCGTGCCGATGCAGGCCGGCGGCGCCAGGAAGGCGGCTCGGGCCGCGGAGGCGCTGCGCGTGACGAGCGCGAGCGCCGACAGCGCCAGCATCAGGACGACGAGCACGATCGTCGCGCCCAGGCGGGAGTCGTGCGCCTGGTCGAGGCGCCGGTCGAAGCGCGCGAGCCGTCCGAGCGGGTCCCGCTCGTCCCGTGAGCGGATGCGCGGCCGCTCGCCGCGCCGGAGTGCGCGCGCTGAATGCGCCACGTTGGCGATCGAGATCAGCCCCGGGAGGCGAGTCGCCGTGTCGGTCAGCAGCCCCGAGTACCCGGGGCCGCGCACGGCGATTGGGTAGCGGGTGACGTTGTGGTGGCGGCCGGGCGGCGGGAGGGCGACGAAGAACGTCGTCCGCGCGGGGCGGCGCGAGAGCGAGATCAGCTGCTCGCCGCCCGGGACGCCGCCGTCGACGATCGCGTTGCCCATCTCGCCACGCAGCAGCGAGGCCAGGGCTCCGCGACGGGTCACGGTGGCGCCCTCGCCGACGACGAGCAGGCCATGCGCGGCCTCGGGCGAGCGGAAGACGGCCGAGGACGGAGGGAGAACGACCACGGCCACGCGCTCCGAAGGAGCGGCGGCAGCGGGAACGGTTGCGGCGGTGAGCGCGAGGCCCAGGGCTACAATCGAGAGCAACTTTCTCGCCTTCAAGGAGGCCGATTCTCGATGAAACGCAAGGCTTACGGACGCGACGCGGGCCTGTCGTTCCGGATGCTGTTCACGACGTCGCTGCTGGGACTGCTGTACGTCCTGTTCGCGGTGGCGCTCTTCTACCTGCTGAACGCAGGGCTGATCCTGATGATCATCATCGTCGGCGGGGTCGCCTTCCTCCAGTACTTCACCTCGGACAAGCTCGCGCTGGCGGCCTCCGGCGCGAAGGTCGTGAGCCCCGACGAAGCGCCGCAGCTGCACGAGATGGTCGAGCGGCTATGCGGTATGGCCGACCTGCCCAAGCCGCGCGTCGCGGTAATCGAGAGCGACGTGCCGAACGCGTTCGCGACCGGCCGCAACAAGAAGCACGCGGCTGTGGCCGTGACGACCGGCCTCTGGAACCGGCTCGAGCCGCGTGAGGTCGAGGGCGTGCTCGCACACGAGCTCTCCCACATCGCGAACCGCGACGTGCTCGTGATGACGGTCGCCGGCTTCTTCGCCACGGTCGCGGCGCTGCTGACCCGCTTCGGGCTCTACGGCGGCATGTTCGGCGGCTTCGGTGGGGGCAACCGGGACAACAACAACTCGGTGCCCGTCTGGCTGATCGTGCTGCTGGTCTCGATCGTGACCTACTTCCTGAGCCAGATCCTGATCCTCGCGCTCTCTCGCTACCGCGAGTTCGCGGCCGATCGCGGCTCGGCCCTGATCACCGGCGCGCCCGAGTACCTGATGAGCGCGCTACAGAAGATCGCGAGCGGCATCACGCAGATACCGCAGCAGGACCTGCGCCAGGTCGAGGGGATGAACGCCTTCTTCATCGTCCCGACGAACTGGAAGTCGCGGGCAGGCGCGCTCTTCATGACGCATCCGCCACTCGAGAAGCGGCTCGAGGCGCTCTCGGAGATCGCTCGCCAGATGGGCCGCCCGGTCTCCTAGCGGATTGGGCCTGCGCGACGTCCTCTTCGGGCGGAAGAAGCTCAAGGACGCCGCCGGCGAGCGGCTGTTCGCGATGTCGACCGCCCGGATCACGCTCGAGACCGAGCTCGCCCTGAAGTCGGCAGGATCGGCGGGCGTCTGCTTCAAGGCGCTCTCCGCGGGCGACTTCGTCCGGACGGAAAACGAGCTGCAGGAGCTGCTCGACGCCGTCGCCGCCGAGTCGGGGTCGAAGGTCGAGCGGCGCACGGACGAGCTGGGGTTCGAGTGGCTGATCGTGCGCGACGGCGACTTCGAGGATCTCGTGACCAGCGTGCACCTCGTCGCCTCCGAGTTGGAGGCGCGCGGGTTCGGCGGGCAGCTGCTCGCTGCGGTCTTCCCCTTCGAGAGCCGCGGCTTCGAGGAGAAGCGTGTCTACTGGATCTACGGGTTCAAGCGGGGGGCCTTCTGGCCGTTCGTGCCGAAGGGCGAGGGCAAGGAGCGAGACAACGCGGAGGAGCTGGAGCTGAAGGCGAAGCTCGAACAGGAGCTGCCGATCGAGCAGGACCTCTCGCGGTGGTTCGGGATCTTCGACGCGCCGCTCTAGCCGGCGGGCGCCCAGATTCTTAGCTGCTTCTTAGCTTCGCCTGATTGGATCGCAGCGTCATCGAATAGGGATCCCCCAATTCCCTTGTGCGTTGATGTAGAGGCCTTCGCGGAGAGTCTGCGAGGGCCTCTTGCGTTGCGGGCTCAGGCTACGGGCAGGTCCGGGATCAGGCCCTCGCCTTCGAATAGCTCGCGCGCCTCTTCGAGCGACAGGTCTTCCGGCGGCACGATTGCCTCCGACGGCGAGAGGTCCTCGTCGGGCAAGCGGGCGCCGTTCAGCCGCACCGCGTCGGCCATCCGCCGCAGGAGCTCCGCAAGCCGCTCCTCGTCGCCGGCCTCCAGCGCCTCGGCGGCCTGCTCGTCGAGCTCGTTCAGGCCCTTCGCGACCTCGTCGTCGACCTCGTACTGGCCCTCTCCCATGACTCGCACGATCACGGCTGCAGCTCCTTCTTCTCGTCGCCCTTGCCGAGCTCGGCCTTCATCTGCTCGAGCTCGTTGTCGACCTGCGACTTCGACGCGATCGCGCTCAGCTCGCGGTCGAGCTGCGTCTGGTCGGAGGTGAAGTCCTCGAGCGCGCCGGACGTCGTCAGCTCGTCGATTGCCGACGCGCGCGCGGTCATCTGCTCGGTCTTGTCCTTCGCGCGCTGGATCGCCAGGCCCGTGTCGGCCATCTGCTCGCCGATCCCGGTCGCTGCCTCGCCGATCCGGACCTGCGCCTCGGCCGCCGAGTACTGCGCCTTGATCGTCTCCTTCTGCGTGCGGAAGGCCTCGACCTTCGCCGAGAGCGCCTTCTCGCTCGCGACGAGCTTCTCCTGCTGCTGCTGGAGCTGCTGCGTCTGCTGGTCGAGCGACTGCAGCTGCTGCTGCAGGCCGGACTTCCGCTCCAGCGCCTGCCGCGCGAGGTCCTCGCGGCCCGCAGCGAGCGCCTCGCGGGCCTGGGAATCGAGCTTTACGAGGCTCTGCTGCAGCTGCTGCTCCTGGAGCTCCAGCCGCTTCTTCGCCGTGACCACGTCGGCGATGCCGCGCTTCACATTCTGGAGCAGCTCGAGCTGCTTCTCGTAGGAGTAGTCGAGGGTCTCCGCGGGATCCTCGGCGCGGTCGAGCAGCTTCGAGAACTTCGACTTCACAACGAGCGACGCGCGTGACATCAGTCCGGCCATTCGTCCTCCTCTGGGTCAGTGGCGCAAGGCTAGCCGGTTCGTCAGAGGCGCAGGACGATGCCGTGGGCCCGGAAGGCTGTCGGCGAGCCACGCGGAGAAGAGAGAGCCGGGGCCGAAGCCCCGGCTCTCGTTTGTACAGGCGTCAGGCCCGCACTCAGTGGTCTGGTCGATGCGTAACCCTGACTCCGTTGAGGATCGGCTCACCGTGCGCCTGACGCTCGGCGAGCTGGACGGTGACCTCCCCGCTCGCCGGGACGTTGACGAAGAGCGACCGGTCCAGCGCGTTGTTCTCACCGGCGAGCGCCGAGATGTCGAAGGCGATCAGGAACGGTGTCCCGTTCACGATCACGTCGAACTGACGCTTGCCCGGTTTCTTGCTCTGGATCTCGGCGAACCTGAGCTCCACCTGGTAGGCACCGGCCGGCAGCCCGGTGAAGCGGTAGGCCATCGGGCTGATCCGTGCCGACTGGTAGATCTTGTCGTCGACAGTTCCGCCGATCGGCTGGTTGGTCGTTGCGGTCTTGCCCGGGGACTGCACGTAGCCCGACCCGTTGGCCGGGGTGTAGGCCCGGTCAGCCGACCAGAGGTCACCGAGCGAGTCCGTGTAGTTCCCGCCGGCGGAGTCGAACGCCTGCTCGTACGCCGGCACGATCAGCCGGACCGGCACAGCGAGCGTCGGCTGGCGGCCGCTGTTCGTCTGGATGAACAGGGTCGCCTGGTAGACGCCCGGAGCAAGCCCGGCCGTGTTGATCGTGACCTGGATCGACTGCGATCCGCCCGGAGCCAGCGTGCCGCTGGCCGGGCTCTCCGACAGCCACGGCACGTCGTTGAAGGCCGGAACTCCGCTGTCGACCAGATACACCAGATGGGCGTTCTGGCTGACCATCCAAAGGTTGCCCTGCTCGTCCATCTCGAGGCCGGCTCCGTTGAAGCCCGGGTTCGGATGGGCAAGCGTGGCGATGACGGCACACGTGTCCGGGTTGAGCTCGTAGACGGTGTCCGTCGGGCTGTTGGTCGCCTCCCAGACGATGTTCGCGGCCGGGTTGTACGCAAGGCCGGAGATGTTGGGATCCGGCGGGTTGCACGAGCTGATGACCGCGCCCTTGTCCGGGTACGAGAGGCCCTTGACGTGGTAGAGGACGCCCTCGTTCCAGCCGCCGACGTAGAACGAGTCGTCGGAGGCCCGGTAGGCGACTCCACGCTGTGAGATCTGCGTCCACGGGAAGTTGCCGGTGATCTGGCCGGTCGTGGCACCCGTATTGGGATCCCAGCAGTAGATGCCGTTGTCGGACGAACCGTTGCCGACGTTGATCTGGCACAGCGAGCCGTTGGCGAGCGCCATGTCGGCAGGCCAGTTGCTGGACCAGGGCGTTGTCCAGTGTCGGCCGGTCTGGGCCCCTAGCGGCGTGAACTCCGTGTTCACGCACGTCGCTGCGCAGAAGCCGGCGTCGACGTCCGAGACCCAGACGTTGCCGGTGTAGCCGACGCCCCAACCAAGCTCGAGCGGGTTCGACGACCAGGATCGGATCACGTCGCCGGGGCTGGAGACTGACCAGCCCGGCTTGGTCCCGCCGACGTAGAGGTTCTTCGTCGTGCGAGCCTGCGTGTCGAAGCCCGGGGTCTTCTGCGAGCCGGCTTGAGTCGCCACCGAGACACGGCCTCCACCGGACTCCTGGATCTGCCAGCTCATGGGCTGGCTGCCGGTGTTCGAGAGCGTCAACGTCCTCGTCCGTGTCTGGTTGGCCGGAGCGATCACCTCGAGAGACGTCGGCGTGACTGCTCCGCGAGGTGTCCTCAGGGAGAAGTCACGGGTGAGGGTCTGGTCTTCCGCGACCGTCACCGCGACCGATTTGGTCTCGTAGTTCGTCTTGCTGGCCTCGATCGTGTAGTTGCCGACGAAGAGCTGCAGGCGGTAGAAGCCAGTCGCGTCAGTTGTCGTCTGGCGGATGACGTTTCCACCCTGCATCGCCTTGATCGTGGCCCCAGAGACGGCGAGATTGTCGTTGGCGTCGGTCACGTGCCCTTGCACGAACCCGTTCGGAGGCAACCGGTACCGAACGGCGAAGCTCGAGCCCTCGATCGCCGCCTCGTTGAACGAGTACTGCAGGGCGTCGTCACCGGCGGCGTTCTCGATCCCGAGCGTCGCCGAGTTGCCCTGCTCTTGCCCATTCGCGGTGTCGATGTTGCGGTACTGGGTCTCGATCTGTCCGTTCTCGTGGAGGATGACCTCGAAGTCGACCCGGCCGCTGCCGCTGAAGAACGTGGCATTTCTCCACTCGATCACGAAGCTGCGGGTCGGTGCCGAGCCGAGCGTCCGTGTCCACGTGCTCGAGCTGCCGTCCAGGAGCATGTCGTCCCAGAACGGATAGATCGCAGCGTTCGGAGTGAAGCTGCTCGGGATACCCGAGTTCGAGAAGATCGAGTTCCCTGCCAGGAACGTGAGGTACCCGTTCGTGGCGGCGTTCGCGGAGTTGTACGTCTGGCCGTAGAACGAGAACGAGAACGGCAGGTTGACCGCGGTGAAGTTGTCGTCACCGGTCAACCCGAGTGGCGTATCGCCCTCCACGTAGTTCGGCGCCTCGACCCGGCAGAAGTAGCCGAAGTTGTCGTGACGCGCAGGCAACGCGAAGTCGAGCGTCTCGTTTCCGTCGACGGTGAGCTGCTGTGTCTGCGGGTCGAAGCAACGACCCTGTGAAGCCCGTATCTGGTACGTGCCTTCGGGCACGCTCGGGAAGGTGTAGTGGCCGCTCGCGTCAGTTGTTGCCGGCGCGATCGGCGTGTTGAGGATCTGCACGGTTGCGTTCGCGAGCGCGTTGCCATCGGCGTCCCTGACCATGCCGGACACCGCGTGCGAAGGCGCCGGTGTCAGGGCGAAGTTCTGCGTCGTCGTCTGGCCATCGGCGACCGTGACGTTCGCCGTCTGCGACGCGAACCCGAAGACGCTCGCGGTGACGTTGTAGGACCCGACCGGCAGGGTCATGCTGTAGTGCCCGGCCGCGTCGGTGATCGTGCTGCGGTCGAACGGTCCGGTGGCATGGATGTCGACGCCGCCGAGCGGAGTCCCGTTGCTGGCATTCGTGACCGTTCCGGTCAGCGTTCCGACCGGGCCGCGGGGCGATGCCGAGACTGCTGCGAACGCGTCGAGGCGGCCCTCGCCCCAGACGTTGTTGTTTGCAGGCGTGCCACCGCACTGTAGGTCCGAGGTGTCGACGGCCGTCTGGTCGAGAATCGCCCTGGTCTGGGCGATGTCACCCACCATCGACGGCGCCGCAGACCACATCAGGGCCACGGTGGCCGCGACGTGCGGCGATGCCATCGAGGTCCCGTTGAAGGCGGCGTAGCTGTCCGTCGGCACGCTGCTGCGGACGTTCACCCCAGGCGCTGCGATGTTCGGCTTGATTCCGCCGTTGAAGGCGGACGGCCCGCGGCTCGAGAACCCGGCGATGTTGTGGTTGATGTCGAAGGCGCCCGCGGCGTAGGTGTTGTCGAAGTCGCCCGGCGAGCCGGCCGTGCCGCAGCTCGGGCCCGCGTTGCCGTTCGAGAAGGCCGGGAAGATGCCGGCGGCCACCCAAGCCACGACCGCGTCGTGGAAGAACGGGTCGTTCGGCCCGCCGCCCCACGAGTTGTTGACGATGTTCGGTCGCAGGTCGGGCCGCGGGTTGGCCCCGTTCAGGTCGGTGGGAGCGAGGATGAACTGCGCCGAGGAGAGCAGGGCAAAGTCCGAGCAGCTGTTCGTCTCGCAGCCCTTCGCCTCGATCCACCTCGCGTTCGGCGCGACGCCGACCTGGTTCGCACCGCCGTCGTCACCGACCATCGTCCCCATCGTGTGGGTGCCGTGGGAGTTGTTGTCGCACGGCGCAGACCCGGGCGGGCCGCAGACCTGAGACGGATCCCACCAGTTGTAGTTGTGGTCGAAGGTCCCGCCGCCGAGATTGCCCCGGTACTGGCGAACGAGCGCGGGGTGGTTGAACTGCGTTCCCGTGTCGATGCTCGCCACGACGATCCCTTCGCCGCGGTCGCCGAACTGCGACCAGACGTCGGGCGCGTGAATGTCGGCGACGTTCCACTCGACGGTGTTGACCTTGGGCTCGTTCTTGCCCTTGATCGGATCCGGCACTCGGTACGTCGCCGAGGGCAGGATCTTCGCGACCTCTGGCTGGGCAGCGACTTCCTGCAGCACTGCATTGCCAGCCGTGATTCGGATCGCGTTGCTGATGTAGAACGGCTGATAATCCACGCCCTGCTTGGTCAGCAAGGTGCGCAGATCGGCCTGGCTCTGGTTGGCGACGGTCCGCAGTTGGTCGAGCACGAACGTCCCGCGCTCGGTTCTGTTCTGGATGCTCGCCGCGCCGCTCAGGTCGGCCTTCTGGCGCATCTGCGCCCAGAACGTCGCCTTGCCGTTCGCACTGATCTGTTGAACGACCTGCGGCGACACCGTGGCCAGCGGGTTACCTACAGCGTCGGTTCCGACGGCCGAAGAACCGGCGAGGGCCGGAAAGGCCAGGACGGCAAGGAGTAGCAGCGCGCCGATCAGCCAGCGATGCCGACTCCCGCCTGCGGGTGCGGTGGTCACTGTGCATCACTCCCTTCATCGGAGTCGAGGCAGGACCACCGCGGTGTCCGGGCGTGCCAGACGGACCCGCCGATAGCGAAGACGCGTCGCTCGTGCATGAGCGATATCCCCCTTCCTGGACCGGTGCGAATGCACCGCGTCTCTCGGGCGCGGATTCTTTCGGTGGGCCTGGAACGGGACAATGGATCCCCGGGGCACAAATTGGGTCCAGGCCGCGACGCGCTGGTCCAGGCCGGGATCTAGATCCGGGAGCTAGTCGTGGAGCCGTCCCGCGACCTGATCGCGGCGGCTGACGCCCAGCTTGACGAGGATCGTGTGGACGTGGTTCTTCACCGTCGCGTGCTCGATCGACAAGCTCCGCGCGATCTGCTTGTTCGAGAGCCCTTCCGCCATCAGCGCCGCGATCTCCCGCTGGCGAGGGGTGAGACCGTTGCCGTTCGCGCCGTCGGGTCCGCCGGCCGCCAGGGCCGTGACGCGTCGGGCGAGCGCGGCAGCGAGGCGCGGCGGGCACTGCAGCTCACCCACCGCCGCGGCTTCGACTGCTGCGATCAGGTCGGGCAGCGACTGCTCCGTGGTGACATACCCGACCGCGCCCGCCTCGAGAACCCGCACGATCGCGTCGTCGTCGTTCGGCACTCCCACCGCGACGACCTTCGCATGGGGGAGCGTCACAGCGAACGCATGGAGCTCGTCGGCGGTGCCCGGCGAAGCGATGTTCACGATTACGACAGACGGCTCGAACATCGCAGCCGCCGTGGCGGCGACGTCGCTTGGCGCACTCCCTGCAAGCTCGATGCCGTCGTGCTCGGCGAGCGCGTCTGCGAGCAACTCACGGTGAAGGCGGACGTCGGTCACGAGGAGCACGCGGACTGGTTGACCGGAAGGTGCGGCGCCACCTGCCTCTTCGGACACCGGGCTAGTCCGCAGTCCGCCTGACTTCCGCCGCAGTGAGGACTCTCCCCTCCTCACCTGCCCCTCCCTAGCGGGTTGCGATGAGAATCACAGGTCTCGCGGCCTTCTGTCAATGTAGGAACCGTGATCGTCGAACGCAGCATGCACCCCGACTGGCTCTCGAACGCCTACCTGATCGCCGACAGGCCCGGCGGCGTCGCGGTCTTCGTGGATTCGGGTGCGCCGCTGCGGCCGCTGTTCGACGCGGTCTCGCGCGACGGCCTCCGTGTCACGCACCTCCTGACGACGCACGCCGACCACGACCACGTGGCCGGGGACGACGCGATCCGGGGGCGCTACGACTGTCCGGTCGTGAAGGGCGACCTCGAGACCGGCGGGCTCTCGATCCGCGCGCTGCCCACGCCCGGGCACAAGGACGACCACCTCGCGTTCGTCGTCAACGACGAGCTCTGCTGCAGCGGCGACGTCCTGTTCAAGGACGCCGTCGGCGGGGGCGACCTCGAGCAGATCCGTCGCTCCGTGATGGACGTGCTGATGAAGCTGCCGCCGGAGACGCGGGTTCTGCCGGGACACACCGACGAGACGACGATCGGACGCGAGTGGGAGGAAAACCCGTTCGTCCGGG
>Ga0081540_1002623_pt1 | contig 14615 bp, 12 predicted proteins | sample TabmetS2T1R1_FD_71024 | JGI IMG/M metagenome (GOLD analysis project Ga0081540, IMG submission 71024) | Tabebuia heterophylla rhizosphere microbial communities from the University of Puerto Rico - S2T1R1 | ecosystem: Host-associated > Plants > Roots > Rhizosphere ... | reverse complement strand
TCGAGTCGTAGAAGCCATTCGGCTGTATCAGGACGGACATGTAGATATCCACCAGGCTGCCGTGCGTGCACGTCTCCCCGTCGCCATCTTGCTGGATGAGATGGCGGCTCGCAGAGTGGCGATTCTCGATCAGCCTGACGCTTTCGGGCCGGGCCTGGAGGCCCTCAGGGGAACTTTTGGCGCGGAGCCTGAGGATAAGAAGCGTGATACAGCCATAGCGAGTCATCCGTAGGGCTACGCCACAATCTAGGAGGGCACCATGGCAGAACAACCGTCGTTCCAGCAGCGCGTACCGAAAACAGTCATCAATGTTTTGACCCTTGAGCCAGGCACGCGCGTGCGCTTAGTCGGCGATGCCATAGCCGAAGTCATTACCAATCCGCAGGATGGCGTCTGGTTAGTCTTGCGCTATCTGGCTGCGCCGAGCAATCCTGACCAGGTTGGGGCAGAAGAGATGGTCTTCGCCGAGGATGTGCTCGAGGTGATCGAGACTGCAGGATAAAGGCAAACTCACATCGATAACGAGAGAGGGAGCCAAAGCACCACCACAGGGAATGCGGGAATTCTAGGAGGGTGGCCAGGCATACGAGCAGGCTGGGGCTGGTGGGGAGCCGTGTCAGACGACCCTGATACCGGGCCACCGGTTTCAGAAAAACACCGTCAGGTTCTTTGCCAGCAAAACATTTTGATCCAGCAGAATTTGCCGCCGAGCAATCTTCCACCCACCGTCAACCTTCCGTAAGACGTCCTCACGCTTGCCAACAAAAAAGTCGGTCTCATCCTGCAGCCGGTTGCGGTACACCAGGAAGCGGCTCTGCACGGTGACTTCCGTGGCGGTAGCTTGCACGATCTGGACATTGGTGACCATGTGGCACACACGTGACAGCGGCTCTTCCGCCCAGTGTACCCCCGTCATAATCTGCTGGACGCGCTGTTGCAGCGTCGTTTTGCCCTCGTCGAACCAATTCATGTCCTGACGCTCGCGGGTATTTTCCCGCTCTTGCTCGCCAAACTTGACATTGCGGCGCATCGGCATCCAGTAGCGAATATCGTCGGTTAAGAGGGCGAGCCACTCCTCGAAGCGGCGCTCGTCGAGCAAGGCTGCCTCCGCATAGAGAAACTCCTCGATCTCCCGCGTCAGCAGCAGGTGCTCGAGACGACGGGCGCTGTCTTGGGTCTGCTCAACGGCCATGGCGTGTATCACTCCTCTGTACAATACGACATCAGTTTTGCCGGCCTGACGCCTTGCGGAGATCCCTGAGGAATTGCGGATCGGGCTTGCCACCAGCCTGCTGGAAACGTTTGACATCCGCCCAGGCCTTGGTGTAATCCTTCAGAAAAAATTCGGCCACAGCGCGGTGATAATAGGCCAGAGCATAATTGGGATTGAGGGTCAGGGCCTGCGTGAAGTCCGCAATGGCGCGGTCATAGTGGCCCTGATCCGTATAGGCGCTACCACGGTCGACGTAGGCAGCCACATAGCGCGGGTTGAGGGTCAGGGCTTGCGAGTAGTCGGTAACGGCACGACTAGGGTTCCCCTGCTTCTGATAGGACGTACCACGGTTATAGTAGGCTGGCGCCAGATTGGGATTGAGGGTCAGGGCCTGCGTGTAGTCCGCAATGGCGCGGTCATAGGCGCCTTTGCGGTGATAGGCGGCACCACGGTTGACGTAGGCTTCGGGGAAGTTGGCATTCAGCTTCAGGGCCTGATCATAGTCGGCAATCGCCCGGTCCAGATCCCCTTTCTCGTCGTAGGCAACCCCGCGATTGACGTAGGCAACGGCATAGGTGGGATTGAGGGTGATGGCCTGCGTGTAGTCAGTAATGGCACGGTCATAGTCTCGTTTATTCTTATAGGCAATGCCGCGATTCATGTAAGCATCCGCACGCTTCGGATCAAGCAGCAGGGCTTGGTTGTAGTCGGCAATGGCCCGATCATAGTCGCGCTTGCCGCGATCATAGGCAATGCCGCGGTTGACGTAGGCCTCTGGCAGATTTTGGTCGAGGCTCAGGGCCTGGGTAAAGTCGGCCAGCGCCGCATCGTATTCACCCCTGTTACTATGGACAATACCACGGGCATAGTAGGCCTTCGCGTAATTGGGATTAATGGTCAAAGCGCGAGTATAATCGGCCAGCGCCTGCTCATAGTCCCCCTTCAGGCGATAGGCTTCGCCACGATTATGATAGGCTTCGACACGGTTTGGCGTGAGCTTCAAAGCCTCGGTAAAATCCGCGATGGCCTGATCGTATGCGCCCCTGGTCAGCGCAGCGACACCGCGCTGAAAGGCCATTTCAGCCGGGGACGAACCCGACTCTGGCTGGACCACAGAGGTGGCACAGCCAGCTAGACATATGAGGATCAGCAGGAATCCTAAGATGAGTCGGGACGCAGTGAGCAGCGTCATCGGGCGCTCCTACAACGCCCGTCGGTGGGAGAAGGCAATTTCCTCGCTGGTGATGAACTCCAGCAGGACCGCTTTCCCATCCTCGTTCGCCTGGCGGGCTCGTTGCAGAGCCGCGGCGATCTCGTCGGGTTTTTCGACACGCTCAGCATAGCCGCCCATAGCGCGCCCCATATCGGCATAATGCCCGCCGATATCGCGGGTGCGGTAGCGCTCATGGGATACCACCAGGGCATGCCGCTCAATGGCCATAGCCGAGTTATTGAAGACCACCGTGGTGATGGGAATGCCGCAGCGCACGGCCGTTTCAAAATCGAGCCCGGTCATGCCAAAGGCCGCGTCACCCATGAAGTTGACGCAGAATTTTTCTGGCGCCGCGAGCTTGGCGCCGATAATGAGGCCCAGCCCCGTGCCGAGGGCGTGTGATTTGCCCCACCCGATGTAGCTGCGTGGCGCCGTCGCACGGTAGAAGGGCACGAGCTGGTCCCGCGGGCTGCCAGAGTCGTGCGTGATGATGGCGTCACTCGGGTTCACCGTCTGCATAAATTCCCAGATGACGCGGTAGGGCGTAATGGGCACCTCGCTTGACGTCAGCTTCGACATCCACTCGCGCAGCCAGGCTTCCTTGGCCTCCAGCACCTCAGCGGCCGAGTCGCCATTGACGCGCCGTTCTGGGCCGAGGTCCTTGATGGCATCAATGAACTGGCGCAGCACCAGCTTGGCATGGCCTAGAATGGGGTAATCGGCGTCGTAGTTCTTATTGAGGTCACGCTCGTCGTTCGTCGCGTGGATGATCGTTTTACCAGCCGGGATGTTGGTGGCCATGCCGTGCCTGGTCAAGCTGCTGCCAATACTGAAGACCACATCGGCCTGGCGCAGGAAGTGATACACGGTCCCGGCCATGACCCCACCCCCAGTCCCGAGGGACAGTGGATGGTCTTCTGGAAACGCACTTTTCCCTTCCAGGGTGGTCATCACGGGTATCTGCAGCAACTCGGCCAGCTCTACCAGTTCGGCACTGGCCTCAGCGTACAACACCCCCTGCCCGGCGTGGATCACCGGCTTGCGCGCCTGCAACAGCACCTGGGCGGCTTCGGCAATGTCCTGAGGATTCCCAGCAGGGCAGGTGGGCTTGACCACTTTGTAGGCCTGTACGATCGCTGCATCGACTTCCGCGAGGGCAACATCCGCCGGGATTTCGACCATCACCGGGCCGGGCCGTCCCATCTTGAGCAGATTGAAGGCGCGTCGCATGACTTCCGAGACCTGTTCAGGTTGGTTGAGTGTCTCAACCCATTTGGTCACTGAGTCATACGTACGCGCTGAGCTGAAGAGCGGAAACACCTGGGCGCGGTCGCGTTGGTGCCCCAGGGGCAGGACCAACATCGGCACGGAATCAGAGTAAGCAGTAGCTACGCCCGGGAAGGCATTTTCTGCGCCTGGGCCATACTGCATGGCAAACACGCCAATACGCTTGCCGTTGGTAATGCGGGTAAAACCGTCGGCGATGCCGACGCCGACGCGCTCTTGCCGGCACAAAATAGGCCGGATACCCACGGCCGCTGCCGCATCGATAAGCGGTGTGGTGGGATAGGTGCTGAGGAATTCTATCCCTTCTCGCTGCAGAATAGCTGAAATCGCATCAATGATTTTCATCGAGAACCTCCTCGGAGGTGAGCCCCTCATCCCTACCCTCTCCCAGAGGGAGAGAGGAGGAGAGAAGGCGGGCTAAATCCATTACACGCGAGCCACTGCCGGCTGCGGTGCTGGCTGCGCCGGCGGCGGGCGGTGCCCCCAGATACTCCCGCGGGTGTGCTGCTGCACCTGCCAGGTGCTGTCATCCACCACACGTGCGCCCCAGCCGTACTCCACCTCGAAGCCCGCAGGCGATTGCATATAGAACGACACCATATGATCATTCGTATGGCGCCCCATGCCACGCGCCACCGGTACCCCCTGATCCTGGCACAGGAAGTAGGTCACGCCGACATCATCGAGCGCTTTGACTTGCAGCATGAAATGCCGCAAGCGCTTCGAGGTCTTGGGCATGGCCATGAACGCCAGGGAGTGATGCCGGGGATTGCAATGGAAGAAGGCCATCCGGCGTCCCCCTGCTACGCCCGAGAGCTGGATAAAATCGCTAATACGCATACCTAACACGTCGCGATAAAAGTGCAGGCTGTCGTCGAGATCATCCACCCCCAGGACAATGTGCCCCAATCCCTGGGTGCCGGTTTCAAAGCCAGAGATGGCGCGCGGCGACGCGAAAGGCGCGTCAAAATTCACCAGCGGACCATAAAAGATTTCCGTGGCTATACCATTCGGGTCGTTGAACGTGATAAGCGCTACTACCCGCCGGGCGCCTGCCAGTTCTGCTGATCCCGGCGTCACCTGGACGCCAGCCGCCTGTAATTGCGCGCTCAGCGCCTGCAGCGCCTGTTCATTCGCCACTTCCCAGCCCACATACATGACGTCGTCACTGCCGTTGGTGTGGAGGGCAAAACGATGATGATACTCATCCATCTTCAAAAAGAGCGTCCCGTCAGCATCGTGTCCGTTATTCTGTAACCCGAGCGTTTGCGTCGCAAATCGCTCCCACGCCACCAGATCACTCACTCCAATCCCTAAATACCCAAGCTGTGTTACGCTCGACATACGCCTCTCCTTTGTCTGCCACTCTTACACTTTACTTTCCTCGAGCCGATGCACTCACGCCTGTTGGAGTCAACTCCGCCCAACTTGTCGCCGCCATCAACTCTGCCCAGTGTTTATAGAAACCACGCTGGTTTTGTTCGCTCATCCCGACGGTGACCACACCGGGCACGACCGGATGCGTGCTTTCAGCCCCCATCCCCATCTGGTAATTATACGGGTAGCGCCGGGCGATGACGCCTTTACTGGCGGCGGAGGCGTAGTTCCAGTTTTCCATGTCGTCCTGCTCCGTGAGTCCTCCCGGGCCGGAGTAGCGCATGTAGTAATGGCGCAGGAGGTCCTTGACTTCCTGCGGTGCGTCCTGGTCCACCAGGAACCAGCGCCAGGCTTCAGTTCTGAGGGTGCCACGTGGATGCCAGACAGCGATCGAGCGCGGTTGCCGTGAGAGGAACGACGTATTGGGGAATACCGTGCCGACCCGGCCCAGCAGACGAGCATCTTTGCCCAGGCGTTGCCGCCGCTCTGCGTAGATATGCTGAAAATAGGCTTCGACAACAGGATTTTCCTGATAGGTCGGGATATACGGCACATCTTCTGCTTGTAGAAACACTAAAGCTCCATGGCCCCCTTCAGGGATGGAGATCGCCAGGCTCTCGGTGCCCTGGCGCTCATCATCCCGGCGGCCGCGGCCGCTGGGGCCGATACCCACCAGATCGACAGAGCGATGGCTGATGTTGTGATAGGCGTCGCCAATAAAATTCTCCGCCGCAAATTTCCAGTTACACGGCATGTACCACTTCTGGATGCCTCCCAGCACCTCCGAACCACCCTCTCTGCCATCCCGGCAGTCTAGCAGCACGTCCAGGTACAGTTTCATATCGCCGAGATACTCGAGGAACGGCGGCGCCTCCTTATCCCACGTGGCCCACAGCGCCCCTTTATAATTTGCGAGCTGCGCCACTTCGATTAATCCCCACTGGGAGCGGTCGAGTTGCTCGTGATATGCCTCACGGTAGTAGGGTACGCCCACGAGCCGGCCATCTGTACCAAAGCTCCAGCCATGGTAGGGGCAAGTAAAGACGGTGGTGTTGCCCTCATCGTACCGACAGACTTTCATGCCACGGTGCCTACAGGTATTCAAGAAGGCGTGGATGGCATTCTTGCTGTCACGCGTCAGGATGACGGACTCCTCACCCATGGAGGTCACGAAGTAATCGCCCGGTTTGGGGATCTGGCTCTCGTGGCCGATAAAGAGCCAGGCGCGAGCGAAAACCTGCTCTTGCTCTTGCTGGTAAATGTCCTCGTTGACGAAGATTTCACGGCTAATACAGCCGCTGTGCAGATCGACCAACTCCTGCATGGAACGGGGCGGAGTGTAGTGCCTCATGGTAGCTCTCCTCTGCGCTCAATCGGTGGGATTATAACCGAGAGGTGACTGCAGTCGAGGGCAAAATGGAGGGTAGGACTATCCATGTCATGCTGCAGCGCTGCTCTCCACAGTCTTCTGCGGGATAGCATCGTTGCTGTCTGTAGTCGCAGTAATATTACACTGTACCCACCTGTATCGTACAATTTGCCGTTACAGACTTCGAGAAAAGTGTTAAAATAGATTCTAAAGAATATAGTCCTTTATTGTCTCTACAAAAATGGTCCTGATATGTCATTGTATAGTTAGCTGTCAAAGAAGCAAAACAACTAAGAATACACTATACGACACGCTTTTCCATTTTGTAGCCCCCTAAAAATAGATGCCTTGTAGCTATATTTGACCTGGTATACAATACGACACAACTGGTTAGCCATTTGTGTAGGGTGGCAAACTGAGCTAGCGCAAGTCAGCTGTCAGCTTGGTGAGATAAACGACCAGATCATGATGGAAGTGTCGATGGAATACGCAGTGCTGGCACTGCGTTTTACTATCTTGGCTTGTCCTAGAGGATCCATATGTACAAAGAATTTTATGGTTTCACTACCTATCCTTTTTCCATCACTCCTGATCCAAAGTTTCTCTATCTTAGCAAAAACCATGAAGCTTGTTTACGCTATTTGTTATATAGCCTTGAACGAGGCCATGGACTCATCGTTCTTACCGGAGAGACGGGTACTGGCAAAACATTATTACTAAAGAATCTCGCAAAAAATCTGGATGAGAAGACACACATAGCATTTCTTGTCAACTCTGCATTAGATTCTGCTGATATGTTGTTCTATACTTTTCACGAACTGAAATTAGATATTGCTGGGAAATCTAAATTTGAAATGTTATCCAGCCTCAAAAATTTTTTATTAACATCGGAGATGGCAAATGAAAAAGTTGTAGTTATTATAGATGAGGCACAAAATCTCTCAATGGATGCTTTGGAAAACCTGAGACTCCTTACAAATTTTGAAAATTCTGAGAAGAAGTTACTCCAGATCATACTTGCTGGCCAACCGCATCTTGAGGACATGCTGCGATTGCCAGAGCTTACACAGCTCAATCAGCGTATAGGTTTTCATTGTTGTCTCATGCCTATGGACTATGAAGAGACAAAAAGTTATATAGAAAAAAGGCTGACAGTAGCTGGGGCTACATATCCTATATTCACATCACGAGCAATAAAAAAAATCTTTATGTGCTCAAAAGGTGTCCCGAGAGTAATAAACTTGCTATGTGATCATGCTTTATTATTCGGCTCTAGCTACCAAAAGCGTACGATTGAGGGTGCCATAATTCAGCAGGTAGGGCAGGAGTTGCATATAGACGGGATGGAACAGGTTGAGCAACAGCAGAGCCAGGGCGGCTTTAGGCGTGCTAAGCGTCTAGCTCTCATCACTGGGATTGCCAGCTTAAGTCTTCTCGGGGCAGGGTTTGTACTACAACCCTCACTGTCTGGCGGAAAGCTCAGAGAATATACGGGGAGGTCAGTAGGAAGTCCACTGGCCGTCTTACCACAAAGCCCCAGCGTCCCTGAACCACCCCTCTTACCACAAAGCCCCGGCATGCGTGAACCGCTCCTCTTACCACAAAGCCCCGGCGTTTACGAACAGTCCAAGAGGGTGCAGTGGGTGCAGACCACTCTCTCCTACCAACTCCCGACGGGCACACCTCTGATTGTGTCTCTGCCACAGCTACAACGCACTCCGGAGAATTTACCAGTCACAGTCACGCTGAATGTCTCGGACAGCACACCCACTTGGCTCACATTTGATCCGGAAAATCTGGTACTCAGCGGGACAGCGCCACTACAAGACATAGGGAAGATATATCATCTGACATTTCGTGCGCAAACGACCGATGGCCTTGAATGCCTCTTACAACTTGTGTTGACGCTGAGAGGGCAGACAAGGCATTAAGAAGGTAGTTTTTATACATAGCTATGGGAGAAGCGCCATATGCAATACAACAATCGTATTGTCCTGTTACTCATTGTTATGGGGTTAGTCGTAGGATTCCAGCAGGGAGCCCAAGCTCAAGCGCCTGAAAAAATGGTCTTTGCCTTGCACGTGACCATCTCGCCCAGCTGGTTTGACCCTGCCGAGACTCCAGCCCAAATCACTCCCTTTGGCATCCTCTATGCGCTCCATGACGCCGTCGTCCGTCCTCTGCCAGGGGAGCGCATGGCTCCAGCACTCGCGTCCTCCTGGACCGAAAGCCCCGATGGGCGTGTGTATGAATTCACATTACGGCAGGGGTTGCGGTTCCACAACGGTGATCCCTGTACCGCCGAGGATGTCCAGTATAGCTTTGCACGCTACAAAGGGGCAGGGGCCAAGGAATTACAGGCAAAAGTCACACAGGTCGAGGTGGTTGATCCGCTGACTGTACGCTTTCATCTGCGTGAGCCCTGGCCGGACTTTATGACCTTTTATGGCACCACAGCGACGGCGGCGGGTATTGTCGTACCAAAAAAATATATGGAGCAGGTCGGTGCGGACGGCTTTCAGAAAGCCCCAGTTGGCCTGGGGCCGTATAAGTTCGTAAGCTATACGCCGGGGGGCGACTTAGTCCTCGAAGCCTACGAGGGTTACTGGCGTAAGGTGCCGAATATCAAACATCTCACCATCAAAAGCGTGCCTGAGGGTACGACGCGGCTCGCCATGCTCAAAACTGGCGAAGCTGACATCGCCTTTGCCCTGGAAGGCCAGGTGGCCGAGGCCGTGCAGCGTGATCCCAACTTCACCTTGGTCTACACACTACACGCCTCTAGTTTGTGGCTGGAGTTTCCGGAGCAATGGGATCCGAAATCGGTGTGGGCGGATAAACGTGTGCGCCTGGCGGTGAATTATGCGCTCGATCGGCAAGCCATTAATGAGGCGGCCTGCCTCGGTTTTTGTCCGCCAGCGGGGGTCATTGTGCCGCGGGTGATGGAGTATGCCTTACCTGCTGAGCCGCTCCCCTACAATCTCCAAAAAGCCAAGCAACTCCTCGCCGAGGCCGGCTATCCCAACGGTTTTGATGCTGGGGAACTCACCCCTATTCCCCCCTTTTTTACGGTGGGTGAGGCGGTGCTAAACTCCCTGCAGGCCATTGGCATTCGGGCGCGTATGCGTACGCTGGAGCGGGCAGCCTTTCTCAGCGCCTGGCGTGAGAAGAAGCTACGGGGACTCTTTGTAGTAGGGGTTGGGACAGCGGGCAATGCGGCAACCCGTGCCGGAGAGTTGATCTGTTCGCAGGGAGCCTTTGCCTATGGGGGCTACCCTGATATCGATACCTTATGCCAGCAGCAAACTGGTGAGCGGGACCGCGCGCGACGAGAGGCGCTCTTGCATCGTATACAACAACTCACTATAGAGCGGGTGATGTTCGCTCCCATCATGGACTTTCGCGCTCTGGTAGGCTTGGGACCGCGGATTGCTGAGCACGCGCTGGACACGGTCCCCTTACATGCCTTCCCTGCCTGGGAAGATGTGCGCCTGAAGGGGCAAAGCGTGGCAGTCGCCAGCCAGCCTCCTCAGCCTGTAAGCCCAGCACCGTCCACACCTTCTAGGAGAGACGAGCCGCAGGGGCAGGCACCGCTTCTGGGACAGGGCGTAAGCCCAGCACCGTCCACACCTTTTAGGAGAGACGCAGCCGAGGAGGCTAGGGTCGCAGATGCCGCGGGCGACCAGGCTACTTTGGTCGTCCTCGACGGAGCCGTGACACCACAGCGGCTGCAGAGAAAGGTGTCAGGCTATAGAAAGATGCCAAATGTCATCGGCTTTTCTGTGCAATCGACCCCGCAAAAAACCATCCAGGAACTTGCCGCCGCAGGAGGATTTTTTGACCCGCTTCTCAGTGTGACCACCGTTGGGGAACTGCAAAAAGCTGGCCAGTCCGCTGGGGTGAACATCAGGATTATCTCCGCCCCGGGACGTCGCTTCCACAGCATTGTCCTCACCCCCCGTCCGCTCTCCAACCCTGCGGCTCAAGCGTTGAGCAGTGTCTTTCGGCAGATGCCGAATCCGTTAGCACGGCAGCAGGCACAGCAATAAGGAAGTGGCTCTCATGATGTCTGGCAAACCACGTTTTACGGGTGTGCGTCAGCGTACCATAGCTGTCGTAGCCATAATAGCCTTCGGGCTGACGTTGACCTTCATCCTCTTTCAAACACGGCTGCTCAATCAGACAAACCAGCAGGGCGAGTTCAGCCAACGCGCCGCCCTTGCTGCCACGGCGTTACAGCGCAGCATGCAGGAGCATTTGGAGGTGCTCTACGGTCTTGCTGCCCTCTATGCCACGGCTGCTCAGCCTCTCAGTCTCAACCGCGAGTCATTTCGAGAATTGACGAAGGGGCCTTTGAAACGCTATCCAGGTATCGAGTCGCTTGGATGGATTCCACGCGTCTCGGAAGCAGAGCGCGAAGCCTACCTGGCAGGCGCGCGTAAGGATGGGATAAGCGACTTTCAAATTATGGAGTGGACACCAAAAATGCAAATGGTGCGTGCAGCACGGCGCGATGTGTATTATCCCATCTTTTACATCGAGCCTCTGGAGAATCATAGGGCCGCTGTGGGTTTTAATCTTGGCGCAGTCCCCTCGTATATGGAAGCCATGCAAAAGGCGCTCAGTACCGAGGGGGCCGTGGCTTCAGCCTGGCGCTCACTGGCGCAGGATACTGGGGAGCAATTCGGCTTTCTCCTGTTTGTCCCAATTTACAAACATGGGATACCCCATCGCACGTTTGAGGAGCGCCGGATGAGTCTGCAAGGCTTTACCATGGCGATGTTTCGTCTGAACACGCTAGTGGAACAGGCACTGCGAGGTATGGCCTTGGGGACGATGGGTCTCGAGCTCGCTGATGTCACAGATGCCGCGAGCAAATATCTGCTCTCGCTCCAACTCGACGCGTCACGCGTAGCATCCTTCACCTTTGTCCCGCGCCAGAGTGCACAGACAGAGGCCATGCGGACGGGGGTACACTGGGAGACGACCTTGAACATCGCTGGCCGTACATGGTCTATGCTTTTCCACCCTGTGCTAGAAGCGCGGCAGACCTATGCCCGGCAAGACTGGGGTATTCTCGTAGGAGGGCTACTGTGCACGCTGCTCTGTGCTGGGTTCTTCATCCTGAAGGGGCGAGCGTGAACCCAGGCAGAGACATTGCTGGCTCTTCTTGCAGGAGGATATGATGCCGCTGTCCCAGCGCAGCGCAACCGCACCCCAGGCGCTGGCACGTCTCGATCGACGTGCTGTGTTGCAATTGTGTGCTGCCTCGCTTTCCGCCGCTGCCCTCGGTACTGGCCTGAGCAGTTGTGCCTCAGGGCCAGATAAGCACGGCAAGGTGGTCTTCAAAGAGGTCACCAGAGCCCAGCTCAAAACGGCCGCTGGCGACATTGCCAGGACACTGCTGGGCTTTCTAGAGCAGGAGACCTCGAATGAAGCGGCGCTGCAGCAGATGGATCGGGTGCTCAAAGAGGCTGGCGTATGGGAGAGTGCCCTGGCTGGTCCGGTGACGCAGGTCAATCAGGTGGGGTATAGCGTGATTTTTAACGGGGGCGAGCGGGGCTTCATCACGCTCAAGGCCTACAACGATAGCAAGTTCGTGCTGCCGCTCATCGTCCGCCGGGGTGTGACTCCAGAACGTTCCCTGGCGCTTACCAAAGCGATCAGCTGCTGTATGACTGCCGGAACCTCCACCTACACGACAACAGGCAAGTTCGCTATCACGGACTCGCAGGCGGATGATCCCTGTCCAGGCGCCAGCTATATTGACGTGCGTGACCTCTCCCGGCAACGCCGGAATCTGTTCGGCCTGCAGGATGTCGTCGCCTATGCTGAGGTAATCCGCAAGTGTATCGAGGTGTTGGAGACGGTGGGTGATGCCGATGTCACTGCCCTCCAGGCCTGGCTCGCGGCCCAGCAATCCCGTTTCACACTCCAATACCTGCGCCAAAACCGCCTAACTTGAAAGGGCTTCTGTCGTAGCGGTAGAGTGATAGTCCCCACGACCTCCACTCTATGTCTACGGAGAAGCCCACCATGGACATTGTAGCACTCTTCCAATGCCTGCGACCCTCTCTGCCATCGACGACTTGGCGCCAGTTGAGCCGGATTGCTTTGGCTCTGCTGGTGATGACGGGACGGGTGACGATGCTGGGCCTCTCCCGCTGGGCTGGCAAAGGTGGGAGCTATCGTACCGTCCAGCGCTTTTTCTCCACGGTCATGCCATGGGCCAGCCTGTTTTGGGTGTTCTTCCGTCAACATGTGTACGGCCCGGATGAGGTCTATCTGGCCGCTGGCGATGACGTCATCGTCACGCCAGCCGGCAAGCACACCCATGGCCTCGATCGTTTCTTCTCCAGCTTGTCTGGCAAGCCGGTGCCCGGGCTCGCCTTCTTCACCCTGTCCCTGGTGCGTGTCCAGCAACGGCGGTCGTTTCCGCTGCGCGTCGAACCGGTGGTGCGCCGCGACGCCGAGAAGGCCGCCAGCCAGGCCAAAGCGGCCGCCAAGAAGCCCCAAGCGCCGCCCCCCAAGCGTCGCCCGGGGCGTCCGAAAGGCCGCACGAACACTCACAAGGCCACCGGTACGCTCACCCCAGAACTGGTGCGGATCAAAGCTCTGGTGGAAGCCTGGCTGCGCCTGAGCACCACCGTGCTCTCGGTGACCTCTCTGGGGCTCGATGGCCACTTTGGCCACCACAACGCCTGGCAGATGGCGCGGCAGGGCAACGTGCACCTCATTGCCCAGCTGCGGTGCGACGCGGCCCTGTCCTTTCCCTACACTGGTCCCTCTACTGGACGGGGTCCCCAGCGCCGGTATGGCCCCACGGTGGATGACGACCACCTCCCGGTGCCCTACCTCAAAGAGACCACCGTTGAGGGGGACATCGAGACCTGCCTGTACCAGAGGCGCGTACTCCACAAGGAGGTCTCGCAACCGTTGCATGTCGTCATCATCGCCAAGACCAATCTTCGCACCCAGGCGCGGGCTCATGGCATCCTGTGCAGGAGTGACCTGGACCTCGCCTATGCCTGCCTCGTGGACTATGATGGCTTGCGGTGCCAAATTGAGTTTAACTTTAGGGATGCTCAACCGTACGGGGGCTTGGAAGACTTCATGAACGTCACCCCCACGGGCGTGACGAATGCGGCGAACCTCTCGTTGTTCATGGTCAATGTCGCGTACCGTCTCCGGGCTGACGTCCATCCGCGTGATCCGGACTACAGCGTCCTGGACTTGAAAGCCGACTGTCGCGGCTACAAATACGTGGAGGAGACGATAAAAATGCTTCCGGAAAAACCTGAGCCAATTGTATTACGCCAGATTCTCCACAAGGTCGCCGGCTGGGGTCGTATTCATGCTGCTCAACCCTCCTTCAGCTTTTCGTAGTTGGCAGAGGTATTGACTACAAAATAGCACTTATGGCGACAATCCTGGGACTCCCGTACACTACGGCCATGAGGCCGTCACTACGTGGAGGTTTGCTGTATGGATTGCCCTGTCTTTGCCCAGTATCAACCCGTACTCTCTCGCTTCAGTGTGCAAAATCAACACCGCATCCTGCGTTACCTGGCCGGACTCGCCGCCCGTCAGTATGCCGACACGACCCTCAGCGCGGTGATCACGGCCCTCAACGTGCTGCTCCGTCATCTCCCTGGGCGCCGCCAAGTGGTGCTGACGGATGATATCACGCGGACGACTCCCCAGGACATCACTGATTTTATCACTGTGGCGCAGTCAGCCGGTCTGGCACCCACCACGATTAATACCAAGCTCAGTATCCTCACGAGCTTCTTCGAGCATCTATGCGAAGAAGGCCAGATGACGCAGCAACCTGTCTGGCGTCGTCGCCATCGGTTGCTGACACCCACGGTGCTGCCCAAACCGATGCCGGATACGGATCTGATCGCCTTCTTTCAGGTCATTGACTCCGTCCGTGACCGGCTCATCTTCCTCTTGATGTTGCGCTGTGGGTTACGCGTCTCTGAGGTGTGTGCGCTCTCGTGGGACGCCATTGATCTCAGCGCTGGCACGGTGCGTATCACCCGTGGCAAAGGGCAGGTGGATCGGATCGTGTACCTCTCGCCAGATGTGACGCAGGCCATACAGGTCTGGCGGCATCACCATACGCCCGGCAGGTATCTCTTTCCCAGTCGGAT
>Ga0081540_1002622_pt1 | contig 14620 bp, 13 predicted proteins | sample TabmetS2T1R1_FD_71024 | JGI IMG/M metagenome (GOLD analysis project Ga0081540, IMG submission 71024) | Tabebuia heterophylla rhizosphere microbial communities from the University of Puerto Rico - S2T1R1 | ecosystem: Host-associated > Plants > Roots > Rhizosphere ... | reverse complement strand
AGCGGGTGCCGGCGGGCCACATGGGGCGGAGGCCGCGAAGCCAGCGCAGGAGCGGCCATGCCAGGGCGACGATCACCAGCTGTCCAAGCTCGACCCCGAGGTTGAAGGTGAGCAGGCTCGGAGCGAGCAGCGCGCCGGGCAGGTCGAGCGCTCGCAGCGCGCCGGCGAAGCCGAACCCGTGCACCAGCCCGAACCCGAAGGTGAGGCGCCAGCGGTGGGCGATGGCCGCCTTCACCCGCTCCGCGGAGAGGGGCGAACGGAGGGTGAGCAGATTCTCCACGCCCACCGCGACGATGCTGAGAGCGATCAGCGGCTCGATGAGGCGCGGCGGAGGAACGACCCACCCCAGCGTGGCCAGGGCGAGGGTGATGGAATGGGCGACGGTGAACGCGGTCACGATGCCCACCAGCTGCCGGAAGCTCCCGCCGAGCAGGAGCACACCGATCAGGAAGGCGATGTGGTCGGTCCCCTGGAAGATGTGCTCGGCGCCGAGGCGGAGGAACCGACCGGCTCCGGCCCAGGCCCCGGGCTGCGCCTCGACCTCCAGCGCAGGTGCGCTGGCGCGCGCGGTGCGCTGCACGGTGACCCCCGGAAGCCGGATCAGCGCGACGTGCAGGTGCCCCTCGGGGAGGCGGTCGAGGAACCCGAGGACCATCCGCAGCCGCCCAGGGGGCTTTGGACAGTCCCAGTGGGCGGTCACCGCGACGCCGTCCTCCTGCGCGGGCGCCACCGAGGAGCCGGCGAGCGCGCATGGCGCGCCGTCGGACGACACCTCGACGGTCTTCGCCACCTCCTCGGGGCGCAGGACGTCCAGCTCGGCGCGTGCAAACTGGAGAACGGCCTGGACCCGTGCGCCCTCGACGGAGACCTCCCCGGTGGAGAGCCGCAGCGCGTGCGCGTGTGCTGCGCCCGGAAGCAGCGCACCGAGGATCAGGGGACCCAGGAGACCGCGGAAGGGCATGGGCGCGTCCACCCTAGCGGGTACGACGCCCAGGGGGACCTGGATTGCTTGAATCCGATCGCCCCGCTCGACCGTAGTTCTCTCACCCAGGCAGAGCGGATCAGCGTCCGCGCGACGCTGGCTCTCCAGTTCTAGTCGCCCGGGTCAGGTGTCCTCGGCCGGCAGCTGCCCGCCGCCCACCAGCCCGAGCAGCAGCATCAGCACGCCGACCACCCGCTCGTTCCACACCATGCCCCCGCGCGCGCTCTCTGGATCCACGCGTCCTTGGGCTCCCACGCAACTCGAGGGGCAGCTCGGCGAGCGGGCTCCCGGCTCCTCCGCGACTACCGGCTCAGCTGTCCTCGGAGGCGAGCTCCCCGCCGCCGACCAGGCCGAGGACCACCAGCAGCGCTCCGACCACCCGCTCGTTCCAGACGGTGAGCCCGCTCTCGTGCGGAAGGACGAAGCTGAAGATCAGGATGACCGCCCCCAGGGCGGAGATGAGCCAGTGGCGGTTCGCATGGCGCAGTGTCAGCACCGCCGCCCCCATCACCAGCAGGGCGAGAATCCAGTCCAGGCTCCGGACGGCCATCCCGTCGTGCCAGACGACCGAGGACATGAAGAACCAGGCCCCGACGAGCGCCGCCGCGTAGTGCGCCCACAGCCCGGGGTCGAACGCATCGTCGTGAGGGTGATGGGTCGTTGCCATCGTCCTGACCTCCGTCCCGAAACACCCTGGATGGTGCGCCTGGCCCCCCGGCCTTCCCACGCACTCCCGGTGTGGGTTCAGTCCTTCCGTCCACTGGACCCCAGCCGGCGCTGCCGGGCGGTGACCGCCGCGACCGTCTCGCTGTGGCCCTGGTCCCGGAGCTTCTTGAACTCGGCCTGAAAGCCCTTGAGCTCGTCTTCCGAGGCGTCCTCCAGGGCGGCGAAGGTGTTCCTGGCCTCCCGGGTGCTCCGGATGAGCTCGTCCACCTTGAGGTGCAGCGCGGTGGCATCCCGGTTCTGGGTGGCCTGGATCAGGAACACCATCAGGAAGGTCACCACCGTGGTGCCGGTGTTGATGACCAGTTGCCACGAGTCACTGAAGTGGAACAGTGGGCCGGTCACCGCCCACACAACGACCACCAGGACCGCGAGGGTGAACGCGACAGGGGTCCCCAGCGCGTGGGAGGCCGAGTTCGCGAACCGGCGGAAGCCGTCAATCATCTGCCAAAGGTACGCACCCGCCCGGGCCGCCGGGAGCGCCACTTGCCTGCTGATGGTGCTTGACCGGCGAGCGCTCGACGGAAACTCTCGCGCTTCCCGTGAAATCCCGCGCTGCCACGGTGATGCTCGTGCTCCTGCTCGGCGGGACCGCCCTGGGCGCGGGGGCGGAGGAGCGTCCGGGGGCGGCGCCCCACGGGTTCGTCCGCATCCGCGACCGGTCGATCCTGGAGCTCCGGGTCCCGCGCGGCGCTCGCTCGGCGGAGGCCCGTGCCCGCGACGCCAGCGAGACGCTCTCCCATGTTCTCGAGCTGCCGGGACCGGACGTGGTGCGCATCGAGCCACGGCCGGAGGGCGTGGCGCTCATGGTCGGCGAGACGCCCATCGTCGAGCTCACCGCCGAGGACGCGCACGCGGTCGGCACCGACGATGTCTTGCTGTACGCCGCGGCGGCGGCCCAGCGCCTGGACGCCGGCCTCAAGGCAGAGCGGCGGAGGCTGCAGATCCAGGACGCCGTCTTCTCTGTCTCGCTGGCCGTGTTCATCACCCTGCTCGGCTTCCTGGCCCTGCGCCTGGTGGGCCGGCTCGGGCGACAGCTCCAGGAGACCCTGGTCGCCGATCGGGAGCGCGTTCCGGCGCTGCGACTGGGGACGCTGGAGGTCGCCAGCCGCCGGATGGTGCGCGGCGCGATCCGTCTCGGACTGGTCGCCGGCACCTGGGTGCTGCAGCTCGTCGTCCTCTACGTCTGGGTTCTCTTCGTCCTCTCGCTCTTCCGCCCCACGCGCGAGTACGGCGCGCAGCTCACCGGATCGGTTCTCCGTCCGACGGGGGCGTTGCTGGGGCGCATCGGTGCCGCGCTGCCGATCCTGGTGGTCGCCGCGGTCTTCGCCCTGGCCGTCGCCCTGGTGTTCCGGACCCTGCGGCTCTTCTTCGAGAGCATCGCGCGCGGAGAGACCAGGGTCCGGTGGATCTCGCCCGAGCTCGCCACGCCGGTGGGCACGCTGCTCCGGGGCGCCTTCGTCGTCCTCGCGGTCGTGTTCGCGGCACCGCTGATCACCGGCGAGGACACCGGCGCCCTTTCCCGGCTCGGGACGGCAGTGCTGGTCGTCCTCGCCACCGCCGCCGTGCCCCTCCTCGCCTCGGTCGCGGTCGGCCTCCCCACGGTGCTCCGGCGCACGGTGCGCCCCGGCGAGATGGTGGAGCTCGGCGGTCGCCAGGGCCAGGTGCGTGCGGTGACGCTCCTCGAGGTCCAGCTCGAGGACGGGGACGGCGCCGAGCTGCGTGTCCCGCACCTGGTCGCCTTCCTCCATCCGACCCGTGCCCTCGGGACCGTCCCACGCAGGAGCGTGGAAGTCGTGGTCGCGAGCGCCGAGGACCAGGAGCGGGTCCAGGCGGTGCTCCTCGAGGCCGCCGGCTCGCACGCCTCTGGCGCCCGCGCCGACCTTCTCTCGCTCGACGGTCGAGGCGCCCGGTGGAGGGTGTCCGGGATTCACACCGACCTCGGGCAGCGCGTCGCGACCGCGCTCCGTGACGCGCGCATCCTCCTCGGCCAGCCGCCCCCCGGAGCCGCGGCATGAACGCCCTCTGGGCGCTGATGGGCCTCATCGCCGCCGCCTTCGTGGGCAGCGTGCTGGTGGGCCGGCGTGGCCAGGCCCGCCACGGTCTGGCCTCCGGGTCCGAGCCGGTGCTGGCCGGGTTCATCATCGGCCCGACCATGCTCGGCCTGGTGACACCCGGCCTGCTCGAGGTCTTCACCCCGCTGGCCCAGGTGGGGCTCGGCTGGCTCGCGCTCATCGTGGGCCTCGACTACGGCTGGCTCGACCGGCGACGGATCCCGAATCTTCGACTGCTCGCAGGAACGCTGGCTGGACTCCTGACGATGGGCGTGGTGACCGCGGCGACCTTCGTCCTTCTCCGTCGCCTGGAGCCGACTGGCGCGATCTGGTGGCAGGACACGACCAACTGGATCGCGGCCGGAGGAATCGGTGCCGCCTGCGCCGAGACCACCCGGCACGCGGTGCGCTGGGTGGCGGACCGGTTGAAGGCGAGCGGACCGGTCAGCGAGCTGCTCCTCGACGTGGCCGACGCCGACGACCTCGGACCGTTCCTGGCCTGCGGCGCGCTCTTCACCCTGCAGCCTCCGGCAGGTCTCCGCTGGGCAGCGCACCCCGGCGTGCTCTGGGCCGGACAGATCGCCCTGGGGGTGGCCATCGGGCTCCTGACCGCCCTGCTGGTCTCGAAGCGCTTCCGCTCCAGGTCGCTCTGGGGCGTGCTCTTCGGCACCTCGATGGTGGCCATCGGCCTCGCGGTCAGAGCAGATCTGGCAGTCCTCACGGTGGGTTTCTGCATGGGGCTGGGGCTGAACGCGGTGTCCGGCCATCGCCAAGCCATTCGGGCCGCGGTGCTCCCTGGAGAGGGTCCGCTCCGGCTCCCCGCGCTGCTCCTCGCCGGCGCCTGGATCGACGTCGGCAAGGTCCCCTTTCTCGCCTGGGTCGTCCCGACGGTCGTGGGGGCACGGCTCCTCGCCAAGGCCCTGGTGGCGGGGTGCGCGATGCTCGTCTCTCCGCCGCTCCGGCGGGCGGGAGCCCCGCTCGTCCCCGCGCTCATGGCCTGCGGCCCCAACAGCATGAGCATCGGTCTGGCCTTCGCCCTGCGCTTCCCCGGACGCATCGGGGACACGGTGCTGGTCTCCGCCGCCGCGGCCACGCTGGTCGGGGAGCTGATCGCCCCGCTGGGCCTCCGGGCGACGCTCCGCCGGGCGGGCGAGGCCACCGCCGACACCGGGCCGCACCCCGTGGTCGAGGTGGCGGCATGAGCGCGACGGGCGAGCACCGGCGCGGGGTCAACCGGGGCGTCGAGCTCGCCCTGCTCCTCGTCCTGGTGGGGCTGATGCTCCTCGCCGCGAACGCGACCCATGGAAGTGGCCGGAGCCACGCCCTCGCTGCTCTCGGATTCCTCCTCCTGGCGGGAACCGTGGCGGCGAACGTGCTCGAGCCGCTGGGGATTCCTCACCTGACGGCGTACCTGCTCACCGGGATGGCGGCGGGTCCGTACGCCCTTCACCTGGTGGACCACCAGGCGGTGGAAGAGCTGTCACCGATCAACGCGCTCGCCCTGTCGCTCATCTCGCTCGCCGGCGGCGCGGAGCTCCGGGTGTCGAAGCTGATCTCCGCGGCGCGATCGCTCCTCTGGGCCACGTTGCTGCAGAACGTCCTCGTCCTCGTGCTGATGGCAGGGGTCTTCTTCGCTCTGCGTCCTCTCCTGCCCTTCACCGCGGGGCTTCCGCTGGCGGTCGTGCTCGGAATCGCCTTGCTCTGGGGAGTGGTCGGGATCACCCGCAGCCCCTCGGCCACTCTGGGCGTGCTCTCCCAGACGGGGGCGAAGGGGCCGCTGGCGACGTTCACCCTCGCCTTCGTGATGACCTCCGACGTGGTGGTGGTCATCGTCCTGGCGGTGGTGTTCACCGTGACGCGGCCGCTTCTCGAGCCAGGATCGGCGTTCTCGCTGCGTGCCTTCCAGGAGCTGGGGCACGAGGTGGTGGGCAGCGTCGCCCTCGGGTCCACCCTGGGTCTGCTCCTCGCCGCGTACCTGCGCTTCGTGGGCCGGCAACTCGTGCTGGTCTTCGTCGCGCTGGGCCTGGTGATGACGCAGGTGCTCGACTACCTGCGGTTCGACTGGCTGCTGATCTTCATCACGGCCGGGTTCGTGGTGCAGAACCTCTCCGCGCAGGGAGACAAGTTCCTGGAGGAGATCGAGCGGCTGGGGGAGATCGTCTACGTCATCTTCTTCGCGACCGCCGGCGCGCACCTCGATCTGCCGCTCCTGGCCCTGCTGTGGCCCGCGGCGCTGGCCCTGATGGTTTCCCGCGCCGGGTGCACCTGGTTCGCGGCGAGGCTCTCCAGCCGGCTCGCGGAGGACCCGCCTGCCCTCAGGCGCTGGGGCTGGGCGGGGCTGGTCTCCCAGGCGGGGCTGGCGCTCGGCATCGCTGGGAAGATCCAGAAGGAACATCCAGGGTACGGCGCGGGCTTCGCCGCGATGGCGGTGGCCACGGTGGCCCTGAACGAGCTGGTCGGGCCGATCCTCTTCAAGACCGCGCTGGACAGGAGCGGCGAGACGGCCAGCCACGGCGATACCGAGGAGCCCGCCGCCACGCCGGCCGTCGATCCGGCCCGGTAACATCCCCCGCTCGCTGCACGACGGGAGCCCCGGAGGCCTCGCCATCGTACGGTGCCCGGATGCTCGCTCCGCTCCTCACCGCGTCCGCGTTGACCCTCGCCGCAGCACCGGACCCGCTCGCCGCGCCTCGCGCCGAGGCCCAGGCACTGGTCCTCATCCAGCAGACGCTCCAGTGGTACACCGCGACGGTCGGCGAGACGAGCTTCCAGGCCGAGACCTACCTCGGTCACGACCGCCTCTTCTCCAAGGAGACCATCGCCCGGTTCCGCAAGGCGGCGAAGGAGCCGGGCATCTCCGCCGACGAGCGGCGCGCCCGCGAGTACTTCCAGGCGTACCTGGCCGCGGAGTACCTCTCCCAGTCCACGTCGAAGTACGACGACCGCGCCCAGAACGCCGCGCTCCAGGCGACGGTGCGTCTGCCGTGGATGAAGGACCCGGTGCCCTACAAGCAGCTGGACTTGATCGTGGCGGACGAGAAGGACGCCGGTCGCCGCGCGGAGATCGAGAAGGCGCGGTCCGAGGTCCAGAAGACCGTGCTCAACCCCATCCTGGCGGAGAAGGAGGCGACCGCGCAGAGGCTGGCGCGAGAGCTCGGGTACCGCTCCTACGTCGAGCTCTCGGAGGAGAGCCGCCGCGCACAGCTCCGCCCGTTCATGGTCGAGGGCAAGCGGTTCCTCGACGCCACCGACGGCATCTTCCGCGAGCTCGTCCAGGAGGTGGTCCCGCGGGAGCTGGGCATCCCGGTCGCGCAGCTCCGTCGCAGCGACTTCAGCCGGCTCTTCAAGGGCGCCAGACACGAGAAGTACTTCCCCGCTGACATCGCGGTGCCTTCCTTCAAGGCCTTCCTCGGGGGGATGGGGATCGACTTCAAGACCGTGGCCGGGACCGAGGTGCGGGTCGACGACTCGATCAACCCGCTCAAGGAGCCGCGAGCAGCGTGCTGGGGCATCCGCGTGCCCTCGGACGTGCGGGTCAACGTGAAGCCGCTGCCCGGACTGGACAGCCTCGGAGTGTTCTTCCACGAGGGCGGTCACGCGGTGATGTTCGCCAACACCACCACCCGGGTCTGGGAGTTCCAGCAGCTGGGCCCGGGAGCGCTGACCGAGGGACTGGGCGAGACGTTCCGCTATGCGTGGGCGGACCCGGCGTGGCTGCGCCGCTACCGGAGCTTCGTCCAGGCTCACAACGCAGAGGCGAAGCGGAACGATCCGCTCATGTCCGACCAGGACATCCGTGAGCTGTCACGGCTGCAGTTGCTGTACCAGCTCTACTACCTGCGGCGGTACGCGTACGCGAAGCTGGTCTACGAGTCGGTCCTGCACCACGGCTCGCCCTCGCTGTGGAAGGGAATCTACGACCGGCCCACCGACGACCCGATGACCGTGTACCGGGATGTCTTCTCCACGGCCTACGCGGTGCCGATGGACGAGAGCGACGCGCTGCGCTTCCGGACCGACGTGGACGACACCTTCTACTCGCTCGACTACGCGCGCTCGTTCGCCCTGGCGCATCTGATGTCCGAGGGGCTGCGCGCGAAGTTCGGTGCGGACTGGTACGGGAGCGCCGAGGCCGGGAAGCTCATCAAGAGCATCGTGGCCGAGGGGAACAAGACGGAGGCCGAGGACGTGGCGAAGCTGTTCGGCGTCCCCTTCGACCTCCGTCCGGCCGAAGCGCGGATCCGCAGGCTGGTGGCCGAGACGGCTGCGCGCTGAATCTTGCTCCGCGCCGCAACGACGGTCCGAACCAGGGTTCCGTCGCCTCGTGTCACCGGAACGTCACCTGGCCGAGAGACACCTGTCGGAACTGACTCTCGCCCCGGAGCCTCGCGGTCCATGCCCCGCTTCCTCCCCGTCTTGCTGTCGATGCTCCCCCTCGCCTCGCCCGCCCTGGCAGGCGCGATCTATCCGATCGACCGTGCGACGGTGCTCGCCGGTAGCCGCTTCGACCTCAAGGTCGAGTTCGACCACGTCGTCCCCCAGGACCAGATCCAGGTCACGGTGGGCGGACGCCCGGCGGAGACAATCTTCGGTCGCCGTGCGCTGTGGCTCGAGCGCGAGGACGGGAAGTCGGTGACCTCCTGGGTGCTCCAAGGCGTCTCGCTTCCCCGGGCCGGCCCGGTGGAGGTGGTGGCGACCGGAGGCGGCCAGACCTTCAAGGTGAGCTGGGAGGTCTACGCGACGGGCCCCCGGAAGGCGAAGAACGTCATCCTCTTCATCGGCGACGGGCTCTCTCCGGCCAACCGCACCGCGGCGCGCCTCCTCTCCCGGGGGATGGAGCAGGGCAGGTTCAAGGGAAAGCTCTCCTTCGACGACCTCCCCCATACCGGCCTGGTCGGCACCAGCGGGGTGGACTCGATCATCACCGACTCCGCGAACTCCATGAGCGCGTACACCACCGGGCACAAGAGCTCGGTGAACGCGATGGGCGTGTACGCCTCCCGCGCCGAGAACGACTTCGAGCACCCGCGGGTCGAGACCCTGGTGGAGCTGGTGAAGCGCCGGACGCGGATGGCGGTGGGGGTGGTGAGCGATGCCGAGGTCGAGGACGCGACGCCCGCGGCCATGGTTGCCCACACCCGGCGCCGGGGCCGGAAGGCCGAGATCGCGCCGATGTTCCTCGACTCGGGGGTGGACGTCCTGCTGGGCGGGGGGCGCGCGTACTTCCTTCCCGCGGGGACGAAGGAGAGCAAGCGGACCGACGGGCTGGACCCGCTGCAGCGAGCACGCGACGCCGGGTACGCCTACGTGAGCACCGCGGCCGAGATGCGCTCCGCGGTGCCGGCAGCCCGCAAGCTGATCGGGCTCTTCCACCCCGACAACATGGATGGGGTCCTCGACCGGCGATTCCTCCGCAAGGGCACCGTCCCGCAGTTCCCCGACCAGCCGGACCTGACCGAGATGACCCGGGCGGCGATCGATGTCCTCTCCCGCAACCCCGACGGCTTCGTCCTGATGGTGGAGGCCGGGCTGATCGACAAGTTCAGCCACAAGCTCGACTGGGAGCGCTCGACCTGGGACACGATCATGCTCTCCAACGCAGTGCAGGTCGCCCGCGACTTCGCTGCCAGACGGAACGACACGCTGATCCTGGTCACCGCCGACCACACCCACGGACTGTCCATCGTGGGCACGGTGGACACCACTGCGTCCGGGCCTCCGCGGGAGCGGATCCGCACCTACGCCGAGGCCGGCTTCCCGAGCTATCCCGCGCCGGACCGCGATGGGTACCCTTCCCGCGCGGACGTGGGCCGGGAGCTGGCGGTCTTCTACGCGGACGAGCCGGACCACTGGGAGGACCGCGCGCCGTCACTCGAGGGTCCGCGCGACCCGACCGTGGCCACTCCCGACAAGAAGGGCTGGGTGGCGAATCCGGCCGAGAAGAACGACCGGGCGGTGCTGGTAGAGGGAAACCTCCCGAAGAGCGCCGAGGGCGGGGTGCACACCATGGACGACGTGGTGATCGACGCGATCGGCCCGGGCTCCGAGCGCGTCCACGGCTACATGGACAACACCGAGGTGTTCCGGGTGATGGCCGAGGCGCTCGGGCTCGGCCGTGCACCGGCCTCCCCCGCTCCGCGGCCCGTGGCGGGAACGGCGGGTGCGCGAAAATGAGCGCGGGTGAGGCGTCTCTTTCGAGCGTCCGGAGCCCGCCTGACATATAGCTCGCACGTTTGGGGCACGAGCATCTCTCCCATGTTCCGGCTTCCCGGGTGGCGCTCGCCGCGGCGATCACCGTGTTCGCCGGCGGCGTGGAGCTCTACTCGTCGAAGGCGAGCGGAAGCCTGTTCCTCCTCGCAGACGCGGTGCACCTCCTGGCGCACCTCGGGATCTTCCTGGTCCTGCTGATCCCGCCCGGGCGCCTCCATGGAGCGAGCGAGGACCTGGGCGCGGTGGCGGTGCTCCTGATCGTCGTGGCCATCGCAGGATGGGTCGTCTGGCTGAGCGTGGGGCACCTGCTCCATCCGCCGGAGGAGCTGCCCAACGCGGCGGCAATGCTGGTGGCGCTGCTCGGCCTGGTGGCGAACACCTGCTCGGCATTGCTGTTCCGGAAGCCGGCCGAGACGCACTTTTCCTTCCGGGCAGCGCTGGCCCACGAGCTCTCCGACGGTGGAATGACGCTGGCCGGCCTCGCGGGAGCGGGCTTCATCGCCCTGTTCGGCTGGCACTGGGTGGACCCGACCCTGAGCCTGATCATCGGCGGCTGGCTGGGCGTGTGGGCGGTGCGGCTCCTGGTCCGGCGGGCAATCCGGGGACCCGAGGTCTTCTTCGAGCACTGAACGTGCTAGGTCGTCGAATCGTTGTGTGTCGATGCAACGAATCGCCGACCAGCCGTCTCCAAGTGGGGACTCGCAGGAGGAATGTCGATGCAGAGCCCGAGCCCGACGCTGTTGCACGAGCTGACCCGTCTCATCAGCAAGACGCGGCGGAGCCTGTACCTCGCCGCGGCCCGTGAGCTGGGCACCCGGGGTGAGGAGATGTCGGCCTGGATCGTCGCGGCCCGCCTGGTGGAGCGACGGGCGGCGAGCCAGAAGGACCTGGCGGACATCACCGGACAGCATCCGGCAGGAATCTCCCGGCTCCTCGACGAGATGGACCGTCGCGGGCTCACCGCCCGGGCGGCGGATCCCCTGGACCAGCGGCGGCGCCTGGTCACGCTCACCCCGGCGGGACGGCGCTGGCACAAGCAGCTCGAGCCGATCGTGCTCCGCGCGACCGAGAGCGTCCTCGGCATCCTCGGTCTGACGGAGCAGCACCAGCTGCGGACTCTCCTGCGGCGACTGGTGGAGCCGAGACTGGTCGCGGTGCCGCGGACCGGGGGCCCACGTCAGGTCCGTCCCGGCCGTCGGCGCGCGCGGCGCTGAGCGTCACAATGCTCGGGGCCAGACTTGAACTGGCACGCTGCCGAGGCAGCCGCGGATTTTAAGTCCGCTGCGTCTACCGGTTCCGCCACCCGAGCCGTCGAACACCATAGACTCCCGCGGCGAGATGGGCAGCCGAAAGGGCAGCATCCGCGACGTGCTCCGGGCGCGTGGGCAGGAGGCCGAGAGCGCCCGTCGGGCGATCCGGGAGGCCTGGTCGCACCGCGACGAGAGCCCGGAGGCACTGCAGCGCTGGCTCGACAGCATCGCCGAGTTCCGTGCGGCCGTGGATCGCGCATGGCCTTCCGGCTTCTGGGCTGCCTTCGAGCGGCTTCCGAGCGGCGATCCCGCCGCGATCGAGAGCGCGACCCTCTTTCTTGAGGCAGATCCCTGGTTCTTCCGCTCGGGATACGTCAAGGCCGAGCTCATTCGCCGGCTGAATCGAGTTCCACTCGCCCCGGAGATCGAGGAGCGCCTCCGGGGCGTGGTGCTCGACGTCGCTCGAGCGCGGGATCGGCGCGAGTACCGGGCATACTGCCGGCTGGCCCGGAAGGTCCGGAGCACGGCTCTCCGTGCGCAGCTCGAGATGCTCGTCGCGAGCGAGGACGCTGCGCTCCGCCGCCGCGCACGGTGGATGCTGACCGCCATCGCCCAGCACCTCTGATCCATACGGGCTGAATCCAGGCGTCAGGACTGTCTGGCGTAAACCATGTCCCGCTTGTTGCTTCCGCACGACATCGCCCCGCAGGGAGTATAGGGTCGTCGTCCGAGGGGAGTTCGCCTTCCGAGGTGTCCCATGTCCTCCGCCCGCGTCCGCATGCGCCACCTGGCGCTCGCATCCGTATCCGTCCTCGTCCTCGCCGCCGGCTGTGCCACCTCCGGCAAGTCGAAGGTCCACACCGCGCCCGCCGGTCCCGAGCAGCGCTTCAGCATGGTGGGCTCCGGGTTCCAGACGACCGCGCTGATCAGCAAGTCGGGCGCGCAGGGGCCGGAGGTCGACGTCGGCCGCTACGATGACGGAAAGACCATCCGCGGCAAGGTCGACAACCGGGTCATCGACATGAGCATCACCGGCACCAAGGCGACGGGCATCTGGGGATCCGGGCCGATCAACCTCACCGTCGACGAGGCGGGTGACCAGCTGAAGTTCAACGGCCTCGTCGCGGGACGGCCGTCGACGTGGAGCGCGTCGGGCGAGGCCATCCAGGGAACGATCGGCTTCTGCGCCTACGACCTCAAGCGCGCTGGCGGCGACGTCTATGGCGGGTCGCGCAGCTGTGCCGGAGGGATCAACAACGTCACCGTGACCTTCCCCTCCACCATCACGGAGTGGGAGCCGATCAACATCGGCGTCCTGATGGCCCTGCTCATGTCGACGCCGTAGAGCCGTCCGCGGCTACCCGCCCAGGCTGGGCTATCCGAAGTGGTAGCCCAGGCTGAAGCGAATCACCGGCAGCGGCACCGTCGATCCGAAGTGGACGATGTCGCGGATGTCCTGCTCCACGTCGGGGGTGGTCCCCGGAGGCAGGGACACGTCCTCGGTGTGCCCCACGACGAGCTGGACCCCGAAGTCCAGCCCCATCGCGAAGCCGCTGCTCCACACCCACTGCCAGCCGATCCGCGGGGTGAGCACCCAGCTCTGCACGCGCGCCGAAGCGGTGATGGGGAGAGGCGACGTCTTGTCGCTGACCGACGCGTCGAGGACCTGCTGTCCAGCCCCCACCCCGAGGAAGAACGTGCCTCGCAGCGGATAGATCCGGAGCGCCACCTCCCAGGCGTCGAACTTGTTGAGGTTCGCGTCCGTCGTGTCGCTCTTCGCCCCCGCCCATTCCAGGATCGGGTCCGACGCAAACTTGGGGAAGGTGCTCCAGCCACCGCTGAGCGCGAAGTAGGGATGCAGGCGGGCGTACCCCTCGACGTTGATCAGCCGGGGGATGCTGATGATTCCGAGGTTCACTCCCACCCGGAAGCGACCCGGATCGTCCGGACCACCGTCCTCGGCAGCCCGCGCCGGCAACGCGAACGACAGCATCCCAGCCAGGAACAGCGCCTTCCGCATGCAGGCCCTCCTCGAGAGGCGGAGACCCGATGTCACCTGCTCGGGAGGTAGGCACGCAAGAAAACTGCTCGGGGGTCCCACGTGACCGGAGCCGGTGTTAAAGACGTTTTCCCCCATGCTGGAAACAGTCACCAAGGGCTTCCGGGCGGCCAAGAACCGGCTCGCCGGGAAGCAGGAGATCACCCCGGAGCTCGTCGACGAATCGCTTCGGGACATCCGCGTCGCGCTTCTCGAGGCGGATGTCGCCTTCGACGTCGTGAAGTCCTTCGTCGCCCGCGTGCGTGAAAAGGCGGTGGGTTCCACCGTCCAGACCACCATCACCGACAAGCAGGGCCGGAAGCACAAGGTTTCCGCCGGCGATCACTTCATCAAGGTCTGCCACGACGAGCTCGAAGCCCTCATGGGCCCGGTGGACACGTCGCTGAAGTTCAAGCCCAAGGGCGGCGTGACCACGATGATGATGGTCGGCCTCCAGGGCTCCGGAAAGACGACCACCGTCGGCAAGCTGGCCAGCTATCTCCAGAAGAAGGGCCGGAAGCCGCTCCTGGTCGCCGCCGACATCTACCGCCCTGCTGCCGTGGACCAGCTTCAAGTCCTGGGCGATCGGCTGGGCGTCCCGGTCTTCTTCCAGCCGGACACCCTCCCCCCCGACCTGGCGGTGAAGGGCGTGGAGGCGGCTCGGGAGCAGAAGTGCGACGTGGTGCTCATCGACACCGCCGGCCGTCTCGCCATCGACGAGCAGCTGATGAACGAGCTGAACCTCATGAAGGCCGCGGTGCAGCCGGACGACATCCTGCTGGTCTGCGACGCGATGATCGGCCAGGACGCCGTGCGGACCGCGGCGGAGTTCGACCGCCGGCTCGCGCTCGACGGGTTCATCCTCACCAAGCTGGACGGCGACGCCCGCGGCGGCGCGGCGCTGTCGATCAAGGAGGTCACCGGCAAGCCGATCAAGTTCCTCGGCATGGGCGAGGCGCTGGACAGGCTCGAGGAGTTCCGCCCCGACGGGCTCGCCAGCCGCATCCTGGGCTTCGGCGACATCGTCGGCCTGATGCAGGACTTCGAGCAGGTGGTCGACGAGAAGAAGGCCGAGGAGGACGCGAAGAAGCTCCTCTCGGGCAACTTCTCGATGAAGGACTTCGTCGAGCAGATCCGCACCGTGCGGAAGATGGGCCCGCTCAAGGACCTCCTGGAGAAGTTCCCCATCTTCGGGGAGATGACCGAGCAGCTGAACCCGGACGAGAAGGAGCTCGGCAAGATCGAGGCGATGTACGACTCGATGACCGAGAAGGAGCGCCTGCGCCCCTCGCTCATCGACGACTCGCGCATGTCGCGCATCGCCCGCGGCTCGGGACGCAAGAAGAGCGACGTCCAGGAGCTG
>Ga0081540_1002621_pt1 | contig 14626 bp, 12 predicted proteins | sample TabmetS2T1R1_FD_71024 | JGI IMG/M metagenome (GOLD analysis project Ga0081540, IMG submission 71024) | Tabebuia heterophylla rhizosphere microbial communities from the University of Puerto Rico - S2T1R1 | ecosystem: Host-associated > Plants > Roots > Rhizosphere ... | reverse complement strand
GACCGGCTGATTGCGGGACAGGACAAATACACGGCATTCAGGAACGCCGTGATGGTGGTCGGTCCGGCCTGCGTGCTGACGCACGGCACCGCCGGAATTTCCTTTATCGCCCTGCAATTCTCGGACTCCGAGCTGATCCGCAAGTTCGGCGAAGCAGGGCTCGCCGCCACCATCATCGCGCTGATCGCGGTGCTCTCGCTGGTGCCCGCATTCGGCGTGCTGCTGGTGCGCAACGAAAAGGTCTTCGCGGTCAAGTTCCGCGGCGCCGACGCCGGCGTGCAGATGCTGCGCAATTTCTGCTACTGGATCGCGGTACGCATGGTCAGCCGTCCCGGGCTGTTCAGCCTGATCGCGCTGGTCGTGGTCGGCGGGCTTGGCATCATCTATGGCAGCCTCGAGCCGCGCTATCGGCTGGCCGACCAGGTGCCGGACAAGCGGCAGGCGGTGGCAGCGAGCGGGCGGCTCGACGCGAAGCTCACCGGCGCCAATCCGATCGACGTGTTGATCGAATTCCCGAAGGGCGCCGACCTCTATTCGCCCCAGACGCTGAAGGTGATCGCCGACGTTCACGCCACCGTTGAGAAGGCGGCCGGCGTCGGCAATGTGTGGTCGCTGGAGACGCTGCGCCGGTGGCTCGCGGAAAAGGCCGGCAGCACCGATGTCGCCACGCTGAAGCAATATGTCAGCGTGATCCCCGAGCATCTGGTGCGCCGCTTCATCTCTGCCGAGCAGGACGCCGTCGTCGTGTCTGGCCGCGTGCCTGATCTCGATTCAAGCCAGATCCTGCCCGTGGTCGAGCAGCTCGATCATGCGCTAGATCAGGTGCGCAAGGCCAATCCGGGCTACGAGATCGCGGTGACCGGTCTGTCAGCCATTGCCGCGCGCAACAGCGCCAACATGATCGAAAAACTCAACCGCGGCCTCACGATCGAATTCGGGCTGGTCGCGGTCTTCATCGGGCTCGCCTTCCGCTCGATCGTCGTGATGTTCTCCTGCATCCTGCCGGGCATCTTCCCGGTGGTGCTGTCGGGCACCGTGCTGTGGCTGCTCGGCGAAGGCCTGCAATTCGCCAGCGTCGTGGCACTCACGGTGTCGTTCGGCTTAGGCCTGTCGGCGACCATCCACTTCCTCAACCGCCTGCGGCTGGAAAGCAAGCCGGGCGTCTCTTCGGAGCTCGCGGTGGAGCGCGCCACCGTGCTGGTCGGCCCCGCGCTGATCCTGACTACGGTGGTGCTGGCCTGCGGCCTGGTCGTGACTGTGTTCTCCGACCTGCCGTCGCTGCGCCTGTTCGGCTGGCTCAGCGCCTTCTCGATGGTGGCAGCCCTCGTCGCCGACCTCTTCATCCTGCGGCCGACCTCGATGTGGCTGATCAATCTGCGCGAGAAAATCCGCGGGACGAAGGCCGGTCAGCCCAAGCCCGCGAAGTAGGGCGATCTCTTCGTCTAGATCCGCTGCTGGTTCCCGGAAAAATCCGGCGGGAACAGTTTTGCAACGGTTCGCTCGAACACCCTTCGGCCGTTCTTGTAGCCGGCGAGAATGTCCGGCAGTTCGGCGATCGCATTCACACCGCTATCGGTATCGAGGATGACGAGATCGGCGGGATTGCCGACTTCGATGCCATAGTCTTTCAGGTTCATCAGCCGGGCCGGCAGATCAGTGACGAGGTCGAGGCAGACGTCGAAATCGCTGACCGCGGCGTGCGCCGCGTTGGCATAGAGATTGGCCATGCGCAGCAGCGATGCGTCACCGAACGGCGTAAAGGGGTTTTGCACATTGTTCGTCGCGACCGAACAGAGCACGCCGCATTCGACCAGTCTGTGCGCGACCGTGAGCCCGCGCGGTGAGTTGTGGGTGGCATCGCGTCCCATCAGGTAGAGGTCGGTGGCGGGGAGCACGGTGACGGCGACGCCCGCCTTCGCTAGCTGCTCGGCGGTCGTCTTGAAGCGCTCAGGCGGCAGTGCCGACAGCTTGGTGGCGTGGCCGATGGCAACGCGGCCCTGATAATTGCGCCGCTCGGTCTGCCGGCAGACTTCATCGAGATGCCACCACGACGGATCAAGGTCGAAGTCGAGATGCAGGTCGACATCGACATCGAATTCCTGGGCAAGGTCGAACAGCTTTTCAAGCTGCGCATCCGGATCACTGTCCATGTAGGGACAGCCGCCGATCAGGTCGGCGCCGTCGCGAAGGACACTGACCAGCAGTTCTTCCGTGCCGGGATCGTTGGTCAATCCCTCCTGCGGAAACGCACAGATCGAAAGATCGAGCGCCCAGGCATAATCGCGCTTCAGCGCCTTGATCGCCTGAAAGCCGCGCAGGCCGATGCGCGGATCAATCTCGACATGGGTGCGCATGCGCGTGGTGCCGTTGCTGACCGCGCGCTCGATCACCTTTCTGCCGCGGGCATGGATGTCCTCGACAGTGAAATCGCGCTTCATTGCGGCGACGGCGCGGATGGCTTCGCTGACACTCTCATGATCATGCGCACAGCGGCCGAGCAGGCAGGCCTTGTCGAGATGGATATGGGTATCCACGAACCCCGCCAGCATCAGCCGGCCAGCAGCATCAACCTCGGCTGCCTCGCAAACGAGCTTCGGCGCGATGGCGGCGATCTTGCCGCCGGATACGCCAATGTCGACCGGCTCGGGCGCGGCCCGCGTCCGGGCATTGCGGAAGACGAGATCGAAGGCGGTTCGCGCAAGCATGGCGGAAACCTAGCGGAAGCGGCGAAGGAGGGCAGCTCCAGATTGTGTGCAATTCAATGGCAAAACTGTTCAAAATATGTGCATGCAATTTGATGGTTGAATTGTAGAATTTTGTCAGCAGGAGAACCCGCGATGCCCGCTGCCAGGCCCGAAACCAGAGAGATGACGGACACCGAGATCGTGGAGGCCTATCTGACGGCCTCGATGATTCCCGATCCCGACACGGCTGCGGCCTATATGAAGCCGGGCACGATCATCACCTTTACCGGCGGCCGCGAGTTCGACCATCCGCGCGGGCCGACCGGCTTCAATGCGCAGCGCTATCGCTGGGTCAAGAAGAAGATGGATCGCTTCGACGTCTGCCCGGGCAAGGACGAGACGGTGGTCTACAGTATCGGCACGCTCTATGGCGAATGGATCGACGGCACTCCGTTCGAAGGCAACCGCTATGTCGATCGCTTTGTGGTGCAGAACGGTCAGATCGTGAAGATGGACGTCTGGAACGACAGCGCCGAGCGCATTCTCGTGCAGCGGGGAATCGAGGCGTAGCCATCAGGCTCGTCATGCCCGGGCTTGTCCCGGGCATCTACGTCTTGGCCAAAGCAAAAGGAAGTCGTGGATGGCCGGGTCAAGCCCGGCCATGACGAAAAATAACTACCGCGCCCGCACCACCTTCGGCATTTTCACGACCCGGTCGCTTTCGCCTTCCTCGGCGTAGGGTGCGAGGATATCCAGCAAATCGCGGCCGCGCTGCGGCGCCGGCGTCACCAGCGCACGATTGGCCACGGAATCAAGGTGGGTGTGCATCAGGCTCATCACCTTGTCCTCATCGCCCTTCACCAGGGCTGCGATAATGGCGCGATGTTCGTTGATGGCGCATTCCGATGAGTGCGGCCGGCTGTAGAGCGACAGCGTCAGACAGCAGCGATAGGCGACCTCGCTGACATAGCGCACCAGGATCGGGCTGTTGGTCATGTTGGCGAGCAGGATGTGAAATTCGGTGGCGAGCCTGATCGAAACCGCATCCGTGCCGTCGCGCGCGGCGTGCTCGGCATCGACATGCGCATTCAGCGCGGCGATCTGGCTCTTTGTCAGTTTTCCCGCCAGCTGCCGTACCACCAGACGCTCAAGCTGGATGCGGATATCGAAGGCATCGCGCGCTTCCTGCCAGCTTGGCGTCGCCACCACGGCAATGCGGTTGCGGCGCAGCTCGACCAGCCCTTCGGCTGCCAATTGGCCGAGCGCGTGGCGCGCGATGGTGCGACTGACGCCAAAGCGTTCGCCGAGCGAATCTTCCGGCAGCTTTGCGCCGGGCTCCAGTGCCTGCTCGATGATCGCGCGGCGCAACGCACGGCAAATCACACTCACCTTGTCGGAGGATTCCGCGTTCTTCCCGGCGTAGCGAGGCGCCATCGGCTAGTCCCCTGCAGCAAACGATTCCACGCATTTCTCTACCACAATCGTCACACTGTTCCGCGCCTCAATTGCATGCACTTTTGCGCGGCAATTGCCCAAAAGGAATCCGTTCGCGGCTGCAGCGGCCGGCGAAATTGTTGATTCCGTAAGCAGGTTTGGCTGGCATCTGCTTTGCATGCACTTTCTTTCATGATGCGCATGCAGCCAGTCTCGGAATTCCGGGGAATGCCCATAATCGACAGCGACGCCCCGATTGCGATCGAGCTGTCGGACACTTCGGTCACCTTTGGCCGCGGGACCCGCGCGGTGCCGGCGCTGGCGAAAACCACCCTGCGCATCGCCGACGGCGAATTCGTTGCACTGGTCGGACCATCCGGCTGCGGCAAGTCGACCATTCTGCGGCTGGTGAGCGGGCTGCTGCGGCCAACGACTGGCGTCGTCATCGTCGGCGGGCGTGAAGTCGCGGCGCGTGCGCTGCGGGTCGGCATGGCCTTCCAGAATCCGACCATGCTGCCGTGGATGACGGTCGAGCGGAACATCATGCTGCCGCTGAAGATCGTTGAACCCTTTCGCTCGCAATTCAGAAAGCTGCGCCGCACCGAGTTTCGCGACAAGGCCAATGCGCTGTTGGAGCAGGTGGGCCTGAAAGGATTTGGCGGCCGCTATCCCTGGCAGCTCTCCGGCGGCATGCTTCAGCGCGCCAATCTCTGCCGTGCCCTGATTCATGAGCCGCGCCTCTTGCTGCTCGACGAGCCCTTCGGCGCGCTCGACCAGTTCACCCGCGAGGAGCTGTGGTCGATCCTGCAGGGCCTCTGGATGACGCACAAGCCTACCGTGTTGCTGGTGACGCACGATTTGCGCGAGGCCGGTTTCCTCGCTGGCCGTATTTGCGTGATGAGCGCGCGGCCCGGCCGCATCCTCGACGACAGCCGCGTCGAGTTTGTGCGCCCGCGCACGGTCGCCATGACGTTTGAGCCGGATTTCGTCGCGCTGAACCAGAAGCTCCGCGCCTTCATCGTCGATGCGCGCAGCGCGCCGCAGCAGGGAGGCTGACCATGCCCGATCTCGATATCAGGCAAAAGGCCTGGTCGGCCGCGCTGATCGTGCTGTTCTTCGTCGCCTGGGAGCTGTTCTGCCTGATGACGGGGATGTCCGATCTGATCCTGCCGCGGCCCTCGCAGATCTTTGCGACGCTGATCGCAAAATTCCCGATCCTGTGGCCGCATATCCTGCAGACGCTGGCGACCACCATGTTCGGCTTTGTGCTCGGCGTGGTGCTGGGCGTCGTGCTCGGCGCCATCATCGGCGTCTCCAAGACCGCTTATGACACCTGTTATCCGCTGCTGGTCGGCTTCTCCTCCATCCCGAAGGTCGCAATCGTTCCGATCCTGGTTCTCTGGTTCGGCTCCGGCACGGTGCCGGCGGTGCTGACGGCGCTGTCGATCTGCTTCTTCCCGATCGTCGTCAACATCGCCACAGGGCTCGCCACCACCGAGCCCGAGCTCGAAGACGTGCTGAAGGCGCTCGGCGCCAGCAAGCTCGACATCCTCTGGAATGTCGGCCTGCCCAGAACGATGCCGTTCTTCTTTGCTTCGCTGAAGGTCGCGATCAGCTACGCCTTTGTCGGCGCGGTGCTGTCGGAGACCGTCGCGTCGAACCGCGGCATCGGCAATGTGATGATGACCGCTTCCTCGAACTTCAACGTGCCGCTGGTGTTCGCCGGCCTGTTCGTGCTCGCTGGCCTCGGCGTCGCACTCTACGTCGTGTTTTCACTGATCGAAGGCCGCGTCACCGGCTGGGCCACCCGCAAGAACGATCTGATCGCCACCTGAATCCAACGCAACCAGCTCAAAGGAGTTCGTCATGTTGAAAAGAGTAAGCGCCGCACTGTTGGGGGCAGTACTGTTCGCGGGCGCCGCCAGCGCGCAGGAGACCACCATCAAGTTCACGCTGGGCTGGAAGACGCAGGGCAGCGACGCGGCGTTTTTCTACGCCAAGGACAATGGCTTGTTCAAGCAAGAGGGCCTCAACGTCGTCATCGACCAGGGCGAGGGCTCCGGCGCGACCGTGACGCGCGTGATGTCGGGCGCCTATGACGCCGGCTTCGGCGACGTCAACGCCATCATCCAGAACGCGTCGCTGAAGCCGCAGGAAGCCCCCGTCATGGTCTACATGATGTGGAATCAGCCGCCATTTGCGATCGTCGCCAAGAAAACCAGCGGCATCGAGACCATCAAGGATTTCGAGGGTCACACGCTCGGCGGCGCGCAGGGCACGCCGACCACGCGGCTGTTGCCGGTGTTCGTGCGCAAGAACGGCCTTGAGGGCGAGAAGATCAAGATCTCCAACATGGCGCCCAACCTGCAGGAGCCGATGCTGATCAAGGGCGATATCGACGCCGCGCTCGTCTTCAACATCACGAGCTACTTCAACCTGGTGCTGAACCGCCAGGATCCCGACAAGGACTTCAAATGGTTCTCGTTCGGCGATTACGGGCTCGACCTCTATTCCAACGGCGTGATGGTTTCGCGCAAACTGCTGGCGTCCAATCCGAAGGCGGTGGCCGGCCTCGTCCGCGCCATCAACAAGGCCGCGATCGCGGTCGCCAAGGACCAGAACGCCGGCATGAAGGCAGCGGTGAACTACGACAACCTCATCAACGAGGCGGTCGAGAAGCGGCGCCTGCAATTCTCCTTCGAGAAGCTGATCGTCTCTCCGGAGATGAAGGAGATCGGCATCGGCGATATCAGGGATGACCGCATGACGCGCGCCATCGGCATTGTGGTGGAGGGTTATCAGCTTGCCCGCGCGCCCGAGGTGACCGAGATCTTCTCGCGGGAATTCCTGCCGTCGCGGAAGGATCGCGAGCTGATCTATACGGCAAACTGACGGCCGCGCGGCCATGGCCACGGAAGTTGCGGCGACCAGCCTGTTCCGTGGCCCCGACCGCGGCATCGCGGATAATGTCGTGCTGCGGCACGACAACGGGGTCATTACCGAAATCGTGGAGGGCGCGGCGCCGGCAACCGACCCGCGCTCTCTCGTCATTCCGGCCTTCGTCAATGCGCACGATCACGCGCGGCCGAGGGCGTCGTCGTTCGGCGCGCTCGGCATGCCCCTGGAAAGCTGGATCCTGCGCTCGGCGCTGGGCACGCCGGTCGATCCCTATTTGACGGCGGTCTCGGCGCTGGCGCGTTCGGCGCGCGCGGGCTGCGCCGCGATGATGGTCCACTACACCCGTCCGAGCGGCTCGATGTCGCTGGCAGAGGAGGCGAAGGCGATTGGGAGGGCTGCCTTTGACGTCGGTATCCGCATCGGCTTTGCGATTGCGGTGCGCGACCAGAACCCGGTCGTCTATGGCGACGGCGAGCCGATCTTGTCGAAGCTGCCGGCGGACGATCGCAAGACGGTCGAGCAATTGTTCATGCGCGCGCCGATGTCGGCAAAGGATTACATCGACCTGACGGATGCAATTGCCGCGGCGATTGCCGGACCGAAGATCGACGTGCAACTCGGCCCGGCAGGCGTGCAGTGGTGCTCGAAACCGTTGTTGGAAGCGGTTGCGGAAAACTCTGCACAGACCGGCCGGCGCGTTCATATGCATCTGCTGGAGACGATCTACCAGCGCGCCTGGGCCGACCAGAATTTCCCGGATGGCATCGTGCGATACCTTCGCGACATCGGTTTTCTCTCCGAACGCCTGACGCTCGCGCATTGCATCCATGCCCGTCCCGACGAACTGGAGATGATTGCCGCTTCCGGCGCGCGCATCGTCACCAATTTCAGCTCCAACATGCATCTGCGCTCGGGGCTTGCGCCGATCGCGGCTGCGCATCGCTGCGGTTGCCGCATCGCGGTCGGCATCGATGGGCTTGCGCTCGACGAGGACGACGATGCGCTGCGGGAAATGCGGCTGGTGCAGATGATGCATGGCGGGCTCGGCTTCAGGCGGACCTGGACGCCTTCGGAATTCCTTGGCCTTGCCGTGCGCAACGGCCGCAACGCAACCGGCGCGCCGGGGACGGGCGAACTTGCGCCGGGCACGCCGGCCGATTTCGTCACCATCGACCTCGATCTCCTCGACCACGACCGGATCATGCCCGTTGACCCTATCGATCTGTTGTTTGCGCGCGGCAACGCAGCGATGGTGCGCGACGTCGTCGTCGACGGTCGGACCATCGTGCGCGACGGACGCTGCACCAATGTCGATCTCGAAGGAATCGAGCGGGAGTTGCGTGGCATGTACCGCGGCAGCGTGGGACGGCTCACGCCGTTCCACCGTGCGTGGCCCGCGCTCTCCGCTGACGTGCAGAGTTGGTTCGAGACGCAACTCGCCTGCAGCTAGCGCCAGCTGGCGCGGGGAAGCCATCGGCTTTCCCCGCAACAGTGGTAAAAGGACCGGGCCCTTAGCCCTTGGTCATCGTGATGCTGACGCCGCGGATCTCGCCCTTGGACTCGATCTGCACGACCTGCTTGGTGCCGTTGGTGCGCAGGTTCAGCGTGGCGGCGAAGCCGGAGGCCTCGACGAACACGTTGATGACACCGCCGCCGGCGGTGCCCTGCAAATTGCCGAAGATGTTGCGGCTCTTCTCGCTCCAACTGCCGGAGATGCGGTCGCCCTGGCTGGTGACGTCAGAGGTCAGGTCGAACTTGTAGCTGTCGCTGGCGCAGTGCAGCGCCTGCTTCAGGCCCATGCCCGACGAGGCGACCTTGTAATCGGCCTTGCAGCGGATGTGCTCGTTGGTGCCGTTGGACAGCGTGACCGTGCCGTTGCCCGACCACGAACCGTCGAAGCCGGCAAAGGGTCCGCTCGCCTGGGTATTGCCCGCCGACACCGACAGCAACAGCGCGGCGCCGACACCAGCAGCCGTGAAAGCCCGACTGAACAGGCTGGAAGCAAACAAATTCATGGTGAGTTTTCCCATTCAATAGACGCCTCTCGACAAGATGCGTCTCGCCACATCGAAGACTTAGTTGCGGTCGCGGCAGGCGAGGTTCAAATCATGGTGAGTCGCCGCTTCAGGCGGTTCCCGCCTTCATCATCTAGCGGCTGCGGCAGCAGCCCCGCAACCGGCATTTTCCCGCACAGCCAAGCCCAAAATACGCGCAATATTTCAACCGGTTATAATGAGTGAATGGCTGCCGTTAATTTAGCCGCATTTGCCGTGCTTGTGCTGCTGCCGTTGCTGCGATACGCGGCGCCTGCCACCACCGAATCCGTCACCTGCCACCGAGCACCGTTCGGAAGGAGGCGGATTTCCTGCCGTCGAAAAAGGATCACATGCGCAAGTTTGTTTTGGCCCTCGCTCTCGTCTCGTCCACATCGGCGGCTTTCGCCCAGCAGGCAGCAGTTCCGCAGCGCCAGGGCACCGCGGAAGAGCAGGCGGCCTGCCGCCGCGACGTCCAGCGCCACTGCCGCAGCGTCATCGACCAGGGCGACTTCGTGGTCCTCGCCTGCCTGAAGGAGAATCGCACGAAGATTTCCGCGGCCTGCGACCAAGTGCTGAAGACTCACGGCCAGTAAGCGCCGATTTCACGCTAAAACCGCCGGCGGAAACTTCGCCGCCGGCCCCGTGAAGTGCGCCGGCTGCATTGCCGTGCAGCCAGCGAAAGCATTGGTTTTGCCTGCATATTCCCCTATATGGGGCGTTCCGTGCGCCGTGCGCGCGCAAAGCCAGTGACGATGTAGTGCAATGAGCAGCGCCAGCGACCTCAGGTCGGGCAAGACGCACCGTGACGAGAATTTTCCGGTCGCCTCGTGGATCATCCATCCGCGGCACCGCGCGCTGATCCTTGCCTTCTATAATTTCGTCCGCACCGCCGACGACATCGCCGATCATGCGGAACTGCCGGCGGAGGAGAAGCTGCGCTATCTCGATCTGCTGGAAGCCGAGTTGCTCGGCAAGGGCGATACGCAAGCGGAAGCCGTGCGGTTGCGCAACGCGCTTGCCGGGCGCGGCATGCCGCCGCGCCATGCGCTCGACCTGCTCACCGCGTTCCGCATGGACGTGACAAAGTTGCGTTACGAGAACTGGGACGAGGTCGTGAATTATTGCCGCTACTCGGCAATGCCGGTCGGCCGCTTCGTGCTCGACGTCCATGGCGAGAGCACCTCGACCTGGCCCGCTTCCGATGCGCTCTGCGCGGGGCTACAGGTCAACAACCATTTGCAGGATTGCGGCAAGGATTTTCGCGACCTCAACCGCGTCTACCTGCCGCGCGATGCACTGGCAGCCAGCGGCGCCACCGTCGAGGAGCTTGGCGCGCAAAAATCCTCGCCGCAGATGCTGCAATGCCTGCATGCGCTGGCGGTGAAAACCGAAGCCCTGCTCAACGAGGGCAGGGCGCTGGCGCCGCAGGTGAGGGATTTCCGGCTTGGGCTCGAGGTCTCCGTGATCCAGGTTTTTGCCGACAAGATCGTGGCGATGCTGAAGGTGCGCGATCCCTTGAGCGAACGCGTGCATCTCTCGCCGCTTGAGCTGCTGGCTTACAGCTTTGGCGGCATGGCCGGCGAGGTGGCGCGCCGCGCGATCGGCCGCGGGGCGCAATCAAAAACGGCGGCCGGCGCATGAGCGGCGAGGCGGCGGCCAACGCGAATTACGGCTCTACGGCCTCCGGCAGCTCGTTCTATGCGGCGATGCGCATTTTACCGCCGGCGCAGCGCGAGGCGATGTTCCAGATCTACAGCTTTTGCCGCCAGGTCGACGATATCGCCGACTCCGACGGCCCGCGCGAGCAGCGCCTTGCCGCGCTCCAGCAATGGCGCGACGACATCGACGCACTCTATCAGGGTATGCCGCCGGCGCGGCTGAAGGACTATGTGGGCTCGGTGAAAACCTTTGGCCTCAGGCGCGAGGATTTCCTTGCCATCGTCGACGGCATGGAAATGGACGTGCCGGCCGACATCCGCGCGCCCAACATGGCCACTCTCGATCTCTATTGCGACCGCGTCGCCTCTGCCGTCGGGCGGCTGTCGGTGCGGGTGTTCGGCATGGGCGAGGAGGACGGCATCGCGCTCGCCCATCATCTCGGCCGCGCGCTGCAGCTCACCAATATCTTGCGCGACATCGACGAGGACGCCGGCCTCGGCCGGCTCTATCTGCCGCGCGAAGGCCTGTTGCATGCCGGCATCACCGGCGATGATCCGCAAAAAGTCACCGCCGACAAGGCACTGCCAAAGGTGTGCACGCCGCTGGCGCAGCGCGCGGCGATGCACTTTGCAAAGGCCGACGAGATCATGAACCGCAGCCCGCGCCGCGTGGTGCGTGCCCCCCGCATCATGTCGAAATATTACCGCGCAATACTTGATCTGCTGCTTGCACGGGGCTTCGCGGCCCCGCGCGAACCGGTGCGTGTGACCAAACTCACCAAGCTCGCCATCCTCTTCCGCTACGCTTTCATTTGATGCCCAAAACCGTACACATCATCGGCGCCGGAGTTTCCGGCCTTTCCGCAGCCGTGCGGCTGAGCAATGGCGGCCTAAAGGTGCATGTCCACGAGGCGACGCAGCAGGCCGGCGGCCGCTGCCGCTCCTATTTCGACGCCGCAACCAACCTCACCATCGACAACGGCAATCATCTGGTGTTGTCGGGCAATCATCATGTCCGCGATTACGCACGTGCGATCGGCACCGAGGCGGGCCTCGTGGGGCCTGCGCGTGCGCAATTTCCGTTCGTCGATATCTCGACCGGCCAGCGCTGGCAGCTCGATCTCGGCGACAGCCGCTGGCCGACCTGGGTGTTGGACGAAGCACGCCGCGTGCCCGACACCGGCCTGTTCGACTATCTCAAGCTGGCGCCGATCATCTGGGCCGGCGCGGACAGACTGGTCGGCAACACCATTCCTTGCGAGGGCACGCTCTATCAGCGCCTGGTGCAACCGCTGCTGCTTGCCGCGCTCAACTGCGATCCGCCGGAAGGCTCGGCGGGTCTTGCCGGCGCCATCGTGCGCGAAACGCTGCTTGCGGGCGGCGAGGCCTGTCGCCCCTTGATCGCGCGGGACGGTTTGAGCGCCGTGCTGATCGAGCCTGCCGTAAAGCTGCTCGAGGACCGCGGCGCCAGCGTGCGCCTGAGCCATGAGCTGCGGACGCTGGCGACCTCGGGCGATCGCGTCAACGAGCTGAATTTCGGCGACGACAAGATCGCGCTTGGTCCCGACGATGCCGTCATCCTCGCGGTGCCGCCGCGGCCGGCGGCATCGCTGCTGCCGGGCTTGAAGACGCCGACCAAATTCCGCGCCATCGTCAACGCGCATTTCCGCATCGACCCGCCCAGGGGCGCTGCCCCAATCCTCGGCGTGGTCGGTGGCCTCGTCGAATGGCTGTTCGCCTTCCCGCAGCGGCTCTCCGTCACCATCAGCAACGGCGACCGGCTCATCGACATGCCGCGCGAGGAACTGGCGCAGGCGATCTGGCGCGACGTCTGCAAGGCCGGCGGCGTGTCCAGCGATCTGCCGCCCTGGCAGATCGTGCGCGAGCGCCGTGCCACATTTGAGGCGACGCCGGAGCAGAATGCGCTGCGGCCAGGGCCGGTGACGGGCTTCAAAAACCTGTTTCTCGCCGGCGATTGGACTGCTACGGGGTTACCAGCAACCATCGAGGGGTCGGTGCGGTCGGGCGACCGTGCCGCCGATCTGGTGCTGGGAAGGGCAAACGCCTGAATCCTTAATGCCGCGCCGCGCGAGTTTTCGTATCCGGCGCGAACACAGGGTAAGTCAGTGAATATGCATTCCATCAATCCCACCGCCCCCGTTGATCCCGTCGCGCTGGAAAAGAGCATTGCCGCCGCCACCGAGGCGCTGCTCGGCTACCGCCAGGCCGACGGGCATTGGGTGTTCGAGCTGGAAGCGGATTCCACCATCCCGTCCGAATACATCCTGCTGCGCCACTATCTGGCCGAGCCCGTCGACACGGTGCTGGAAAGCAAGATCGCCAATTATCTGCGCCGCGCCCAAGGCGCGCACGGCGGCTGGCCGCTGGTGCATGACGGCCCCTTCGACATGAGCGCGAGCGTGAAATCCTACTTCGCGCTGAAGATGATCGGCGATTCCGTCGATGCGCCGCACATGGTGAAAGCCCGCGAAGCGATCCGCGCCCGAGGGGGCGCTGCCTTCAGCAATGTGTTCACGCGCTTCCTGCTCGCGCTCTTTGGCGTGGTGACCTGGCGCGCAGTGCCGGTGCTGCCGATCGAGATCATGCTGTTGCCGATGTGGTCGCCGTTCCACCTCAACAAGATCTCTTACTGGGCGCGCACCACCATTGTGCCGCTGATGGTGCTGGCCGCACTAAAGCCGCGCGCCAGGAACCCAAAGGGCGCCGGCATCGACGAATTGTTCCTGCAGGATCCCAAAAGCGTCGGCATGACGTCGAAGGCACCGCATCAGAGCTGGGGCTGGTTCCTGCTGTTCCGTTCGCTCGACATGATTTTGCGCGCGATCGAGCCGCTGTTTCCGAAGAAGCTGCGGGCAAAGGCGATCGAAAGCGCGCTCGCCTTCACCGAAGAGCGGCTGAACGGCGAAGACGGCATGGGCGCGATCTATCCGCCGATGGCCAATATCGTGATGATGTACGATGCCCTCGGCAAGGATGAGAATTTCCCGCCGCGCGCAATCACGCGTCGTGGCATCGAGAAGCTGCTCGTTATCGGCGAGCACGAGGCCTACTGCCAGCCCTGTGTGTCGCCGGTGTGGGACACCGCACTGGCCTGCCACGCGCTGCAGGAGGTGGGTGGGGACGCCGCGGCCAAGGCCAAGCAGGGGCTCGACTGGCTCAAACCGCGGCAGGTGCTCGACCTCAAGGGCGACTGGGCCGCCAAGGCGCCAGACGTCCGGCCGGGCGGCTGGGCGTTCCAGTACAACAACGCCCATTACCCCGACCTCGACGACACCGCCGTGGTGGTCATGGCGATGGACCGTGTCCAGCGCAAAGCCGGCAGCAAGGAATATGACGGCGCGATTGCCCGCGGCCGCGAGTGGATCGAGGGCCTGCAGAGCCGCGATGGCGGCTGGGCCGCCTTCGACGTCAACAACCTCGAATACTATTTGAACAACATCCCGTTCTCCGACCATGGCGCGCTGCTCGACCCTCCGACCGAAGACGTCACCGCGCGCTGTATCTCCATGCTGGGCCAGCTCGGCGAGACCCCCCAAAGCAGCAAGGCGGTCGCCGACGGGATTGCCTATTTGCGCCGTACCCAGCTCCCGGAAGGGTCCTGGTACGGCCGATGGGGCCTGAACTACATCTATGGCACCTGGTCGGTAATGTGTGCGCTAAATGTCGCAGGGGTAACCCACCAGGACCCCATGGTCCGGAAGGCCGTGGATTGGCTAGTCTCGATCCAAAATCGGGACGGCGGCTGGGGCGAGGATGCCGTCAGCTACCGACTCGACTACAATGGCTATGAGCAGTCACCGTCCACGTCGTCGCAAACGGCATGGGCCTTGCTTGGTCTGATGGCGGCGGGCGAAGTGGAGCATCCGGCCGTCGTTCGGGGGGTGGAGTACCTAAA
>Ga0081540_1002620_pt1 | contig 14626 bp, 10 predicted proteins | sample TabmetS2T1R1_FD_71024 | JGI IMG/M metagenome (GOLD analysis project Ga0081540, IMG submission 71024) | Tabebuia heterophylla rhizosphere microbial communities from the University of Puerto Rico - S2T1R1 | ecosystem: Host-associated > Plants > Roots > Rhizosphere ... | reverse complement strand
CGACCAACCCTCGGTGTCGCTGCCCATCCTCGAACATTCGCCTTTGCTGATCGATGCCGACCTCGTCGACATCGTCGCGACCGGCAATGAAGAGACGCAATGCGCGATCGCGCGCCGCATCAGCCTGCCGGCCTCGGTTTGCGCAGCGATTGCCGAAGTCGGCACCGCGTCCGCAGCGCTGGAGCTGATCGAAAATCCATACGCCGAGCTCGCGCAATTCTCCTGGGACCGCATCGTCGAGCGTCACGGCCATCTCGCCGCCATCCGCGAAGCCATGCTGGTGCTGGAAGGCCTGCCGGCGGCGACGCGCTACGCGCTGGTGACAAAGCTCTCCGATACGCTGGCGCAGTTCGTGGTTGCCCGTAACTGGCTGTCGGCCGACCGGGCAGGGCGGATCGCCAGCGAAGCGCGCGACCGCTCCACCGTGCACATCGCGGCCCGCGCCGATGGCACCGACATGGAAGGCCTGGTGCACCATTTGCGCGCCACCGGCCATCTTACCGCCGGCCTCATCTTGCGCGCGCTGCTCTCGGGCAATGTCGAGCTGTTCCACTGCGCGCTCGCCGAGCTTTCCGGCCTGCCGCTCGCCCGCGTCAGCGCACTGCTGCATGACCGCGGCCGTACCAGCCTGCAGGCGCTGTTGATCAAGGCGGGCCTGCCGGAATCGACCTTTGCCGCCTTCCAGGTGGCGATCGATGTCGGCCAAGAGATGGGCTTTGCCGACAGCGATGGCGCCGCCGCGCGGCTGCGCCGGCGCATGGTCGAGCGCGTGCTCACCCATTGCGAGACCGATGGCCGCTCGGCCGAGCCGCTCTTGATCCTGCTGCGCCGCTTCGCCACCGAATCCGCGCGCGAGGAAGCCCGCCTGTTCTGCGAAGAGCTGGTGGCGGAAGCGGCCATCACGCCGGTGGATGACGATCTGATCGCGGCGTAGGGCGCACTTCATCCACACGACAGGTCGGTAGGGTGGGCAACGCGACTGCGTCCGCCGTGGCTCAACGAGCGAAGGCGGAAGCGTGGCCACCTTTACGCAACGTCGCAAGTGTTGGTGGGCACGGCGCCAAGCGCCTTTGCCCACCCTACGATTCCGTAAGCGTTGCGAGAGCCGTTACTCCGCCGGCGCGATGCTGGGCGCCATGATCGCCTCGAGATGCTCGGGGCGGTCGCGATTGGCCTTGGTCAGGAATTCATCGGCGATGCCGCGCAGCTGACGGCTCAATTCGTTCGCCATCGCGACCGTGTCGAGCTTGGTGCGCTGGCGCACGATCGCCTGCACGGCGTTGATGTGATGCATGATCAGGTCGGACGGTACTTTCGCGAGATCAGGTGCGTGCTCGATGATGCGGCAGAGGCTGTTGGCGGCGGCCCCTGCGGAGGGGAAGCCGAACGTCACGGCGTCGCCCTTGATGTCGTGCGCGGCACGGAACAGCTCGCCGCGGGTGGCATCCGTAAAGCCGTCGCTGCGGATCGAATCCCAGGCAGCCGAAAGACGATCCGCCTCGATCGCCATCCAGGTCTTGAATTCCCTCGACAGTCCCTCCAGCGCCTTTTCGGCGCGCGCCACCGGGTCGTCGCGGTCGTCGTCGGGCACGCGCCGCAGCACCTTGCGCAGCGGATTGGGCTGCATGATCACGTGATGGGTGGCGAAGGCCTTGACCTCGATGTCCACGGGTTTGATCTTCGCCATGAGCTGTCCCTCGCCTAAAGCGTGATGACAATAGTCATCACGCTTTGTCTCCTTGTTTGGAGCATGATCTTTTCCGCAAACCGGTTCCCACTTTTCGGGATCATGCTCATATCCCTGACCGCGCCTTGTCGAGCAGCGAGGGCTGCTGCATCACTTCCATCTCGCCGCCGGTGCGCCGCTCGGGGCCGATATAGGTGTTACTGGTGTTGCGGCGGCGGTCCGGGCCGAAATAAGTCTTGGTCTTGATGAAGGGGCGGGGGTTGGCGACCACGTTGAGGATGCGCTGGTAGAGCCCCTTGGCCGAAATCGGTTTTGCCAGGAATTCGGTGACGCCGGCGTCGCGTGCGACCGTGACGCGGCGTTTTTCGGAATGGCCGGTCAGCATGATGATCGGCGCGTAGGGGTTGCCCTTGGATTCCGGTTGCCGGATCATCTGCGCCAGCTCAATGCCGTCGAAGATCGGCATCGCCCAGTCGGTGATGACGATGTCGGGCACATAGTGCGTGTACATCTCGAGCGCAGTCGCGCCGTCCTCCGCCTCATAGACCTCGCGCGCGCCGAAGGAATGCAACAGCGTGCGCAGGATGCGCCGCATGTGCGGGTTGTCGTCGCAGACGAGGAAACGCAGCTTGTTGAAGTCGATGCGAAACATGGTTCGGCCCTGCGGGCATACCGGGAAAGCACGGTATACCCCGCGTTAACCATATCGCGGCGCGAGTTAATGAATGGTTTCGAGAGGCGGGGGAAACCGCTGGTTTCAGTGGCCGAACTGCTCGCGCAAGATTCGCTCTTCGAGGCTGTGGCCGGGGTCGAACAGCATCCGCATCGAGATGGTCTTGTCCGAGAGCACCTCGACGCGGGTGACGTCGCGCGCCTCGTCATGGTCGGCCACCGCCGCCACCGGGCGCTTCTTGCTGTCGAGCACCTCGATCACGACATAGGCGGAGTTCGGCAGCAGGGCGCCGCGCCAGCGCCGCGGCCGGAACGCGCTGATCGGGGTCAGCGCCAGAAGCGAGGCGTTGATCGGCAGGATCGGCCCCTGGGCCGAGAGGTTATAGGCGGTCGAGCCCGCGGGCGTTGCCACCAGAATGCCGTCGGCGATCAGCTCGGCCATGCGCTCGCGCTCGTCGATCAGGATGCGTAGATGCGCGGCCTGATGGGTCTGGCGGAACAGCGCGACCTCGTTGATGGCGTGATGGATGTGCACATCGCCATGGATGTCGGTGGCGCGCATCTTCAAGGGATTGATCAGCGATTCCCGCGCCGCCGACAGGCGCGTGCGCAGGTCGTGCGCCGAGAACTCGTTCATCAGGAAGCCGACGGTACCGCGATGCATGCCGTAGATCGGCTTGCCCGTGAACATGTGCTGGTGCAGCGTCTGCAGCATCAAGCCGTCGCCGCCGAGCGCCACCACCGCGTCGGCGTCATCGGCCTCGTGGTTGCCGTAGAGCTCGGCCAGCTGCTTCAGCGCCGCCTGCGCTTCGACGCCCGCGCTCGCAACGAAGGCGATCTTCTCGTACCGCTTGGACATGGACTTTTGCGTACTCGTAACCTGGGCGCGGGAGGGCGCTATTCGTGCTCGTCTAACGTAACTTGGCGGTTCCTGTCGAGACGCGGAAGGCCTGCCTGCAGGCAAGGTAAATGAAATCGGGCGGCTGCCATGCAGCCGCCCGATCGGATCAGCTCTTGCTGCGTCGCTCAGAACTTGGCGGCGACCGCGGTGGGACCGCTGAAGCGGTAGTTGACACCAATCTTGACTTGGGACAGTGCGCCGCTATCCCGCAGCACCGTCGTGCCGTCCGTGGCGGTTGCCGTGCGGCTGCCAAAGTCGATGTAGTCGTACTCGGCCTTGGCGGACCAGCCCTTGCCGAGATCGAACTCGGTGCCGAAGCCGACGAGCCAGCCCGTGCGGGTACCGCTGGTGCTAAAGCCGTTGGTTACCGCGAAGGCCGGATTCAAGCACGGCCCGAGGGAGCCGCCCGGCGTCACAACGCCGTTCAACGGGCCGAAGATACAACGAACGTTGACGTTGTCGTCCGTGATGGCTCCGCCGCCCTTGACGTAGTAGAGCGTGCGGCCCCAGGCATATCCTAGGCGGGCCGCCGCGGTAGCCATCCAGTTCGCGGTGCTTTCGCAATTCAGATAGGCCGCCGGGAATCGCGATTGCACAAGAATAACACCACCGATCAGATCCCTGCCGGCATCGTCGCCGCAGCTCCGCGCGCCGTGCAGATTGGCCGCACCGACGTCGCCCTCGACGCCAATCACAATCCTGTTCGGCGCCTGGTAGTTGAAGCCGGCCTGGATGCCGCCCAGCGCGCCCGCGACCCGCGGATTGTTGCCCGCATTGAGGGGATCGCCGACGAAGCGGATGTCCGTGTTGCCATACGCGCCGCCCAGGAAGCCGCCGACATAGAAGCCGGTCCAGTTGGTGGCGGGAATGTAGGCGACTGCCTTGACGGGAGCCTTGGTCGGCATCACGGCCGCAATCGTTTCGGGAGTGAACTGGTAGCGGATGCCGGCGTTGCCAGTCCAGCCATCGATATTGTTGCCGTTGCGGTAGTCAACGCGGACAAAACCGAGCCAGCCGGTATTGGCGACCTGTGCAGCAAGTCCGAGGGAGTACTGGCCGTAAGTGCCGACTCGCGTCGTGCTGTTGGTGCCCGTCAGCGTTATCGGGAACGCAAAGGGGCCAACGAAGGCGAATGCGCCGTTCGGAAGCGAGGAGGCCGTCGAGGTGACGTTCCCCGCAAACTCGTGGAACACGCTCACGGAAGCGAATGGTTGCCAGATGACATTGCCGGACGGGATCGTGGTGCCCACGCGGAGGCTCAAGCGGCCAATTTTGCTGTCGATCGGATCCGTGTTGAAGGTCGATACAATCCCCTGTGCATCCGCGCCGCCGCTGACCTTGAATGAATCAACGTCGGTCCTGGACCAGATAAACCCTGCCGACGGCTCTATGAACCAGTTATTGGCGAGTGCGAAATTGTAACCCGCGGAGGTCGAAACCGAGACGCCGCCTGCGCCGACCCGCTGGTCAAACAAGCCCACCAACGGGCTGGTCACCGTGGCGCTATAGAACTCCTTGCGCACGCTGATGTCGGCAAAGAAGCGGCCGTAGGTCGCGACAAGATAGGCGCCAAAGAAAGGCACTTCGAAGTCGCTCTTGCCGCCGGTGCTGTCAGTCGCGTGAGAGCCGAGATAGCCGGCCATGGCGCCAAGGTGAATGTTCCAGCCATGCACATTGAGGCGCGAAATATCCTGTCCGACCTGCATACCCGCAAACGTCTGACGAACGCTTCCCACGCAATTCACCTGCGCCTGGCTATTCAAAAGCGGGAATGTCGGCGCGTTAAGTGCGCCAGTTGCATTTGAACTGAACTTGTTGGTCACTTCGCCGCCGACTCCGCGAACCCACACGCCGCCGCCTTCCTGGTCCGGCTTCGGGTCGCCCGGCGCGGAAACAAAGGCGCTGCCCTGCTGGCTTAGAAACGCTGTTGCGATGTTGCCGAGTGTTCCAGCGAACGCTCCCGAAGCAGCAGCCCCTGCCGCGGCGGCCGAGCCCAGCGCCGCAGCGAATGGGCCGCTCGTCGTCCCGGTGCAATTTTGCGCAAAGGCGCTGGTGGACAGCACCATTGCCACAGCAACACCCGCTAGAATCCGGCCTTTGCCGATAGACAGCGCGAACTTCATGAAACGCCCCAAATTCCAATGGTCAAAATACCAAGACGAGGATTCGACACCCTCGCTGGAGCAATTGGTAAAGCAGCGGCCTCGCCTTAGAAAGTTCACGAGGAGCCCTGCCGGCCTTCGCACAGCAAGATTCCGCCCGCTGTGCCAATCCGGCAACATATGCGGGTTCTCGCGGTACTCGTTCGCCTAGCCAACAGGACCGGGGCACCCCGCGACCCCGACGAGGCAGGCCAACCTCATCAAGGGGCCGATTTCGGCTTTGCTTCCGAAGACGTGATATATGTCACACGCGTCCGCGGGTTAGCCGGTAAACTATATGCAGATGAACGGGTTTCGTACCGTGCAGCTAGCGGTGATCTAGGCTATGTTTGTCCAATTTTGAAAAGGACCGGCGCAGTTTTTGGGGGTCAACCCGGCGCCAAGATTGGCAATGACGAGGCGTCTCGCTTCATTCGCAGCGGTAGTGGGGGCGACCATCCTGTGGATGGTCCTTGCCGCTGACGTCGGCTGGGCGGCGGACAACCGAGTCGCGCTGGTTGTGGGCAATTCGACGTATCACACCGTCCCCAGGCTTCCCAATCCCTCACGCGATGCCGCCTCGATCTCGAAAATGTTCAAGGACGCCGGCTTCGACGTGGTCGACCTGGCCCTTGATGTCGGCAACCTCGAATTCAAACGCGCGATCCGCAAATTCGAGTCGATGGCAGACAGTGCCGATATTGCGGTGGTCTTCTATGCCGGCCACGGCCTGGAAGTCGGCGGTGTCAACTACCTCATTCCGGTGGATGCGAGACTTGCCAGCGACCGCGACGCGGACGACGAGGCGATTACGCTTGAGCGATTGGTATCATCTGCGGACGGAGCGCGGCGGCTTCGCCTGATCATGCTGGACGCCTGCCGCGACAACCCTTTTCTCACGACCATGCGGCGTGAGAAAAAACTGGCAAGTCGGGCAGCGGCCTCTTCCGGCCTCGGCAGGGTCGAACCGACTGGCACCGACACGTTGATTGCCTACGCAGCGAAGGCCGGCTCCACGGCCGAAGACGGGGTAGGCGAGCACAGCCCGTTCACCACGGCGCTCCTGAGGAACCTGACCGTGCCAGGCCTCGATATCCGGCTGGCGTTTGGACGGGTCCGCGATGAGGTGCTGAAGGCTACGGGCAATCGGCAGGAGCCGTTCGTCTATGGCTCGCTTGGCGGCGGCAACGTCTCGCTGGTGCCCGCTCCGGTTGTGCAGCCGGAAGTCTCTGCATCCGACGTCAAGAAAGACTACGAGCTGGTCGAGAAGATCGGAACGGCGCGAGCCTGGCAGGTGTTCCTTGGCACTCACCCGAAGGGCTTTTACGCCGATCTTGCCCGGGCCCAGATCGAGCGGCTTTCGCTGCCGCCGCCGCCGCCGGCAGCCCCGACCACGACGACTCTCGCTGCAGTGGAGCCGCCAAGGCCGCCGAGCCGCGAGACGCCCAGCAAGGAGACGCTGGAATGGGACAAGGTCAAGGACAGCGCCGATCCGTCGGAGCTGCAGAAGTTCATCAAGCGCTTTCCTGATTCGCCGCTTGCAATCAACGCTCGGCAGCGCATGGAAATCCTGATCAAGGCAGCGCAGGAGCGTGAGGAGCAGGCGCGCGCTGCACGCGAGGCCGCGCGCAAGGCTGCTGAGGAAGCGCTGCGGCAGGCCGAGTTGCGCAAGTCCGAGGAGGCGGCGGCAAAGAAGCGCGAGGAAGACGAACGCCGGGCGCGCGAAGCGGAAGCCGCTGAGAAGGCCAAGGCGGCCGCCGCCGAATTGGCGGCGACGAAGAAGCGCGAAGAGGAAGAACGCCGCGCCAAAGCACTGGAGGCCGAGCAGAAGGCGAAGGCGGCCGAGGCCGAGCGCAAGGCGGCCGAAGCCAGGGCGAAGGCCGAGCAGGCCGAGCGTCAACGGCTTGCCGCCGAAGCGGCTGCCAAGCGGGCCGCCGAGGAGAAGCAGGCTCAGGCCGAGGCGGAGCGGAAGGCGAAGGCGGCCGAGGCCGAGCGCAAGGCGGCCGAAGCCAAGGCGAAAGCCGAGCAGGCCGAGCGCGAACGGCTTGCCGCCGAAGCGGCTGCCAAGCGCGCCGCCGAGGAGAAGCAGGCTCAGGCGGCCGAAGCGGAACGGAAGGCGAAGGCGGCCGAGGCCGAGCGCAAGGCCGCGGAGGAAAAGCGCAAGGCCGAGCAGGCCGAGCGTGAGCGCCTCGCCGCCGAGGTGGCTGCGCGTGCGTTGGCGGAAAAGCAGGCCAGGGAAGCCGAAGAAGCCCGCAGGAAAGCCGAGATTGCCGCCGCCAAGGAAGCCGCGTGCAAGGCCGAGCAGACCAAACTCGAGCAAATCTCGGCCAAGGGTAGCGCAGGGACAGGTCTCGACGATCTCAAGGCGTTTGCCAGGACGGTGACCTGCGACCGCCTCGGCGGCCTTGTCGTTGCGGCGCTCGACAAGTTCAAGGTCGAAGAGGCCAAGCGCGCTGCTTCGATGCCGAATTCTCCCGAATTGATCCGATCGGCCCAGGCGCAACTGATCCGCGTTGGATGCTTGACCGGCTCGGTCGACGGTACGCTCAATGAGCCGACCAAGGCCGCTCTCGGCCGTTACATGTCGATTGGCGGCCAGCCAACCCAGAATGTCAGCGTGACCGAAGCGCTGGTCGCAGAACTCTCGAAGCGTGCGACCCGAGTATGCCCGATCGAGTGTAAGGCCGGCGAAATGCTGAAGGGCGAAACCTGCGTTACCGACGAGAAAGTGAAGCCCGCGGCGCCTGCGGTCGCATCCCGGCCGAAGAAGGACGATGAGAACGACTCCCGCCGGAAACAGACCAGGCGTCAGCCGGAACGCGAAGAGCCCCGGCGCGCCAGCGCGAGGCCGGCGCCAGCTCCCGAACTGCCGCGTGCACGTCAGCAGGCCGTGGCCCGGCCGAGCATCATCAGCGGCGGCGGTGGTGGTCACAGCACCATGATTGGAGTAGGTTTCTAACGGGGCGGAACCGGGCGAGGTCCCGAAAAAAACGCGAGTGTTGAGCCATGTCCGAAATCGACCGCTTGGGCCGCCGCATTGCCGCAGCATCGCTGCTGCTGACCACGCTATGGGCGTTACCCGCCTCAGCTGAGGTGGCTGGCGCGGAGTCAGGTGCGATCGTAGTGGCAGAATCCGCCACAAGTCCGAACGAAAGGCTTACGGTACTTTCCGATTCTGATGCGATGGCGTTGGCGTCAAAGCGCAAGCGGAAGCCCTCCGGATCGCTTCGCACGCCGCCTGCGCGGCTTGCAGCCCTGCCGCAGCAGGGTTGGGATTGCACGGGCCCCTGGTGCGGACGCCATTTCGTTCTGATTATTGGCATCGGCTACTGACGTCCAGCGACGGACTTGGTTTCCTGCCGCACGTCGGAATTTGTCGGCCGGTCAGTATGCTGCCGGCTATTTTTCCTGGAGCGTGCGAACCGGGTCCCAGTCCGCACCGGGCACGGCAGCAGCCAATTCCTGCGCGCGGTCGCGGAACAGCGCCGCCGGTCGATCGGTCTCGGCCGACCGGCCGAACGATGCGGCGGCCTCGGCGAAGTCGCGGGCGCGCCAATGCGCCAGCCCCTCGGCATAGTAGGACATGGATTTCTGCTGCGCTTCGGTGAGCTGCGACGCCAGCGCCAGCAATTCGTAGATTTTCAGCGCCTGGGTGCGCCCCTTCACCCTGACGGCGTCGAGCTCGCGCCAGGCAAAGCCATCACCCGCAAGCTGCACCGTTGCTTCGGAGACGATGATCCCTGAGCCATAAAACTTGTTGGCGCCTTCCAGCCGCGAGGCGAGGTTCACCGCGTCCCCCATCACGGAGTAGTTGAACCGCCGCTGCGAGCCGAGATTGCCGACGACAGCTTCGCCCGAATTGATGCCGATGCGCTGCGCCAGCGGATGCTGCTGGAATGCCGCCGAGTCGCGGTTGAGTTCGGCGAGCTTCGCGCCGCAATCGAGCGCGGCGCGTGCGGCATTGGCGGCATGATTGGGATCGTCGGCGGGCGCGCCAAATACCGCGACGATGGAATCGCCGATATATTTGTCGACATAGCCGCCATGGCTCTCGATGATGTCGGTCATGGCGGAGAGATATTCGTTCATCAGCGCCGTCAGGCTGTCCGGCGTGCTCTGTTCGGCAATCTCCGAGAAACCTACGAGGTCGGAGAAGAACACGGTGACTTCGCGCGTCTCGCCGCCGAGCTCGGGCAGCTTGTTCGAACTCAGCATGCGGTTGATGACGTCAGGGGCAAGGTAGAGCCCAAAACTCTTCTGCAGCAGCCGCCGGTTCTTGTCGGCGACGACCAGACGATAACCGATGGTGAGCGCAAGCGCCCCGAGCCCCGCGACAAAGGGTTCGACGACCGGAATCACGGTGCTGAACTTGAACGCGACGATGGCATCGACCAGGCCAACGATGGCGAGCACGATAAAGGCCGCCGCCGCACCAATGGGTGCGAACAGCAGCGCGCCCGTTGCGGCAAGCGCCGCGATCAGCGCCGCAATGGCAAATGTCGCGTGCTTGCCGAGTTCGACCACCGCGTCGTTGCGGATCAAATTGTTGACGGCGGTGGCCTGGATATAGACGCCCGCAATCGAGCTGCGCTTGAACCCTGCCGTTACCGGCTTCTCGTCGCTTGCGCAACGCGGCGTGCGCGCACCTTCATGGCCTGTCGCAAAGCGCTTTGAGGTCAATTTGCGGTCCACGTCATTGACCACGGTGCCGAATACAACCACCTTTCCGTCAAAAGCGCGCTTGAAATAGTCCTTGTCGTTCTTCAGGGCGCAGGCGCGCAGATCGGCGAAGGAATAGGTCGGGATGTCGTCGGCGCCGCCCTCGAAGTTGACGGTCATTGTGCTCGGCACCGCGCCCGGAATCTTGTAACCGGCGAGCGTGACCGATCCGTCGGCCGCGAATTCCGGCGTCGCATTCTGTGCGCGAGCAGCCAATTCCAGCGCCATGCCCGGCACCTTGGCCCCATTGACGGTAAAGCTCAGCGGCACGCGGCGCACCGTGTCGTCGCCGTCGGTAAAGGTGTTGAGCGGACGGATATTTTGCTGCTGGCGCACCGCGATGCGCTGGCCGGGCGAAGGGCGGATCGGGTCGTTGCCGCGCAGCTGCTCGCCCAGCACCAGCTTGCCCGGTGCGGCTGCTGTCGCAAGCGCGCGCAGGAAATCGCGGTCGAAACCGCGGACCCTCTCGCCGAGCATACCTTCCCCAAAAGGAATCTCCGACTGCTCGAGCGACGTGGGAATGATCGTGTCGAAACCGACAACCTTGGCACCGCCTTCGATGATCGCGTTCAGCACGCGGCCGATCTCGCCGGTCCAGGTCAGCGTCGGCGAACCCTTGAAAGGCACGGCGCGATAGGTCTCTTCGTCGATCGCCACCACCACGGTGGGAGAAACCGCCGGATTATGGCGGTTGCCGAACATCTCGAAGCGCAGCGCGGTGAGGATGTCGAGCGACAGGCCGTGGATGCGGTCGAGGGCGGGGGAGACCGCAATGCCGGCGCAGGCGAGCGCAATCGCGGCGACCGCAATCACATCCCGCGTAACGCGCCGCGCGTTCAAGGCGGCGCCGGACTAGTCGAGGCGGATCAGACGCCCGACGATCGGCGTCGGGCCGGGCTTGGCGTTGGCATCGACAAGGAACACGATCTTCGATGTGCCGAACGATGCGGAATAGATGCCGCCCGGCGTCAGCGCACGGTTGACGCTGGCGAAGTCATAGAACTTGCCCTTCGCCTGGCTGCCGTTGAGCTCGATCTGCTGCCGCTCGCCCTTGACGTCGAGCCGCTCGACCACGAGTGTGCCCTTGCCCTTGGCTTCCACCATCGGGGAAGTGCCATAGAGCGTGAGCTGCGTCGCAATCTTTGGCGCGTTCCTGTCGCTGGCGAGGCTGCGCAGCACGGTAGCGGCGGCCTCGCTGGTCGCCTTGGTCGTGGCATGCGACTGGCTGGAATCGCAATCGGTCTTCTCGCGCTTGACGTCGGCGAACTGCACGAAGCTTTCATCGGTGCCGATGATCACGGTGCCGAGGCCGCTGATCTTCTCGCGCTGGCAGGATTTCATGTAGGAGATCGTGACCGCGCCGCCGGCCGGAACCTTGATTACGGTCTTCGGCGTCACATAGTCCATGAACTCGGCGCCGGTGACCTTGCCCTGCACCTCTTCGACCACTGCGACCGGCGACTGGGCGGCGGCAGGGGCCACCAGCACCAATAGTCCGATACAGACGGCGATCGTTCGCTTCATTTTGTTGATCCCTTGAATAAAACGTCCAGCGCGTTGGGCTGGTTTTTTGGCTGGCTTACCCGCCGGTCACACCGGTGGATGTGACTGATATCACTTAGCGGCCGGCAGCGACAGCAAGTCCGCGCGTCCAGTAGTCGCATCGACCGGCCGGGATGTTCGAAGCTGTCGTGATTGTGATTTTCATGAGCCGGTTCCGCGGGTTGTGAACCAATCCGGCATTCCGCTACCTTGGGCTGCCGGCACGGTTGCGCCCCGCGCCCGACAATTGCGGCAGATGCAGGGAGACGAACGGGATGGCCAATGCTTTCACCGCACCGCGCCGCGCGCGCGGACCTATACTGGTGGCGCTGCTCGCGCTGACGCTGGCCGTCGCCGCGCGTGCGGAAGAGTCCGACGAGCCGAAGCCCGAACAGCCGGCGCGTGCCGCGCCGTCGGATACAGCGAAGGCGCCGTCGGGTCAGAAGGGCGGACGCGGCGGCGGACAGGCGGCCGCGCCAGCCGCCACCGAGCAGCATCGGCTGCCGCCGGACTCCACCACCAAGCACACGCTGGCGCTGCCGGGCCGCACGCTGTCCTTCACTGCGGTTGCCGGATCGATCCGCTTGTTCGACGACAAGGGCGAGCCGCAGGCTGACGTCGCCTACACGTCCTATCAGCTCGACGACGCCGAGCGCGGCGCGCGGCCGGTGACGTTCCTGTTCAACGGCGGACCGGGCGCCTCGTCGGCCTGGCTGCAGCTCGGCGATGCCGGCCCTTGGCGGCTATCGATCACGGGCGAGGGCGCGATCGCGTCCGCCTCGCCGGACCTCGTTCCCAACGCCGAGACCTGGCTCGACTTCACCGACCTCGTCTTCATCGATCCCGTCGGCACCGGTTACAGCCGGTTTGTCGCTGCTGGCGAGGACGTGCGCCGCCGCATCTGGTCGGTAGACGGCGATGTCGAGGCGATTGCGCTGGTGATCCGCCGCTGGCTGGAGAAATACGACCGCCTGCTGTCGCCGAAATATGTTGTGGGCGAAAGCTATGGCGGCATCCGCGGGCCGAAGGTCGTGCACAATCTGCAGACCAAGCAGGGCGTCGGCGTGCGCGGATTGATCCTGGTCTCGCCGGTGCTCGACTTCCGCGACTGGTCCGGATCGAGCCTGCTGCAATTTGTCGGGCGCCTGCCGACCATGGCTGCGGTGGCGCGCGAGGCAAAGGGGCCGGTGACGCACAAGGATCTTGCCGATGTCGAGCGCTACGCGCGCGGCGAATTCCTGACTGATCTCGTCAAGGGCCAGGCCGATACCGAAGCCACCAACCGCATGGCCGACAAGGTCGCGAGCCTCACCGGCATCGATTCCGCGGTGACCCGCAGGCTTGCAGGAAGGCTGAGCGTCGGTGAATTCCGCCGGGAGTTCGACCGCAAGAACGGCAAGGTGACCGGGCGCTATGACGCATCGGTGATGGGCTTCGATCCCTATCCCGATTCGAATTACGGCCAGTTCGGCGATCCCTCCGGCGATTCACTGATGGCGCCGCTGACCAGCGCCGCCGTCGATCTCACCACGCGCAAGCTGAACTGGCGGCCGGATGGGTCGTATCACCTGCTCAACGACGCCGTCGGCAATGCCTGGAATTTCGGCCGCGGCCGCAACCCTACCGAGTCGATCTCGGAGCTGCGGCAATCGCTGGCGCTCGATCCGAAGATGAAGCTCCTGGTCGGCCACGGGCTGTTCGATCTTGCGACGCCCTATTTCGCCACCCGCATCGCACTCGACCAGTTGCCGGCCTATGCGAGCCCCGACCGCGTCAAGTTCGCGGTCTATCCGGGTGGCCACATGTTCTATTCGCGCGAAGGCGCGCGCAAGGCGTTCCGCGGCGAAGCGCAGGCGCTGATGAAGTGACAAAACAAAACCGGCGCGGCGTTGCCGCCGCGCCGGTTTATGTATCGATCGATCGCGATCAGTACACGAGGCCAGTGCCCGGCGCCTTCTCCAGCGCCGCGGCGAGCGAGCGGTACTCTTCGCTTTGCGTGCCCGCCAGCGCGGCGATGCGGTTCAGGTGATACTGCGCCTGGTCGCGGTTGCCCTGCTCGACCTGCCACAGCCCATAATACTGCCAGGTCTTGACGTGGTTGGGATCGGCCTTCAGCGCGCGCTCGTACCAGACCTGCGAGACCTTGTAGTCGCCGAGCTTGCGATAGGAATAGCCGATCAGGTTGGCGACCGCGGCAGCGTCGTCGCGGTGCAGGGCCTTCAGTTGCTCGATGGCGGAAGCGTATTCGCCACGCTCGTAGATCGCCGCGTAGGCCGCACGATAGCCTGCCGCGAACGCGGTCTCTTCGCTGCCGGGGCGGACGACTTCACTCTTCTTTTTCTTCTTGCCGCTGTCGGAGGACGGCGACGGCTCGTCGGGCGCGGCATAGGCCGATGTCACGACGGGGCCGGCGGCCAGCGCGATCGAGAAGAGTCCGAGTGTCAAAAGCTTCGCGTATTTCTTCATGCAGTTCTCCTGTTCACGTCGTGACGTCAGTAAACCAGCCCGGTTCCCGGCGGCTTTTCCAGGGCCTCAGCCAGCGAGCGGTATTCCTCGCTTGCGGTGCCCGATATCGCGGCAATGCGGCTCAAATGGTACTGTGCCTGATCGCGGTTGCCCTGTTCGATCTGCCACAGGCCGTAATATTGCCATGTCCGCACATGGTTCGGATCGGCCTTGAGCGCGCGCTCGTACCAGATTTGCGACAGCTTGTAGTCGCCGAGCTTGCGATAGGAATAGCCGATCAAATTCGCGACATCGGCGCGATCTTCATGGCCGAGCGCCTTCAGCTGCTCGATGGCGGAAGCAAAATCGTGGCGGTCGTAGATCGTGGCATAGGCTGCGCGATAGCCGGCGGCGAAGCGCTGCTCCTCGATGGCCGACGTCTTCTTGCCCTTCTTCTTGGTGCTCTTGCTGCTGTCGCTGGGAGGCGCAGGCGGATCGCCGCCGCCGCCGGCGGCAAAG
>Ga0081540_1002619_pt1 | contig 14626 bp, 11 predicted proteins | sample TabmetS2T1R1_FD_71024 | JGI IMG/M metagenome (GOLD analysis project Ga0081540, IMG submission 71024) | Tabebuia heterophylla rhizosphere microbial communities from the University of Puerto Rico - S2T1R1 | ecosystem: Host-associated > Plants > Roots > Rhizosphere ... | reverse complement strand
GGTCGATGCCGCGCTCGGAGTTCTCGTCCTGCCACTGGACCAGGGCGTCGTCGACGTCCTCGACGGTCGCCCCGTCGAAGACCGGGGTCGCGACGTTGACGCGACCGCCGTTGCGCTGTGCCTCCTTGTAGGCGGTGGAGCCGTCGTCGTACCAGCCGTTGGCCGCGACCCAGCCCAGGTGCGTCTCGAGGATCTGGCCGATGTTCATTCGGCTCGGGACGCCCAGCGGGTTGAGGATCACGTCGATCGGAGTGCCGTCCTCCATGAACGGCATGTCCGCCTCGGGCACGATCTTCGAGATCACGCCCTTGTTGCCGTGGCGGCCGGCGAGCTTGTCGCCCTCGGCGATCTTCCGCTTGGTGGCGACGTAGACGCGCACCAGGTCGTTGACCCCGGGCGGCAGGTCGTCGCCCGCCTCACGGCTGAAGGTGAGGACGTCGATGACGACGCCGCCCTCGCCGTGCGGCACCTTGAGCGAGGTGTCGCGGACCTCGCGCGCCTTCTCCTTGAAGATGGCGCGGATCAGCTTCTCCTCGGCGGTCAGCTCGGTCTCGCCCTTCGGCGTGACCTTGCCCACCAGGAGGTCGCCGGACTGCACCTCGGCGCCGATCCGGACGATCCCCCGCTCGTCGAGGTTGCGCAGGCTCTCCTCGGAGCGGTTCGGGATGTCGCGGGTGATCTCCTCGTCGCCGAGCTTCGTCGTGCGAGCGTCGATCTCGTACTCCTCGATGTGGATCGAGGTGAGCTCGTCCTCCTTCACGAGGCGCTCGGAGATGATGATCGCGTCCTCGAAGTTGTAGCCCTCCCAGGACATGAAGGCGACCAGGCAGTTCTTGCCCAGCGCGATCTCGCCACCGGCGGTGGATGAACCGTCGGCGAGCACGTCGCCCGCCTGCACCTTGTCGCCGACCGAAACGATCGGCCGCTGGTGGATCAGCGTGCCCTGGTTGGACCGCATGAACTTGTGGAGCGGGTACTCGTCGCGCTTCGAGCCGTGGGTGACGACGATCTGCTCGGCGTCGACCACGGTCACCTCGCCATCGTTCTCTGCGATGGCGACGTCGCCCGTGTCGACCGCGGCGCGGCGCTCCATGCCGGTGCCGATCAGCGGCGGGTCCGGCTTGAGCAGCGGCACGGCCTGACGCTGCATGTTCGAGCCCATCAGGGCGCGGTTGGCGTCGTCGTGCTCCAGGAACGGGATCAGGGCGGTCGCGACCGACCAGATCTGCGTCGGCGAGACGTCCATCAGGTCCACCTGCTTCGGCGGCACGGCGATCGCCTCGTCATCGCGACGGCGGGAGAGAACGTACTGGCCCTTGAGCCTGCCCGTGGACGGATCGACCTCGGCGTTCGCCTGGGCGATCGTCATCTCCTCCTCCTGCGTGGCGTCCAGGTGGACGATCTCGTCCGTGACCACGCCGTCCTTGACGACGCGGTACGGGGTGGTGACGAAGCCGTGCTCCGACACCTCCGCGTAGGAGGAGAGAGAGCCGATCAGGCCGATGTTCGGTCCCTCGGGGGTCTCGATCGGGCACATCCGCCCGTAGTGGGTGGCGTGGACGTCGCGGACCTCGATGGGTGCACGCTCGCGCGTCAGGCCGCCGGCGCCGAGCGCCGAGAGCCTGCGGCGATGCGTCAGGCCCGACAGCGAGTTCGTCTGGTCCATGAACTGCGAGAGCTGCGAGGAGCCGAAGAACTCCTTCAGCGCCGCAACGACGGGCCGGATGTTGATGATGGTCTGCGGGGTGATCGCGTCGGCGTCCTCGGTCGTCAGGCGCTCACGGACCACGCGCTCCATCCGGTAGAGACCGATCCGGAACGCCTCTTGAATCAGCTCACCGACCGTGCGGAGACGGCGGTTGCCGAAGTGCTCGTACTCGTCGAGGTGATCCTGGATCGGCTCGCGGGGATAGGTGACGGCTTCCGCCGCGTAGTCCTTGATCGGGTTCTCCTCGTCGATCTCCTCGGGGATGCCGAGGATCTTCGGGATGGAGACGAGCTCCTTGACCAGGGCGATGATGTCGTCGTGGGTCAGGACCCGGGTGTCGAGATCGATGTCCAGGTCCAGACGCGCGTTCAGCTTGTAGCGGCCGACCCTCGTCAGGTCGTAGCGCTTGGGATCGAAGAAGAGCTGCTCGAGAAGCGCACGCGCGGCGTCCACCGAAGGCGGCTCGCCCGGGCGCTGCTTCTTGAAGAGCTCGATGAGCGCGCCCTCCTCGTCCTTCGTCTGGTCGGTGTCCGCCGCGATGGTCTGACGCATGTAGACCGAGTTGTCGAACATCTCGAGGAGCTTCTCGTCCTCGACGTAGCCCATCGCGCGCAGCAGAACCGTGACCGGGAGCTTGCGCTTGCGGTCGATGCGGACGTAGACGCGCCCCTTCTTGTCGATCTCGAGCTCGAGCCAGGACCCGCGGGCCGGCATCAGGTTCGCGATGAAGACCTGCTTCTCGCGGTCCTTCGGCTCCATCACATAGGCGCCGGGGGAACGGACGAGCTGCGTGACGACCACGCGCTCGGTGCCATTGATGATGAACGTGCCGCGGTCCGTCATCCACGGGAAATCGCCCATGAAGACGGTCTGCTCGCGAATCTCACCGGTCTCCCGGTTCTGGAACGCGACCTTGACGTTCAGGGGTCGCGAGTACGTCATGTCCTTCTCGCGACACTCCTCCACCGTGTTGGGTGGATCGTCGAACTCGAAGTCACCGAAGACGATCGCGAGGTTCCCCGTGTAGTCCTCGGTCGGGGAGATGTCGTCGATCGTCGCTCGCAGCAGGCCGTCCTTCGGGTCAACAAGGTCCGCGAAGGACTTCCGCTGGATATCGATCAGATGTGGGAGTTCGACTGGGTTCTTAAGGCGAGAAAAGCTCCTACGGGTTGCGGCGACAGCGTTGGATCCGGCCAACTGGGCGACTCCTCAAGGTATTCGAAGGGTTGTGAGACCGCGCAAGAATCGGGCAGCAGGGCTCACCGGCGCGCGAACCGTGCATAGTAACGCACGAGCGCCCTTTGGTCAAGGGTTGCTAACACGCCCGGAGTGGGGCACGTCCCGGGAGCTTACTCCGATCCCCAGCGCTTATGTGAGTGTAGCCGCCCGATCCGGCTTCGCCATCAACTGCCACAAGAGCCGGGCCGAATCTACTTGATCTCGGCGGTCCCGCCGGCCTCCTGGATCTCCTTGAGCAGGCCCTCGGCCTCCTCGCGCTCGATCCCCTCCTTGACGGGCTTGGGGGCCTCGTCGACCAGGGCCTTGGCCTCCTTGAGGCCGAGCCCGGTGGCCGCGCGGACGACCTTGATCACGCCGATCTTCTTGTCGCCGGAGCCGGTCAGGACGAGGTCGACCGTCCCGGACTCCTCCTCGCCCGCACCGTCGGCGGCGGGTCCGCCCGCGGCGGGGGCCGCTGCCGCGACGGCGGTCGCGGAGACGCCGAACTCCTCCTCGAGCGCCTTGATCCGCTCGGAGAGCTCGAGCACCGAAATGCCCTTCAGCTCCTCGATCCAATCCTCGGTTGAAACCTTGGTGGCCATCTAGCTGCCTTCCTCCTTCGCTTCGTCGGAATCTTCTGAAGTCTCATCTGAAGTCTGATCTGCATCGCCCTCGCCGCCGGTATCGCCCTCGCCGGCCTCTTCGGTACCGCCCGGCGCCTCCTCGGCGGCCGGCTCCTCGCCGATGTCCTGGTCCCCCTCGCCGGTCTCGGCGGGCTCGCCCGTGCCGGCATCCTCGCCCTCGGGCGCCTGCTCCTCGGACGTCTCCTCGGGGGACTGCCCGGGTTCGGGGTCTGGGTCGCTCTCCTCCGCGACCGGTTCAGCGGCTTCGCCATCAGAAGAAGCCTCCTCGCCGGCGGCGTCGCCGTCAGCAGAAGCCTCTTCCTCGCCGCCGGCTGCGGGGGCTTCAACCTCCTTGGGCGTCTCTTCCTCGCCCTTGGATGCCTCCTCTTCCTCGGCCGCTGTTTCCTGGGCCGTCTCCTGCTCCGCCGGGGCCTCGCCGCTGACCAGGCCCTGCTCGGCGATCTGGCCGAGCTGCAGGGCGAGCCCCTGGATCATCGAGCCAAGGCCGCGCACCAGGCCGGTGAGCGGGCTGGCGACGACGCCCGCGAACTGGGCGTTCATCTGGTCCCGCCCGGGCAGGCGGGCGATCGCCTGGAAGGAGTCGGGGTCCAGGGCCGCCCCATCCATCAGGCCGCCCTTGTAGCTGAGCAGCTCCCACTCGTTGCCCAGCCGGAACAGTGTCTTCGCCGCCAGGGCCGCGTCGCCCTTGACGAACGCCAGGGCGGTCGGCCCCTCCAGGTGCTCCTTGAGGGACTCCGTGCCCGCCTCGTCCGCGGCGCGAAGTGTCAGGCGGTTCTTGACCACCCGGAAGCGGGCGTCGGCGTCGCGGAGGCCGGAACGAAGCTCGGCGGCCTGGGGCACGCTGATGCCGCGGTAGTCAACCGCGAAGATCGCCTCCGCGTCCTTCAGCTGCTCGGCGAGCTCCTTGACGAGTTGTGTCTTCTGTTCTCTGTCCATGGCGTAAAAAAGACCCGCTCACAGGCGGGTCAGAGGCGTCGGTCGCGGGACCGGTGACTCTCACGCACCTGCGCCGGACTTCTGGACCTGGGTCCCGCCGGCGGTCTCGGGCGGCAAACTTGTGCCCTCAGTCTAGGCGGTCGCGGTCTCCTGGGTCTCCTCGGCCGGCTCGGACTGGGCCCCGTCGCCCGGGGCGTCGCCCGAGCCGCCGTCCTCCGAGGCGGCGGCGCCGGCGCCCTGCATGATGTCCGCGCGGCGCGTCCGCGCCGAGTCGACGCGGATGCCGGGACCCATGGTCGTGCTCAGGGTGATCGAGAGGATGTAGCGGCCCTTCGCTGCGGCCGGCTTGGCGCGGATGATCTCCTCGATCACGGCGGCGTAGTTCTCGAGCAGGTCCTGCTCGGGGAAGCTCGTCTTGCCGATCGCGAGATGGACGATCGCCTGCCGGTCGGTCCGGTACTCGACCTTGCCCGCCTTGGCCTCCTCGACCGCCTTCGCGATGTCGTCGGTGACCGTCCCGACCTTCGGGTTCGGCATCTTGCCCTGGGGACCGAGGACCCGGCCGAGCTTGCCGACCTTCGGCATCTGCGACGGGTGGGCGATCGCGACGTCGAAGTCCGTCCAGCCGCCCTCGACTCGCTCCGCGAGATCGTCAGAGCCGACGAAGTTGGCGCCGGCCTCCTCGGCCTGGCGGGCCGCGTCACCCTCGGCGAAGACCGCGATGGTGACGTCCTTGCCGAGGCCTTTCGGCAGGGCGAGCGTGCCACGCAGCTGCTCCTCGGCGTGGCGGACGTTCACACCCAGGCGGATGTGCAGCTCCACCGTCTCGTCGAACTTCGCTCCCGAGGTCTCCTTGATCAGGTGGATCGCCTCGGCGGGCGGGTAGGCCTGCGTGCGGTCGATCTGCTCGTAGGCCTCGCGGTACCGCTTTCCTCGTGCCATCAGAGTCCCTCCACGGTGACGCCCATCGAGCGGGCGGTGCCCGCGATGATCTTGGTCGCGGCGTCGAGGTCGTTTGCATTCAGGTCGGGCATCTTCCGCTCGGCGATCTGGCGTGCCTGGTCGACGGTGATCGAGCCCACCTTCTCGGAGTGCGGCTCACCCGATCCCTTGTCGATGCCCGCCGCTTCCTTGATCAGCACCGCGGCGGGCGGAGTCTTGGTGATGAAGTCGAAGGAGCGGTCCTCATAGACCGTGATCTCGACCGGGATGATGGTGCCCGCGTCCTGCTGGGTCTGGGCGTTGAACGCCTTGGTGAACTCCATGATGTTGACGCCGTGCTGGCCCAGGGCAGGGCCGACCGGCGGTGCCGGATTCGCCGCGCCCGCGGGAATCTGGAGCTTGATCACTGTCAGGACCTTCTTGGCCATCAGATCTTCTTCACCTGGTCGTAGTTGACCTCGACCGGAGTCTCGCGGCCGAAGATGGAGACGAGCACCTTGAGCTTCGCCGCATCCTCGTTGATCTCGGCGATCTCGCCGGAGAAGTCGGCCAGCGGTCCGGAGACGACCTTGACGGACTCGCCGATCGAGAACTGCGCGCGGGTCCGCGGCCGCTCCGCGGTCTCGCGATGGAGGAGCCGGTCGACCTCGACCTTGGAGAGCGGGATGGGCTTGTTGCGCGAGCCGACGAAGCCGGTCACACCGGGTGTGTTCTTGACCAGCCCCCAGGCGTCGTCGGTCATCTCCATGTTGACCAGGACGTAGCCGGGCATCGTGCGCTTCTCGGTCTGCACCTTCTGGCCGTCCTTCATCTCCGAGATCTGCTCGGTGGGCACGACGACCTGGCGCACGTTGCGCTCCTGGCCCATCGTGTGGACACGGTGCTCGAGGTTCTGCTTGACCTTGTTCTCGTGCCCCGAGTAGGTGTTGATCACGTACCAGCGAAACATCGTCGAGTCTCCTATTCCTAGATGAGCCGCTGGATCAGCCAGTTGAAGAGGGCGTCCAGGCCGCCGAGGTAGGCGGCCATGACCGCCACGAAGATGAAGGTGACGGCCGAGGCCTGGACGAGTGTGTCGCGGTCCGGCCACTGGACCCGCTTGAGCTCGGCCCAGCAGGAGAGCAGGAAGCCGAGGACCGGGCCTCGGCGCTTCTCCGCCTTCTCGGCCTGACCCTTCTGAAGTTCCTTGGCTCGCGCCTTGCGGCGATCCTCCTTCTCACGCTGTCGGCGGTCGCGGCGGCTCTCGCGCGGCTCTGTGCCGACGTCGGCGCGTGATGGGGCGGGTGCCTCCGGTTCCGGTTCCACCTCGGGCTGCACCGGCTCCGGGATGACTCCCGGAATCGGCGAGCCGGCATCGGCGACGTCCGGGATCTCGCCGGGCTTCTCGACTACCCGCTCCCCGTATTCATCGACCCGGGCGCCGGTCTCGATCGCGGCCTCGGCCTCGGCCACCTCTCCCGAGACGCCGAGCCGGGTGTCCTCCTGCGCGTGCTCCTCGAGCTCGCGCTCGGTCGAGTCGCCGGTCCGCGCCTTGCGCTCGCGCGCCTGCTGCTGGCGGCGTCGCTCGGCCTTGCGCTGAGCGCGCGTCTTCGCCACTAGCGAGTCTCCTTCACTAGCGGGTCTCCTTATGTGGGGTGTGGCGGCCGCACCAGCGGCAGAACTTGCGCACCTCGAGACGGTCCGGCGTGTTTCGCCGTGACTTGTTCGTCTCGTAGTTGCGGCGCTTGCACTCCTCGCACGCGAGGGTCACGCCAATTCGAACGTCAGAGGCCATGTCTCCTCAACTTCACTTCGATGCCGACACTCCATGCGGCCGGACAGAAAAAAACCCCCGGCCCCAGGCACGAGGTGCGCCAAGGATAGCGACGCCGGGCCGTCGTGTCGGCCCCGGCCTATTGCGGCGGTTCGCCGGTGAACCCCGCCGCGCGCTGGTAGAGGTGGTAGAGCTTGAAGCCGCGGGCGTAGCTCTGAGCGCACCACCGGTTGAACAGGTTGTAGGCGTCCTTGTCGTCCAGCACGGAACCGGTTCCGGACGGGTCGTTCGCGTTGTTGCCGACGACGGGCCCGCTCTGGAAGTCCTTGATCTGATGGATCGTGCCGAGCCGCTGCTCGACGTTCGCCTGCTCCCAGTCATGGCAGTCTGCGAGGCCGATCGGCTGGCCGACGTTCGGCCCGACATCGACCTGGGGCTGGGTGTTCGTCCCGCCACCGCAACCGGCTACGGCAAGCACGGCACCCACGAGCGTCACCGCAACGGTGCGGCGGGGCGAGCTCATCGAGGGCTCCTTACGGCTTTGGCGGAGTGGTGAACCACGGACAACCGGGATCGCCCCCACTGCACGCCAGCTCCTCAGCGACCTGCCCGTGGAGGCCTCCCGGGAGCGGGCTGTTGTTGCAGTCGGACGGCAGGTTGTCCGGAGCGACCCCGGAGGGCGACGGAAGACCGGTGACGCTGCCCGGTGTGCCGTCCTTGCCGGTGTTGCCGTACCAGCAGTTTCCGCTCGTGTAGCCGGGGGTCGTGTCGACGATGATGCCGCCCTGGTCCCACCAGAAGTCGACACCGTTCGGCGAGGACGTGCCGTCGGGAGCCTGTCCCATCTTGTTGCCGTAGAACTGGTTCCGGTACGAGGTCGCCGAGTTCGCGGGGGTGGTGCCGGGCGTCGGGTTGCAGCCGGCGACCTGGTTGTCGGGGTCGTCGCAGACGAACGCGTCGGGGACCGCGAAGAGCATCGTTCCGCGGCGCCAGTTGTCCCAGAAATGGTTGTTGCGGACGATGTTGGCGTTCCCACCGGCGATCCAGAGGCCGGTGCCGACCGGGACCGGCTCGGTCGGGACCACGTCGGAGCAGTTGCCGCCCGGTGACTCGGCGGACTGACCGGGCACCGCGGGACCGGGCTTCTGATCGGCGCCGCATGGGGGCAGATAGGCGTTGAAGTTGTTCGAGTAGAAGTTGTTGTTCTCCACCAGGTCCGAATCCTGCGGGAACCCTGGATGCCCCGGGGCGGTGAAGACGTCGGTCGAGAAGCCCTCGGTGTTGTCGTAGAAATTGTTGTTGTGGATCCAGACGGCGTTGCCGTCGGTGCCCGAGTAGCCGAGCAGGTTGTGGTGCGAGTCGCAGTTGCGGATCTCGGTGCCGTAGCGCCGTTGATCCGGCGGGGCGGCCTCGCCCAGGTCCGCTGCCGCCCCCGGGTAGATCCCGGAGTCGCCGGTGCCGAAGGCGTCGCAGTTCTCGATCAGCGAGTGGTCGGCGACGAAGGTGAGAATCCCGTACTCGCCGGCGAAGGGCATGATCAGGCGATTGAAGTGCGAGCCGTCGGTCTCGATCGAGTAGACGTCGTGCTCCCTCGCGTGGCGGACCTTGACGTTGTCGAGGACGAAGCCGTCGGCGCGGTCGGCACGGATGCCGACGTCCTTGACGGCGCCGATCGGGGAGCCGTCGCCCGAGGCGGTGTTGCCGGCGTCGACCGTGACGGCGTCAGGGGTGGCACCGGTGCCCTGGATCTGCAGGTTGCAGCGGATGCACTTGCCGGCGTCGGGGATGAGGTGGCGGTCGATCCGGGGCGGCTGCGGGACGGGTGTGTTGGTCAGCTGCCGCCCGAGGACCGCGATCAGGTTCTGGTCGTTGGGGCAGTGCCACTGATAGGCGTAGGAGACGGCCCCCGCCTGGTTCTTGTCGTTGGTGATCTTGTATTGGTTGCAGGCCGGGTCGTTGGTCGGCTTCGCGCGCGACTTCGGCTCGGTGTAGAGGCCGGGCATGATCTCGACGCGGTCGTTGTTGCCGGCCTTGTTGACCGCGTCCTGGATCGACTTGAACTTGCACTGCCGCAGCAGCTTCAGGTTGAAGTTGCGGAGCTTCTTCCCCTTCTTCTTGCTCAGCTTCAGGTCGGGCTGGGACGGCTGGATCTTGTAGCCCTTGCGCGCGGCCTTGATGTCCTTGTTCAGGGCCTTCATCGACTTGTTCTTCGAGAGCTTCTTGTCGCTGCCGTGCTTCCGGAGCTTCTTGCTCGGGACACTTGCGCAGACGACGAGCGTCTTGCCCGGCTTCTTCTTGTCGAGCGCGCTGAAGACCTTGCGAATCGCCGGCACCGTGCCGCCGGCGGCGGGCTTCACGGAGGTGTCGGGGCCCGGGTCGGGCCAGTAGGAGGCGCGCTCGATATGGCCGTACGCGAGCGCCGGCAACAGCACCGCCACCAGCGCGATCAGGCTCGCGATGGCGATCGTTCCCCTGCGGTGTCTTGCCCTGCTGGCTCGCATCCCTCTCCTTTGTCCCTGTTGTCCCTCGTGTCGCCCGCTGCTGCTGGCCGAATGTAACAGAGCCGAACCCAGCCGAGCGGCCAGAGTTGCGGTCTTCCTCTAGGAGACCTGTTGCGGCGACCTGGCTCCAAGCGGAACGTGGAAGCTGGCGATCGTCGTCGGCCTCGATGCCCCCTGCGTCCTGGCATCGACCGCCTTCAGCTGGCAGTCAGCCCCGTTCGGCCCGATCTCGATCACCCCATAGCCGTGGCGCACGAAGTCGCTGAACTGGATGTGTGGGTCACTGACCTTGACGATGGCGGACAGCGTCTCCGCAGAGAAGCCCGTCGCCTCCGGCAGGCCGGTCGAGGTGGCGGAGCCGCCCACGAACTCCGGCAGGGCGGCGCGACCGGTGGTCTGATCGCCGGTGGTGTACGCGGTGCCGGCGAAGAAGGTGTGGATGTCGCCGGTGATCGCGACCACGTTCTGCACGTTGTTGTCGAGGATGTGGTCGAGGATCTGCTTGCGCTCGTAGCCGTACCCATCCCAGGCGTCAACCTGCGCGAACACCCCGGGCGCGGCCTTCGTTCCCATGACCATCAGCTCGGTCGCCCAGACCTTCCAGGTGGTCGGGGCGCCGGCCAGCCGGCTCTTGAACCAGTCGAGCTGGCGGGCGCCGAGCATCGTCCGCGGTGAGTCGGCGTCTGGGCACGGAGTCAGCTGGGCGTCGCCGCACGGCTGACGATCGCGGTACTGCCGCTCGTCGGTGAGCAGGATGTCGACGAGCTTGCCCAGGCGGTACTCCTCGAAGATCCGGTCGCGGTCTCCCTTGAATCGCGCGCGCGGCATGTAGTTGAAGAAGGCCCGGTGGCCATTGGCCTCACGCTGAGCGAACGGAACGCGCCGGGGCAGGTCCTTGAGCTGCGTCTTGCCCGGATCCTGCTGGTGAGAGCTCGGCTGCCCGTCGGCGTAGTTGTCCTCGACCTCGTGGTCGTCCCAGACCGAGAGGAATGGGTGGGCGGCGTGCATCGCCTTCAGGTTCGCGTCGGACTTGTAGAGGCGGTACTTCTCCCAGTACTCGCTCAGCAGCTGAGTGTCTCCATCGTGATTTGCCCCTGTGGTGTCGTTGCGGACCCCGGGATCGGAGTACTCGTAGATGTAGTCACCGAGGCAGAGGACCAGGTCCAGGTCCTTCTCGTTCGCGATCGCCCGTTGCGCGTTGTAGAAGCCCGCGTTCCAGTTCTGGCAGGAGTAGAAGGCGATCCGGATCGGCTTGCGGGAGTTCAGGGGCGGGGCCGTCTTGAACCGGCCCACTGGGGACTTCGAGTCCTTGGCGACGAAGCGGTAGAAGTAGTGCTTGTCGGGCTTCAGGCCGTTGATGAACGTGCGGGCGGTGAAGTCCCGATCCTCGCGGGCAGTGACCGACTTCTCGGCGATGACGTTTCCGAACCTGCGATCCGTCGCCACCACGACCTTGAGCTTGGATGTCCGCTTGATCTCGCCGAGGCGAGTCCAGAGCTCGATGCCCTGGGGCCGAGGGAAGCCGGAGGCGATCCCCTGCTTGAAGGTGGCGTGCTTCACCTGTGGGAGGCGCCGGTTGCGGGCCAGTGCGGCGTAGTTCACCGGGGCGGCCACCGCCGCTCCGGTCGCGAGTGCCCCGATCAGGAAGCTGCGCCGGCCAAGCCGGTGCGAGCCATCGAGCGACTCGAGGTCGGGCCGCGCCTCGTCAAAGCTCTCCAGATCCATGCCTTCTCCTCTCCCCGGCTCTCCCGAATCGAACGTCGGTACTAAAGCACTCGGGGCGGCGCAGGGCGATACCGAGAATTCCCCGACCTTGCCGACGCCCCTGGTCCGGGCGCCTTCATCCGCTAGGGTGCTCCGCCGGAATGAGCGCCGGGAGAGGGCGCGGAGAGACAAAGGAGAGGGACCTTTGGAGCGGACTGATTCGCTGACGCGTGGGATCGCGGTGGCGCTGGCGGGACTGGCGTTGCTGTGTGCCGGAGTGCTGGCCGGAGTGGCCGACGGCAAGAAGAAGCACAAGGGGTCGGGCGGGAAGGTGACGGTCGTCAGCTCCCAGCAGCAGGCGATCCTGACCGCGGGCAAGATCAGCGTGCGCGTCAAGGGGGCCAAGGGCAGGAAGGTCCGGGTCGACGGCGTCCAGGCCGGCGGCAGCGTCTCCCTCACCAAGCCGAAGAAGGTGAAGGGGAAGAAGATGAGCCTGGCGCTCTCCGCCGCCGGCAGGACCGCGATGGGCAGCTGTTCGGTCGAGGGCCTGCGGGGTCGCCTCATCAAGGGCGGGAAGGGCGGCAAGAAGAGGGGGAAGAAGAGCTCCAAGGCCCCGATCACTCCGCTGGTGCGGGACCTCGCGGCCTGCAAGGGATCCGGGAGCCAGGGGCCGCACTGCGATCCCTTCGATCCGTCGCTGTGCATGCAGCCCTTCCCGAACGACTACTTCACGGTCGCGGATCAGTCGACCCACACCGGGCGGCGCCTGAACTTCCAGGCCGACGCGATGCCCCAGAACAAGGACGGCGTCCCGATCGACCCGACCGACTTCAACCGCGCCGACGGCTTCAGCCCGGGCAGCGCGATCACGGTGAGGATTCCGGGCGTCCAGACCCAGCAGGCGTTCGACAACACCGGCTTCGTGTCGCTGACAGATCCCGCCGCCTATGCCGATTCGGCCCAGCCGGCGGTGGTGATCGACGCGGACACCGGGGAGCGCCAGCCGATCTTCGCGGAGCTGGACGCGAACCCGAACCACTACCAGCCGGGTGACACCGAGGACGTCAACCTGATCATTCGCCCCACCACCAACTTCGAGGAGGGGCACCGGTACATCGTCGCGCTGCGCAACCTGCGGGATGCGGCCGACAACCCGATCGACGCGCCGATGGCCTTCCGCGTCTATCGCGACAACATCGCCACGACGGACGCCGAGGTCGAGGCCCGCCGCTCCCACATGAACGACCTGCTCTCGACCCTCGCGGGCGACGGGATCCAGCGGCAGGGTCTGTACCTGGCCTGGGACTTCACGGTCGCGAGCGAGCACAGCCTCGCGGGCCGGGCGCTGGCGATCCGCGACGATGCGCTCCATCAGCTGGGTGACGACACGCCCGATGGCGGCGTCGTGGACGGCGACGCGCCGAGCTTCCACATCACGAACGTGGTGAACGCCCCCGACGCGAGCCTGCCGGCGAACACGCTCCGGCTGGTCGACGGGGAGCTGACCGACATCCCCTGCTACCTCGACAACAGCGATTGCCACCCGGGCGGGAAGTTCAACTTCCAGTCCAACGGCGACGTGGAGGCGACCCCGACCGGGATCGCGGACGACCCGGACAGCGGCACGACCGGCGTGCGGTTCGAGTGCGTGATCCCGAACTCGGCGGTCACCGGGACCGTCAATCCCACCAAGAGCGGGATCTTCGGGCACGGGCTGCTCGGCGACTTCACTCAGGTCGACGACATGATCCGGTTCACGCCGAGCGAGGCGAACGACTCGAACACGACCTGGTGCGCCACCAACTGGGCCGGGTTCTCCTCGGACGACATCGGCAACGTGCTGCAGTCGCTCAAGGACCTGTCGAACTTCAACCGGCTCACGGACCGGATGCAGCAGGGCTTCGTGAACATGATCTACCTGGGCCGGGCGATGCTCCATCCGGACGGGTTCGACACCGATCCCGCCTTCCAGTTCGACCCGGATGGCTCGGGCGGGGATGCCCCGACGTCCGTGCTGGATCCCGACCAGGGGCTCTTCTGGGAAGGGATAAGCCAAGGAGCGATCATGGGTGGGGCGCTCACCGCGCTGGAGCCGGACCTGACGCAGTCGGTGCTGAACGTCGTCGGGATGAACTACTCGACCCTGCTCACGCGCAGCACCGACTCCGGTCAATACCTCGACATTCCGGACCTGGGGCTGTGGGCGAACTATCCGGGCCTCGACCGCCGTCCGCTGGTCCTGTCGCTGATGCAGCTGCTCTGGGACCGCGGCGAGGCCGACGGCTACGCCCATCACATGACCGACGATCCGCTGCCGAACACGCCCGAGCACCGCGTGCTGCTGCAGCTCGCCTATGGCGACCATCAGGTGACGAACGTGGCCGCGGAGGTCGAGGCCCGGACCATCGGTGCGCAGGTCCACACCCCGGAGCTCGACGCCGGACGGCACTGGTCGACCGATCCCCTCTTCGGGCTGACGCCGATCGAGTCGTACCCGTACAGCGGGAATGCCGCGATGGTCTACTACGACGGCGGCCCGCTCGACTTCACCGGCTCTCCGAACCAGACCTGTATGGATGAGACCAGTGCCACCCGGCACGGGACCGCGCCGGCCCCGCTGGTCAATCTGCCCCCGAACCCGGTCAGCGTCTACGGGTGCGACCCGCACCAGTACCCGCGGCGCTCGGTGGACGGCGTGGGTCACGACGTGACCTGGTTGCAGAACGACGGCTTCATCGACCAGTGCGAGACCTCGGGCACGCCGCGGCCGTGCTATTCGAACGGCTACGCCGGACCCTGAGAGCCGCCCGGACTCCGGTCAGCCAACGAGAGAGCGGTTGCGACACCCGCGCGTGAGCGGGGGCGGTGCGACGCCTTGCCAGCCGATTCGGCCGGGGTTACGATCATCGGGGATGGGCAAAGCCGCTGAGAGGTCGGCCTGAGGGCGGGTCTGGGGTCTTTGGAACCAGATACGCCGGGTTCTCCGACAGCCGCAATTCGGGTCCTGATCGTCGACGATCGCGAACTCTTCCGGCGCGGCCTGGGTGATCTCCTGGAAGCCAGTGGCCTCGAGGTGGTGGATGAGGCCGACGATGGCGAGGACGCGGTCGCGCTCACGTTGCAGGCTCAACCCGATGTCGTCGTGATCGACATGCGACTGCAGGGAGCCTCGAGCGTCGAGGCGATCAGAAGGCTACGGGCCGAGGCTCCCGAGGCCGAG